>SDBV01000016.1_pt1 | contig 151922 bp, 114 predicted proteins | sample 2277081 | NCBI WGS metagenome assembly SDBV01 (sample SAMN10402039, study PRJNA504765) | marine sediment metagenome | isolation source: marine sediment core GS10_PC15, 223 cmbsf | place: Arctic Ocean: Southern Knipovich Ridge | collected 2010 | reverse complement strand
CCCCCTTAGAAAAGGGGGTGTCCACGATGAAATCGGGACGGGGGTTGTTGCCTCCCCCTTTGGAAAGGGGGATTGAGGGGGATTTTTCAGATACCTCGCAGCTCTGCTGCGGGGTAGTTCATTACGGAAATATTTGTTGCAATTAGCGGGAAACACACCTTAATAAGTAGCATCAGCTTTCCAACTTGTCCTGAAGATAAACAATTGTAAGTTACACTCCGGTTGCAAACTTCCGCCTCTGCTTCCCCTCGCCCTGGCTTGGCGGGGACTCGTAGGGCAGCAGGCCCCGGAGCCAACTCTCTATCCATCCCCGGCTGTTTGCGCATTTGGGCCAGAGTGAGCATGCATACATCCTCATTCCGGGCGATGACCTTGAGGCTATTACAGATGTAGATGATCCGGTCGAGTTCATTCCCTGACAGTTTTCGGTCGCTGCTGGGGATGATCTGAAGGTATATCTCAGGGGGCCAAGATAAAGTTATCTCTCAGCTAATGGGCTAAGGTTGCCCAACTTATTTTGAAGGGAAACAGTAAGGAGCACTTTGAGCCAGCCAGATTATATAGATAGCTTTGATGGAGCTGGCCCACAGACAAATGGGAGTGGATGCATATTGGAAAAAAGTTCCTGTGGCAGCAGCACAGGAACTAATTTTTTAATGTTTAAAGACCGGCTATCACTGCCTGGCCGGTTAATTTTCAATTTCGACCAACCGCTTACTCGCATACTCAATACCAAGCTTGTCCGCAATTTTCAGGTCACTTATCGCGGCACTTGGCATTCCCGAATTATATAGCGATAAACCTCGCACAAAGTAGGCCATTCCAGCTTCAGGGTCCAATTCTATCGTTCTGTTCATATCTTTAATCGCCAGATCATAATTCAGGCCTTTAAAATGCGTTTTTCCACGGTTATAAAAGAATACAGCGTCTGTAGAGTCAAGCTCTATGGCTTTATCAAAATTCTGCAAAGCAAAGTCACTTTTATTCTGTCTCTGGTTCAACATGCCAACTTTGAAGTATCCAACAGCAGATTCTGGTTTTAGCTGGATGATTTTTGTGAAGTCCTGCATAGCAAGATCATATTCTTCAAGCTTTTCATAGACGATTCCACGGTTGTAGTACGCAATATGATATTCTGGCACCAGCTCAATTATCCGGTTGAAATCTTCTATAGCTAGCCCATGCTTGCCCAACGTATAATTTGCGCTACCTCGGTTCACCAATGCTTCCACGTCGTCAGGATTATGTTCCAACACCAGATTGAAATCTTCTATAGCCTTCTCTAATTCATTCAGGATGAAGTACTGAATCCCTCTGCTGAAAAGTATGCTGAAGTCGGTGGGGTCAAGAGACCAGGCATGGCTATAACTTTCTATTGCCTCTTTATTCCTACCCATCTCGCTTAGAATAGAAGCTCTGCGCCCGTGGGCGTCCCTATACTGCGGATGCAGTATGATTAAAGAATCCAGAACTTCAACAGCTTGTTCAGTCTTTCCATTCTGATGGCTTGTATTGGCCAAGTTCATTCTAAACCTGATGTTATTTGGCACACTATTAACGGCCAGCCGGTAGTAGCGTTCTGCAGCTTTAGTGTCGCCATTTTGCCTGAAATAAACTGCGGCCTCGTCATAGCTGCTGCCCCAGGATATTCCGGACATGGCCTGTTGGGGAAGTGACAACAGGCGCATGTATCGAAACTCAGATTTATCTTTGCTGGCGTTGAGCAGTATCCATGGTACGCTGTGCAGCAGGCTGACGCCCATTACCAAGACCGCGCAGTGCGTCAGTTTATTAGCGTGTTTGTGCAAGCTGTCACGCAGGGCCAGCAGCCCCAGCAGCGTGGGCGAAACGAGACAATAAGCAAATATATCCCAGTCGCGGGGATAGCCGATCTCGGGGTTGAACAGGATAAAAGCTATCAGCGGAAAAACCGAGCAGAGCCAAAGGAATATCTTAACATTATCTGATCTTTTCATCCCCATAAAGGCCCCGATTAAGAGCACCGGTAGAAAAGGCGAGACCAGAACTACCACATTTACAAGCGACAACAAGTGCCAGCGACTAAATAGGCCGAAATTCCACTGAATTGAGTTTGAGTCTACCAGGGGGATAAATGGCAGGGCCGCTCCTCCCCTGGCAGAGAAAAACTGGCTCATGTCCAGACCGCTCAAGACAATTAGCAATACTATACTCAGCAAAGGCAGCAGAATTGCCCGCAAGCTTTTTTTAAGCTGTACTTTTAAACTGCTCTCTGTGTGCCAATGGTGATAATACAGATAGATCACGGCAAGCCCCAGCGAGGCTGCTGTCAAGTGCAAAAGACAGCTTAGCAAAAAGACTGTTCCTACCAGTTCAAGCCCTTTGCCAGTTTGTAGATAGCGAACAGCCAAAAACAGGAGCAGCATCACGGTGGCGACCAGAGGAGGATATGTCTCGACGTAGCCGAAAAATAATTGCGTCAGCCCCATGGAACCAATACCACCAAATAGCAAGACTCGCTCGATAGCTGTACGACCCAGCCTGCGGGCCAGAAAAAACAGCGCACCAGAAAAAATAATTCCACTGCCATAGCTCACCAACTGAAAGGATTCTCTCCAGGATATCTCTACAAGATGACCAACTGTCTGCTTCACCAGCAGGATAAGGTGATAGCTAAAGGGGGCGTTGGCTCGGAACCGCACGTTTGAATTCAGATCGCGCAATAGCAGGTAGCCATCTCCCATAAAGTCTGTGGCGCTGGTAAATCTTTTGTATAATAAGACAATGGCGACTACAGACACCGCGAACACCGCAAAGTATACACTCCGCGGTAGCGGCGTCCCCAATAGTTTATATATTTTTGTGCGGAATTTCTTCAGCGGTAACTGCAGCACAGGTCGTTGCCACCACGGCAGCAATGTAACTGCTCCTAGCAGGCACAGCACAACAACCACAGGCGAGCTATAATAAAACCAGGCATCGGCTCCCCACAGCATGTTTGTGCCGCTGATGGTCACGGCCAGATGAATGCCCAGTAACACCGCGGCCCAAACTATTAGGAAAAAATACTGCACAATATTTAGTCCCGACAATATGAATAGATTAATTCATGCGATATATATTGCATGATTGCTGCGGTAGAAAAATTAAAAGCTGCCATCATCCGTTGGTTTGTCTCCAGTGAATGTATATACTTAAGAGTCAGCAAACCAGTCCCCTGAGGCCCCCCACGGTGGGTGGGGCACCTTGCCAGTTCTTGCCGGAATCGTTGTGAATTGTTGGCAGTCTTATCAAATATGACAGTTGATGGGAAACGAGGATAGGCGGCAGGTATGCGGGTTTCCCGTGCTATCATTGTGTTTAGTCTGAGTAAAGCAGCCCATCGCTTGAATGGCATTCAAGAGGTCTGGGGTTCGCCACCCCCCACAGTTCCACCATAATAGAGGCCCGCGTTTCCGCAGTATCAACGGAAACGCGGGCTTTTGTGCTTTTGAGGCTGCCTGCCCTTTAATAACCCGTTCCCCCTGATGTGTGAGGGAAATGACAAGGGAACACTGGATAGCGATATGAAAACGATCTATGCAGGTAGTAAACTGGGAAGCATTTCTTTGTGAATGCTGTTTGTAATAGTTTTAATACGGAAATATTTGTTGCAATTAGCGGGAAACACACCTTAATTAGTAGCATCAGCTTTCCAACTTGTCCTGAAGATAAACAATTGTAAGTTACACTCCGGTTGCAAACTTCCAATTAACAGGATAATCCCAATGGCCAATCTGGATTCGAAGGTTTTTCCCGCCTGTTTTCTTTACCTTGTTCTAGCTGCGTTCATCTGTCCATCCATGCTGAGGGCGGAAATAATTTTCGCCGATGATTTCGAGTCCGGTGAACTTGCTGACAAATGGGACCAGGTGACTATCAGTTCGTCGGCCCAGGGTGGATATGAAACCAACCCTGAGCACGTGTACAGTGGCGGCCGAAGCCTGCGGTTGACCGCGGTGACCAACGACGGTAAGGCTTCGCGGGCGCAGGTGATGCGCTGGTTCATGCCCGGCCACGACAAGCTCTACTACCGCTGGTACGCAAAGTTTGCCCCCGATTTTGACCAGGGTAACCACATGCACTGGACCATGATCGGCGGCAACAACATCAACGACAAATACTCCGCGTTTGGTAAAGCCGGTATCGTGCCCAATGGTACCGACTTTTTTACCTCCATGCTGGATCCCTGGACCAACTGGAAAAAATACCCTGCGCCGGGGGCGATCTGTTTTGCCAGTGCATGGCCGGAAATGAAGACAGAGAGCAACAAGGTAAATTACTCGACCCACCGCTTGCCCGAAGTTCCTTTTGTACCCGAGCGTGGCCGCTGGTACTGTTTTGAGGTGATGTTGAAGATGAACGAACCGGGCAATAAAAATGGTGAGCAGGCATTCTGGATTGACGGGGAAAAGCTTCTGCATCTGAAGGATATCCGCTGGAGGGACTCGGATATTTTGAGGCTCAATTTTATGTGGTTCTCGGTCTATATCCATAAGGCGGTCCAGGATAACACCTGCTGGTACGACAACCTGGTGATAAGTACCGAATATATCGGGCCGCTTAAATCAGAATCAGGAGAGAGCAAATGAAGTTAAGATTTTTATTGTGGGCAGTCTTTCTGATCATGGCCTGTGGCAGCGCCGGACAGCAGCAGCAAACAGAGACGGCCTCTACTTTTCCGATAAAGCTCGGCACTTTCGGCGGTACGCGGGAAACCGGTGTCAACGATCTATTCATCCATTCGCCCTGGGAGCCGCACACTTACGCCCAGATGACTTTCCCCGAGCACTGCTGGGGAGTGAACCTGCCCAATACCAGCCACGACAGTGACCCGCCCGCAGCCTCCTCCTGGCGGATCAGCGCCGATTCGAGCGAAGCGCTGATGGAAAATATTCCGCGCGAGGGCGTTCTTTTCAGGGCCAGCGCCAGGGCGGATTCGATGGCGGTTGGGCTGCGTATCGAGATCGAGAACAACACCGAACTGCCGGTAAAGGATATCCGCACACTGGTCTGTTTTAAACCTGATGACACGATTAACACCCCCAGCCGCAGCGATGGGATGACCGCTTTCAGGGACACCTGCCACCGGCAGACCTATTTCAGCTTCTCGGGCCAGAGAGTTCAACTCCACGAGGAAACCACATTCAATGGCGATTACCCGCCCGGAGTGGATGAAACCAACGCCCGGACCATGGTTGTCTGGGGGATTAACCTGGATGGCCGGCCGGATATCCGCTCGATAAAGGACGTGGGCTGGTGGTATCTGGACGATCATCCGGGCCGGGTGGTGGAAGAGCTGGCAAGCCCGGCGCTGATAGCTATCCGCTCGAGCGAAGACAGCACCCGCTGGCTGGGTCTTATCTGGGAGCCGGCCAGCGTGCTGTTCTGCAACCCGCGCAATCCCTGCTTCCACTCGGACCCTGCTATTGACGACTGCCCGCCGGGCGGGACAACCTCGGCCGAGGGTGTCCTGCTGTTCCACCAGGGTTCGTTTGAGCAACTGGTGGACAGGGCTCTCGCCTGGAGGGCCAGTATCAATTCAGCGAAAGGGAACAACCAATGACGCTCATTCGCACGGCCCTGGCGGCCGCCTGCCTGATGTTCGCTTGCAGCTGGTCCGGCTGTGCACAGTCGCCGGAAAAGCAGTCCCGGTCAGTGCAGCAGGCACAGCCAGAGATGCAGCCGCGCCATTGCCAGTTTCTACGTGCAGGAGAGATAGAGGCGATTATCGGCGATGGGTCAGGGCACAGAACCCGGCCTGGTATCTGGGCCATGAGTTCAATCCAGCATCGTTTCAGTATCTTTAAAAACATGTCCTCCGGGATGCTCTCGGGAGAATTCCGCAGCCGTGGTAATACGGTTCTCGAATATGTGGACGATTCAACCTGCATGCTGACAAGAGAGCCAACCGAGGATTACCCTGTAAAAGCCCGGATGCTTTTCCGGGCTCGCGGTCCATACTATCTGGACACCGAACTGACCATACGCGACGCCGTGGACCGGGTAGCCGCCCTGCCCCAGGAGGGGAGTGAGCGGCAAGTGGCGATAAACTGTTACGTCAACAGTCCGGAGGACATCCGGATTCATTTCCTTTCAGCAGGGCAATGGGAGCGATTCATTCCGGCGGTGCACGCTGGAGCTGGCTCTTCTATCGCTCCGGCCTATCTGAAGGATTCAGAACTGGAAGTCTGGCCTGAAACCGACGATCCGCGCTTCCACTGGTACAATCGTTACGAAAAGAGATTCGATGAACCATTCTATTATGGCCGGTTCGGCAAGATGGTGCTGATCCTGGTTTTCGACAATCCTAAGTGGCTCCGTTTTTACCTGTCTCCTACCGGCGGTGGAGCGAGTATGATCCCCGGTCAGCAAAGCCCGGCCTGGGATTACGAATGGCTCATACCCCGTAATGAATACCAGGTGGACAGGGATTACACGTTTAAAACCTGTTTGGTCTACAAGGAGTTCATAAGCGATGAAGATGTGATCCGGGAAGTGAGGAAAGTTCAACGCGATCTCGGCTACGAAACAGTCGAAAGCCTTCAGTAGCAGATAATTTGTCCGGGAGCTAAGTTGCATCTTGTTCCTTGAAGGAGCGGATAATGCATAGCAGGATAGTAGCATTACAAGTTAGAGTGGTGTGCCTGGCCCTTGCTGCAATCTTCGTGTCCGGAAACTGGGCAGCCTCACAGAATGAATTTCCTCCATTCCACTGCCAGCTTATCCAGGCGGAAGAGATAGAGGCCATAATTGGCGATGGGTCCGGGCATCGCACACGGCCGGGTATCTGGGCCATGAGTTCGACCCTCCATCATTTCAGCATCTTCAAAAACATGTCCAGCGGTATGCTCTACGGAGACCTGCGTGGCAAAGCCAACACCGTGCTGGAGTACGTGGATGACTCCACCTGCGTATTGAAGCGTGAGCCCACCGACAGCTACCCGGTCCGTGTGCGCGCCCAGTTCCAGGCTGTGAGTCCCTATTATATTGACTGTGAGCTGACCATAAATGACGTGAAGGACCGAATCGCCGGCAAGCCCTGGGATTTCAGGTCGGTGTCGGTTAACTGCTATGCCAACAGCCCGGAGGATATCCGGATCCATTACCTTTCCGGTGGAGAGTGGGAGCGCTACATTCCGCAGGTGCACGCGGCCCCCGGCACAGCTATCGCACCGTCTTACGTGGATCAACTGGAGGAGTGGCCCGACTACGATGACCCGCCGTTCAACTGGGGCGAGTGGTATGAGAAGAGTTTCGACGAGCCGTTTTTCTATGGGCGCTACCAGCACATGGTACTGATCCTGGTGTTCGATAAACCGAACATGATCCGTTTCTATGATTCTCCTACTGGGGGCGGTAAAAGTTTATTGCCCGGCAATACCAGCCCGGCCTGGGATTTTGAATGGATAATCCCCCGGAAAGACTACCAGGCGGGGAAAGATTACACTTTCCGCACCAGGATGATCTACAAGCGATTTGTCAGTGATGAGGACGTGTTGCTGGAAGTGCGCAAAGCCCAGCGGGAACTCGGCTTTGAGACTGTTAAAAGCGCAAAGTAAGGCAAAAAAAACCCTCACATAGAAGGATCAGCGCCGGCTACCCGCTGCGTTTCTGATACCGGCTGTCAGGATTGTCCATAAACCGGATAGTAATGCTGAGAATCTAATTTTTTATTTTCCTTTTGGAGGGACGGCGGATATGAGCCAGGATAAATCCGACAAAACACTGGGCCGCCGGGCGTTTCTCAAGTTCTCAGGACTCGCTGGAGCCGCATTGGGTGGTACCGGCCTTGGGATCGCCGGTTATCAGGCAGGGAAAAGCCCTGCATCTTATACCGGGCTTGTAAACGAGGCCGGAGGCTCACAGACATTTAACCGGAAAAATTGGGAAACCGCTAGCCCTACTTACCAGAAGACCGGTGTAACCAGCCGTCCCGATGCCAGGACCGAGGTGATATTCGACAGGCGAGGCAGATTTTCCCGTCAGTACAGGGATGGCGTTACGGTGGAGGAGCTTGATCCTCTGCTGCGGGATTTCTACGGCAGGAACCCCGAGACTTTCCGTCAGGACGTTATTAATCTGCGGGATATCCTGCCCAGGCTCAAGGAGGACAGGCCCAAATACAGCGACAACTACATAATTACCAGGGCATGGGCCAACGCGATGGGGGCGGTGAGTCCGCCTCCGGTAAACGAGCCTCCCGAGATTTCTGATTTTCCCGTGGACAGAAGAACCGGCGAGCCTGTAAAAAAACACATTATGAAAAGCCCGTCACAGACATCCAGGCTTATCAAAAAAATAGCTCATGAGCTGGGCTCCACCCTGGTAGGGATAGCTCTCCTGAACCCGGACTGGGTGTATCAATATCCGCATGACAACAGAGGGTTCGAGCCGGATAAACCTGTTGAGGTGCCCTCCCACTGGAAATATGCCATCGTGGTGGGAGCGCCCATGTCGTGGGACGCGTTGTTTGCCAGTCCCACCTACAGCGCCTCCAGTGACGCTTACGCCCGGTCGAGGATAATCGGATACAGGCTGGCGAGTTTTATCAGGCAACTCGGCTATGCCGCCCGTCCCCACGTACCCGCCAACAGCTACGACCTGATGGTGCCGCCGATCTGTATCGATGCCGGCCTGGGTGAGCAGGGCCGTCACTCGGTGCTGATCACTCCCGAACTCGGTTCCAATTTCAGGCCCTCGGTTGTCACAACCGATATCCCCCTCCAGCCCGACAAGCCGATAGATTTTGGCGTTCAGGATTTTTGCCGCAACTGTAAAATCTGTGCCGAGAACTGCCCCAGTGGTGCGATAACGATGGGGGGCAAGGTTGAAGTGAGAGGCTACCGCCGTTACCAGCTAGACCAGGCCAAATGCCACAATTTCTGGCACTCGAACCTGGGCAACTACGGGTGCAGGCTGTGCGTGGCGGTCTGCCCGTATACACGCAAATCCAACTGGCTGCACAGGACCGCGATGAAAGTCACTGCCATGGACCCCACAGGGTTATCTGAAAAAGCCCTGATCGCTTTGCAGAAACGCCTCTACCCCGCGCCTGATCCCGGTGATTTCTATATTCCCGCTTTCGGCGGACAGAACGCATCGCTGCGTGAGCCGCCCTGGTGGCTGCGCACGGAAGATTTTATTGAACTTTAGGCAGGCCGCTTACCATGAGTTTTTTCTCCACGGGTGTTTTCTGGATGATTGAGGGAGTTTTACTGTGTCTCGTTTTGGCCGGAATGAAAATCTGGTTCGAGGACCGCGGCATATCGCCTCCTATCTGGCAATGGGTTCTGCTAGTCCTCTGGCTGGCGCTGTGTGGCTTTACGATATCTTTTGCAGGCACGAGCCTGGGGGAGAACGAAGTAATAGCGGCGGCAAAGGGATCGATGATATTCGGTTTTTTTGCCGTGGTTAGCGGTGCAGGGATATGGAGACTGGTAATTGCCAATGCTGCCGCGCGGCGTAAAGATGATCAATAAACTGCTGACTCCAATTATTGTTGCAGCGCTGTTATTTGCGCTTGTCCTCGGCAAAAAAGAAGCGCGGCGGGAGTCGTCCCGGCTGGTCCAGTCCGCGCTGGACGGGCAGTACACGGCGGAATTAGCGGGGGCAGTCTATGATTTGTATCCGGCGGTTGGTGTGGACCAGGAACTGGCAGGCTGGGCCGCCGTGGCGCAGGGAACCGGCTATGCGGGGCCAGTGACAGTTCTTGCGGTTTTTGATACAACTGGCGTTTTGAGGCAGGGACAGGTTGCCAGGCATGGTGAGACAACCTTGTTCTATAGCTTGGCCAGGCCCGCTGAATTGATTAGAGGGCTGATTGGAAAATCTTACGTCCGGATAGCAGAGGGGAATTACAGGCTGGACACTGTTTCGGGAGCGTCGGCAACAACCGCTGCGGTACTGGCCGCTATCGAACGGGCCGCGGGGAAAATCGGAAAGGTGAAATTTGGATTCATAGCTGCGGAGCGAAAAAAACGATTCGAGTTCGGCCTTGCGGAATTAGTGGTAATCCTGCTGTTTCTTGCGGGTATTATTGGCGCAAAACGAGAGTTTTCTTACAAAACACAACTGCGTTTCAGCACTCAGGCCGCCGGATTATTGGTAATCGGGTTCTGGGAAAACTCGCCCATCTCGATTGCCAAGATAACTTCGTTCCTGCTGGGCTACTTCCCACCACTGCAAAGCGGCTTGTTCTGGTATCTTTTGCTTGGCGGCTTTGTGTTTTCGATACTGCTCACCGGCCGGAACATACACTGCCATTATGTCTGCCCGTTCGGGGCCATGCAGCGCTTTACCGGCCTGATCGGCGGAGCGAAAAAAAGCCTGCCCGCGACAATTGCCCTCTGGGTCAGTCGCACAAGGAACCTGCTGGTTATTGTCCTGCTGTTTTGTGCTTTGTGGTGCGGTAATGCCGGTATCGCGGGCTATGAGCCGTTCGGGACCGCTTTTACGTTAAACGGCACGGTCCTGTACTGGCTTCTGCTGGTTGTTGTGCTGGTTTCCGCGATATTTTTGCGCAATCCGTGGTGCCATTATTTCTGCCCGGTTCAGAGTGCGGCGGAAGTGCTGATGGCTTTAAGGATCAGAATGGAGGCTGCATGGCGCGCATTGAGCATCGCAGAGAAACCACGGGCAAAGTAACGGCCCTGTTGTACTGCCTTGCCGTTTTTTGCCTGATCGTGGCTAATGTTATCTTGAGCTTGGATTGACCATTGCTGATCAGCAGTGATCTGAGTGGGATATACTAAGCCCAATAACAAGTCTTAATCTTCCGCACTGCTTAAATCCCCCCTGGCCCCCCTTTGTTAAGGGGGGGAATCGGCCTCTCCCTTTTGAAAAGGGGGATTGAGGAAGATTTCTCAGAAAACTTACAGCTTACCGTGGGGCGCTTTATCTACCCTGTCAAGTGATCATCGCAATTGATGGCATACATGCCGCTTATGGCAAGCGAAGTTATATCTCATCCGCCGGGTTTATACCCCTCCAAAACAAACAACGCCACCGTCACGAAGAGTCACCGCAACCCGGCCATCTCGGTCAATCAGCAGTCCGCCGGGCAGTGCTGGTGAGCTGAGCCGATGGCTCCAGAGCAATTTCCCACTTTTCCTGTCCAGGCAGTTGACACTCCAGTGCGGGTTGCGCTGGTCCTTAAACGGAGTCTGGCAGACCGCAACAACGGCGTTGGCAGCCAGGGCCAGTGAAACTGTTTCGCTGCCGTCAAGCTCACCTGCCGACCAGCTTTCCCCTGGCCATTCCTTTTCCGGTGCTCCACGGTCCAGGTAGTCTTCGATATTATCCATTCCATAAGCCGCGGGAATCAGGTATGGACGGTTCTCGGGCGAGGTGCGCTCATCCCAGACATAATTGAACAGGCCGTGCACGATATAGAAGCCACTCTCGTCCCAGGCGGGCGGAATTGTCTGCCAGGTAAGTTCCATGCCGTTGCCGCTGCCTGAGTACCGCGACAGGTCGAAAGCGCTGTACTTCCCGGGCTTGGTGTCATCGATAACAGGGGCGTGTTTCAGTCCGCCGCCCAGTAGAAGATAGCGCCCGGCAACCACGCCGATCTCGCTGCCACGGTTCCTGCGCGGGCCGCCATCGCCTGCCGATTCACCCATGTATTCGCCCGTTTTCAAGTTGTATGAAGCAGGCGAGACCACGTTGCCTCCCGGCATCCAGAGACGCCCATCGGCAATAGTAAGGGTACCCTGGGCGGAAACCCCTTTGCGCAAGTCCGGGTCAAGGTGTCCGGAGCTGGTGTTCTGCCAGATCAACTTGCCGGTAAGCGCGTCCAGGGCATACACATAAGTTCCATCATAGTCCACAATCCCCGCCGCCAGATATGCCACTCCATCCTGGATGAGTACTCCACTGTGCACAGGCCATGTTGAGCCGAGATTGCCGTAGATCATGGTTCTGCGTTCAATCGGAGCGGCGCGGAAACGCCAGAGGAGCTTGCCGGTGGCCGCTTCCAGGGCATAGATGTAGCCGTCGCCGCAACCGGCATAGGCCCTGCCCTGCCAGATTGTGGGTGGCTGCTTGAATGAACCTCCGGCCTTGAATGACCAGCTGATATTTCCCGATGCTGCATCGAACGCCTGGATTCCGCAGTCATCTCCTCCAACGAAAATCAGGCCTCCGGCCGCGGTTGGGGCGGTGGGCAAATTTTCCGAGCCCGGTGTGTATTCCCAGATCGGCTCTGCTGTGACGGATACGGTTGCACGTGAAGCCGCATTCCGGGCCGTTGTGGCCCGGTAGGACGGCCAGTCCATCTGGGTTACTTCAAGCGGAGTTATCTTGCCACTGCCCGTATTGCGTGCCTCAAGCCGCTGGCTGGCGGCGGTCGGTTTGAAATCGAACTCGCCCGCCGAGCACATCACCACCCGGCCGACCAGGCTCAGATTGCAGTCACAGGCCCAGGGGCCCAGATACAGCAGTCCGTTGGCCGGCAGGGCCCCGTCATTACAAGAGGCCCGGACAGCGCCATTGGTAAAAACTTTTTTGGCCTTACGGTCGTAGCGCAGCAGGCCGTCCCCCCATCCCCGGCAGAAATAGGAATCAGCGGTGGCTGTAAGGCGCACGCAGTTGTGCTTACTGAAACCCAGGTCCTCGATAGTTTCTCCGGTCAGTGGGTCAAGCAGAAGGTTGCTGCCGTCGGGGCCGATACCAACCAGCAGCTTATCTTCCACATAGAGCATGTTGGGGTTGTTGCTGGTTTTGGGACGGTGCCAGAGCAGATGGCCGTCTGCGGTGGAAACTCCCACCACGTTCATCCTGGTCTGCCCCTGGTAAAACAGGGCTTTCGGCGAATAGAGGCTTAAGCAGGAGGTGCGATAGCCGGGGGTCGAGGTCAGTCCCTGGCCCGGTTGCTCTATCAGGCGACGGAGTTCCGGGTCGTCATTGGCCCACTCCAGGGCTCCCGTTTTCGCATCCAGGCAGCCCAGGCGGGAGTCGGGGCCGTAGAAATAGAGCCGGCCATCACCGATTACCATCGCCCGCGAATCCAGTTCGTCATCTTCCGTGTGGCTCCACAGCAGTTGCCCGCTCTGCATGCCATAGGCCAGGATCGTCTGCCCGAACCCCCAGGGAACACGCTCCTCGTAGTAACCGCTGCTCAGGTCTCCCCAGCTCCAGGCCAGGGCCTTGCTGCGCACCACGTGAGTCTGAGGCGGGTCTTTCCGGCTGCCCAGCAGGGCATAAAGCACACCATCGGAAACAGCTATCCACTTCCACTCACCCTTGAAGCGGGGCACTCTTATCCGGTCGATTTCCTCGCCGGTATTGGGGTCCAGCAACAGGCAACCATTGCCCTCGGAGTTGATCATAATAAAAGCACTGTCCGTGGCCACAAAAGCCGAGCGGTGCACCAGGTATCCATCGGGAAACCTTCGCCGCCACAACTCAGTGCCGTTGTAGCCGTTTTGGGCCAGCAGGGTATTGAGCGTGTGTTCTTCGCGACGGTGGTGGGCGATATGCCCGACCGCGGTAAAAGTTATCCCGCCCGCCACGGTGGTAATCGCGGGCATGCTCATAAAGTAGGGGAGGCCCATGAATTGGGTCATGTAAGGCGCCTTGAGGGCAGTATCCTCGGAGAGCGGATTATTATCCGGCCCATGTTCCCAGTGCGGCCAGTCTGCCGCTCCAGGCACAGGCGGGCCGGTTATAACCGCCCAGTGGCCGCTTTCGTGCTCGATCACTTCCACAGCGGAGTTTCCCCCGGCCCATTGTTTCAAGCTTTGCCCGGCAGCTCCGGTTCCGCCGATAACAGCCTTGCCGCCCGGTCTCAACACCCTGAGTATCTCATCCAGGCTGAGCCGTTCAAGCTGCCCGTCAGTGGGGTGGGCGCTCACCAGCAGGTCGATCAGGTTATCCACATAGGGCAGCTTGTTGATCGGGCTGATATCCGCGGTTAAAGACTTACCGTAGAGGCCCAACTCCCCGGCTTTCCGGCGAAATCCCTCTACCGCATTCTTATCGCTGTCCAGCAGGTTGACCACAAATCCGCCGTGTGCCGTCAGCTCCAGGGCCTCATCGCCGTTCTCCCGGCCCAGCACAGAGCAGACTCCACGGTTGATCCCGGTTTGCTGAAGCAGGAACGAAACCGTTTTACTGCTTTCCAGGCTGGCGCGGCTAGCTGCCGCCACAACAGTTTGCGGAGCCAGCAGGATTGCCAGCCCCAATAAACCGGCGCAGGCAAATCGACCAATTGCTTGTGTATTCATGGCAAGCCATCCCTTGGCGGAGGTGGTAAATTGTGATTTTTTATTTTAATGCGGGGCTGTATTCCAGAGTGTTGATCTGCTTTGTATAACATTACCACTTATCAGGGGAGAATTCCAGCATCAATTCAGCGGAGAAGGCTGTATTATTTCAATCAAACGGAGGTTAGCGGGAAGGCTGATGATTGTGTGGAAGCAGTAAGAGACAAGCAGCCCTCTTCCTTGTTGAGCAGAAATATCAAGCGCCTCACAGGCAATAAGATGAGGCGCTGCATTTGATACTTAACTTTAAAGGATGGAGGGCTAACTATTGAAAGGCCATAATACTCGGATTATTTTTGCCTTCAGTTTCCGCAGGTTTTACCGAGAAAACATCTTTTGCAAGAAAACAGGCCCAATATTCCACCGTACCATCCGGACTTTCACATTCACCTATGCAAGAGTGATCTTTACCGAGTAAATCGCGATCACATATTGGGCAAGTTTTTAACTCTGTTTGATTTCCCATTACAGTGCGCCTTCTATTTAAATTACCTGAGGGGAAACCTACTTTATCACGGATTAATTAATCTGTCAATAGCTAGTTATGCGTAATACCGTGGCAATTGTGTCATGTTGTGATATTCAGAGCCTGGAAGCAAACAAGCGGCCTCCTCCGGAACAGAGAGAGCCGCTTGTTTGAATGATTTTTCAGATACCCCTCACTCCACCTTTGCCAAAGGGGGGCCAGGGGGGATTTAAGCTTCTCGTCTTGCTAATGCAACTGCTTACCCCGCGGCAACCCGCGAGGAATTCTTTTCGATTAAATATATTTGGTAGAGTTAACGCAGCAACTCAAACTCGCCGTTCTCGTCCTCTAAATACAGCACTCCCTCTTCGCTGTTCACCATCATGGCCGCGGCCGCGATATCACCATCACGGCGCACCTGCCAGGTACCAGCGGCCAGTCCGCATACCAGCACTTTGACCCGCCCGTCGCCCGGAGGAGAAAAAGTGACAGGAGTATCGGCAGCGGTTCCTGCTGTGTTGAACAGAACCACGAACTTACCCAGCCTGAAACCGGTGAACTCGCCTGCGTCAAACCGAACCGCCTCCGGAAGGCTCAGGTTGTTACGGTCGGTAACCTGCATCACATTGAGGAACAGGTTTGTGGCCGAGGGCTTTATCGGCGATATCTGTACTCTCCAGTTGCCTAGTTCGTAGTCCTGTGGGTCGTGGCCCTGTTGAATGCCCACCGCCATATTTTTGCCGAACACATCGAACCTGCGCTCCGGCCCGCCCACTTCTTCGATCAGCACGTTGTTCGCTTCCGGCAGCAGGGTGGTATTGAGCAGCGCCCCTTCCCAGCCACGCTGGTTCAGTTCATAGCGCACCGTGTTGGCGCGCACCGTGGGCCGCTCCATGCCGTGCAGCAGCCAGTATTTCTGGAACGAGGGATCGCGGCTGGTTACACGGTCGAACACGGCAAGGGCCGCCGGAACTTTCTCGTCATCGAGGTTGATAAACACAAACGAGCGTTGCACCATTTGCACTTTATCACTGTAGGCATCGGTGATATCGCCCTTGAGGTAAGAGAACTCAGGGGACTGGGCGCTGGGTCCGAACCAGCGGCCCAGCACCTGTCCGGTGCGGTAGTCGCGGGAGAGAAAGTCGTCCAGTTCACCGGCGGAAATCCAGCGGTTGGGCATCCGCTGGCCCCCGTCGTTCACTTTCTCAATCCGGCGGAATCCGGCGGTTACAAAATCCTCTTCGGGGTCCATCACAATCAGGCAGTTGTGGGCAATAGTGCGCTTGTAGTAATTAACATTATGCGGGCCGGAGTAGCCGCCGTCGTTGCCCTCATAAATACCGGTGTCCATTGCCAGCGGTCCGCGATAGTATATCTGAAAAGCCCCGCCGTCCAGATGTTGATGGTTGCCGAAATTCCACTCGTTTATTTTCATCTCGCAGATTACGGCGTTCTGGTCCCAGCCGGTGCGGGCCAGCATCCAGCCGTTGGGAGCGCCAAAATAGCGGGTCGCCGGCAGTTCGGAAATATCCCATGGCTCAAGCGATGGGTCGCGCCAGAGCAGCTCGAACAACTCGTCCAGGGGATGATTGGCGTGCTTGAGATAATCCCAGTGCCACTCGTCCTTTAGGTAATCGGCCAGGATGTAGCCATCGCCGTAATAGCTGGCGCAGAGCAGGCTCGATAGTTTGGGCGACCAGTTGAAGTCATCCCCGCCGGTCATCATCCTGCCGTCGGGACGCCGCATGTAGAGCCAGTGGTAGGGGACGAACTGCTGGGAGGGATGGTAGATGTTGCCCGCACCCAGGCGGTCGAACATAAACAGCGGGTAGAGTTCGCTGCCGAAACGAGTGTCGGCGTAGGCGATTCCCTGATGGTAAGCGTGGCCTGGATAGAACCAGTTGCGCGAGGGTACGAAACTGCCGAATATTTTTTCCGCGGCTTCGTAATACATCTCGCTGGACTCATCAAAAACGGCCAGCCCGGCGCTGAGCATGTCGCGCATTATCATCCACTCGCCCATATGCCCTGTCAGCGAGCCACCGCGACGGACAGGGTAGCCGATCTCGAACTGCTTGGCCAGGCGGATGAACTGTTTGACGAATTCTTCTTTTTCCTGGGGAGTCAGCAAGTCGTAGCACCAGTCATATACAATCGCCCCGGCAACCATCAGACGGCCCACATCACGCGAGACATCCATAATGTCACCGAATACGCAGCGCTGGAGCGTGTCGAGTGCTGTCTCGATAGTGCGGCGGCCCAGGGCGCTGTCAGGCTCCAGAAGGTAGCGCACAGCGTCCACGGTTATCCGGTGCTGGGCGCTGCGGGGGGCCAGAGACTGAAGGTGTTCCCATACCGGACCCAACACCGGGTCTTTTACGCGCAGCCTCAAGTCGGCTATATCGCTCTCCCGCAGAAAAACACGGGGGTGGCCTTGGGGGGGAACAGGAACCTTGACGCCTGACTCAAGTTGCCGCCACTCAAGTTCCGTTCCCTTATCCACCGCCGCGGAACTGAGAGCGGGGACCATCAGCAATAATGAGGCTGCAAGAATTTTCAGTGTCATGGCAGTTAGCTCCTGGCGATAAATTGGCTGAATCGGCAGTGCGCAATAGTTGGTTGTTATTGGCTGACGGCCAGTTCCTCAATCACTTCGTTGACAATCGCTCTTGCCTCGGACACCCACGGTATCTGATCACAGGACTCAAGTGTGACAGCCATTTCCACGGCCCGCTCCAGCTTGCCCGCCAGATCATCAGGATAATATTAGCGGAAAATTTCAACATCGGCGAGACTCCGGGGCAAGAGTGAGCTTTAGTGCTTCAGATATAATAGCCCGCTGACGAGCAATTCTCAACCATCCGTGCGAAATAACCTTTGCCGGAGTGTGGCCGTTAATTAAACTTAGTCACCGGCGGCTTGCCGAAGGATAGAGAAGTTTTCGATAGAGCTGAACTGATTGGACCGGGAATGGAAAAAGGTACTCTTGCGGATCTGCTGGCGGCAATCATACCCCTGGCAGAAAAAGCGGGCCGGGAGATACTGCGCTGCCGCGACAACCAGGACAGCGCCGTGCAATACAAACCGGACGGGTCTCCCATAACCGCGGCGGATATCGCGGCCCACGAGGTTATCGCCGGGGGACTGGCCGAACTGGATAACTCCATACCGCTGGTATCAGAAGAAGGTGACCGGCGGCTGAATAATATCTCCACGGAACTGTTCTGGCTGGTTGATCCGCTGGATGGCACCCTGGGGTACATTCGCGGTGACGGCCAGTATACGGTTAATATTGCGCTGATAAATTGCGGCCAGGCGGTGGCAGGGGTTATCCACGCTCCGGTGGCGGACTGTACTTATTATGCCGCGCTCGGGCAGGGTAGTTTCCGGCAAACTTCACACAGGGAAAAGGTAGATTTAAGTGGCATCGTGGCTACCGGTGAGCTGACAGCAGCCCTGACCAACACGATCCACTCATCACGGATGGACGGTTTCCTTGAAGCCAACGCTATCAAGAGGAGAATCAAAAGCTCCAGCTCGCTTAAAATATGCTATGTGGCTGAGCGCCGGGCGGATCTTTATCCCCGTTTCGGACGGACCGCGCTGTGGGACACCGCCGCCGGGGCGATTATTGCCCGCGAGGCAGGCTGCCGGGTTGACGACCTGGAGGGCAGGCCACTGAGATACGATCCGGCTGAGGGGATATATCACAACGGTTTCATGGTCTTCAACCCGCTACGTCTTCGGCCTGTAATTCCAAACTGATACCGGTGGCTGATAAACCGGCTCCGGGTATTCTTTACAAAGCAATAAAGCACCGGTATAATAGATACCGAGTTTGAAATTAAGCCGGATTTGTTTACTGTTCTCCGCAAATATTTTTACCTTCTGTTAAAATAAAAGTGGAACGCAATTTCACATCCAACCCATCAAGGAGCCTTAATGAAACCCATCGACCGCCGCAAGTTTATCAAAAGCGCCACAGCCGTTACGGCTGCGTTTGCCACTGCCGCGCCATATGTAACTTCCGGATGGGCCAAGAACAGCCCCAACGACAGGATAAATGTTTGCGTGTCCGGTATCCGCAGCCGCGGGCAGGCGCATATCCGTAGTTTTGCCGATGTGAAAAACGTACAGGTAACCGTGATCAACGATATCGACGAGCGCCTGTTCCCGGAGATTAACGCAAACCTCGAGAAGCAGACCGGCAAGAAAGCCCGCACAGAGACTGATTTCCGTCGCGTGCTGGAAGATAAGGACGTGGACGTTGTCAGCCTGGCCACACCCAATCACTGGCATGCCCTGCAGAGTATCTGGGCCTGTCAGGCGGGTAAGGATGTCTATGTGGAGAAGCCCGTCAGCCACAACATCAGTGAGGGCCGTAAGATTGTGGAGGCCGCGCGTAAGTACAACCGGATAGTGCAGACCGGCACCCAGAGCCGCAGCAGCAGTGGCTGCCAGGCTGCGATGAAGTTCCTGCACGAGGGCGGAATCGGGGATATTTACATGTCCCGCAGTTGCCTGATCAAGGCCCGCAACAGCTACGGCAAAGCGCCCAACACTCCCGTGCCTGAAGGTGTGCACTACGACCTCTGGCTTGGCCCTGCACCCTACAGGCCGTTCAACGAGAAAAAATTCCACTACAACTGGCACTGGGTCTGGGACACCGGCAGCGGCGAGACCGGCAACACCGGGCCGCATAATTACGACCGCTGCCGCTGGGGTATGCAGATCTACGAGCACCCGCGTGAGATCCAGAGCATGGGTAATATCTATGTCTGGGGTAACGATTGCGTGCAGGAAACCCCCACCCATCAGAGCTCCGTGCTCAAGTACGATGATGGCCGGATTATCCAGCTTGAGGTCCGCGGCTGGTACTCCAACAGCGAGGAAGATATCATGCAGGGCGAGTTCTTCTACGGCGACAAGGGCTGGCTCAAGCTCAACGGTGGAAGCTGGCAGAGTTATTTTGGCCGCAAGGACGAGCCGGGACCGGGCAGTGGCAAGAGCGAGGGCATGAGTTCTTCGGCCCAGTCCAACCGCATGGGCGACACAGCCCCCGGTCACTTCCAGAACTTTATCGACTGTATACGTACCCGTAACAGCAAGGGACTGGCGGCGGATATTCTCGAAGGCCACCTGAGCACGGCAATGTGCCACCTGTCTAATATTGCCTACCGCACGGGCCGCACCCTGACTTTCGACAACGAGACCGAGACGTTCCCCGGTGATGCCGAGGCGAACACCTATCTTAACCGCGAGTACCGTGTGCCGTTCGTGGTGCCGGAAACGGTCTGAGGACAATTTAACAAAACAGCAACTGCCCCGGCCGGATTTTTAGCGAATCCAGCCGGGGTGTTGTTTTGAGTTGCATATTCACCTTTGCCGCCGGATAACCGCCATGTTGCGATTCTTATCGTTGCTTCCTCTTTTAATCTGTCTCAACTTATTTCCGGGTTTTGCGCAGGAATCAAGTATTGGCCCCGGAGTTAATCCCCGTTTACTGGAAAACCAGTGGGACGCCTCCTGGGTGGCCTGCCCGGAAGTATCGCGCAAGGATTACGGCGTATTCCATTTCCGCAAGACTATCTCACTGGAAAGCCAGCCGGATAATTTTGTCATCCATGTTTCGGCGGACAATCGCTACAAGCTCTATGTCAACGGTGTGCGGACGGGCGAGGGACCAGCGCGGGGAGACCTCCTGCACTGGCGGTTCGAGAGCTACGATATCGCCTCTCTGCTAAGCGAGGGCGAGAACGTGCTGGCCGCGGTTGTCTGGAATTTCGGCGAGCACGTACCGTATGCCCAGATCACTTCCGAGACCGGTTTCCTGTTGCAGGGCGACACGGATGCCGAAAGCATGGTAAATACCGGCGAAAACTCCGGCTGGAAAGTGCTGGCAAACGACTCCTACCGTCCGATTGCGGTCAACAGTGAGACCATGCGCAATTTCACAGTCATAGGCCCAGGCGACAGCCTGGACGCGCGCAAATATCCCTGGGGCTGGCAGGAGCAGGGGTACGACGACAGCGGCTGGATAGAAGCCGAAGAGATAGCAGCCGCCTGTCCGCGCGGAATCCGCTGGATGCGATCTCACTGGCACCTGGTTCCGCGGATGATTCCGATGATGGAACGCACCTTCCAGCAACCGCCGGTGGTCCGAAAAAGCCAGGGAGTGGATGCTGAAATCGGTAAAAAAATATCCGCTTTGGTTATTCCCGCAGGCAGCACGGTAAAAATTCTGCTGGACCAGCTCTTTCTGACAACGGCGTATCCTCTGCTGAGCGTGAGCGGGGGCCGCGATTCAAGGATCAGGATTACTTACGCCGAGGCCCTGATTGACAGCAACGGCGCTAAAGCCCACCGCGACAGTATTGGCGGGATGGAGCTGTTCGGTTACTCGGACGAGTTTATTGCCGATGGCGGCAGGGGCAGGCTGCTGAGCACTCTGTGGTGGCGCACGTTCCGCTATCTGGAGTTGGAGATCGAAACCGCGGGGCAGAGCCTGACCATTGATTCGCTCTGTTCGGAATTTACCGGCTATCCGTTTGAGCGAAAAGCGCTGTTCAGCTCCGATGACAGCCAGTTGGAGGAAATCCTGGATGTCAGCTGGCGCACTGCCCGGCTCTGTGCGGGCGAGACTTTTTTCGACTGTCCCTATTACGAGCAACTTAATTATGCTGGAGATACACGTATCCAGGCGCTGATCTCGCTGTACACGGCTGGCGATGGCGCTCTGGCGCGCAAGGTGATAACCCTGTTCGACGATTCCCGGATGCCCAACGGCCTGACCCAGAGCCGCTACCCCACGTACCTGACACAGGTTATTCCACCATTCTCGCTGTACTGGGTGGCGATGCTCCATGACTGGTGGATGCTGCGTGGCGAGGAGGACTTTATCGGCTCCATGCTGCCGGGTGTGCGGGGCGTGATCGGCTGGTTCGCCTCGCGGATTGCTCCCTCGGGCATGATCGGAGGACTGGACTGGTGGAACTTTGTGGACTGGGCCGACGAGTACGGCAGCGGAGTGAGCCCCGGAGCCGATGAGGGCGAAAACGCGGTAATTAATCTTCAGTTTGTTTATGCGGCACGGATGGCCGCGCGGATGGCTGACAGGATGGGGTTGCCCTTTGAGGCAAACTGGTACAGCCATCTGGCCGAGAGTGTAGGCCGGGCAACAGTGGAACGCTGCTGGGACAACTCCCGGGGGCTGCTGGCAGAGACGCCTGACAGGAAAATATTCAGCCAGCATGCCAATGTAATGGCTATTCTTACGGGAGTTCTGCCGAAAACGCATGAGGTCGAAGTTATGGAACGTGTGCTTGCCGACAGCACACTGATCCAGTGCACATATTACTTCAGGTTCTACCTTAACCGTGCGCTAAAAAAGGTTGGGATGGGAGACCGTTACCTGGACCAGTTGTACCCGTGGCAGGATATGCTCGATATCGGCCTGACCACGTTCGCCGAGGCTCCTGAACCCACGCGCTCGGATTGCCATGCCTGGAGCGCAAGCCCGCTCTACGATGTTCTGGAGCTGGTATGTGGAATAGAACCGGTGGCGCCGGGATTTGCCAGAGTCAGGATTGCGCCCAGCCTGGGACGGTTGCAACGGGCGTCCTGCAGTATGCCTCACCCGTCGGGAGAACTGAGGGTCAGCCTGGAGCGAAGAGGAAACGATGGCCTGGAGGCGGAGGTTTTCCTGCCGCCCGGTGTGGCCGGGACATTTGTCTGGAACGGCAAGGAACAGCGGATCGTGCCCGGCGGCCAGAGGCTGACGTTCTGAGACTTTGACAGAGGCACTTTGATGGAAGATAAAATTCGTCTCGGAATCGCCACCTGCCTGCTGGGCCGTAAAGTGCGTTTCGATGGCGGCCACAAATATGATCCATTGCTGGTGGACACGCTGGGCCGCTGGGTGGAGTATGTACCGGTCTGCCCTGAGTACGAGTGCGGCCTGGGTAGCCCCCGAGAGGCGATGCGCCTGCGGGGTGATGTGTCCGCACCCCGGCTGGTGACCATCAAGACAGGAATCGATCACACGGACAGAATGAAAGAGTGGGGCCGCAAGAGGCTGATAGAACTGGAGAAAGAAAGCCTGGCGGGCTTCATTTTTAAAAGTAAATCCCCCTCCAGCGGCCTGTATCGGATCATAGTCCACGGTGAAAAGGGAATGCCAGTCAGCAGGGGAGTGGGAATCTGGGCTTCGATGTTTACCCGGCATTTTCCTCAACTGCCGGTAGAGGACGAGAACCGGCTCAGCGATCCCCAATTGAGGGAGAACTTTATCGAGCGTGTTTTTGTGATGAAGCGCTGGCGGGAGCTGACAGCGTGCGCAACAGGACCAGCAGCTCTGCTGGAGTTTCACAGCCGGCATGAACTGCTGATCATGAGCCACAGCGTGCAGGCTTACCGCAGGATGGGAAAACTGGTTGCTGACTGCAAAGAACTGCCCGTCGGTGAGCTTTATGAAAAATATCTGGCGGAGCTGACAGCCGCTCTCAAACTGATCGCCACCGCAAAGAAACATCGAAACGTGCTCCAGCATATGATGGGGTGTCTCAAGCGCAATCTTGACTCCGGCCAGAGGCAGGAACTGTTGGAAATGATCGATTCATTTGCCCAGGGGTTGGTTCCGCTGATTGTTCCTCTCACCCTGATAAACCACTACGCGCGCAAGTATGGTGAACCGTACCTTGCAGGCCAGTACTACCTGAATCCGCATCCACTTGAACTGAAATTGCGCAATCATGTCTAAATAGAGAGTTTTAGTCTACATTGAATGATTTGAACTCCGTTTGGACGGAATGACTTGAAAAAATACGCTGAATGTGTTTTAATCCTGACAGAGGGTTAAGCTGCCCGTTTCGATAGCTGTTCTCTGGAAATGAGAGAGGCGCAAGTGCAGAATAAAAAAGCTGAAAGGCGAAAATCTCAGCGCAAGCCTGAAGCGGTAGAGGCTGAAATTTACCTTGAATCCAGTCTATTCAAGGCGCAGACAGTCGATATATCCGACGAAGGCGTCCGCCTTGAACTTAACAAGCCGATCCGTTTTCACATCAGGGTAAGAATCGGCGACAAGCTGCTCAGCAGGATAGCAGAGATTGTCTGGTCAGAGGATGAAAGCAGCGGGGAAAACCACTCGTACGGGTTTAAATACATAGAGTAGGAGCATGGTGGGATACAGGAATTGCTCGTATTCGTATATTTTCCTCCATGCTCAGGCCACTACAATGCAGCTATCTGTTTTGTTCCTTGAGCCCTGCTATTCCGCAGTGCGATTACGAGCGGTATTCGCACGAAAACGCTCCCCTGTAATTTCCCTGTTTCTCCTTGGAATTAGATAATAACTCTAAGTTGCTAAGACGGTACTGTTTAAAAAAACACCTCCTCCCGGTCCGGATTTTGCTTTCAGCATAGCCATCTCTTTTATTGATGGTATCAGTATTCGGCAAGAAGGCTGGAGGCGGTTAATGCAATATAGCGCTAGAGGCTCGATTATTTCTCTGGATCTCGAGAAACTCATCGACAACATGCCGTCCGCTGTGCTCATTGTTGATTATAATCTCAGCCTGCGGATGATCAACAAACAGGCCGAGAGGTTTGTGGGCGGTTTGCGAAAAAAAATGGTCGGGATGGGACTCGGAGAAATATTTAAATGCATAAATGCGAATAATGCAAAGCCGGGATGCGGTTCCAGTGATTATTGTGAAACGTGCCTTGCGATAGAAATGATAAAAGACCTGATCCAACAAAAGAGTCCAAAATCGATTACTGAAGCGCAGCTTGAAGTGGAGACTTATGGTAGACGCGATATTAAAATTACCGCTGTAAACCTGTTCGAGGAAGAAACTGTGCTTGTGATTATTGATGACGAGACGGAACTGAACAAACTCGAGCGTGACAGGGTGGTCAAAGATAAGCTGCAGGCGGCGATGGAAACCGCTGGCGCTATCTGCCACGAAATGAACCAGCCGCTTCAGGTTATCTCGGGCTACCTCGATCTTCTGCTAGCCACAGGCATGGAGCCGGAAAATGACGGCGCCAAGTATCTGAGAATATCCCGCGAGCAACTGGATCGATTGACGGCGATTGTCCGCAAATTTGATAACCTTCGCAGATACCGCACTGATAAGTATCCCGGCGGAGGGGAAATCCTTGATATTGCGAAATCCTCGGCCGGGTAGCCGCTCTCTGGCGGCAAGTGGAGCGGGGTAGCAATATGGCATTCTGTTACCTGGCGGGGATTGCTTTGCCACTCAAGAATGAAGTTCAGGAGTGGTTTTTTATCATCCGGATGCAAAGTCAGTTGTGATTTTCCCAAACACAGTTTTGCACTTATTTTGTTCCGTGGATAGTGGTTCATCGAGCGCATTGCCTATTGCAACTCCACTTGATAAACGCTAATTTAAGTGTCGTTTACCCAAGTTTGTCAGGGGTTAGGGAACTACGTTTCTTAGTTTTTGCGAATTTCAAATATATAATCCGGCTATGGTATTTTTGAATATCTGGCGTAAATTCATTTTCATGGCAATCGGCCTGGGGCTATTGGCGTATTTGGCGGATACTTTCCTGGATTGGCTTTATTACGACGAATCCTTTCTTACTCTTCTGGTCACCGGCGTACCTTCCCACGAGCTATACTCCCGACTGATGAACGTTATTCTCCTTGCTGTTTTCGGTCTCTTCGCCGGCTGGTTTTATACCAGGACCTGCGGAAAGAGCCACGAACAGGCGCAGCGTTTCCGTTCTTTTGTGGAGAATGCCAACGACATTGTATATACATTGAACCCGGATGGCGTTTTTACATATGTCTCCCCGAACTGGCAGAAATATTTAGGCGTGCCGGCGCAGGATGTGATTGGAAAACCGTTCGCACCGTTCGTTCATCCGGAGGACGTCCACCTCTGCAATGATTACATCAGGGATATAACCCAGGGCAGGACCGATAAGGACAGTGTGGAATATCGTGTCCTTCACCAGGACGGCTCGTGGTGTTGGCACATTTCCAGGGGTTCGCTAATCGACGATGAGGATAGCGGGAATGTAAGTTTTATAGGTATCGCCCGGGATGTTACAGAGCACAAGCAGGCAGTCCAGGAACTTGCCGAGAGCGAGCAAAAGTATCGTGAGCTATTCAAGAGCGCGCCAGTCGGTATTTTTACTTCGAATTCCAAGGGGCAGGTAATCGAATGCAATCCGGCCGCGGCAAGAATGTTCGGATTAGCATCCCCCGAGAAGATGATTTCATATTATCATAATATTGCTTCCCAAATCTATGTCAATGGCGAACGAAGGCAAGAGTTTCTACGTTTATTACAGAATAACGGTAGCGCAGAAAATTTTGAATTCGAGGCCCGCAGAGCCGATGGGCGGACAGTTTGGTTGAGCGCAAATGCCCGTATTGCTTCGCTGAAAGATGACGGTTCGTTTGAAATGGAAGGATTCATCACGGACATCAGCGAGCGCAAACTGGCGGAGGCCGAGCGCGAGCGGATGCTTTCCGCGATTGAGCAGACCGGTGAGATAATTATGATCACGGACACTGCGGGGAGAGTTGAATACGTGAATCCCGCGTTCGAGCGTATCACCGGCTATTCCCGGAAAGAAATCCTGGGATTGAAACCGAATATCCTCAAAAGTGGCGAACAGGACGAAGCATTTTACGACGAAATGTGGCAGACTCTTCAAGGTGGCCTGACGTGGACTGGCCGGCTGGTCAATAAACGCAAGGATGGCTCGCTGTTTACAGAGGAGACCACAATATCTCCCGTGCGTGACAAAGACGGCAGGATAATAAATTATGTGGGCGTGAAGCATGATATTACCGAACATCTGAGGATGAGCGAGGAAAAGAAAAAACTTGAAGCACAGTACCAGCAGGCTCAGAAAATGGAATCAATCGGGCGTCTGGCCGGCGGCGTGGCTCACGACCTCAATAACCTCCTTTCTCCAATACTCGGTTACGGAGAAATGCTCCAGGAAGACCTGGACGGGGATAGTCCGTTAAAGTCACCGCTTGAAGAGATTGTGAGCGCTGGAGAAAGGGCGCGCGACCTTGTCCGCCAGTTGCTGGCTTTCAGCCGTAAGCAGGTACTGGAGTTCAAGCCTGTGGACCTGAACGGAGTACTGAGCAAATTCGAGCAATTGCTCAGGCGCACTATCAGGGAAGATATTGTTATCGATCTGGTTTTGGCTCCTTCGATTCCACAGATAATCGGAGATAGCGGCCAACTGGAGCAGGTTATCATGAACCTGGCGGTCAATGCCCAGGATGCCATGCCCGATGGCGGTAAACTGACGATTGAGACTATGACGGCGGAGTTGGATGCGGATTACGCAGCCAGCAAGCAGAGTGTTGAGCCTGGTAAATATGTTATGCTGGGAATCAGCGATACAGGAACGGGTATTAAAAAGGGCGCCATCGATCATATTTTCGAGCCGTTTTTCTCAACCAAGGCCAAAGAAGAGGGTACCGGGCTGGGGCTGTCCACGGTTTACGGTATCGTCAAACAGCACGGCGGCAATATCTGGGTTTACAGCGAACCAGGCAAGGGGGCTACTTTCAAGGCCTATTTCCCGGTTTCACTGGCTGAAGGCAAGCCTTTGGATATGGAGGATGTGGAAGTTACGAACCTGCATGGCCAGGAAACGATTCTGCTGGTGGAAGACAATGAGCAGGTGCGAATTCTTATCTTGAAAATTCTGGAGCGCCTGGGCTATAAAATCCTTGTCGCCCAGGACGGCGCCAGTGCTTTAACTATTCTTGAGAATCATGATGGGCCGGTGGAGTTGCTGCTCACGGATGTGATCATGCCCAAAATGAACGGCAGGGAATTGTTCGACAGGGTATCGAGCAGCGATCCCGGCATCAAGGTGCTCTTTATGTCAGGTTATACCGACAACGTGATAGCTCGTCACGGAATTGACGACGAGGGATTGAACTTCATCCAGAAGCCTTTCGCCGTTCAGGCCCTGGCGTCCAAGGTACGCAATGTGCTGGATGGTTGACGATGGGCTGTCTGCCACCGGCGAGCGCAACGGTGCTGAAAGAGTGCCGCCACAATATCCGCTCGATTCAGACCGGGAGCGGTAAGCAATAGCGATTGCGAAATTATAAACCTGTCATCGAAAAGAAAGTAATTAGTACGAATGAGCGAATTGACAGAATTATTTATGACAAGAGCCCGGAAACTGGGATTGAATGAATCAAAATTTCCAAACCGTTACCATAACGGCAAGGTTGCAATTGAGTTGGACCCCCGGAACGAACGGCTGATTATTGTCAGTTGGGAGAGTGGATCAGCTTTCGAGAACAAGCGCTTCCGTTGCGGAAATTCAGTGGATGAGTGGCTGGACAGGGGATTCGAGTTTGCTCAAAGCAAGGCTTTCGAATCTGCTCAGGGAACTCTTGAGCTTCAGGACAAACGAATAAAACACAGGGTGCGACGGGGGCAGGTTTGATTTTGGATTGCGATAATAAAATGATTGCACCGCCATGTTGATGGATATCTTATCCCTGCAATGTATTGACCTGCAATAAAGCTGATTTTCTAATTTCGTATTAGATCCGCACAGTACAGAAAACACAATTCAAGAATAATTCTTACGCATGATAGCGGCGCCAGCGTTTCGATTTCAGGACAGTGGCCTGCAAGACCGGAATCAGTGCTTATTACGAACCGGGACGGCTTCGTGAACTTGTGTGATAATATTTATTATGATAAGATTACAGTGTCGGCCGAAATTATCGGCAAACAGACGCCGCGGATTATTCACCTGGAGTCCGAGACCATAGCTGGCGGGGAAGCATTGGGTGAAGAGCTTGGCTATAAAGTTGAGGGATTTGATGTTTTTGTGGAGAAGGCCCGGCTGGGACACTATCAAGAGCGGGAGCGGACTCACGTAAGGAAAGACGGCACTCACTGACAGTGGATTTGACTGTTACTGCTATCAGGGATGAGAGTGATAAAATAACAGGTTTCCCTGGAGTTGCCCAGGAGATAACAAAGCGTAAAATATCAGAGGAAGCTCTGCTGAACAGTGAGGAGCGCTTGGAGCTTGCTCTCAAGGGAGCCGATAATCTATTGTATAAACGAGGGGTATTTCTTGGTGTATGTTGAAAAAGATGAAAGTTTGCCCTCGAAATCGATAGAGAAAGCCTTCTCTAGCAGTTTCAATTTTGATATGGGTAATGTCGGTTATTGTCGCATGAAGGTATACACGATACATTTTTGAGGGACTAAATAACACAGAGCAAGGGGAAAACACAGTTGGGTATACGAATTAAAATAGTATTATTTATGGCCTTTTTATTTATGGCTTCAATTGGTAATTTATTTTTAACTTTTAAATTGGAAAGTTACGGAGAAGAAAAATTATATTGGGTCATTCATACCCATGAAGTTATCAATTATACAGACCTTTTGCTAAGTAGCCTGAAAGACGCCGAAACTGGACAAAGAGGATACTTACTTACAGCAGATCCGAGTTATCTGGAACCCTATCATAATGGCTTGGCTGAAGCTAGAAATCACATCACCACATTAGCAACACTGACTTCAGACAATAATCAACAACAAATTATTTTGGATTCAATTAATGACAATATGCAATTGAAATTTGATGAATTGGCCCAGACCGTTGAATTTATCAAGAATGACAATCAAAATGCGGCCCTCGCAATAGTAAAACAAAACAAGGGCAAACTGTATATGGATAGGATACGATCATCAATCGATACTTTTATAACCGCGGAGAAGCTTCTTTTAGATAAAAGAAAAGATGACTTTGGAGCTAATAGAGCGAGAATAACAACCTTAATAACTATTGAAATAGTAGTTTTTGTTTTTCTGGCAATTATGACTTTCTTATTTTTAAGTTTATACATTTCCGAGAGAAAGAACGCAGAAAAAGAGAAAGAACTGATTCTTCATAATCTCGCCGAGCGTATTAAGGAACTGGATTGCCTTTATGGTCTTTCAAAACTTATCGAGCAACCTGAAAGCTCCCTGGAAACAATATTAACAGGATTGACCAATCTTTTGCCGCTTTCCTGGCAATATCCTGATTCCGCCTGTGCTAAGATTGTACTTGGAAAACAGGTTTATACCACCAAAAAATTCAAGAAAACAAAATGGAAGCAATCAGGTGATATAAGCGCTAATGGCAAAAAAGTCGGGGTTGTCGAGGTGTATTATCTCGAAGAAAAACCGGAGTCGGACGAAGGGCCGTTTATGAAAGAGGAAAGACATTTGATTGATACTTTGGCCGAAAGGTTGGGAGGAGTAATCGAGCGCCAGCAGGTGGAAGAGGAAATTGTTCTGGCCAGACAAAAAGCCGAGGATGCCAATCGGGCAAAAAGTGAATTTCTGGCAAACATGAGCCACGAAATCCGTACTCCTTTAAATGCGATAGTGGGAATGACCGAACTGGTTATGGATACTGATCTGAACACCGATCAGATGGAATTCGCCAGTACGATCAGGGAGGCTTCAAATAGTTTACTTGTGATAATAAACGACATCCTCGATTTCTCCAAAATTGAAGCCGGTAAGTTGGATATTGTTACCATTGAGTTCAACCTGAAGGATACTGTATTTGAAGTGATGGAAACGGTTGCCTTGCGAGCAGAGCAAAAGGGCCTTGAACTGGCATGCCGGACTGGCCGGGATATTCCCGATAAACTGGTGGGTGATCCGGCCCGGCTGAGACAGATCCTGCTTAACTTGCTTGGCAATGCCATCAAATTCACTAAAGAGGGTGAAGTCGTGCTCAGTGTCGGGAAGGAATCCGGATCGGATCAGGGTATTTCCATCTCGTTTTCAGTCACTGACACTGGTATAGGTGTCCCTGAGGATAAGCTCGAATCTATTTTTGCCGCTTTCGAGCAAGCGGACACCTCCGTTACGCGCAAGTACGGTGGCACGGGATTGGGGCTGGCTATCTCGGAAAAGCTGGTGAGAATGATGGGGGGCGAGTTGAAGGTGGATAGCCAGGTAGATAAAGGAAGTCAATTCAAATTTAACTTGCAGTTCGGCCTGCCTCAAACTCCCGAGAAAGAGCAAATCAGGGAAAACCTCGAAGATATCCAGAATATCTCGGTGCTTATTGTCGATAACAATACCACCACTCTGAGTATTCTCGAAGAATTGACCGGCAGTTGGTTCGGTAATGTTGAAACGGCTCAAAGCAGCAAAGCCGCTCTTGAAATAATTGGAGCGGCTAAGGACAAAGGTACTTTTTACGATTTGCTGCTGATTGATGCAAAAATGCCTGAGATTGATGGATTGTCGCTTGTAGAGCAGTTGAAAGAGAGTGGCAATATATCAAAGACCAGGATAGTCATTCTCACTTCTCACGGCCAGATTATTGATCAAGACTTGTGTAAAAAACTGGGCATTGGTTTCCTTGTCAGTAAGCCGGCCCGGCCCTCTCGTCTGCTGGATGCGATTATGACGGTCTTCGGCAAAGCTCCTGCCCAGCCGCTAGTTTCAGCGGGTGCAGCGCCTGATAACAACCGCCTGTTACGAATCCTCGCAGTCGAGGATAATCCAGTCAACCAGAAAGTAATCGTGCGGATGCTGGAAAAAAGAGGCCATTCCATAAAGTTGGCCTCCAATGGTATTGAAGCCCTCAAGGCGATGGAGATAGATACGTTCGATCTTGTGCTGATGGACGTGAATATGCCTGAAATGGATGGATTTACTGCTACATCCCGAATACGGGAAAAAGAAAAATCCACGGGTGATCACATCAAGATAATCGCCATGACCGCCAATGCCTTAAAGGGCGATCGGGAACGCTGCATCCAGGCGGGAATGGATGATTATCTCGCCAAGCCGATCAAATCCGCCAAGCTGTATGAGCTTATCGAAGCGCAATTTGTCTCTTCTGAAATCCCTGCGGGCAAAGGCGATGACTCTGCCAATGATGTTTTTGACAGGGACGATGCTCTTGACAGCATGGATGGAGATATGGACCTCCTAAAGGAAATGGTCGTAGAGTTTCTTGAGCAGCTCCCGAAAGATATCAACGCTCTTCAGGAGTCCATAACAAATAATGACACTGTGAAAGTAGAGCGGATAGCACATACTATTAAGGGGTCAACAGGTATTATATCCGCCAGGAATACATACGAAGTGGCTCAACGGCTTGAGGTGATGGGTAAGGAGGGGGAACTTGATGAAGCAATGCATACGTATGACTCGCTGATAAAGGAAAGTGAGAAGCTCAGGGAAGCCCTGCAAGACTTTCAAAGAGAGACCTCATAGTGAGGGTACTGAGTGCGGAAATGGCACACTGCTAATTACTATTCAAAGACTGTAGAAAAACCAGCAAGATTTTAGCTAATAGTTAAAGCCAATTCAATCCTCTTGCTACCATAATTTACGGATTGGAGTGTCTCATATTATGAAAAGAATATTGGTTGTCGATGACAGCAAATTGATTCGGCGGATGATGGTATCTAAACTTGGCAAGCTCGGACTGGATGTTATTGATGCTTCAGACGGAGCAATTGCAATACCGTTGGCGATGGCAATTGCGCCGGACCTTATTTTTCTCGACATTATGATGCCGGAGATGGACGGCCTGGAAACGTGCCGTAAGTTGAGAGAGTTGGACAACCTGGCCGATACTCCAATCATAATGCTCACCGCTAAGGGATCTCAAAAGGTGGTCACCGAGGCGTTCGAGTCAGGAGCAACTGACTATATAGTTAAACCATTCAAAATCAAAGCGTTGGTGGAGAAAATTGAAAAGCATCTCAATATAAAATTTAAGAATAACTTATGATACCGGATAAACCGGCGCTTGCCTTTTGGCGGAAGAAGAGAAAATATGATAGACAGGGAAAGTGTGCGTGCGGTTATTGTCGATGATAACGCGATGGTCAGGAAACTGATCGGCAAAGCACTAATCTCTTCCGGTTGCGTGATTGCAGGAGAAGCCGAGACCGCTCATGAAGCCCTTGAGCTATGCCGGTCGCAAAGCCCTGATCTGGTTTTGCTTGATATCCTGCTGCCGGATGGAAGTGGAAAGGACGTGTTGAAGCAGATTAAGACGGCTTTTCCTAATATTACAGTGGTTATGTTGAGCGCTATCAGCGATGAAGAAATTGTCGAAGAATGTTTTGAGCTGGGAGCTTTTACTTTTATCCAGAAAACTACTCCTTACGGGGAGTTGAAACGACTCTTTCGTGCTGTTATCGATGAAATAGCAAAATAAACGGGTAAGTCACTCTACAGCAACCATCCGCTGCAAATGCCCTCTTTCAAGTAAACACAGATGCATCTTGTGGGTTAAAAAAAGCCCCCCGGCAAAATAATCCGGGGGGCTGATCTCAGGCTTGCGTCTGTTCCAACGATGATAAGTGCAAACCTTGTTCAATAATGGCGGAGGGCGAGGGACTCGAACCCCCATGGGCGTGAACCCGGCGCATTTCAAGTGCGCTGCCTTACCAATTAGGACTAGCCCTCCGGATGTTTATCTATTGGCTCAGGGAAGTTCCTTAATGTAAATGTTCGCGAACTCCATCAGGTCACCGTGGTGCTGAAGAACAATCGGGCCGCTGGGGGGAATCCCAGGCAACAGAGCGTCATCAATTACTGTAACGCCGTTCAGTACCACTGTCACCCGGTCGTCGATCATCGTGATGTGGAAGCGGTTCCAGCGGCCTATCGGATTATCGGCGTTGAGGCTGGGCGTTACTCCGGCCCGCACCGCTGGCGCCATGCTCTTGTCCAGACGGTAGCCGTAGAACTCGCCACTGCCGATCGGCCAGTTCCAGATATTTATCTGGGCCTTGCTGCTGCCCCTTAGATAAATACCGCTGTCACCGGCATCCATCACCGCCACGCGCAACGGCTTGCCGTCCTCGCCCTCGATATAAGACCCATCGGGAAGGATAACAGGCACCGTGTCCACCACGGCCTCGCCGGGTTGACGCCAGTCAATTATCAACTCGAAATCACGGTAATCCTTTGCGCTCCAGAGGTTTTTCTCCTCACGAGGCTCGGCTTCACTCTTACCGTCATACTTAAGACGCCAGTTATCGGCTACCCAGTGCCCGTCGTGCCCCGGGTTCTCTCTCCAGCCACGGCGGTCGAGGCCGTTATACAGTGAGACAAACCCCTCCGCGCGGGTGGCAATCTCCGCCAGCGGGGGATGAGAACTGGGCCTTTCCTTGATCCTGATATTGCGGAAATGGATCTCGCTACCTTCGCTCTCAAGGCAGATATAACCCTTGCGGGGGTCGCAGTCGTACGCCCAGTTGACTTCCTCGCCGTTGACAAACAACGTCAACGTACCATCCTGGCTCACAACCTTGTACTTGTTCCACTCGCCGGCCGGGTTCATCGCATCTTTAGCCGGCAGCGAGCGCTTGCGGCTGGCTCCGCCGGGGTGAAGCTTGTAGGGAGTCATGCTGGCGCCGTGGATCGAGAAAATATCCCCGGCGTTGCCGTCCATCACCTGCACCTCAACACTGCGCGTAAATGGCTGCCCGACGGCTGTAATCGCATCGGAGTGGACGAACAGCCCGGCGTTGCCGCCTTTCTGCATGTGCCGCCACTCGATTTCCAGCTCATAGTTCTCGTACATCCTGTCGGTACGAAGTACACCGGTGGGAATCCCGGTGCAGATTATCATCCCGTCGCGCACGGTAAAAGTTTCGGGAGCGCAATTGACATCCGCCCAGCCATCCAGGTTCTTACCGTTGAAGAGACTCACCCACTCGGCTTCCGCGGATATCGCTCCAACAGAGAAAAGCAGGCTTGCTGCCAGCGCTATCATGATCGTAGACTTCATCTTACGCATCGGGCACTCTCCTTATTAAGAATCTCTTGACGCTGATCGGGACCAAACGCAGTCAATATATTACAACCAACGGCTGTTTTTGTCCAGTTCAAGATAAACTTCAGCTATCGGGAATTGCACTTTCTCGCTGATTAATCCAGATTATGACTTCAGTTGGCATATACAGTGCTTCTCAGTTATTGCCTATGGGTTTGTTTCAAAGCAGGGGAGTGCGTTTGCATCGATTTGACAATAAATTTGTACTAAACCTTTTATTCTTGAAAAAATGATGGTAGAATGGTTATTAATTGTAGCCCACTATTCTTAGTAGAATACAAAAATGTCAATATCCAAGCGAATATGTTGGCTATCATTTACCCCGGCAGTTTTATTCATTGGATCAGACCCGTAATCAACTTTGTAAGCCGTTTGCTTTTTACACCCTGTATCAGGAGGAATGCATGCTGAGACCAGCGAAAGTAACATTGATTGCCCTTATGGCCGTTTTGCTGATGTTGAGTTCACAGTCCGCGCAAGCGGGGGAGAAGGGCCATTATGTACCGGGAGTTGAGGGTATCAAGGCAGCCACACTGCCACCCCCCGGCGTTTATTTCCGCTCATACAATGTGTTCTACAGCGCCAGTAGGCTCAACGATGGTAAGGGGAACGAACTCCCGGTGAATTTTGATGTCAGCGTGTATGCGATGGCAAACCGGCTGATCTGGATGACCAATAAAAAATTCCTTGGCGCAACTTTCGGGATGGACTTAATAGTGCCCCTGGTCCGCACTGATATCCAGATAGGTGCGTTGGGGATCGATCAATCGAAATTCGCGTTGGGTGATATCTATTTTGAGCCGCTGCTGCTGGCCTGGCACGGACCTAAATACGATGTGGGTTTCGGTGTGAGTTTCTACGCGCCCACGGGGCAGTACGACAAGATGGACCCGGCCAGCGCCGGGATGGATTTCTGGACCACCATGATCACTTTAGGCGCCACCACCTATTTTGACCAGCAAAAACTGTGGAGTCTCTCGGCCCTGGGACGTTATGAGATCAACAGTGAAAAGGGAGAGACCAAGGTCAAACCCGGTCAGGATTTACTGATCGAGTGGGGCCTGGCGCGTAACGCCAACAAAGTCTGGGATATCGGAATAAGCGGTTATTGCCTGTGGCAGGTGACAGATGACAGTGGCACGGACGCTGTCTGGGATACAAGTGTCCACGACAGGGTTTACGCGATTGGCCCGGAAGTAAGCGTGTTTATCATGTCGGCTAAAGCTTTCCTTTCAATGCGGGTTCTCCGTGAATTCGGCAGCCAGGATCGCTCTGAGGGTTACACCACTGCTGTCACGTTTACGAAAATATTTTAGCAACAGCTATCCGCACGTAAAAAGGGCGGAGTGTCAGATGACACTCCACCCTTTTTTATATACAGAGACCTTTGATTTACTCAAAAAATTGAAAAAATGGTGAGGGGAAGAGACAAAACCTTTTAAAAAAGGTTCTTTTCTCTCCCCCTCAAACTCCCCCTCTCTTTTTCCAAAACTTTTTATTAAGAGACATATCTGTAATTAGGCAATGTAGTTACAATTTATAGGCCTTAATTGAACATCGAGTGCATTCCGGCGCAGCAAGCTGCGCCGGAATATTCAAAAACTTCCTTATAACAACTTAGCCGTCCAATTTTTCAAAAGTCTCATACAAAGGACTTCCAAGCTGATCATTCAGCAAAATAAAGCTTTTCAAACTCGCCCAGCAATGAGCGAACTTTTGCCACGTGCTCCGGTTCCACGGTCTGCTTGGTCTTCATCGCCGCCACCATGATCCCGTGCAACAGTTCCAGCTTTTTGTGATAGTCAGTCTGACCTGGCTTTATCCGCTGAGTAAGGAAATACTGGGAGCAGATAATCTGAATCTTGGTTGCGTGCTCCTCCTTGGCAACTACCCAGCGCACCGCCTGCTGAGCGGCCTGGCTCACCTCGCTCTGGGTTTTGGCTGTAGCGGTGTTATCCTTGATCCCGGTCATCGCTTTCTCAATAGTCGTGCAATGCTCCTCAATCGAATGAACCCGCGCATGGTCGTCGTAGACACCGCAGGGAACCTCGCAATGGGCCAGCAGAGCACCGGAACCGATAACTGTTATCAGGGCGGCCAGTGCCGACAGGGGCAGGAAACGCATTCTATACCTCCGCTTTGTAAGTTGAACTTAACTTCCACAATTCAGTTGTCAGTGAATTAATAAAACGATATGTCTTAAAAATCAAGGGTTTGCAGAGGGATGAGAATGATAGGCAACGATAAGAGGGCTAAAATCAGGAATATTCCTGCAAAATATGCGGGATGGCAAGTGGTGAGGGCAAAAGAAAAATCATTGGGAGGCGATAATTAATCAGGCAAAAGATCGGCAGGGATTTTAGCGTGGCCTGTCAGAGGTGATAGAAGCGGCCAGAGAGTCCTGGCCCATCTTTTTGTACAGGATGGCCAGATTGTCGTAGGCGATTCGCAGGCTGGGGTCCGATTCCATTGCCATTTTATAATATGACTCGGCAAGTTGATCACGGTCCATTCCAGCATACAGGTTTCCGAGGTTCAATTGTGCCAGCGCGTTCTGCCTGTTCAGGTCTATCGCTTTCAGGTAATGCTCCTCAGCCTTTTCTGTATCGTTCAATTGAAAGTGGACATTAGCCAAATTGTACCAGGCATCACTGTTGAAGGGATAATTTTCAATAAATTTCTGATAAGCTTTCACAGCCCGCGGCAGCATTCCATTCATTGCGTAAGTATTGCAGATGTTCAACTGAATATTCTCATTATCGGGCTCCATATGCTGTGCCTTGAGCAGAGCTCTCAGCGCAATCTCCGTTTTTCCTTTTCCGGCCAGCAGCATACCATAATCCCCCAGAATCCGTGCGTCATCAGGGAATCGCTCAATTCCTCTTTCCAGCAAAACCTCGGCGCTGTCAGTCATACTCGCTTTGCTGTACAGGCCGGCCAGCATGATAGTAATTATTTTCTCTTCGGGTTCAAGCTCGTATGCGTTTCTGAAATTCTCAATTGCCAGGCCATTGTAGCCCAGGGCCAACATCAGTTCCCCTCTCAGGTACTGGGCCCGTGCAGTGCCTTTCAGCAACTCCCACTGCTCCTCCAGAGCGCCCAGGGCTTCATTGTATTTTTTGGCCCAGTAAAGCACCCTTGCCAGTTTGACAATTCCATTCAGGGCGTAGTCTTCGGGCAAACTGCTGAATACGCTGCTGGTAAAGTCGATCAATTGGCTTTCAGTTGTGGGATTTAATTTTTTATCCGCTAAACCACTGTCTGTCATCCATTCGAGGATAAAGAGCGCTATCCGGAGGTTGCCTTCCGGCAAGGGATGAATATGGTCGATCAGTAATTCCTGTCCGATCAGCCCGCCGGGAGCAATTTGTTTAAACATCTCCGGCAGATCGAGCAGGGGAGGGTCGTCGGCCCCCACCATCTCCTCGCCCAGTATCCGATGGATGGGTGACTGAGCGCGCAGGGGGCATACATCCAGTTCACGGGCCTTGAACAGACAGGCGGCGGCACTTGCCGTATCCGCGGCGGCAAGGTAGGCTCTGCCCAGCAAAAACCAGTGGTCAGCGTACAAAGAATCAATGCCAACCGCCTCTGTGAGCTTGCTGATTGCAGCTTGCAATTCATTGGTTTGAAGATGCCGGGCGGCCTCGGAAGCCAGCCTGGCAAGCCGCTCCTTGTTTTCTTCACTCAGGGTGGCATCCGGCTGACTTTTGAATGGAGAAAAGTCTTTGATGTTATCAACAGGTTTGAGAAAAACAAGCGGCACTCCCGCTTGTTTGCAGAGGCTTTTGATCTGCTGGATATTATAGCGGAAGTGATCAAACACCCCTTTGGAAAAGAGAGTGTCTCTCTCGTAGAGGTCAAGGCCGGCACTGCTGTCCAGCATCGTTCTTACTTCAGGGCCAAGGATCGCGCGCTGCTGATTGTTGTCATTTTTGCTCGAATTTGGAGATTTGATTGTGTTGTTAAGTAATTTGTACAATGCCATGCCCGAAAGCATTTTACGAGTCTTGAAAATGAGCGATGACTGATCCTGCAGATTGCCGTAGGTGCGAGTTTCAAGAAACTCGTTGTGACCCGTGTAGATGATAAACAGGTCGGGAGAATAGCTTAGCAGTTCCTCCAGCACAACATGAACCCGATAACTGGCATAACTGATCCCGCCCGCATTGATCACCTCATATTCTCTCCCCGAATTACCGTCAGGGTTCAGCAAGGCTCTCAGCCAGCCGGAGAAGGAGGTGGGATCGGTATAGGGTCGTCCGTAAGTAGTAGAGCCACCGAGGCTGAAAATACGGAAAGTATTGGCATTTTTCCTCAGCGGGAAATCCTGTTCGTTGAACCAGTTCAGCTTGTCGGCGGAGGTTTTCATCCTCACGGTGCTGTCATCGGCAACATATTGCACGAACAACGGATTGACCGAGGAAAAACCCACAAACGGGTCGCGCTGGAAGCTGTCCTGAGTTGAGGCCGAGAGCAGCCTGAGCACCAGTTCGGCAGCCAGGATGAACGAAAGACCAACCAGCACAAGCAGTGCCCGTTTGCTCCACGCTATTTTGTTGTGGGTACGGAGTTTATCGGGGCTTTCATTTTTCTTCTCAGGTTTTGCCATCAGGTCTGCTAACTTAGTTGAATTGGCTCGTACTTGCATTTAAGCTGACGGGTACTTCTGAAGGCTCTCCAGGTAAACCTCGGGCACGCCGATATCGAACCGGTCTCCGTCGATAACGTAGCCCAGGAAACCCTCCTCGGCGCGCATCACATCCAGTGCCACGGTCAGGTCGAACTCGCCCTTGCGGCGCAGGTTATCGCTTATGTGATCTTTCAGGATATCCAGCACCGATGGGCTGAGCACGTAGAGGCCGAATATGGTCAGGTACTCGTCATCGGCCAGGTTGTCCACCCGCAGGTTGGCGCGGGCGTAGTCCACCGCCGGTTTCTCGGCGATCTCGGTTACGTTGAGCAGACGGTTGTCGCCTGGTTCCCACAGCCCGGCCACCGTGCCGAAACGGCCGATCTCGCTTTCGTGGGTCACTCTGAGGCCCACTACGTTTTTCTGGTGTTTTTCATAAATATCCAGCAGTTGACGGGCGCAGGGAACATCGGAGTTAGAGCGGTAGATATGGTCTCCCAGCATCAGCAGAAACGGCTCGCGGCCAATCCAGTCACTCGCAACATGGACCGCGTGGCCCAGTCCTTCCTGATGGTCCTGGGCGATAATCGCGGTTTTTGAGCCAAGCTCCATCAGCCGGTTCTGGTAAGCTTTTGACTGCTGACTGAGCTTGTTGAAATGACCGATCCGTAGAGGAGCGTTGAAAAAGCTCTCGAACATCTCCACATCTTCTTTCTGCACCACGATACACACCGCGCCCGCTCCCGAGTCGAACGCTTCCTCCACAAGGATCAGGATTGCCGGACGGGCAACCCCATCGCTGCCGATAATCGGAAACAGCTCCTTGCGCGTAGCTTTGGTGGCCGGGAACAGGCGGGTACCGAAACCGGCTGCCGGGATCAGCACCTTGCGAGCCCTGCGTGTGGCCGGAATATCGAGCTTGAGCGCCTTCATTCCCTTCTTTTCCTCGAACAGCCGGATCACTTCCGCCTGCTCCTCCGGGCCTCTGGCCACGAACTGCGCCGTCCCGTCGCCCTGGCTGCCCACGCCCTTTCCACCCCAGACAAGCTCACTGATATCCGCGAACCCAAGGGCATCGTGAAGGGCCGGGGCTGTCAGTTGCTCCGGGCACACCGGGGTCAGGTACTGGTCGAATAACTTCTGCGCCCGGGTCATCAGTGCGCCCAACTCCCTGGTATCTCCTTTTTTCAGCGCCTGTACAGCCTCTTTGACTATCATCTTGTTGACCTTACCCAGGTAGTGCTGCACACCCCGGTCAAGCTCATTCTCGGCAAACGGGTAGGAGTGGTTCAGGCTGGCCAGTATCTCCTTGGTATCCTTCTCGGCGCATAGATCGACAATCACCATGTGCACCGTTTCAGGCACGTTCAGTTCGTCAACTGTCAGCAGGTCGCGGTCGAATGCCATCATTGTGGGCCGGTTGCCATATGCGCAGCCCTGGTCCATTCTGCCGCAGCGGCTGGGCGTGATAACTTCGCCCATGTAGGCAAACTCCATCTCCCCGCGGACTGTCATCCTCAGATCGTAGATTTTGTTGAATGCCCTGGCGGTCAGTACGCAGACCGCGGCCGAACTGCTGAGTCCTTTCTTGACCGGCAAGTCCGTGCGGAAATTGTCTATCTCCAGACCTTTAACCGGATAGAACGTCATCACCTGGAATGCCACGCCGGCCATATAGCTGAAAAATCCGCCCTTCTCGGCCTCGGCCAGCAGGGCTTCGGGGGTCATCGGGATTTCGTACGGCCCAATCCTGCGTCCGTCGGGCATGCTCGATGACAGCACCAGCTTGCCGGGGTGGGGACGGATACGGGCGTAAATGCCCTGGTTGGTCCCGGTGATTATGGTAAAGCCTTTTTCAAGATCGGAATTGATCCTGCGGTAGCCGCCCGCCCAATCCGAGTGTTCGCCAAACAGACAAATCCTTCCGGGTACGAATAATTCCATCGCTGCCATCCGGTGTTTAAAAGTTGCGCGGAGTCAATTTGTTGTCTCGATACCGATTTCCCTGGTATCGAGATTGAACGTGATCTTATGCAGCAACTGGTCACGGTAATAACGTACGGTTGCCGTCCTGCCGGCTATTCCCGCCCGCAGCCACTGGAGCGGCCTGCTGCCCCTGGGGCGGATATAAAGCATGTTCATCATCGTGGTTGCTGAGTCCGTGAACAATGGTTCTATCTCCAGGCGCATGGTCTGTTCCATTTGCCGCGCCCCCTTTACCTGATAAAGGCCCCAGTCGTGGGAACGATGTTCGGGGGCCAGCGGGTGAATGTCGACTATCAACTCACCGGCATCGGCCTCAACCCAGGTGTATTTGCGTTCCAGCTTCACTGAAGGATCGAAATGAGCCAGCCAGGACACCTCACGCGCCCGTGGGATACTGCTGCTATGGGCGGTGAGCTTGACAATCCTCGCCTCCCGGCCCATCGGATCAGCCGTGACAGTGATTTTTGCTCCCGCGGCCAGCCGTACGGCATCAATCAGTTCCAGATGCGTATCGGTTCCCCCTGCCTGATTTTTCCATCCGTATATCTTCACGCCATTTATCAGCAGGCTGTAAGATCCGGTACCCGGATAGTTATCGAGATAGCTCACGCCAATCGTGTAATCACCGCTCTCACCTTCAAACACGGCCACAACGCTGCCGCGGCTGCCGACAACATAACCGCCTTCCTCACGAAGCAGGCCGGTCAGTTCCAGAGTGTCAGCCGGCCAGCTATGGAGAGCGCCTGTGTTTCCAAGTACGATTTCATCGACTATAAGCAGAATATCAGGTTTGACGAACAGCAGATGCCGCAGAGCCTTACTCAGATTTAGCGCCGGATGGTAGGCGGGGGCGATATCGGCCAGCATGTAGTCATAGGCGGTTGTGGACAAAGTTTCCAGCACCCGCGGACGGTGGCCGTACTGAATCGCCTCGGCCCCGGCGAACCAGATTTCGTTCTCGCCCAGTTGGCCGTTGCCTTTTACCAGCAGGGTATTGTGGTTGGCCGTGCTCTTGAAATTGGTATAACCGGGATCGACTAACAGAAAACGGCCGTGCGAGTAAAGCTGAAAGCTGCCCGCATCAGGGTGACCGTGAGCCGCACCGAGGTCGAACCGCGCACTATCGGCGTTGGAGTCGCCCATGAACGCGCCGCTTTTAAGGGAAATCATCGTGGCCGAGGTGTCCTGCCAGGCCGTGCGGGTTACCACCTGCCCGATATCGTTGAAACGGTGCAGGAGCGGGAACGAGGATGGGGAGGACTCTCCCACGTTGGGGTCATACCAGAGCAACGACCACCAGCTTGCGCTGGAAAGGCCCTCTTCGTTCTGCTCGATCAGCCGCCGTCCAAGCCACTGCGCTGTAGGATCATTGAGCCGCGAGGCAATCAGGAACAGCATGTGCTCGGGCCCATGGTAATTTCCATGGCGCGGGCTGTCGCCGAAAGTCATCGCCCATTCGCTCTCGGCAGGGTTCGGCAACATGCTGTGCAGCACGTAGCGGGGGAAATTTTCGATCCATTTGCTGTCATAATAGTCGCTGCCCAGCACATTACGGGCCAGTTCGGCGTAGAACAGGCAGAACTCAGCGGCGTAGTTACCGTAGCTCAAACCCTCGATAGAACCGCCATCCGATGGGCTCAGCTTGAAAACTTGAGGGAAGAACTGCTCACAGGCTGCCAGCCACTTCTGCGCCCGGGCGTCCTCGCCATAAAGCGCCACCGCTGCGTAAGCCATGCCAGTGTAATTAACATGGGCGTGGTTCTGAAGGTACTGGGAGCGATACCAGGCCCTGTTCCGGGTGATCTGCCTGTACTGGGCCTCGGCTTCATCGCCCAGCCTGGTAGCCACAAGCGTGCGCTGGGAGCGGTTAAGTTCGTGGTAAAGCCAGTCGTAGGCAATGGCCGTCCCCAGCAGGAGATGCCCGTGCAGAAGGTCGTAATCCGGGTCCCAGGTTTCAAGGGCGGCCAGTTTCAGCAGGTAGGTGCGTGCCACTGCAAGCAGGCTGTCCTCGCCGGTGGCGCGCCAGGCGAACGCCAGGTCGGCAGCCAGGTTGCCCTCGCCGCGTCCCGGTTCCGCTTTCAGGTTGCGCGCACTCTCAAGCTTGCCGGGCAAGTCATCAAGGTACCTGATCCAGAGCTGCCGATGGGAACTGTTAAGCCGCTTACGAAGCAAACTGTCCTCGCCAGCGGGAATAACCAGACGGGGATGGATTTTATATAATGAACTGAGCTTGCTGTAGGCCTCCGCGTCAAGTCCGCCAGAACCCCCGTCGCGCTCACAGCAGAGTGCTAACGGAAGTATCAGCAGAAATGAACAGAATAATCTGCAAAAATATCTCACTGGTGCGTCCCTGGCAGGAGGTCATATCTAAAGAAAGCGGGAGTTAAGCTTTGCGCCTGGCAAAAATTTAATATATAATGCCGAAGGGCACAAGCAGAGGCGTAGGGGGCAACACAGACATTTGGCTTTCCGAAACAATATTTTTTGAGTATTGGCGGCGACAGCTGATTTATTGCGGTCAGGCCTGGATGCCCACCCTTGGGTAGGGAGTGTATGATGCATGATAACAGTAGAATATACCATATTGCTTCATGTGTTGCTTTATGTATCGCAATGTCGCTTCAGCTATCCGGAACACTCCGGTCCGCTCCCCGTCAGGATGATTTGGCTGATGATGCACAGCTGGCGGCCGAAGCGTTCAACCGCAGCCGCAAGTTTCTGGAGGGATGGTTACCCCACATTGACCCGGCCACCGGTCTGCTGCCGCAGAAATTGGGCGAGAGCCCTGTCTGGAACACACACAACTCCGCCGCCGACAATTTCCCGTTCATGCTGATCTCCGCGTTCTTTACCCGGCAGGAACTTTTCCGTCCGCTGCTGGAAAACTCGCTTGCGGGTGAGCTTAGCCACACTATCCAGCGCTACGGTCTGCCGGGCAGCTATGATCTGGCCTCGGGCAGCCAACTGCCGCTTGAGCTGGATCGTCTGATATTCGGGGCGTCGGAGTACGCCAAGGACGGGCTGGTGCCGATGCTGGAAATCCTCGGCCCGGGAGTCTGGTCGCAGCGGATGGCAGCGTTGGCGGAGGGAGTGATATCAGCCGCTCCGTTGGAGACCTCCTGGGGCAGGTTGCCCTCCAACAATGGCGAGGTGAACGGAGAAATGCTGCAGGTGCTCTGCCGCCTGTACTGGATGACCGGGCGGGAGGAATACCTGGAGTTCTCGCGCAGGATTGGCGATGCCTACTGTTTCGAGGTTCTTCCGGGCAACTTCGGGGTACCGGCTCATATATGGGATTTCGGCAGCCACACGGGCGATGGCCGGCTTAAGCTGCGCGACCACGGTTGTGAAATTATCGGCGGGCTGACACTGCTATACGCTATCGAAAAGGAGTTGGGCGGCAGCCGCGCACAAACCTACTTTCCGGCAATCGACAGGATGCTGCGGCGGACTGTCGAGATAGCAACCGACAGCATGGGCTTTTTCTACAACGAGGTTGATGCCGCCACGGGCGAGGTGACACGCGGCAGTGTCTCCGATTGCTGGGGCTACGATTATTACGCCTGGATCACGATGGCGATGGCCACGGGCGACCAGTCGTACCTGATACCTGTGCGCAGAGCGCTGGGTAACCTTAACCATTTCAAGGATTACCGCTGGGAGCCGCGCGGCAAAAACGGGCAGTCGCATGATGGGATTGCCGACGCGGTGGAGGGTGCGCTGCTGCTGTTGAGCCACCTTCCGCGGCCCGGTGCCGGCCAATGGGTAGACCATGAGATGGGCAGGATGTTTGCCATGCAACGCGAGGACGGTGTTATCGAGGGCTGGTGGGGCGATGGGAATTTTGCGCGCACCGCCCTGATGTACGCATTCTGGAAAACCGGTGGCTGCCGCTTGTCGCCCTGGCGGGAAGACCTGCGGATTGCCGCCCGCCTTGACGGTGAAAGTATTGAACTTTACCTTAGCAGCGAGAAACCGTGGCGCGGTAAGCTGCTGTTCGACAGGCAACGCCACAGCCAGTGGCTGGGCATGAACGTCAACTACCCCAGAATCAATGCGTTTGCCGAGTGGTTTACAGCCCGTCCGCTGACGCTCTACTCTCTGGACGGCCTGGGCCCAAAGAGCGATACTCTGACCGGCAGCAGCCTTATCGAGGGAATAGATTTGGAACTGCCCGGCGGAAAACCGCTGAATGTTGTAGTAGACCGTGTAAAAACAGGAAAATAATTTACAAAGAGGAGAGAACCGGAGTGTTCAGTTCAATCAAGCGTAAGTTGACTAACTGGCTGAACCCGCACGCACCTGAAAACGGCAGGCCAAAAACAATGGAAGGTCCTGTGTTTAAGCAGATAGAAACAGTGGACGGTATGCTGGCGGCCAGCCGGGGGAAAAAGATTTTGCTGCTCAAGCACAGTTCCACCTGTCCGATCTCAAGCCGCGCCAAATATGCGGTGGAAGAACTGATGGCGGAAAATCCAGTTGCCGAGGTCTACCTTGTGGTAGTGCAGGAGCGGCGCGATATCTCCAACGAAATCGAGGAGAAACTGGGCGTTAGACACCAGACCCCACAACTGCTGCTGATAGAGGACGGCAACGTGAGCGAGCACTGGAGCCACCATTATATAACGAGCGAGACCGCCGGGGCGGCGCTTGGCTTGTCCTGAAAAAAAGTGAATACTAATAGCGGATGGCGCCCCTGATACGGGGCGCCGTGTCCCTGCCACTAGTTATTGTTCAATGCCGCCACGGTTGTGAATCCCAGGTCCTGCTGGGCTTTTCTCACCTCACGCAACACGTCGTCATCGCCCTGATAACGTTTGAATATCAACCGGGCGCGGAAGGTGTGCCACTTACCCACCTGCCACTCGTCGCGCGGAATAACCCATTCAAAATCCCAGGCCGTGCTGGTCTTGCCCTCGCGAAGGCTCCGTCCGCCACCCTGGGGGGAGAGGAAAAAGCGGATATATTGGGGCTGATCGAAAACCCAGATCAGCACCATGTCCTCGAAGCGCCCGTAGAAAAACGGCTCATCGAACCCACGGTCAAGGCGCTTGTACCACCAGAATGACGGGTCATGATGCCCTTCGGGCCAGACCTCCAGCTTTTCTTTGGCAAGGTAGGAGGGCGCCACATTGCTGCCATCTCCGCCGTGCTCAGCGGGAGTCCAGCGCAGCCACTCCCCGTTGGAAATAAAATGAATCCTCAGGTCATCCGGGCTGTTCGTGTAGTTGGCGAACCCGACAGAGCGGAAATCCAGGTCCTTGCCAATCCTGTCTGCCGTATCGCGGATATTGTGTTCGTAGTCCAGGTAATAAGGTTCCCTGATCCGGTAGATTGCCCTGATATCGGAAGGATCATCGGGTGTGGATGATTTCTCCAGGGCGCAGGAGAAATCATCCAGCTTCCTCAAGGAGGGTTCACGGTTACGAAGGCCGCCGCCGTTCATCATCGAACTCTTGTTATGGGCCACGTTGAACGGGCTGTACTGGCTGGCCAGCAGCCAGATACCGGGATGGTTGCGGATTCTGGAACCATCGCCGATAATGGCCTCGATCTCCCCGGCGCGCAGCAACACGCAATGCCTGCTGTCATCGTCCACGGCAGCCTGTTGCTGTGGCTCAGGGTTGGCCGAGGGACTTGAGCAACCCGCCAGGACCAACATGAACAAACAGCAAGAAGCCAGCAGTGCGATCCGCATATTACCTCCGGGATAGTGAGAACAAAAAAGGGACGACCGGAAAGGGTCGTCCCTTAAACTTATATATTGTCAATCGCCAAATAGCAAACCTTACTTGAGCAGCACCATCTTGCGGGTCTGGATAAAATCTCCGGCCTGCATCCGGTAGAAATAGACTCCACTGGAAACGTCCGCGCCGCGGCTGTCCGTACCGTCCCAGAACACGGAGTAGCTGCCCGCCTCCTTAAACTGGTCGGCCAGCACGGTAACCAGCCTGCCGGATACATCGAACACCTCGATTGACACCCTGGCCCCTGCGCCTTCGGGCACCGAGTAGCTGACAGTTGTTACAGGGTTGAACGGGTTGGGGCTGTTCTGGCCGAGGCTGAAAGCGCGGGGCAGGGTGGCGCGGCCGCTCTGGCTATAGAGGGCAGTGCGGAACGCCGCCTGCTCGTCTTCGCTCAGGCCGAGTAGTGGAAGCATACGCTCCACATACGCCTTGTCCTGGTCTGAGAGCGCGGTGAGCCACTCCGGTGCGTTGTATTCACCGGCGGAGGCCAGCAACGAGCCCCCATCGCTGCACGTACCGTCGCGAATAGCAATCACCAGCGAGAGCACATCGCCGATACTGAGCCGCCCATCGCTGTTAAGGTCGTAGGTCTCATCGAACGCGTTGTCCCGGTAAAAGAGAATCAGCCAGATAGCGTCGGCTGTTTCCACCACTCCGCTGCCGTCCAGATCGCACACAGGCCCGGATGGAGGGTCGCTGCCGGGCATGCCCGCGTAGATCCAGTCAAAGAACAGGTCCTTGTTGCTCTGGCTCTGCGGCCCGTGAGGGGATAAGGTGGCGCTCTGGAGTTGGTTGTTGGTAATATTGGCGCTGGCAACAGTGCCGGAGTGGGTATCGAAATCCACTCCAACAGGTGCACTCAAGCGGTCGGCGCCGCTCTTGTTGCTGTCGTGGCAGAGAACACATGAAACCTGGAGCAGGGAATCCGACAGGGTTTCAAAAGTAACCTGCTCGCCGCTGGGAGTATCCAGCCAGACCCAGTCCTGAAATACGCTTTTCTGGGCAGCCGTAAGCGGGCTTTGAGAGGATGGCGGCATGCTGCCGGCCTGCGCCCGGGAGTTGCCCAGTATCGCTTTATTCCTTGCTGCATCGTAAGTGTCGAAATTTGTGTTCGCGGGCGCGCCGTTGCGGCTGCCGGCAGTGCTGCTGTGGCAGTTCATGCAGACCGGCTGGAAAAGCTGGGAGCGTACGTCATTGTAATCAGTAACCGTACCCAGTGGCGTGCCCTGGTCCACCCAGGCCTGGAAAGAGGCTTTCTGGGCAGCCGTAAGCGGGGCCTCTGAAGGTGGCGGCATGGTACCGGCCTGAACACGGGTATTACCCTGCGAGGCGCTCTCGGCGGCTAATGTGTAAGTATTGAAATTAATATCGGGGTGCGCACCGTTACGGTTACTTAGTTCGGTGTCGTGGCAGTTAAGGCAGACAGGCGAGAAAACATCGGCCATCATGTCCCTGTAGCCGGTAGTGTCGATTTGTGCCAGCGCCGCGCCTGAAGACAGCAGCAGAGTTGCCGCAAGTATCGGCAGTACCAATCCGAACCGGGAATTCCGCATATTTTCGCTCCTTTATCTGGGTTAGGAAATCCGGTAAAACCAGCCTGGCGCTGAGCAGTGCTCTCCTGCCCGAAAATAGCCTTAGCTAATTATATTACTTTATTAACTTGAATTTCAATGCTTCGGTTACATTTTGCACTGATTTAATTTGAATTACTCCCGCCCTGCCCGCTGAACAGGTCAATAATTTACGGTTGCCGCTGTAAAGTTCGTAGATACCGCCCACCACCGCTCCGCAGATAAAAACACGGCTGCCGAAAAAGTCTCCGCACTCAAAATGGACCCAGGTGTCAGCGGGGCAGCAGCCGCTTCGCATTGTATAATGTCCCAGGCCACCGGGATTGAAAACCTGGCCGGGAGCCATTGATAAAGATATCCCATGGCATTAGCCGGTGCAATCGGAATCAAGTGCTATCACAATCAAACAATAGCTCTTTCATATCCTTGCCCACGCTCCTGCTGTGGTTTAGTATTGAATTCAGTCTGAACTGGCCGGATAGCGAGCTTAAGAGCGAGTGAGGGTAATAAGCGCTGGTGACTGAAAAAGAGATAATATGAAAGCGGTAAAAATAATTAACGGCATGTTTCCGCTCTGGGTGGTGGCCGGGTGTACTCTTGCATTCTATTGCCCCGGCCTGTTCGCTGGCTGGATCAGTGAGCAGGTGACGTTTTTTTTCGGCCTGACCATGTTCGGGATCGGGGTCACCCTGCGGATCGAGGACGCGTCCGGTACTTTCAGGCGCTGGGACAAAATCCTGCTGGGGTCACTGGCCCAGTTCACGATCATGCCGCTGGCCGCGTTCGCCCTTACCCGGATGGTGCCTATCCGGCCTGAGCTGGCGCTGGGGCTGGTGCTCACCGGCTGTGTGCCGGGCGCGATGAGTTCCAACGTGCTGGCCTATATTGCACGGGGAAACGTGGCCTACTCGGTGGCGCTGACCACGGTTTCCACTTTTCTCAGCCCGTGGATCACACCCGCGCTTACGTTGTTGCTGCTGGGCAATGTGATCGATATTCCATATGTGGGCATGATGCTCACTATTGTTAAGGCGGTGCTGCTGCCGCTGGTGGCCGGGATGCTGTTCAGGCGGGTAATGGGCAATAAAATCGACGGGTTAATCGAGCTGTTCCCGACGCTGAGTATTTTCGCCATCGTGGTGATCTGTGCGGTAGTGGTGGCCCGTAACGTGGAGCTTATCGATCAGGCCAGCGCCACTGTGTTGGGGCTGGTAGTGACGCTTAACGCAGTCGGGATGGCAGGGGGTTGGTATTATGGCAGGCTGATCCGTTTGCGGCACGACGAGCGCCGTACCCTGGCAATCGAGATCGGCATGCAGAATGCCGGAATGGGCACCGTGCTGGCCCTGACTCATTTTGCCCACATGCCCGGAGTGGCTCTGCCTTCGGCTATTTTCACGGTCTGGTGTATCGTTTCGGCCAGCCTCTTTTCACTCAAAACCTCCAGGGGCCTCAAATGAGATTTTTGCCGATTCGCACGCTGGCGCTTTTCCTGGCTTTATCCGCTATCTCTCCCTTGCGCGCACATTTCCGCCCGATGATTGAGGTGACGCAGCCCGAGGCCGTGCCGCCGCTTGAACCACAGGAGAATTGGGCATTGCTAAAGGTGCGTGTGGTTGACAGTGGCACCGGGAAGGTGGCAAGCGCCCACGTCAGTGTCAACGGCGGCACGGTGGAGCCTGAGCACAACGGGTACCGAAGGTTCGGGCTGCGTTACAGCGGCAACCGTCTCAAGGGACCGGTGAGGTTCCGTGAGCTGGATTATTATTTTTACACCGATGGGGGATTCACTGTAAAAGTTCCGCCGGGAGACTGCACACTTGAGGCGGGTAAGGGTTTTGAGTACTTAAAGAAAAAAACAGTGCTCAAAGTTGCCCAGGGCGACACTGTTGATATTACCCTGCAACTGGAGCGCTGGACCGACATGGCCGCACTCGGCTGGTATGCCGGCGATACGCATATCCACATGGACCGCAGCGGGGCCAACGACGACTCCCTGCTGACGCTGATAAGCGCAAAGGGAATCCGCTACGGATACATGCTGTCGATGAACACCACCGGCTACGACAGGGGGGGCAAGTACGAAGGTTGGTTGCAGAAAAAGGGACTTGGCGACAGCAGCGTTGCTGGCCGCGAGGGGTACTGGATCAGCTCGGGGCAGGAATACAGATCGGGCGAGCTTGGGCACGTAACCATTATTCTTCCAGATAGTTACGTACCCGGTGATGAAGCTCTGAGCGAGGACGTGAGCGCCGGGCCTTCGCTGGGAGTAATAGCTGATCAGGCACACGGGCTTAACGGCTATATCGGGTTGGCCCACGGTGGCTACAACAATACTGAAACCGATGGGCTTCTGCTGGATAGCAAGATGGATTTCCTGGAGCTGTTGCAGTTCGGCGGCTACCGCAGCCTGGGGCTTGACGGCTGGTACGACTTTCTCAATATCGGTTTCCGCCTGCCCGTTGTGGGCGCCTGCGATTTTCCCTACACCCGGGAACTGGGCAGCGAGATTACCTATGTCTATTCGCAACAAGCACTATCGCCAAGAGACTGGATGGAGTTGGCGGTAGCGGGCAGGAGTTTCGCCACCAGCGGCCCCATGCTTTTGTTTGATCTCGACGGAAACCGGCCGGGAGCTATTCTGTCACTCGGCCAGGGCACTGACACAACGTTTACAGCCGGTATCAGCGTACAGAGTCCGCTCTACCCCGTGGACTGTGTGGAACTGATAGTCAACGGCTGGATTGTTGCCAGGGAACGATTCAGCCAGCCACGGACCACGGTGAGTATCAGCAGGGAAGTACGGGTTACAGTCAGCAGCTGGATTGCAGTGCGGGTAAGCGGACCCGCGGGAACCGAGGCCCACACAAATCCGGTGTATGTTTATCTTGACGGCAAGCTGCTCTTTAACCGCAGCAGCGCCCGCAATATAATAGCACGGCTGGAGGGTTCGATGGAGAAAATTTCATCTGGAGAGATTGACAGCCGGCTGGCTAAGTCCAAACTGGCGCTGGAGGCACTGCTCGATGGCCGTCCCGCAAGCCTTCCACTGCCGGAAGCCCCATAAAGGAGCGTAAACTGCAAAAGCTTGCCGCTGCATTAGTCCTGCTACTCTGGCCGGTTGCGGTGTTCGCCCACATGCTCAACATGTACGACACCGACCGGGTGGCGGAGCTGCGCCTGGACGGGGAAGTGGTGGAACTGCGCCTCCAGTTCGGTTACAAGGAGTTTCCGGGACTCAACGTGCGGCTGGCCATGGATCGGGACGCCGATGATGTTATCACGGACACGGAGGCCGCCAGGTTCGGGAGCGGCCTGCTCGATAGCGTGGCGGCAAGGATACGGTTGAGAGCGGACGGTAAGCGGCTGAAGCTAACGCAAATCCGTGAGCCAGCGGTGGAACTGCTCGACAGCAGGCAGATCATACCCCAGCACTGCGATATTACGCTTGAACTGAGCGCGCCGCTCCTGTTGCCCGCTGGCCAATCGAGCACACTGCAACTGGATATAACAGGCGATGGCGAATGGCCCTGCCAGGGTCAGCTTATCCTGGCGGTGGTGGCGGGAAGGGCAATCGAAGTCGAGAAAATCAGCCTGCCCGAAAGCGGCCGGATGAGTGCGGAGCAACTGGATAAGATTGAACTCACAATCCGCCGCCGCGACAGCCTGGAACTGGAAAAGGCGGTATCGCTTGAGGAGCGGCAATGGCGGATTGTACGCTACGCCCAGACCTATTATTTCCCCGGTTCCACAAGCTCTGCCCAGTCGGACAGCCAGTTTGCGGCAACTACTTCGCTGGGTGGGGGAGATAACGAGGATGGCCACGATAAAGGAATTCGCGACAGGGTGCGGGATTACCTTGAAAGCGGGCGGGGCGGGCTGGCGGGACTATGGTTGATCCTGTTGGCGGCGTTTGTCTACGGGGCCATGCACGCGCTTGCGCCCGGCCATGCTAAAACCCTTACAGCGGCCTACCTGGTGGGCAGCCGTCACGGCTGGACCCACGCGCTTGCCCTGGCGAGTGTTGTTACGGCCACCCACACCGGCAGTATCCTTGTGCTGGCCGCGATAACTAAACTGGCCTGGGGGGATGGTGTGGGGATGCAGACCCAGGCAGTTCTGGGCGCGGTATCGGGCCTGGTTGTGCTGGCGCTCGGTATCCAGCGCCTTAGAGGCGGGGGGGCGGGAGCCCACAGCCATGCTCATGGCCACAGCCACGGCCACGAACACGAGCATGACGGGCACGATCATCACACACAGCCGGAGCAGGAAAGCGGCTACCGGCAGATTCTCTGGCTGGGGTTCGCCGGTGGGCTGGCGCCGTGCCCCGGAGCGATCTGGATCTATTTTCTGGCTCTGGGGTTCGGACGGCCGGGCCTGGGCGTGATGCTGATAGTTACGATGAGCCTGGGCCTGGCGCTGGTGCTGATGGCGGTGGGCCTTGCGACTATTTACATTCGCGGACTTTTTGACAGGCAGCAGGCGAGCGGCAAGCCCCAGGGCAACATACGAAAAGCCGCCGGTAAAGTGGTAAAAAACCTGCCGGCAGTAGCGGGCACCGCGCTGGTGCTTATCGGTTCCTATCTGTTATTCAATGCATTGACGCAGTTGGGGGTGCTCTAGGGCGCACAAATAACTCGTTCACAGTTGAAAACGCCGGGATTACTCCCGGCGTTTTTTATTGGTGACATTGCTTTTGCGGCTTATTCCTGCTCCTGCTCAACTTCTGTTCCAGCCATTCTGAAGTAATAACAACATCATAAAGCGAGAATGATTATCATTAAAGACGCTGTCGTCGTTCGCTGTCAAACAGAGTCTTACGACTATACACTTATTAGAGGAAAAGATGGATGTAGTTGTGAGTGTCTAGTATAATAGTGACTCTTAATACATGGTAATATTGACAATACTAGATAAGGATATGCAATCACTTGACATGATGAAGGAGTGCACTTATATATAAATCGGATGCGGGATACTTAGTATAAGCCATTAAAACGAAGTAAATCTTTCAGGATATGTGTTTTTGTAATACAGGCGGCTGATTGAGCAATTTTCTGCCAGGAGATACTTCTTAAGGCAGATAAATAAATTTTCACCCAGCAGAAAGGAGGAGTTGCAGCGCCGTAATATCAGCAAGTATTGGCTTAAAGCGTTTAACCCACTCAACAGAGGTATTGTCTGATGAAGATTATGGGAATTATCGCTATTGCCATGCTGACAGCCGCGTTTTTGTTCCTTGCCTGCAATGATAGCAGTACGGAATTGCTGACCGGAACGCAAGACACCCAACTGGCCGGCGCAACAGCGGATTACCAGGTGAGAGTGACATCCAGGACAGGCGATGGCCCGGAGATAGTTCAAATGGTGTCCCCGGCTATCTGGGACGGGAAAAGCGATTTCGTGAATGGGGCTGTTTACCATTGGAACAGCTTACAAGAAGCCTTGGAGGCCTATAAAGATCGCGATCCGGAGAAGTATGAGGATTTAAAGCAGTGGGGCGAGGATAGGGTTAATGGCACCGTGGGATCAAAGGCCAAGGAGAAGGCGTCCACGAAACTTGCCTCGGTTCCTTCTCCAGCTTGCAGAGTCCGCGTGTCCGGTTATCAAGTGATAGCGTCGACTGAAGTCACTGATCCGGGAAACCCGACTTCTCCATACTTTAGCAGGATACGCCTTCTCCTTAGTAAGCCACCGCCAATTATGGCGTTCGACGAATATGATCATTACTGGTATGATGGGCAAGCCCGTTATAGGTCACTTCACTATGTAGGTGATTGTCCTGTGGAAATAGCGGCTGACGCGAAATGTTGGTGGAATGGGGACGGATATTGGGTTGCGTATGATGCATGGGGCTGCGATTGAGTGCGGATAGTATTTCAGTTCATAGTCCAGTTGAGTAACAGGGGGGAGGCTGAGGCCTCCCCCCTGTATTTGCAGTGCTGCTTTTCGCTTGTTTTACGTAGTATGTAAGTTTGTATCAATAAAATATTTTTGTAATGGGAACAAAATCATCTGATAAATGTATCAACTGGTAAGAAATATGAGAATTATCCCCCCGGACTACGTTCCCTGTTTTGCCTCTTTGCTTTTTTAGCATAACGCATGGGAGGTGCAATGAAATCCGTCGTCCTGCTCTGTGCTCTCTTCCTGGGTTTCTCTCTGGCCTTAAGCTGCAACAAAAAAATGCCGACCGCCCCGTGGCAACTGCTAGGCGTTCCGGACTCCGATGACAAACCGGCGAATTTTGTCTATTCGGCTTTTCAGTTGCTCGACGACTGCATTGTGGAAAACTCTTCAGTCGGTTTTGGATTGTACGGAACCAATCTTGGTCTTGATCAACTCACTCTCGACGGCGTCGAATTTTGGTATGCCTCCCCTTCAAGTAAGTGCGGCAATTATGCTGTAGTCGACAGTAACGGAACGCTTGTTTCAGGTAGTGCTGAACTCCTAGGTTGTATAGGTAAGGGCAGCTACGAGCCGGACGGCTCCCATCTTCCGACGGGATTTGTGGCGGCTGATACGTTGTTTCTGGGGGATTACCTGCTGGAGAACTGGCCGGATGGCAGACCGGAGTGGGATCATGTTATCTACACCAGGACCGGGGAGAATGGTGATACGTACCGCTACGCCTTCCCCAGGCTCTGCGGGCAGTACCTGTTGATCGATGAGGACGGGCAGTTCACCGGCAGGCACTATCTCGCCGTCGGCGGGTGCGTGGATTACCAGGCAATGGTAAACCGGCCGGAAGACTTCATTCCGGAGAATTTTGTCAGTGACGGTTTTATGCTGCTCGATGATTGTATTGTACCTGGCGATCTTGAGTCAGAAGGAACACAATTCATTGTGTGGCCTACCGTTGCGGGTCACGGTCTGGTCTGGTTTGCATGGCCTATTCTTTATTTTTGCGGCCATTTTTCATTAATCGACAGTAATGGAGTCCCCGATCGACGTGATTTATCGTCAAGCATAGGTTGCGTGGGTTCTTCAGGTTACAAACCCGACGGTTCCCACTTGCCGGATGGCTTTGTGATCGAGGATACATTGTATCTGCAGGATTACCTGCTGCAAAACTGGCCGGAGGGCAGGCCCGCAACAGACCATGTAATCTACACCCGGATCAACGCGGTGGGTGACAGCTCCCGCTACGCTTTCCCCAGGCTCTGCGGGCAGTATTTGCTGATCGATGAGGACGGGTTGCCCACCGGCAGGCACTACGTGGGTGTGGGCGGCTGCGCTGGGTACCAGGAGATCATAAATAAGTAGGGGAGGGTTTCAAACCCTCCCCTCCGATTAGTTCTCGCACCCTGCAGGGGCGGACCCATCTGTCCGCCCGCTTCATGCGGGCCACAATCATAAATGAAATAAAGAGCGCCGGGAAACTTTCCGGCGCTCTTTGCGCTCCAACCAGCTCTTGCCCCTTGTCCCTGATCCTCCATCCCGGACGCGGCCAGAGCAATGTGCCACTTCCGGGGATCAACTGTCCCGGTACCGGTCTTCCGGCCTGGGTATCCTCTTCCCATGCGGATCAGTTTCAGGGCTACCGAGTTTGCTGTCCAGCATGTCGGCCAGCTCGTGGGCATGCTCAAGCCTCTCGGCCAGCGGATGCACCTGGGCCGGATCGATACCGGTCTCATGCAACAGGGATTCCCAGAGGCGATGGGTACGCAGCAGGCCGTGAGCGAACTCATCACCGGCCGCGCTTAGCTGGAAGCGGCCCATACCGAGGTTTTCCACCAGTCCTTTCCCCGCAAGCTTAGCTCCCAGAGCTGCAACCCTTTGCCTGTTCATCCCGGTTGATTCCACAAGCTGCACCACACTGGAGATATGATCCGGCATGCGGGCCAGCGCCTTGAGGAAATCCTCGCGGGCGATATGCAGCGTATTTCTTCGCTTGGTGATCATCGCGGCCACTATCCCGTAGCGGTGCGAGAACAGCATCGAGAAGATGAACAGCCCGCCCGCCACCACGGTCATCGCCGGGCCACTCGGCCAGTTCTGCCAGAAACTGACCACGAAACCCAGGCCCGTGCTGAACGTGCCGATCAGCGCCGCCAGCAGCAGCATTACTCCCAGCCTGTCTGTCCACTGGTAAGCCGTGGCTCCGGGGGCGATAATCATCGCCACCACCATGATAATCCCCACCGCCTGAAGACTTGCCACCACCGTGGCCGCCAGCAGGATCATAATCACGTAATGGGCCACCTTGGGGTTAATCCCGATAGAGGCGGCCATCACTGGATCAAAACTGGCCGTGCGCAACGGGTGGAACAACAGCACCACCACTGCGCATACCACCACCGCCACAATCACCATCATCCAGAGGTCCGACTGGCCAACCGCCAGCGGGTTGCCGAACAGGAAGCATTTCAGGTCGAAATGAGTTCCACGGGGCAGGGCGCTGATCAGAATAACGCCGATAGCGAAAAAGACAGTGAACACCAGCCCGATAGCCGAGTCGCCCTTGATCCTGCTGTTGTTCTCGATAGTGTTGATCAGTACGCTGGTAACTATCCCCGCACTCATTGCCCCGATAAACATCGACAACGGCCCGGTTCCGGCCAGCATAAAGGCCAGCACCACGCCGGGCAGCACCGAATGGCTGAGCGCATCGCCCACCAGCGCCATTCCGCGCAGGACCACAAAAGCGCCGATCACCCCGCAGGCCGTTCCCACCAGCATACTGGCCGTCAGTTCAAGCATGTAACCGTCAATCACGGTTGCGAACGCTTCAATCATCGCGCCACCCCCTTCTCTATTATCTGCTCCGCACGGACAATCTCGCTGAGCGTGGGCCCGAACGTAAGCCGCCTGTTTTTTGCGTTGTAGGTTTCAATGGTTGGCCCGGCGGCGATCAACCCGCCGTTGAGCATCACTATCCAGTCAAACCGTTCCAGGATGTCCAGGTCGTGGTTGACCATGATCAGTGTGCGTCGCTCGGCCTTGAGTGCGTCCATCAGGTCGAGAATCGCGTTCTCGGTTGCCGCGTCCACCCCGGCGAACGGCTCATCCATGATCAGCACCCTGGCGCCCTGGGCCAGGGCGCGGGCGATAAATACACGCTGCTGCTGGCCGCCGGAGAGCTGACGGATATGACGGTCCGCGTACTCGGTCATCCCGGTTTTTTCCAGCGCCTGCTCCACGGCTTCCCTGTCCTCGCGTCCCGGCCTGCCGAACCAGCCGTGCCCGGCGCCGCGGCCCATTGTTACCACATCGCGCACGGTAACAGGGAAGTCCCAGTCTATGATTTCTTTCTGGGGGATATAGGCCAGTTTTCCCTGGGATGGGTTGAACGGAGCACCCAGCACGTACACCTCTCCGCTGTTGCGCGCTATCAGTCCCAGCGCGGCTTTAAGCAGTGTGCTTTTGCCCGCGCCGTTGGGACCTACAATGCTCACACTGACACCTTCCGGGATACTGAGCGTTACGTTGCGCAAAGCTATTTTGCTTCCGTATGAAACTGTAAGGTTCCGTATCTCCAGCGCGCTGCTCTTTTTCATGATCACACCCCTCCGTTGCCAAGCGCCCTGGCGATAGTGTCCACATTGTGACGGAACATGCCGAGAAAAGTACCCGTATCGTCGCCAGGTTCTCCCAGGCTGTCGCTGTAAAGCTCCCCGCCAACAACAGCCCCGGTTTTCTCACTCACCTTGCGAACCAGGTTATTGAGGCTGGCGCTCACGCTGGATTCGATAAATACCGCGGGCACATTGTTCTGCTCTATCAGCTTTACCAGCTTTTCGAGATCCTGTGGCCGGGGTTGGCTGTCAGTGCTGATCCCGATCACGGTCATCACCTCGATCCCGTACTCGATCCCGAAATAGTGGAAAGCATCGTGGGCGGTAACAAGAATCCGGTTGTGTTCCGGAATCGTGGCGAAAACACGGCGAGTATAAGCATCCAGCGAGTCAAGTTTGGCGAGATAGCTGCTGGCGTTGGCGCGGTAGAATTCAGCGCCGGGCGGGTCAGCCGAGCAGAGCGCCTCGGCGGCGTTCTCGGTATAGACCCGAACAAAGGGAAGGCTGAACCAGCAGTGGGGATCGGGAGCGCCCTGATACTGCTCGCTCTCGATAACCTCTATCCGCTCGTCCTCGGCAAGCTCCCTGAAAACAGCCCCGTCTTTAAGATTGTTGTGCACAATATCGTGCAGCGTACCTTCGAGGTGCAGACCATTGATGAGCACTACATCGGCTCCGGCAATAAGGCGCGCATCTCCGGGACGGGGGTCGTAGATATGCGGGTCCTCGCCGGGCTTCATGATACTGTGAACATCCATCCTGTTGCCGGCCACGTTTGCCGCTATATCCGCCACGATAGTGGTAGTAGCAACTATAACCGGCTTACCAGAGCCTTGTTCAGCGGCTTTATCGGAATTATTATTACTTGAACAACCGCTAAGAACGATCATCAGAAAAGCAGCGATATACTTTAACGGATACAATTCAACCTCCATATACGAGAAGGAGTATCATTCTCAGTCTATGGAGTTATTATAATATAATCAAAGTGCTAACACAAGCTTTACGAGCAATTAATTTGGCAATGATTCAGCTTTTCTTTCTTTGTACAGCATTTATCAAATGAATTATATATTTTCTTTGGCTTGGCATTCAGTTTGAGTTTCCCATTTTTCAATGGAGTTTAAAATGAACTTGAAAACTCTCAAATTTGATCGGCTTTCAACTTGTCTCGTTTGTTTATTGACGCTTGTATCCGCAACAATCGGATTAGCCGAAATTACGCTGGAAAGAGATGGCCGGCTGGTGGTACTCAGTAACGGAAAGCTATCCGTGGCTGTATCAGAGCAGGATGGGGAGGGTAATCCTTAATATCTATTCGGCTGACAGCGCCTTTAAAAGAGCTAACAGATCAAATATATCAAATTTACCGTCTTTATTGATATCAAATCTTTCTGGAGTATTATCTTTTCCGCTATAAGCGGATAATAAGCTTAACACATCAAAAATATTTGTTACTCCATCATCATTTGCATCTCCATCATATGCTGTCAACAAAGTATAAGTGGTTTGGGGAGCGGTTTCCGGTAAATAATATTTATTCCCACCGGCTTCGGTAACTTCGAAGTAATATTTAACTGACTCACCTTCCAGCAACGTTATGGGTACCAGTGCGTTATATACGTTATTATCTGTTTTTACACATGGAATGGCATCCCCAAAAATAACACCTTTATCTTCACTAACATAAATAGACACAAGGGGATCTAAGAGAATAGCATACAGTTGTACCCATACTTCAAATTCTTGAGTACCGGATTTATAGGTTATATTGCCAGAAGAAGATTCAAAGGCTGTCCACTGCTTTCCTGAACCAGTCAAAACGATACTAACCGGCGATGCATTGCTGACTATATTTACTGTGTCGCAGTAAAGCTGTTCAAAATTTGGTGAGAACGATATTGTCAAATATTTGCCATTGCCGGGAGTAGCGCTAAAATTCTTTGGTTCTACAGAAAATATATCAGGATTGGCAACAGATACTTCGGACACCACAAGGTTTGCTGATCCATCATTTATAGCCATAACCATAAGCTTAGATACAGAATCAATATAGACTTCGCCAAAATCCAGTTGTGAAGTACTAACCTTGATGCTGGCCGAAATGCCTATTCCGCTAATCGCAATAGCTACAGTATCTTTGTCAGGATCGTTACTTATTACTTTCAATACAGATGAATGATTTCCAGTTGAAACCGGAGCAAAAATGATCTTAATTGTTTGATTTTTATTAGGAGCAATTTTACCGATAAAAGGCTCATGTTGAAAATTGGTTTCGTTTGACAGATATAATGCTATGACATCCAGTTCATCGGTTCCTTTATTATAGATAGTAAGTGAGCTTTCACTTTGGCTACCAACAAGTACATCGCCGAAACTAATTGGTGCTGTATTAATATCAATATCAGGGATGGATGTGTTCGCTTCCACATATACAATTGGGGGGGGATTTGCTGCGTCGTTTGAGGTAATGGTTATTTCCGAGGAAAGATTTACATAATCTATGGGATTAAAATGTACTGTTATTATTATACTATCATTTGGAGAGATGGTTTTAGGATAATCATTTATAGACAAAAGGGTGTTTTCCACAGATATTTCATTAATAATTAAGTTGGCCAAGCCTGAATTGTAAATAGTAAAACTGGACTCTGCCGTATTGTTGACCTTGATCTCACTAAAGTGGATGGAATCAGTTGATACGCCTATTACAGGTGTTCCCTCAAGCTTGCTTACACCTCCTCCAAATGTTCCAAGCCACAGGGCATTTTCCGAATCAACCGCAATATCTTTAACTGCACCATTTACCATGCCATCACTAATAGTAAAACGAGACCATTCATGCCCATCATATTTATAAAGACCAGCACCGGGAGTACCAACCCATATATTATCATATTTATCTACAGTTATATCCCAAGCCAATGTTTTGGCCATTGGTGCATCATCCAAAGTAGTCCATTTAGTACCATCAAACATACTGTACCCCTCACCGTCAGAACTTCCAAATCCTGCCCAAATATTGCCTTTTGAGTCGGCGGCTAGTGACCTCACAGTATTTGAGGGTAAGCCATTCGTAACAGCAGAATAATTAGTCCAGGAACTTCCGTCAAATTTGCTGATTCCTCCATATTTAGTACCAATCCAAATATTGCCTTGCGGATCAACGGCAATATCTTTTACATTATCGTCAGGGAGCCCGTTTGCTTTCGAGTAATTTGTCCATGTACTGCCATTGAATTTATCAAGGCCATAAATATCATGTCCTACCCAAACGTTGCCTTGAGTGTCAACAGCGATACATTGTGAATAGTTTCTCGAAAGTCCGTTATCATCCTTGTATGTAGTCCAGGATTGTCCATTAAATCTGCTAACTCCCTCAAGAGTACTGAACCATATATTTCCATTTAAATCTCTCTCTATCGCATAGACATGGTCGCTAGCAACTCCATCTTCCTTGGTGTATGTCGTCCAAGAGCTACCATCAAACTTTGATACTCCCGCCCCAGCAGTACCTGCCCAAAGGTTATCATAAGAGTCCACACCAACTGAAAATACAGTATTGTAAGCCAATCCATCTTGCACAGTGTAGTTAGAAATCTTGACACCAGCCGCTGCTAACTTTGTATCCCCTCCTTTTATTTTTTCTGTATTTAGAATCAATTGGCTTTGTACGTTGGACACGTATTCTTTTGCAATTTCATGAGCAGGTTTTGCATCACCTTCGCTCTTCAACAATTCAGCATCACTTCCTTGAGCAAACCCGTTAATTACTGTTGCAAATACAAGATATGCATGTATTGCCAAAAAAACATTCCAGTATTTTACTTTTGAAAATATCATATTAAAATCCTATTACTGTAAAGGTGATACAGAAACTTGATTGCGTGGTAAATATGACATCGTTACCATAGTGCCTTAATTGGGAAAAAGTCAATATATTAAGCAAAATAATTGCAATTATTTGTAAAGTTAAAAGTTATAGTGATAAAAACAAAAAAAGGGGCCGCATCACTGCGGCCCCTTCTCGTTACCAGTTTTTCTATCTGTTACTTCCTGCTTACTTGTCCCGCTGGATTTCGCCCTTCTCGGCTTCCAGCGCGGCATGGGCCGCTGCCAGACGCGCGATCGGCACACGGTACGGCGAGCAGCTAACGTAGTCCATCCCTATCTTGGCGCAGAACTTGATGCTCTTGGGCTCACCGCCGTGCTCCCCGCAGATACCGATCTTGAGGTCCTTGCGAGTGCTGCGGCCTCTCTCGATACCCATCTGCACCAACTGGCCGATACCTTCCTGGTCCAGGACCTGGAACGGATCGTCTTCCAGCACACCGGCATCCACGTAATGGGGCAGGAACTTGCCCGCATCGTCACGGCTGTAACCGAAACCCATCTGGGTCAGATCGTTGGTGCCGAAGCTGAAGAACTCAGCATGCTCGGCAATCTTATCCGCCACCAGGCAGGCGCGCGGAATCTCGATCATCGTGCCCACCAGGTAGTCCACCTCGATACCCTGCTCGGCAAAAACTTTTTTGGCTGTCTCGACAATAATGTCACGCTGGTTGGTGTACTCGCCGACCGCGCCGACCAACGGAATCATCACTTCGGGAAGGCAGTCGATCTTCTCTTTCTTGAGCTTACAGGCGGCCTCGAAAATGGCGCGGGCCTGCATGGCGCTTATCTCGGGATAGATCAGGCCCAGGCGGCAGCCACGGTGACCCAGCATCGGGTTGAACTCGTGGAGGCTGTCCACTTTGCCCTTGACCACTTCGGCTGTCACGCCCATCTCGTCGGCCATCTCCTGCTGGTTCGCTTCCTCGTGGGGAAGGAACTCATGGAGCGGCGGGTCCAGCAGACGGATCGTCACTGGCTTGCCGGCCATGGCTTTGAAGATGCCGTAGAAATCCTCGCGCTGGTAGGGCAGCAACTTGGCCAGAGCCTTCTCGCGGCCTTCCACGTCATCGGCCAGGATCATCTCGCGTACAGCCTTGATCCTGTCGCCCTCGAAAAACATGTGCTCGGTGCGGCAGAGGCCGATACCCTCGGCGCCGAAATCCAGCGCGACCATGCTGTCCTTGGGGCTGTCAGCATTGGTGCGCACGCCGATAGTACGAATCTCATCGGCCCACGACATCAACGTGCCGAAATCGCCACTCAGCTCTGGGATAACAGTGGCCACCTGGCCGGTCATCACCTCGCCCGCGCTGCCGTCAAGCGAAATCCAGTCACCCTCGGCCACCACTGTGTCGCCGACCTTGAATTTCTTTTCCTTGTAGCTGATGCGGATAGCGCCGCAACCGGCCACACAGGTTTTGCCCATGCCACGAGCCACCACGGCGGCGTGGCTTGTCATTCCGCCCTGCTGGGTCAGGATGCCCTGGGCCACGTCCATGCCGCCGATATCCTCGGGGCTGGTCTCGATCCGGACCAGGATAACCTTCTCACCCCTGTCCGCCCATTCCTCGGCGTCATCGCTGTGGAACACAACGCGGCCACTGGCTGCGCCGGGGGAGGCCGGCAGGCCCTTGGCGATCACGTTCCTGGTTGCCTTGGGATCAAAAGTGGGGTGCAGGAGCTGGTCCAACTGCTCAGGCTCTACCCGGCTGACCGCGGTCTTCTTGTCGATCATGCCCTCGTCCACCATGTCCACGGCGATCTTGATCGCGGCGGCGGCGGTACGCTTGCCGCCACGGGTCTGCAGCATCCAGAGTTTGTGCTTCTGGATCGTGAACTCGATGTCCTGCATATCCTTGTAGTGCTTCTCCAGCTTGAGGTAGATACCCTCGAGTGTTTTGTAGGCCTCGGGCATTACTTCCTCAAGCGTTACCTGGTCATCGGCTGTCTTGCCGGCTGCGTTGACAGGCTGCGGTGTGCGTGTACCGGCCACCACGTCCTCGCCCTGGGCATTGATCAGATACTCGCCGTAGAAGCGGTTCTCGCCGGTGGCTGGATCGCGGGTGAAAGCAACGCCCGTACCGGAGTCCTCGCCCATGTTACCATATACCATTGCCTGCACGTTAACAGCGGTGCCCCATTCGGCGGGGATGCCGTTCAGCTTGCGGTAGCGGATAGCGCGCGCGCCCATCCAGGAGCCGAACACGGCGTCGATAGCGCCCTGCAACTGTTCCCACGGATCCTCGGGGAACGCCAGGTCCAGACGATCCTTGATCAGAGCCTTGAACTCGGCCACCAACTCCTTGAGGTCTTCAGCGCTAAGGTCCGTGTCCAACTCCACGCCCTTGGCTTTCTTCTTGGCTTTCAGCACGATCTCGAACGGGTCTTCCTCTTCCTTGCTCTCCGGCTTCATCCCCAGCACCACATCACCGTACATCTGCACGAAACGGCGGTAGCTGTCCCAGCCGAAACGCTCGTTGCCACTCTGCTTGATCAGGCCGAGAACGGTGGTGTCGTTCATGCCCAGGTTAAGCACGGTGTCCATCATACCGGGCATCGAAACCCGCGCACCGGAGCGAACCGAGACCAGCAGGGGATTGTCCCTGTCGCCAAAGCTGGCGCCCATGCTTTTCTCCACGTTGGCCATCGCGTCATGGCTCTGAGTTTTGAGCTCGGGGGGATAATTGCGTTCCATCTTGTAATAGACCGTGCACATTTCGGTTGTGATCGTGAAACCGGCGGGTACAGGCACGCCGATATTGCTCATCTCCGCCAGGTTGGCGCCCTTGCCGCCCAGCAGGTTCTTCATGTCGGATTTACCCTCGGCCTTGCCATCACCGAAAGTGTACACATACTTAGCACTCATCGTTTTCCTCCGGAACATCTTTTGGTTAAGGAATTCAGATACCTTACTAAGAGAGTTGGTGCAATAGAAAAGACAGCCCGAACCGATCAGGCTTCTTCGTCATCAAGCAGCGAGGGCTGGAAATCCTCGTGCATTGTTTTCTGAAAGTTTTTCTCGAAAGGAACCGCATAGTTACCGTTGAAACATGCCTTGCAGAACTGCTTTTCATCGAGCGCCCCCAGAGCGTCGAGACCGCTTTCGCTAAGATACCCCAGGCTGTCAACGCCCAGGTAAGTCTTGATCTCGTCCACCGTATGGCTGCTGCCGATCAGTTCGCTGCGTGTGGGCATGTCTATCCCGTAGAAGCAGGGGAATTTGATTGGCGGACTGGAAATCCGCATGTGGACCTCGCGGGCTCCTGCCTGACGGATCATTTTCATCAGGCGGCGGCTGGTGGTGCCGCGTACGATCGAGTCATCCACAACAACTACACTGCGGCCCTTGAGCACACCACGCACCGGGTTGTACTTGATCCGTGTATTAATATCCCTGATAGACTGGCTGGGGTGGATAAAAGTACGTCCAACATAGTGGTTGCGGATCAGTCCCAGTTCAAGAGGAATACCGCTTTCCTCACTGAAACCCAGCGCAGCGGAATTACTGCTGTCGGGAACGGAGATGACAATATCGGCTCCGGGGGTCGGATGTTCCATCGCCAGTGCCCGGCCGAACAGGCGGCGAACCCGGTCCACACTGAAGCCGAATACCTTGGAATCAGGGCGCGAAAAATAGATCAATTCAAACACACACTGCTGGGCCTGTTTGCCGGGAAATTTTTTAAAACCCTTTAACCCTTCATCGTCGATCCTGACGATTTCACCGGGCTCGACATCCCGTACATACTTGGCGTTGATCAGATCGAGCGCGCAGGTTTCGCTGCTGATCACCCATCCGTCTCCCAGGCGGCCAATCGACAGGGGACGGTAACCGCGGGGATCGCGGGCCGCAAAAAGCGTGTCGTTAATCAGGATCACCAGGCAGTAGGCGCCTTTGACCCGGCCCAGCGCATCGGCTATTTTATCCACCGGGTCCTTGAACGAACTGCGGGCGATCAGGTGCAATATCACTTCAGTATCGGTTGTGGATTGAAAAAGCGCTCCCTGCTCCTCCAATTCTTGTCGCAACTCAAGCGAATTGACAAGATTGCCGTTGTGTCCGATAGCCAGGAAGCCGTTCTTGAACGCGCTGGACAGCGGCTGAACGTTGCGCCGGGAACTGCCGCCGGTGGTGCTGTAACGGTTGTGCCCGATAGCCACACGGCCCTTAAGCGCTTCAATGGAATGGGGATTACGAAAAATATCGTTAACAAGCCCCGTGCCACGATGGACATGGTACTGATTGCCGTCAGCGGAGACAATTCCGGCGCTTTCCTGCCCTCGATGTTGAAGGGCATACAGGCCGTAGTAGGTCAGTTCCGCGGCGTTGGGAAGGTTGAATATGCCGAAAACACCGCAATACTCCCTGAGCTTGTCCTTCTGGGTCACGGGACAGCCCGAACAACCATCTTTAGCTGGTGTGATATCTTCCATAGCAGTTAAAACCATCGGAACGGGAAGGATAATATAAGAACACCGCTTTTTTAACGGCGGGAGTATTTTAGCGAATAGTATTTAGACTGAATAAGATACAAATAATCCCGACTGCGGGCAAGGGGTTTGTTCCCGATGACAGCCAGAGGGTAACACTGCCGTATCAGCCAGAATTCTTATCCGGCAGATGGCTGACCGCGCCCAGGGCGATAGCGCGGAGCATTCCCCAGGAGGCGTACATGAAGGCGAATGGGAACATGAGGGTTTTCCAGAAATAGATCAAGCTGAACATTAAAACCGCGCCAAGGAACAGGCCGATTTTTCCACCGATTGTTGCCAGGTTGATCCTGGGGATCACCGGGTACTCCACATTACTGACCATCAGACCGGCCAGGATCAACATCACCAGCACCAGGTAGCGGTGGTAATCAATGCCGGTAAAGAGCGAACTGAAAAACGGCCCTTCGCTGAACGGAACAAAGCCGATCAGGCAGGCCGCGGCCATCGGAATCGGCAGACCCTTGAACTTGCGCTTGCCCGCACCGGTGGTTTCCACATTGAACCGGGCCAGCCGGAGAGCGCCGCAGAGCAGGAACAGGAAACTGATCAGCCACGACCATTCCCCGCGGTCGGAGAGGAAGAAGTGGTACATGATAACCCCGGGCGCTATCCCAAACGACGACAGGTCGGCCAGGGAATCGAGTTCCATGCCGAAACTGCTTTCCGTGTTGCTTAACAAGGCCACCTTACCGTCGATAAAATCCAGCAGGCCGGCAATGACGATCAACCAGCAGGCGAATTCGATGTCACCGCGCATGGCGGAAATCATCGCGAAAAAACCGCAGAAAATATTGCCCGCCGTAAACGCGCTGGGCAGGATCATGCCTTTGTTTGATAGTTTCATTTGAACTCCGCAAGCACGGTTTCTCCAGCTTTCACCCTGTCACCTTCGCCCACTTTCCAAACAGCGGCGCCGACGGGTAGAAAAACTTCCACTCTGCTGCCGAAACGGATCAGCCCGAACCGCTCTCCAGCGGCAAGGCTGTCACCGGGTTCCACCCGGCAGACAATTCTGCGGGCGATTAACCCGGCAATTTGGCGCACCAGCACTTTACCGTGCTCTGCCGACTCGATTCCCAGGGTCATCGCCTCGTTGTCCAGGCTGGCCTTGTCGAGGCTGGCATTAAAAAACTTGCCCGGCCTGTAATTACGGTAGCCCACCACGCCAGCCAGCGGTGCGCGGTTCACATGGACATCGAACACGTTCATAAATATGCTCAGCTTCTGGGCGGGACCGCCTATGTACTCCGGCTCCTCCACCAACTCAACCCCCAGCACCAGTCCATCGGCGGGGCTTACCACAAGCTTGCCGCCGGCGGGAGTTACGCGCTCGGGGTCGCGGAAGAAATAGAGGCTGAACACGGTGAGCAGCACGAACAGCACTGCCACGGCCAGCAGAGCGCTCCTGAACCACGAGGGCAGACAGCCGCATTGGGAACTTAACAGGCCAGCGGCCAGAAACAGAACATGTCCAGCTACGAACGAAAGAATAATGGGGATACCTTCACGGGCAATGGGCATTTACTGTATGTCCTTATTTGACTTCGCCGCCGGTTATCATCTTGAACGCCTTGCGATACAAATCACTCATGTAGTTGACCACCTCGCCTGGCAGCTCCGGAGCCGGCGGGGTTTTGTCCCACTTGCCCTCGTCAGTCAGCTTCTGCAGCCAGTCGCGAAGAGGCTGCTTGTCGAACCCTTTCTGGTCCTTGCCCGGCTCGTATTCGTCAATCATCCAGAACCGGCTGCTGTCCGGCGTAAATATCTCGTCGATCAGCATCAGATGCCCGTCCAGCAGGCCAAACTCGAACTTGGTATCGGCTATCAGCATCCCACGGGTGGCGGCATACTCCGAAGCCTTCTTGAACAGCTCGAACGATACCTCGATAATGCTCTCCGAGAGCCCGCGTCCGAGAATACTCTTCATCCTGCCAATAGAGATGTTCTCGTCGTGGCCGCTCTCGGCCTTGATCGCGGGGGTAAACATCGGCGAGTCCAGCTTCTGGCTCTTGACCATGCCCACCGGCATCTCAACCTCGGCCACGGTTCCGTGTTCGGTATATTCGCTCCAGGCGCTGCCCGCCACATAGGCGCGCACCACGCACTCCACCGGGATAGGTTCGGTTCTGGTGGCCAGCAGGCTGCGGCCCTCAAGGGTCTGTTCATGGCCGGCCAGCTCGGGAAGAAGCTGCACCATCTTTGCCACATCGGTAGTTACCACGTGGTTCTGGATTATATCAGCGGTCATATCGAACCAGAACGAACTGACCTGGTTGAGCACTTTACCCTTGTAGGGTATCCCGGCCGGCATCACAACGTCGAACGCGGATATGCGGTCACTGACCACCAGCAGAAGGTATTTTTCGAACTCGTAGCAATCGCGTACCTTGCCGCGGCGAAGCGTACCCACTCCAAGATCGGTATCTCTAATCACATCCATCGCAACTCCTCTTAATGCAAAAAGATATGCGTACTATATCAAGTCAGGTCTCAGTTATCCAAGCCCTGTAAAAAAACCAGTGCCTGTTCAGTCCAGCAAACCCACCCGGCGGAAAATATAATCCACATTGCGGGTGTGGATTTCCATGCTGAACAACTCTTCCAGTTCGGTCGCTGAGAGCAGGTCCATTACTTCGCTATCGGCCTTGAGCGTGTCCAGGAAATCGACATCCTCTTTCCAGACCTTCATCGCATTGCGCTGCACCACGCGGTAACCACTCTCGCGGCTCATGCCTTTCTCGGCAAGCGCTATCAGCACCCGCTGGGAGTAGATCAGGCCGTGAAGGCGATTCAGGTTCTTTTCCATGTTCCCGGGGTAGACCAGCAGGTTTTCCACCAATTCGCCGAACTTGCGCAGCATGTAATAGATAGTCATCGTGCTGTCCGGCAGGATAACCCGCTCCACGCTGCTGTGGCTGATATCCCGCTCGTGCCACAGGGCCTGGTTCTCCATCGCCGCCAGGCTGTTGACTCTCACCAGGCGGGCCATGCCGCTAAGGCGCTCGCAGATAATCGGGTTACGCTTGTGGGGCATGGCGCTGGAGCCTTTCTGCCCCTTGCTGAAAAACTCCTCGGCTTCCAGCACCTCCGTGCGCTGAAGGTGCCTGATCTCGACAGCGAACTTCTCAATCGAGCCGGCCAGCACGGCCAGGGCCGTCATGTACTCGGCGTGGATGTCGCGCTGGACAATCTGGTTGCTGGTCTTTGCGGCCTGGATACCCAGTTTATCGCAAACGTAGACCTCAACGCTGGGATCAAGGTGGGCGAACGTGCCCACGGCTCCGCTGATCTTGCCGGTGGCAGCGGCTTTCGCCGCCCGGGCGAACTGATCACGGCGGCGGGTTAGTTCATCGTACCAGAGCGCCAATTTAAGCCCGAAAGTTATCGGCTCGGCGTGAATCCCGTGGCTGCGGCCCATCATCACCGTGTCCTTGTGCTCCAGGGCGCGTTTTTTGACAGCGGGCAGAACCTTGTTGTCAATCTCGGCCAGGATCAGCTCACCGGCCTTTTTCATCTGAAGAGCCAGGGTGGTGTCCAGCAGGTCGCTGGAGGTCATCCCCAGGTGGATATAACGTGATTCCGGCCCCACGTACTCGGCCACGTTGGTCAGGAACGCTATCACATCGTGCTTGACTTCTTCTTCTATCTCAAGAATCCGCTCGGTGTTGAACGAGGCTTTCTCGCGGATTGTTTTCACAGCCTCTTCGGGCACACGTCCCAGCCCGCAGAGCGCCTCGCAGGCCAGGATTTCGATCTCGAGCCAGTGGCCGAACCGGGCCTCATCGCTCCAGATCGCTTCCATTTCGGGTAAAGAATAACGGGGTATCATCGTTCCGTATATCTTTCTTTTGTGTTTCTCAGGTGAACTGCAAACTTATGAGAGGCAAAAAATAATAGCCACGGCGCGCTATCGCAATCCAAATCGGATTTTTTGCCGGGGAAACCATGTTAGAGCGTTTAACATATGAAATGACCGTTTGATTGTCTTTAGAAGGGGCGTTACAACCTTGTAGGGGCGAGGCATGCCTCGCCCGCAAAGAATACAGCAGGCCCGCAGGTTGCCGGGCGACACATGTGTCGCCCCTACGATAATTAATACCATCTTTTTAGAAGAACGCCTGTGCATTTAAAGACGGCACGAGGTATGGTTTCATACATTGGATCAAGCTGGCTAAGCAATTCGTCAATGTCATCCTCGTCACAAAGCCAAGCCCTTGGACTATTCCGCCTTCGCCAATGAGCATGACAGTGCCTTTGCCTACCGGGTAATATAGCGCTTGATACCGCGGCCATCGCGCTCGATGAACAGCACGGTCCCGCGCCTGTCCCTCAGCCGCTTGAGCAGGGTCACGGCCTGTTCCGCCGATTCAATGGGGATATCGTTGATCCGGTAGAGGATGTCGTAGCGCAGAAGGCGGCCCTCGCGCTCCAGGGCGCTCTTTTCGATTGCCACTACAACAGCGCCGCTGCCGGAGCGGGCCTCAAGCTGGCTGCGTACTTCGCGGGTAAGATCAATCAGCGAGAACCCCATGCCGGTCTCTATCTGCTCAATTATTTCCGTGGGCAGTTCCGCTGGAGTTATCGTCACCTCGGATTGCCTGTCCGGCCGCAGCACCGTCAGAAGTACAGGGGAGCCAACCCGGATATCCAGTTGCTCACCGGCCCAGTCATCCAGCGATCTCACACTCTGACCGTCGATTGCGGTTATTACATCGCCGGGTTGAATGCCGCCGGTTGTTTGAGCCGGTGAAAAGTTCTGAATGTTGGAGACCACCACGCCGTTGATACGCTTCCCTTGGGCGAACCCCAGCCCGGCAAGCAGGTCAGGGGTGAGTTGCTGCACCTTGAGGCCCAGCCAGGGGTGACGGACCTTGCCGCCGCGGATCAGGTCTTCGGCTATCCTCACCGCGCGGTTGATCGGGATGGCGAACCCCATGCCCACACTGCCGCCGCTGGGCGAGAATATAAATGTGTTGATCCCGATTACCTGGCCCAGGGCGTTGGCCAGCGGCCCGCCACTGTTGCCGGGGTTGATCGCGGCATCGGTCTGGATCATGTTGGCATAGATCTGCCCGCCCGCGTTCTGGTCGCGGACAATGTCGCGGCCGATTGCGGAGATCACACCCACGGTTACTGTCGGCTGGGGATCATCGAGCAGCAGGCCGAACGGCGAGCCGATAGCGATCACCCATTCGCCCAGCAGAAGATCGTCACTGTCTCCCATCCGCACCGAGGGCAACTTGTCCGTTCCCGGATCGATCTTCAGCAGGGCCACATCGGAGTGGCTGTCCAGGCCCACTATCTCTGCCTCGTACTCGATCCCGTCGCTGGTGCTTACCGTTATCTCGGTCCCGTCGTGAACCACGTGGTCGTTGGTCAGGATATAGCCGCGGGAGTTGATGATAAACCCGGAGCCGATATTCTGCACCGTGCGCTGACGGGGGATATAGAAATTACCAAACCAGTTGCGGTAGGGGGTACGTACAACCTGGGTTTGTTTAACGTTGACACTCACCACCGAGGCGGACACCTGTTCGCTGGCGGTCACTATGGCGTTGCGCCGCCCGCCAGCCAGGCTCTGCCCGATACTGTCCAGCCTGCTGGCTGAGGAACCGTGAATGGGATTGGTCTGCGCCCAAAGCGTTCCGGAACCTGTTTTGTCCCACGGCCCGGCAGGCAGGCCACTACTGATTGAACTGTCCGCCTCAACGGCAATTTTGTCGATTACGCCAGTAGCACCATCTCGGCTGCTAAATATCATTATAGCGCTGTATATCATGGCGATAGCCAGTGTTATCTTAAGCAGTACTTTAAGCATTGTTCCTTGCCTCATGCCTTGCCTGGCGCTTGGATTATGTCGCTATCATAGTGCACTTTTAGCATTGTCAGTCCGTGGGCCGGTGCGGGCACGGCGTATTTCCAACGTCCCGGATTCTCCAGCGCCCGGCTGAACTCGGTGATTTCCACCTTGCCATCGGCCACGGCCAGCATTGCGCCGGTAATCATCCGCACCATCGAACGCAGGAACCTGTCTCCCCGCACTTCAAAATATAACGTACCCTCACCGTCAGTCCAGTGCGCATCGAACACAGTACACAGATGGTTGTCCCGGTGGCCCTCCTGCTTACTGAACGTAAAGAAATCGTGGCTGCCACGGACCAGGGCGCAGCAGCGCTTCAGCAGTTCCAGATCCAGACCGGTTTTGCGCAACCAGTGAGTACGCATCAGCAGGGGAGCTTCCGAGTTGCCTGGATCGGCCAGGCTATAGCGGTAAATCTTCCAGGCCGCACTGAAACGGGCGTGGAAATCCTTGTCCGCCGGGGAAAGCTCCCGCACCCTGATCGAGCGGGGCAGCAGGGCGTTGAGCGCCCGCTCCAACTCCTGTGGAGCCAGTTTGCCCGCTGTCAGGAAATGCGCCACCTGGCCTGTTGCGTGTACGCCTGCATCGGTGCGACCCGCGCCGGTAACACGAATTTGTTCCCTGGTGATTTTGTACAGCGCTTTTTCAAGCTCCCCCTGGACAGTGGGCTGATCTGGCTGCAACTGCCAACCGGCATAGTCCGTCCCGTCATAAGAGACAGTCAGACGAATACACCGGGCAGGGCGGGTATTGTCCGCCGCGGTTTTTGGCTTGTCTTTTTGTGGATTGTTATCGCTCATTGGGTTATGGAACTCAGCACAGAAGTTATTGAACTCTCCCCGCGGCAAGCGGCGGGGTAGCTGAAAAATCCCCCAGTCCTTTTTTTCAAAAGGGGAGGTAACAACCCCCGTCCCGATTTCATCGTGGACACCCCCTTTTCTAAGGGGGATTTTTTCTCTTCCCCCCTTGTCGAAGGGGGGGCAGGGGGGATTAAAGCTTTTCGTCTTGCAAATACAACAGCTTGATTCGGAGCAAGCTCCGTGGAATGCTTTCGATTAAAGAAAAACGCTGGTCAGGATAATAACCGTAAGGGAAACCGTACAAAACAGCCAGTCGGTTGCACGGAAGCGCTCGTCCAGCGGCTGCACGGGAGGCCGAAACGGATCGTAACCACGGGCCATCAGGCTCAGGCTCAGTGATTCAGCCTCGTGCAGCGTGTAGTGCATATAACAGACCATCGTATCGATCACCGTCCGGACATTACGGCCGAACCTGGCTGCGTATCCCGTCCGCGAATCGGCGAGTTTCCCCTGACGGCGGAAATTGCCGTACAGTGCGCGGATACGGCCCAGGGCGGCGGGAAAGGTGCGCAGCACAAGGCCAACAGTAAAACCCAGTTCACCCACCGGTACTTTGAGCTTTTCCAGAGGCCGCAGCAGAAATGTCAGCGAGCCGGCCACCCTGGCCGGAGGAGTGCTGAAATAGAGCCACAGCGCGGTGGCCACAAGCATGGCAAGCTTGCCGCATAACATCAGGCTGCGCCCTAACAACTCAGGCAACTCCTTGATTGTTAGTCCGCCGCCAATCGAATGCTCTGCCCAGATGTAGTAAATCAGCACCAGCACCAATACGGACCACAACCGTCGCAGACCACCAAGCACCCTTACCGCGCAGTGGCCTGCCAGGGCCAGCCATGCAAGGCATAGCATGGAGATGATCCCCATGCCGGTGGGCGTATCCACGCTCCATAGGGCCACGCTGAACACTGTCAGCACGATCACCTTGGCCCGGGCGTCGATACCATGCGCCAGGCTGCCGTTAGTTACTGAATCAGAGAACCGGGAATAATGTGACAACTGTTTTCTCCGCTGTTGAGGTCTGATTATAATAATCCCGAACAGGGCCAAACGGCAACATCTGGAATAAAATCTCTCTCTGACGGATTGACCGGATTGACTGAAGCGACTATATTGACCATCGCAAGTTGTTCTCCATTGAGAAGATAATGGATTTATGAGTGTTTTATAAAATAAATCGGGAATAAGGTAAGGTCGATGAGTTCAGCCAACGAGTCTCGGGAAAAGGCACATCTGGAATCTTCATCAACAAAAACAGATCTCGATAAGTTGGCTCGGCAGGCGAACCAGGCTCTTCGCCAGGGCAGGGGAGTAAAAGAGGTACTGGATGCCGCTCAAATCGAGCATCTGCGTTCAAGATACAGCACCTTTGAGGATAAGCTTGACGAGGACGGGTTTATCAGCGGTGGCTGCCACAAGGTGCACAAGGTGGCCACACCCAGGCCCTATCTTCACCTGATCAGCAGTTGTCACAGCCGCGAACATGGTTCGTTCGGCTCGTTCTGGGATGTGAGCGGCTCGGGGTTCTGTTGCCTGGACACGGTGCTGGCCGGACCTGTCACCTCACACAATGACCCAAGCTACGTACCCACAGCCCCGCGCCCCAGCGACCATCGGCACTTTTATATCCGCGAGGAAACGCCCGACGGGGTGGCTATTCACCATCTTTTCCCCCAGCGTGGAGTGGATGAACAGAGCTACGATTCGTTTTCCAGCAGTCAGGGACTGGGAACGGTCAAGATAGAAGCCCGAAGGGGCGGATTGGCTGCCGAACTGCGGGTATTCGTTCCCGTTGAACAGCCACTTGAGGTCTGGCGGCTGAGAGTGACCAACTGTTCGGACCGGCGGCGTGAGATTGATCTGTTCAGTTGGATCAATTGGGGACTGGAGTCTCATCCCGGATACTATTTCGATCCGCGGGTTGTATCCGAGGGCCGCGTATACGATAAGCTTAACGCCCTGGTGGCGCTTAACAACGACCAGAACAACAAGCATCCTCGCACGGGTTTTTTCATGAGCAGCGAGCGGTTCGAGGATTTCGATCTCTCGGCCGAGGATTTTACCGGTGGGGCCAGATTCAGCGCATTCCCGGCCGCTGTGGAGAACGGAAAATGCACCGGCAGCCTGGGTGTGCAGCCATACCAGGGCCTGATAGCCGCCGCCCGCTGGAGGCTGGAACTGGACCCGGGCGAGACCAGGGAACTTGATTATCTGCTGGGCGTCACCGATCCTGAGCTTGAGAAGGGGCGCGTACACCTGGCCAGCCTTCGTACGTATTTTTTTGACAGCGATGGTATCGCCAAGGAGTTGAGCGGCCTGGAACAGCGCTGGCGGGAGATGGTGTCCTCTCACCTGAGCGCAACGGGCGATACTGAGTTTGACCGGTTTTTTAATATCTGGTCCAAGTACCAGGCGCTGAACTCCTCGCGCTGGACCAGGGCGCTGGACAAGGTGGGCTACCGCGACCTGCTGCAGGACCTGATGGGGATCAATTCGTTTGATCCGGCTTATACGCGCACGATGTTGCCCGTTGCTTTGCGCTTCCAGCTTCCCGATGGGCGCGCGGTCCGTCAGTTCGCCAAGTTCGAGGGCGCACCGCATGATGAGCGGATGTACATGGACAGCACGAGTTGGATTCCCGACACACTGGTGGGTTACGTTCAGGAAACCGGCGATCTGGACCTGCTGGACAAAAAAGAGGGCTTTCTCGATCTTGCAACCGGCAGGACGAAAGGGGAGGCGAGTGTCTACGAGCACTCTCTACGCGGAGTGGTCACTCTTTTTGAACATCGTGGTCTGCACGGCCTGTGCAGGATCGGCCACGGTGACTGGAACGATTCGCTTGACGGGGTTGGCCGTGACGGCGAGGGGGTGAGTGTCTGGCTTTCGATGGCGCTGGTGTTCGCGGCCCGGAGAATGCGCGAACTGACAGTGCGGCTGGGCGACAGCAAAAACACGGAGACGATGGACCGTATAATCGCTGAGATGACAACTTCTATCAACACCTCCGCCTGGGACGGTGCTCACTACGTTTACGCGTTCATGCCCGACGGTACGCCGGTGGGCTCGGTGAGCAACGAAGAGGGCCGGATTCATCTGAATGTCAACTCGTGGTCGCTGTTCAGCGGTGTGGCGGCTGCCGCCGGCCGCGAGACCCAGGTGCTGGAGGCAATAGAAAGCCTTAATACCCGGCTGGGTTACCTTCTGCTGGCCCCCGGCTATACGCCGCGCAGCAAGAGTGTCGGCAGGATAGCGGATATCAGCACGGGACAGTTTGAGAACGGCTCGATTTACACTCACGGACAGAGTTTCGTGATCTACGCCCTGGCCTGCCTGGGCAAAGGCGATCAGGCTTTCGAGGCGTTCAAGGCGATTCTGCCCGATAATACACTGCCGGATATCAGTACCGGGCCGCTGCATCAGATTTCCAACTACACGGTCGGGATAGAGCACGAGCATTTTGGGCGCAACCTGTACAGCAATTTCAGCGGAGCGCTCTCCTGGCTTCGCAAGAGCGCGGAGCGTATCCTGGGCCTGCTTCCCGATTTCGACCGGCTGGTGATAGACCCCTGTATTCCCTCCGGCTGGCCGCAATACCGTGTGCGCAAAGTCTGGCGCGGGCGCACTGTGGCAATGCACGTGCGCAATCCCGGTTCGCGATGCAGGGGAGTGGCCGAGGCGGTTATCGATGGGGAGCAGTTGCCTGTTGTGGATGGGAAAAGTTGGGTTGAGCTTGCTAAAATGCCTGTGAACGGCGAAGTTAATATCGAGGTTGTGCTCGGTTGAATGGAGTGTCGAAGCCACGCGCTCCTTAAGGAGATAAAACTTTGAAAGAAATGGAACGGCTGGCCCCGCGCCGTGAGACGATCACTGTGATGGCGGGCAAACTTGCTATCGGTTCCTCGCACCCCGTGGTTGTTCAGTCAATGACCAACACGGACAGCGCGGACCCGGAAGCCACGCTGGCCCAGATAGAACAATTGGCTTCAGCCGGTTGCGAGCTGGTGCGTGTGGCCGTGCCGGGTAAAAAAGCCGCCGCCCGGCTTGGGGAGATAGTCGATCACTCACCGCTGCCGGTTGTGGCTGATATCCATTTCAACTACCGTCTGGCCCTGGCTGCGCTGGAAGCCGGTGTGGCCAAACTGAGGATTAATCCCGGCAATATCGGCGGTGCGGACAAGGTGAAAGTGCTGGCCCGCGAGGCATCGGCCCTGTCAGTGCCGATCAGGATCGGAGTCAACTCCGGCTCTTTGGAGCAAGAACTGCTGGAAAGCCACGGCGGCCCCACCGCCAAGGCTCTGGCCGCCAGTGCTCTGGGCCACTGCAAGCTGCTTGAAGACGAGGGTTTCGGGGATATTCTGGTCTCGATCAAGGCCAGTGATGTGCCTACCACCGTGCTGGCCAACCGTGAGTTTGCCGCCGTGAGAAACTATCCGATCCATCTGGGTATCACCGAGGCCGGCACCCTGATTCGCGGCACAGTCAACAGCGCGGCCGGGATCGGGATCCTGCTGGCCGAAGGAATCGGGGACACGCTGCGGGTCAGCCTGACAGCCGATCCGGTGGAAGAGATAGACGTAGCCTGGAAAATCCTGGCCGCCCTGGGCACAAGGCGCAGGGGAGTGGAAATTATCTCCTGCCCCACCTGCGGCCGCACGGAGGTTGATCTTATCGGTCTGGCAGAGCGGGTGGAACGTCTGCTGCTGCCTGTGGAGCAACCGATAACGGTGGCCGTGATGGGCTGCGTGGTCAACGGCCCCGGCGAGGCGCGTCAGGCCGATTTCGGGATAGCCGCGGGCAAGGGCAACGGGGTTGTGTTCCACGCTGGAGAGCAGGTAAGCCGTGTGCCGGAGAGCGAGCTGGTTGAGGAACTGCTGCGGGTAATAGAGCGGGAAACCGGGGTGGTTATCCCTCGTGAGTAATAGAAAACCGCCTTGCTTCCCCCGGAGCAAAGCACTTGCCAGCCGGGCTGTTGTTTGTTATTTATATTGTCCCTTGTCATAGAGTAGTTTTGCCTTTTTTACCGCTTTTGCCCCTGTAGCTCAGTGGATAGAGCATCGGATTCCGGTTCCGGGTGCGCTGGTTCGATTCCAGTCAGGGGTACCATAAAAGAAGCGCCGCATTTCCCTTATATGGGGAGTGCGGCGCTTTTGGTTACAGGCCCAATTGGATGAAATCGGGCAATAAATGATATGAGTGGCAGGACATGCCTGGGACGTGGGGTTACGTAGGCTTTAAAGCTTCCTTCAAAAACTGCAAAAAACTTGAAATCTTCCGCTAAATAATGTACATTATGTACAGACCGTACATAATGTACAAAAGAAGAAGAAAAAAAGGAGAAGAAGATGACTACGATCAAGGCGACAGACGCAAGGATACCGCCGGAGATTTTCAGCGCGGTTGCCTCCGGCGGTGAGCCGGTGAAGGTAACGCGGCACAAGCAGGCCGTGTATCTTGTGAATGAAAGCTACATCCGCATTATTGAAGCCCTTGAGGATAGGTTTGATATTGACGAAGCGGAAAAGGCTATTGCTGAAATTGAAAGCGGTGAAGCCATAACCATTTCCTGGGAAAAACTTAAGGCACAGGCAGGGTTATGAGCTACACGATTGAATATCACCCAAAGGCACAAAAGGGATTCCTGGCCCTGCCCGCCAAAGCACAACGGCGGCTTGCCCTGGTGATTGATGCGTTAGCCGATAACCCCCGTCCTGATGGCTGCAAGAAATTGGGTGGCAAGTTAGCTGACCTGTATCGCGTGAGGTCCGGCAACTACCGTGTAATTTATCAGCTTAAGGATAAAAAACTGATAATTTATCTGTTGAGAATTGGCAAACGCGGGGATGTTTATAAGCTCATAAGTTAAGCCACCTTCGGGTGCGCTGGTTCGATTCCAGTTAAGGGGTACCATAAAAGAAGCGCCGCATTTCCCTGAGATAAAAGGAGAATGCGGCGCTTTTGTGTTATGGGTGTTTTTTTGTCAAAAGGAAATTTGCGGAGGAAGTAAAATAATTACGACCCGCCCAATTATCTTCATTATTTCTTGCGCACCACGTTATCTTTATCTATGGTTCATTAATCACAAGTTCATTTATAACTATTACTGGAGGGCTGGAATGAAATATTTACTGCTCGTTGTGCTGTTGGTAGTGATGTCCTGTGCATCAGCAGGCGTCCCCCATAGCTTTGTAAGGCAATCCGTTCAGATTAGCGATACAACTTCAATCATACGTTCCATGTCCGAGCTGGGCTATCCGATAGACTTCAAGGACGAAAGTGCGGGTGTTGTAAATACCGGCTGGTATAATTTTAATGTGCTGCGAGGAGTACTGAAAATCTCCTGGGCCATAAGGTCAAGGGTGCTTTTTGTCATCAAAGAAGGAGCGGCCCAAATGACATTCGAGTGCCAAGCATCTTACGGTAGCGCCCTTGGCGGACAGCAGTGGCAACCAGTGAATGACCCGGCTGGAGTGAGCGTAGCAGAAGAGGAAAGAGCGAGAGTTTTAACCGCGCTGGGGGGCAAAGAGTAAGCGTCATAATTGTTTTGGGAATGCTATAAAAGGTGTTAATGCGGATTTTTCACATGCCTAAAAAGGGAACTGATAATGAGCTTAATTAAGTGTCCTGAATGCGGGCGGGAGATTTCTGACAAGGCAGCCGCTTGCCCTAACTGCGGTGCTCCGGTAAATCCAAATCCAGTGCAGGTTGATGGAAAAGTTTCTCCAAAAACTTCACCAGTAACTTGGGGCTGCACAACTCTGATTATTGTTGTGCTGTTTCTTATGATTGCAATGTCAGTTTGCCCATCAAGCAAGACGCAACAGACAAAAACAAGCTCAAGCAATCGTGAGACAGCATTGAGTTCCGCAATGCAACAAAAAGTGGAAAAGGCATTGCGCGTTAGCGCTGAACCGCCTTCAGACGCTGATGCCGCAGCTATTATTAGCGCAAAGTGCGCAAGTGAGTGGCCGGACGACTTCAGGATGCAGAAGTACTGTAAGGACCAGCAGTATGAGGGCCTTCGGGCACTGAGGACCCGTCAAATGACGGGAGTACTCGCCAAGATTCGTTCAAAGTGCGCAAGCGACTGGCCTGACGACTTCAGGATGCGAGATTACTGCGAGAAACAGCAGTTAAAGGCCTTTCGTGAATTGAATCGATAAGCGCAGAGTTTTGCGCTGGTTCGATTCCAGCCAGGGGTACCATCAGCAAAGCGCCGCATTTCCCTTGTATGGGGAATGCGGCGCTTTTTTTAGCGAATCATGGGCAAATAGTCGCCTCACAAGTCTTGAATTCCGCTATTTACAATGCTACCGTTCTGGTAAGATTTTTTTATACGATAAAAAATCCATTTCATTGAGAGGCCGGCATGAGCAAGTTTACCGCGCTGTTACCCGCAATCCTGTTGATCTGCCTGTTTGCCTGCCAATCCACGGAAAACGCCCCGGAAACCGAGACCAACTACGACGAGGCAAAAGTGCCGCAGTACACGCTTCCCGCTGCGCTGGTCTGTGGTGATGGCTCCATCGTGGCGGATTCCTCACAGTGGTTTGCCAGCAGGCGGCCTGAAGTATTAAAATTATTCCGGGACCAGGTCTACGGTAACGCTCCGGGCAGTCCTGAACATGTAAGTTACCGCACTATTGAGAGCGGAGAGGCGTTCGATGGGCTGGCGGTGCGCAAGCAGGTGGAAATAACTTTGCGTAACGGGGGCAGGGAACTGACAGTGGGCCTGCTGCTCTATATCCCATCCGAGCGCGGCGAAACTGGCGCGCCCGCGTTCCTGGGGCTGAATTTTGCGGGGAACCATACACTAAGCAACGACCCTGCTATTATCCTCAATACCAACTGGATGCGCCCAACCAAGGACAGCGGTATCGTCGATAACCGGGCCACCGAGGATGCACGCGGGATGGCGTCCGGGCGCTGGGCGATAGAGACAATCCTGCGCAGGGGCTACGCCGTGGCAAGTGTCTATTACGGGGATATCGACCCGGATTTTTACGACGGGTTCCGTAACGGTGTGCACGCGCTTTTTGAGAGCAGGGCCGATGGTGATGAACATCCCGCGGATGCCTGGGGAAGCATAAGTGCCTGGGCCTGGGGCTTGAGCCGGGTAATGGACTATCTGGAAACCGACAGTGATATCGATCACGGGCGGGTGGCGGTGCTGGGCCATTCGCGTCTGGGCAAGACCTCGTTGTGGGCGGGTGCGCGGGACCAGCGGTTCGCGATGGTGATTTCCAATAACTCCGGCTGCGGGGGAGCGGCGCTTTCCCGAAGGGAGTTCGGCGAGACCGTGGGCGTGATAAACGAATCATTCCCGCACTGGTTCTGCGGTAATTTTAAGAAGTACAACGGCAAGGAGAGCAGTCTTCCGGTGGACCAGCATCTGCTGATCTCGTTGATTGCACCGCGGCCCGTTTATGTGGCCAGCGCTCAGGAAGACCGCTGGGCCGATCCCAGGGGTGAATTCCTCTCGCTGAAGAACGCGGACCCGGTATACGCCCTGGTGGCCGGAGATACCCTGGCCGCAACGGAAATGCCTGATTTAAACTCCGCGGTTATCGGCAGGATGGGCTACCATATCCGCGGTGGACAGCATGCTGTTACGGATTATGATTGGGATATGTATCTGAAATGGGCGGACAGTTACATGCCCGAGCGCTAAGAGCAGGGTCGTGGCAGGAAGTTCTGACAATAAAAAAATCAGCTTTCGCGCAGGTCGCGGAAAAACCGTTTCATTACAGCGGCGCATTTCTCCTGCATCACTCCGGCTGTCACCTCAACCCGATGGTTCAGCCGGGGATCGGACAGCAGGTTGTTCACGCTGCCGCACGCGCCGGATTTCGGTTCGAAGGCGCCGAACACGAGCCGCCCCATTCTGGCCAGCAGCAATGAGCCGGCGCACTGGGTGCAGGGCTCAATTGTGACGTAAAGTGTACAGTCCTGCATGTACCAGTGGCCGAGATGCGCCGCCGCGCGCCTCATGGCCACAATCTCGGCGTGGAGAGTGGCGTCCTGAAGACGGCGGGTAAGGTTGTGGCCCTTGCCGATAACATTGCCTTGCCAGCAGACAACAGCCCCGATTGGGATTTCTCCGTGGACGCCGGCCAGGTTTGCCTGCTCGAGAGCCAGCTCCATCATTTGCTCGTCACCGTGCGGTTTTGCCTGATTTGTCATCCGGATAAAGCTCCTGGTCCGCGGAGAAACACTGAAAGCCGTCCAGCAAAAGTAGTGGCTCGGGGGGATTGTCTCAAGCATAATCATCAAAGGGGCGTCCGAGCCCGGGCCGGGCCGATGAAAATCTTTACAAGCGGCTCTGATTTTATTATTATCAGCGCACTTATCAAGCTTCTAAGGGGCAGTAGCTCAATTGGGAGAGCGCATCCCTCGCACGGATGAGGCAAGGGGTTCGATCCCCCTCTGCTCCACCATATAAGAAGCCCGCGTTTCCGCAGCACAAAGGGAAACGCGGGCTTTTGTGGATTGAGACCCATTTTACCTCAGCTAACCCCGGATACCCTCAGGGTACCCTATGCGGCAGGGTACGAACCGAGGGCGGCAAGAATAACGGCCAATAACCGGCTGATTTTTCGTGCAATTTCAACGGCGGCCTTTATCTTAGCACTGAGCGATCATTTTGAGACTCATTCAAGCTTAACCCCTGGCCTGCTTTCGGACCGACCCATGAACTCTGATACGGTAGATAAAAAGCTGTTCTGGGTAATAGCCCTCGCCCTGGTGGCCAGGATTATTCTGGCGGCTGTTTATTCGCCGCAGGTCTGGCCGGAAACCGAGCGCTACCTCACAATTGCGCAGCGGTTCGCCAGCGGGGATTTTGAAGGTTATCTGGGAAAAAACGTCCCCCTGTACTCCTTTCTGATGCTAGCCACCGGTTTTAACTTTCAGATAATTTCTCTTCTCCAGTTGGCGATGGGGATTGCGATATCCGTATTCGTATATTTCATATTCCTCAGGCTTACCGGCAGGCCGTGGCTGGGCTTTTTTGCCGCAATCGCTTACGCGCTCAATCCGGGCCAGTTGCTGTTCGAGGCGTCGTATATCCCGGAAGCAGCCTGTACTTTCTGGCTGATGCTACTCGTTTTCCTGCTGGTGGAGATGGTTGCGGGAAACTTGCCGGAGCGATGGTGGAGCTACTTTCTGCTTGGACTGCTCTCCGTGGTATGCCTGTTGACCAGACCTCATTATCAGTTTGTGCCAGCCCTGTTGTTGCTGTTTGTCGCCTGGCGCTGGCGAGCGCGGAAACTCAGGGCGCTCCTTTTCTCACTCAGCCTGATCGTTCCCGTGGTGGCCGGCCTGGGGTCCTGGCTGATGTTTCAGCACAAGCATACCGGAAAAGCCAGTATCACCACCCACCTGGGCGTAACTCTGATGTATCATACGATGTCCTTTATTGAACACGCGCCCGCTGAATTTGGCGAGGTCAAACAAATATTACTGGATGAGAGAGAGTCTTATCTCAGCGGTTCGGGCTTGTTCTATGGAGCGGTGGAAGCGGCAATTCCGGAAATAATGGACAAAACCGGCATGAGCTATGCCCAGGTTGACAGCACTTACCTGAGCATGGCAGTGGAGACTATCAAGCTCAAGCCGATTCTTTATGCCGGCAGTTTCGTGCGCGCAATGGGCAGGTTTTTCAAACCCACCTGGTACTCTGACAATTTCGGGATCAGGGTAGTAATCGCTAAAGGCACATTGCCCGCTAAAATTGTGGCGGCACTCTATGCCGTTCTGCACATGTCGCTGGTTTCTGTCTTCCTTGTGTTTCCACTGCTGGCGTTGATCAGGAGTTCATATCGCCCGAAAAGCTTGCTGGATATCAGGGCAGGCTTTATTTATGCGTTAATCTGGATTGCCGCCCTGATTCAAGGCGTACTTGTTCTGGGCGAAAACAACAGGTTCAGGATTTCAGTGGAACCGCTTATCCTGGGGCTGGCTGTCTGGTTTATCGCAATCATGGCCAGTGGATTAGTTAAATCATCGGATAAATATCTGCCAGGGGATAGAAAATAAATGAGCGCGGTTGAAAAAACATTCCGCAGTGGCGAGACCATTATCAGCGAGGGGCATTTCGCCAGTTCGCTGTTTATCATCCGCAAGGGTGTGGTGGATGTGATTAAACGCGACGCATCCAAGCGGGAAGTGCTGGTGGCGCAACTCGGTCCCGGAGAGTTTTTTGGCGAGATGAGCCTGCTCGACCCTGAGCAAAGTATCCACAGCGCCTCGATCCGTGCCGCCGAAGATACAACCGTGGCGATAACCGACCAGGGAGAATTCGACCGCTACCTGGGCCACATGACGCCCGGCATGAAAGCTCTGCTGCTCCACATGGTGCAGAAACTGCGGGAAACCACTGACAAGCTGTGCCATCTGCATGCGGAACTGGATAAGCAGAACTCTAAAAAGAAGTGATTTCGTTTGACTTGCTCAATACTGTATCAGCCGCGGGCATGCCCGCGGCTTTTTTTGCGGTGACTTGAGATTGAATATCCGTTATATTTGCGAATTGGTATTCTCGCGTGAAAAATAAAGATTCTTGACCCCGGACTTTCAGTTGCCAGCTACTATCGATGGATATCTTGAAACGGTAACCTACCGCAACGAAGAAAACGACTACACAATAGGGCGTTTTTATCTGGAGGGTCAGAGCGAAAGCGTCACTGTGGTCGGTCATCTCTCCGGGGTTAACGAAGGTGAAACTCTGCGCCTGAGCGGAGAATGGAAACAGCACCCCCGCTTTGGGAAACAGTTCCAGATCGAGACGTATGAGTTCGTTCATCCGGATACGGAACAGGGTATCGAGCGCTACCTCGGCAGTGGCTTGATCAAGGGTATCGGGCCGGTTACCGCGGAGAGAATTGTCGCAAAATTCGGCAGGAAAACGCTGGATGTGATCGACAATAACCCGGAAGAGCTTAAACGGGTATCCGGGCTGGGCAATAAGAAAGTTTCCCAGATAGCCGGCGCCTGGAACCAGCAGCGCGACATCCGCCGTCTGATGATTTTCCTGCAAAGCCACGGGATAGGTGGGGCGATTGCAGCCCGCATTTTCCGCCGCTACCGCGAGCGGGGAGTGGAGGCTGTCAGCCGCGACCCCTATGCGCTGGCCAGAGAGGTGCGCGGTATCGGGTTTGCCACCGCCGACAAGATTGCCCGCAGTCTCGGTTTCGATGCCGATCATCCCTCCCGGCTGGAGAGCGGCCTTGTCTTTACCGGCGACCTGGCCGCCGAGCGTGGCCACACCAGCCTTCCGATAGACAAATTCTTGCAGCGTGCAGCCGAACTGCTCTCGGTGGAGCCTGAAACCCTGGAGCCGGTGCTGAACTCTCTGGCTGATCTTGGCCGGCTGGAGCTGGATCGGGGCGAGGACGGCGCACATGTCTACACCTCCGACTGTTTCTGGGCCGAGGTGACCGTGGCGGATAATATAGCGCGGCTGACAGAGCAGCCGGGGCTGGCGTTCCAGGCAGCGGCCTCGGATGAGAAAGCAACAAACAGTACGTTGAAAAAATACGAACGGGATCGGGGAGTGAAACTCAGCGGGGAACAGCAAACAGCTCTGCTGGGTACTTTCGCGGCTGGAGTGAGTATTATTACCGGCGGACCGGGTACGGGCAAGACAACCCTTGTAGAGGCGCTGGTGATGCTTGCCGAAGAGCGCTCGATGAGCGCCGTGCTGGCCGCGCCCACGGGACGGGCCGCCAAGAGGATGAGCGAGGCCACCGGCAGAGACGCCTCCACAATCCACCGTCTGCTGGGCTGGAGTTTCGCCGAGGGCGCGTTCCTGCATAACGATCAGCGCAGGCTGAGGGGCGATCTGTTCGTGATCGACGAGGTCTCGATGGTCGATATCCAGTTGATGGCCAGCCTGCTGGAGGCGATCCCCGACGGTGCGCTGCTGGTGCTGATGGGCGATGCCGACCAGTTGCCCTCGATTGGGCCGGGCCGCGTGCTGGATGATCTGATCGCCTGCGGTCGGGTGCCCACATTCCACCTTCGGGAGATATTCCGCCAGGCCGGGTGCAGCCGGATTGTGATGAGCGCCCATCGTATCCGCCAGGGACTGGTGCCCCAGGGTGCTCCTCCGCTTGAAGATTCCGGGGAGGCAGGAAAACTGCCCCCGGGTGAGAACGATTTCTTCATTGTAAACCAGAGTGATTCCACCCGTGCCCGTGAAATGCTGGTAACTCTGGCCGCCCACCGTCTGGCGGCCAGATTCGGCATTGACCCCACCAGCCAGCTCCAGGTTATCACGCCGATGAACCGTGGAGAATGCGGTACCCGCGAGTTGAACAAGGCGCTCCAGGCGGAGCTGAATCCACACGGGGAAAAAATCGGCTTTGCGCGGGGTGGTTTCAGGGTGGGCGACCGCGTGATGCAAGTTCGCAACGACTACGAAAAGGACGTGTTCAACGGCGATGTGGGCAGGATCCTGGCCGCCAACGCTGATAATCAGACCGTGCTGGTGGATTTCGAGGGGCGGCCCGTGGCCTACGAGGGGATGGAACTCGATGACCTGAGCATGGCCTATGCGGTGACTGTCCACAAGAGCCAGGGCAGCGAGTACCCTGCCGTGTTGCTGATCCTGCAACCTGAGCATCACGTGATGTTGCAGCGCAATCTGCTCTACACCGCCATCTCACGAGGTAAAAACCTGGTCGTGGTAATCTGCGATCCGGCATCGTTGAAAAAGGCGCTGGACAATAATCGTGTCCAGTTCAGATATACGCGCCTGGCGGGAAGATTGAAAAAAATGTAAAATTATGTTGACAACTATTCTCAATCTGTGTAGATATGTATGTGTTTGAGAAGCAATGATACTTTTTCTTCTTCTCAAACGATTGCCGGTATCGTGTTTCAGTGTTATTTTCGCGGCTGGTTCGATAATTATCAATCTCCTGCAGGAGGAAATATTGGCAAGTTGCTGGGAGCGGATCGCCGCATTGCAGAAAAGTAACGCAAGCCGCTTGTGTGTTGGACTGGACGTTGACCCGGATAAATATCCGGCGGGACTTAAGGGAAAGCCCGAGAGTACGCTTGAATTCAACAAAGGCATAATCGATTCCACGATTGACCTTGTCTGCGCCTACAAGCCTAATGCGGCGTTTTATGAGGCGCTGGGTTTGGTGGGTCTGAGGGCGCTCAAAGAGACGATCAGCTATATTGGTGGTCGCGTACCGGTGATTCTCGATGTAAAGCGGGGCGATATCGGTAACACCGCTGCCCGTTATGCCGCGGCGGCCTTTGAGGACCTGGCTGCCGACGCCGTGACGTTGAGCCCTTACATGGGGTTTGATTCTGTCGAGCCGTTCATGAAGTACGAGGGCCGGGGAATTTTCCTGCTCTGCCTTACCAGTAACCGGGGCAGCCGGGATTTCCAGTTGTATCCCGAGGGAGACCAGCTTTATGCCCGTGTCGCCCGCAAGGCTGTGGAATGGGACAATGGGCGCGGCCAACTGGGCCTGGTGGTGGGCGCAACGCAGGATGACCTGGTGGGGGATGTGCGGCAGCTGGCGGGAGAACTTCCGTTCCTGCTGCCGGGGATCGGGGCGCAGGGCGGGGCGATCCAGGCAGTCAACGCCGCTGAAACAGGTGGAGGCGGATTGGGAGTTATTGTTAACGCCAGCCGGGGAGTAATCTATGCCGGCAGTGGTGCAAGCTGGCGCGATGAGGTTCGCGATGCCGCGATGAAACTGAAAGAAACCATAGGAATAATTTAATTCATCAGGATTTACTGCTTATCATTATCAACATTTACTGGAGGAAGCATGCCGGAAGATCTTACTGACCAATTTATCAAGTTCCTTCGCGAGAACGGATACCTGGTCACCAGACAGCGTAAGCGGATTGCCGAGATCATTTTCACCACTCCGGGTCATCTGAGTGTTGAGGATATCCAGAACCTGCTGCGCCAGAAGAAAATCTCGGCCTCTATCGCGTCGATCTACCGCACGCTCGACGTGCTGATCAAGAGCGACCTGGTGGTGCAACATCGGTTCGGCAAACGCTTCAAGCGTTTCGAGGCCGTTCGTCAGGACCAGCATCACGACCATCTGATCTGCACCACCTGCGGCAAGGTGGAAGAGTTCAAGAACGATACTATCGAGGCGCTCCAGGTGCAGGTGGCCAAGGATCATAATTTCCAGATCACCAACCATAAGCTCGATATCTACGGCCGCTGCAAAAACTGCAGCCGCAACAATTGATTTGTTGGAGTTTATGACAGCTTACCCGAAACAAAAAACGCGCGGCTGCCGGACTGTTGAACTGCTGCTGGCAGCCGTGCTTTTTTTATCCCTGACACCCGCAAGTTCATTGGGCACTCTGGCCGATTCGGCAACTGTGAGCCACACGGTCCGCAGGGCCACGGCGGAAGTTACAGTGGACGGCCGTCTGGATGAGCCCGACTGGCAGGCCAGCGAAATAATCATGCTCGGTGGCTACAAGGGTGAGCAGCTAAAACAGCCCACCCAGTGCCGCCTGCTCTGGGACGACACTTTCCTGTATATCTCCTGGTTTTGCACTGATTCGGATATCTGGAGCACGCTCACCGTGCGTGACGATCCGTTGTATGACGAGGAAGTGGTAGAGGCCTTTATCAATCCCGATGGTGACAGGGAAACCTACCTGGAACTGGAAGTGAATCCGCTGGGTACGCTCTGGGACGGGAAGATTGTCAGGTCCGCCAACGGCCGCAGTGCGGATACGGATTGGAACAGTGAGCTCCAGTGGGCGATGCATGCGGAGGGGACGCTTAACGATAACGCCGATACCGACAGTTGCTGGTCGGTGGAAATTGCGCTGCCGCTGACGGAAATGACAACGGCGGCAAATATTCCACCGCTGGCTGGAGACAGTTGGCGGCTGAACCTCTACCGGGTTGACGTGCCGGGGGGCGACAGGAGCAAACTGGAGTACAGCGCCTGGAGTCCCGTGAGCACAAACTTCCACGATCCGGACCGTTTCGGCGAGATAGTGTTTTCCACTGAACCGGTGCGGGTTCTCAGGGGCGACACTAACGACGACGGGGCGATAAACATTTTTGATCTGCTGAACCTGCTGCGCGCACTCAGAGACCATTCTATCAGCGAGGGCAAGGCGGCTTACGATGTGGACGCCAACGGCAAGATCAATATTTTCGATATTCTGGCGTTGTTGAGAAAGATGAAGGGATTAGGATTTGTTTGAGCGTATTACAGAATCTTCGCGGTTTAATTATCTTTTTTGCTTCTTATAAAGCTTATCACTAGCAGTATCAAGGTTCCCACCCAGGCCAGATGCGCCGGCCAGTCGCCAAGGCGGTTGTAGAGCGTGCGGGTGTTGTAGGTGTGGATCGTTTCCGTGGCGGCGGCCAGTTCGAACAGTTTTGTCGCCCCGCGCCGTCGCCCCAGCCGGTCGTAGAAACCGCTCTCCCCGGTATTGGCTGCTCTCACGATATCCCGTCCCTGCTCGATAGCCCGCAGCACGAGAAAAGAACTGTGCTGGAAGGCCGCCGGTGTGCGTTCGAACCAGGCGTCATTGGTGATATTGACCAGGAACCGCGCTCCGCCATCCACGAACTTACGTGATATCTCCGGGAAGATCGATTCGAAACAGATCAGCACACCGAAACGCTCGTCCTCACGCTCCATCTCGAACAGGGTAAAATCCTCCCCCGGCACGAAATGCGACCCACCCACATCAATATCCCGCAGAAACGTAAACACATCTTCGTAAGGGATTCTTTCGCTGACAGGCACCAGGTGGGTCTTGTCGTATGCCTGCAGCAGCCGTCCATCGGCGGAGAAACTAAACGCCGAGTTATAGGATCGATATTTACTAGCCAGCGAATCCAGGCGGTACTCAGGAGCGCCGCTGAGCAGCATGGCGTCCAGCTCACTGGCCACATTGCCCACGAACCGCTGGTACTTGCGCTCGAAACTCAGATGAGCGGGCGCGGCGGCTTCCGGCCAGACCACCAGTTGCGGTTTATTTTCTTTTTGCTCCAAAGAAAGATTACGCAGGATGAAAAAAGTGCTGTCGCGCATCTCCGGAGCCCACTTGATATGCTGGGGTATGCTGGGCTGGACAAACGCCACGCGCAGTGTGCCGGCCTCGGCCTCCAGGCCAGGATGCAGGATAAACCGGACAGCGCCGAACACCAGCGGTCCCGCCAGCAGGATTGCCAGCCAGAGGGCGGATTTTAATCGATTCCTTTTTGAGAAAATCAGACCGTAAATTATCACATTGACCACGGCCAGCCAGATGGTTACACCATAGGGGCCGGTTACCGAGGCCATCTGCAGCCAGATTGGCATGTAACTCAGCGTGTACGGCAACTGCCCCCAGGTAAATGCAATGTCGCCGTGAGCGTGGACGTAGCTGGCGGCTGTCCAGACCAGCGGGATGCTGACAGTTAGCGGAACACCGATTTTGCTCCGCAGGCGGCGGATCAATATGGCGGAAACAGTCATCACGCCGCTGAGGATCAGCGCGCTCACCAGGTATCCCGCCCTGGTATAGAGGGTGATCCAATAAAGCAGGCCCAGCCAGAAAGCCATCCCGAACATGAACGTGCCGGTGGCGGCCCGGGCGGTGCTGCTGGAGCGGTCAATCAGAAAAATCAGCGGCACCAGGGCTATAAACGGAGTTATGTACAGTTCGAACGGCGGGAAACTGAGCAGCATCAACGCCGCGCCAGCCACCGGAGAGATAAAGAGCAGCATCTTATATGATTTGGTATCTGTCACGCCCGGTTGCCATCCAACGGTTGCAAAAATGAAGGATTGAGAATATTTTAGATGGTTGCTAAAAAAAGTTGCCGTATTCATGCGGGACTTTTCAGGCCCACTTCCAACGCGGAATCTATCCGGAACGAAGGTAAAATGCCAGGCAAATATCTTAAAGACTTGCTTTATCACTACAGCAAATGGCTGGCAAGACTACTCCTTCGCGCTCTTTACGGATGCCGGTACGCGGGGGTAAAGAACATCCCGCTCGACAGACCATTGATTATCGCCTCCAACCATTGCAGTTATTGCGATCCCTTGAGCATTGGAGCTGGAGTTCCCCGGCCGATTCATTTCATGGCCAAGACTGAGTTGTTTGAAAATCTTTTTTTTGGCAGGTTTATCAAATTCTATCACGCGGTCCCGATCCGTCGCGGTGGCATGGACTGGCGGGGGATGGACAAGCTGAAAGAAATACTGCGCGGCAACGGAGCGCTGATCATGTTTCCACAGGGAACGCGGCGAGCCGAGGGCTCTGCCCTGGGCAAGCCCAAGTTTGGGGTGGGGATGCTGGCCCAGGAAACCGGAGCCACTATCGTGCCTGCTTTCCTGCTCGGTACTGGCAGGCTGAGGGATGCTTTCCTGCGCCGCCGCACGATGAAGGTCTACTATGGCGAGCCGATCAATCCTGAAGACTACGCTGCATTCGAAGCCGGTCCACGCGGACAGTTAAAAATAGCCGAACTGGTGATGGAACGGATAGCGGATATTGTCAAAAAAGAGCATCCGGAGGTATACGTGCCGGACATTCCAATGGAGAACAACAGCAAGCAGGCGTAAGCATAAAAGTGCGCCTTTCCCTCTCTCCGCACTCGCTTTTCCCGTAGCGCCAAATTCTAATCCAATCATAACCATTACGTTCCCCTGGTGATGACAGCGGCAATAGGAGAAACAACGTCTCCTCAGCCTGCCCCGGTCTGTATAAGCGAACATTGTAACGCATATGCTATTTATCCATCCGGATCAAAGCAGGCAGCCCATTGCCATGATGATTGATATATCCCATAACGCGATGGCGTAATCTTTATATGGCGATGGATATAATGGCTGTGAGCTGTAGGAAAAATGTTATAGTTGACTATTGGGGTAATGCATGTTATAATATAATAGATAAGAAGAGTATCGCAAATCGAGTTGCGGCGGAGACTGTGTGTGGTGGCGGGCGATGCGGGCTTCAGTTGCTTTGAATGAATTTACATTTCGTTCCTTGTCATGCAATAAAATCTCAATCTTTCGGGCCCAAAGGTTGAGTGTGCTGTAATTTTCTCATTCCTCACTCTCTATTTTGGAGGCAAGAATGCGTAAATTTTCTGCAATTGTGGCCGTAATCGCGCTTATAGGCGCGACGCTTTTGTTTGCGTCGGATTCTTGGGATGGCTATTATATGGTCCTTACGGCGGAGAATGGGGGGCAAACTGGAGATGCGTATCTGGAGTATCCCCAATTGCTGATAGGGGAAAGTGCAACGATGAATTTAACTGTTGAATTTGAAGAAGGTGAATATCGTGAGGATTCCGATATCGCAACCGGCCCCTGTCCGGCGGGCACGCTGGCTCTCGGCAAAAGCGCACGAGGTCTTGATGTTGTATTTGTTGAAGCAAGGGCATTTTGTACCCGATACGATACTCTCTCGCCACATCCTATTGTTACGAAAAACCTTTATGATATAGCTTACTGAATGGCTATGCACTCGTTGTTATAGTCAAATTTTCAATAGCCCCGGCCGGGAAATTTACTGGCCGGGGCTTGTTTTTTCTAATCGGTCTTCTACTTAAAGATAATATTGCGTAACTGTTGACAAGCCAATAGTTACTCCTTATTATAAACTTCTTTCTCTGTTGCCCCCTAAAAGGGGGGGCGTTTTATTAACCCTTTACATTTTAACGAGGTATGGATTAATCCATGACTGAACAGGAAAACAAGAACCCTCAACCTCAGCAGGACGAACAGCCGGAACAGTCCGCTGAGCAGAACCAGGTGGCCGAGGCCACTGCCGATAACAGCGAATCAGAACAGAAAGAACCCGTTCAGGAAGAGACAGCCGTTGAAGAGGCCGCGGTTGAAGAAACTGCCGCCGTTGAAGAGGCTGCTGTAGAAAAAGCCGCGGTAGAAGAAACCGCTGCTGAAGAGACTGCTGTAGAAGAAGCCGCCGTTGAAGAGACTGCGGCAGAAGAGACTGCTGTAGAAGAAGCCGCGGTAGAAGAGACCACTGCTGCTGAAGAGACTGCTGTAGAAGAAGCCGCGGTAGAAGAGACCGCCGCCGTTGAAGAGATTGCTGTAGAAGAAGCCACGGCAGAAGAGACCGCCGTCGAAGAAGAGACAGCAGAGGTAGCCGTGGCCGAACCGAAAGTACTCACGGAAGACGACGAGGAGTACTGGGCCCTGCAGGACGAGGGGGTTGAGTACAGCAAGGACGAATACGAGCAGATGATGGCTATGTATGAGTCCACGCTGACCAGTATCGAGGAAGGTGAGTTGATTACGGGCAAGGTGCTGCGGATCAACGAATCCAATGTTGTACTTGATATCGGTTTCAAGAGTGAAGGCTCTGTTAACAAGGACGAGTTCAAAAATCCTGAAGATATAAATGTGGGTGACGAGGTGGAGGTTTACCTCGAAAGCCTTGAAGACGAGGACGGCGTGGTCGTCCTCTCTAAAAAGAAAGCGGATTTCCTGCGTGTCTGGGACCATATCCGCCTGGCTCACGAGAACGACGAACTTATCGAGGGCACCATTTCCCGCCGGATCAAGGGCGGCGTGGTTGTGGATCTGCTGGGTGTCGATGCGTTCCTGCCGGGCAGCCAGATCGCCCTGCGCCGCATCCCCAACATGGACGAGTTGATCGGCCAGAGCTTCAAGTTCAAGATTATCAAGATCAACAAGCGCCGCCGCAACATCGTTATCAGCCGCAGGGTTATCCTCGAGGGCGAGCGCGAGAAGAAGAAAGAAAAATTGCTCCAGGAACTGGAAGTAGCCCAGACCCGCGAGGGCCAGGTCAAGAACATCACCGATTTCGGGGCGTTTATCGACCTGGGCGGCGTGGACGGGCTGCTGCATATCACGGACATGTCGTGGGGCCGTGTGTCCCATCCCAGCGAGTTGGTCGGCCTGGGAGACAAGATCAATGTCAAAATTCTCGATCTCGATTTCGATAATGGACGGATCAGCCTGGGCCACAAGCAGCTTACCCCGTATCCGTGGGAAAAGGCAGAGGAGAAATACCCTGTCGGCTCCAAGGTGCGCGGCAAGGTGGTTTCCATCACCAACTACGGCGCTTTTGTGGAACTGGAGAAGGGTATCGAGGGCTTGGTGCATATCAGCGAGATGAGCTGGACCCGCCATATCCGCCACCCCTCAAAGGTTGTCGCTATCGGCGACACTGTTGAGACAATGGTGCTCAATATCAATCCCCAGGAAGAAAAGATTTCCCTGGGTATCAAGCAGCTCGAGCAGGATCCGTGGGAAACGATCAGCCAGAAATACCCTGTGGGCACCATTATAGAGGGCCGGGTGCGCAACCTGACCAGCTACGGCGCCTTTGTGGAGATCGAAGAGGGGATCGACGGGCTGGTGCATATTTCCGACATGTCGTGGACCAAGCGTATCCATCACCCCAGCGAAGTTGTCAAGAAGGGTGACAAGGTCCAGGTGATTGTGCTCAACATGGACGTGGACAACAAGCGGATCAGCCTGGGCATCAAGCAGCTTCAGGATAACCCGTGGGACAACCTGCCCGAGAAGTTTCCCGTGGGCACGGAAGTCGATTGCCAGATAGTCCGCCTGCTGGAAAAGGGTGTGGTTGTGGATCTGGGTGATGATGTCGAGGGTTTCGTGCCGATCAGCCAGCTCGGAGTGCGTGGAGCAGTCAATAACCCGGCCGAGGTCTATAAGGTCGGCGACATCCTGGAACTCAAGGTTATCGAAGTCGATCCGGACAACCATCGCATTGTGCTGGCGGTTAAGGATATGGCTCAGGCCAAGAAGTACGCCAAGGACAAGGTGAAGGAGCTCAAGGAGAAAAAGGAGCAGGAGGCTGCCGAGCAGATGAAATACGACGGTGGTGAAGACGCCGCGGATGAGCAGGACGAGGACTCCGTGGAAGACGTGGAAGAAGAAGCCGCCGGCGAGACAGAAGAAGTGGCTGCTGAAGAGGAAGCCGTGACAGAGGAAGAAACGGCTGCCGAAGAGGAAGAGGCAGTAGAGGAAGAAGAAGCGGCTGCTGAAGAAGATAGTGAACAGGCCGAGGAAGCGGTGGCGGAGGAAGAAGAAGTGGCTGCCGAAGAGGATAGTGAACAGGCCGAGGAAGAAGAAGCGGCGGTAGAAGTGACAAGCGAAGACAAGAGCGATAGTGCTAGCGACGAGCAACAGAGTGAATCGGATGAGACAGAAGATAAATAGATTCCGTATCGGTATGATGGTATAATTGAGTGACGTTCGAGTCTGCTCGATAAGGGATGCATGAGTTTCTCATGCATCCCTTTTTCGTGCTATCCGGGCGGAAAGAGGATTGCCTAATAACCCCGGATTTGCTATTTTTAAAAACTCGGTCTCAAGCGGAAACCAACGAAAGAAAAGGGACGGGAAGTGCGGAAGGAGAACGGATGAAGGACAGTAAGGAACTGATGGCCGATTATGACAAACTGGAAAACACATACTGGTTTTTTGCTGCCCGGCTGCAAATCCTTCGCCGTCTGTTCGGCGGTTTGATTCAGCCTGATGCGCTGGTAGCTAATATCGGTTGCGGCCCGGGTTCAACCAGCCTGCTGGCTTCGGAATTTGCTGAGGTGGTCAGCGTTGACTACTCGCTGGAGGCGTTGAGATATACCCGTAGCCGTGGTCTGACCTCCTGCGTAAGTGCCGATGGAGTTGCGCTTCCGCTGGGCAGTGGAACATGCGACGTTGTTCTGGCCCTGGATGTGATGGAGCATCTGGAGGATGACAGGGCGTTTGCCGGCGAGTTGATGAGAGTGCTGACCCCAGGCGGCAAAATTGTACTGACAGTGCCGGTGGGAATGTGGCAGTGGACAAAGCGGGATAAGGTGATGGGGCATTTCCGGCGGTACTCAAGCAAGTCTCTGACCCGGGTACTGGAAGCGGCCGGATTTAAGCTGGAATTGGTCACGCATTTCAACTCGCTGCTTTTCCCGCTGAACGCCCTTGATGTGCTTGTGGATAAATTTCGCGGCGAGGTGGACGATGAAAGCTGTTACCCACGGTTCAACCCGTTGCTTAACTCCCTGCTGTGGTATATTTTTGCTTTGGAAAGGTTTCTGATTCCGCGTCCGGGGTTCCCCTGGGGCCGTTCGCTGCTGGCGGTGGCTCTTAAAAATAAAACAGATGGCTAAGCGTTGAAACTATGACTATTCCCTTCGCTAAAAAACCGGGCAGACTTTCTTTATTTATATTGATCTCGGCCCTTATTGTCGCTTGCGGCCCCGCCGCCAGGCAGTCAGTAGTACAGGCGCCACCGCCCAGTGCGCGAGACATTCAGCTAAATGAACTGATAAGGGCCGCCGACGCCTTTCAGGACAGCTCGTATCAGCGTGCTATCGTGATTCTCGATTCTCTACTTCCGCTGCTTGCTCCCACTGACAGCCAGTTGGTCTACCTTTCCGTATATTATGGGATCAAAGCCCGCCTCTCTGCTGAGGCGGAGCAGCAGGGTATCGAATCGTTTCTGGAGCGCCATGCCAACGGTATTGCACAATCCCAGCAGAGCGAGCTGAGAAACCTCCTGAGCGCTGCGGAAATCTCGCAGCAGCAGGCACACCATCCTGCCACGGCATACAAAATTGGCGCGATCCTGCCCTTGAGCGGCAAGTTCTTCGAGTTCGGCGAGGCGATTCTGGAGGGTGTGCGGCTGGCAATTGACGAATTCAATGCGCTTAATTCCGGACAAAGCCTGGAACTTGAGGTGCATGACGATGCTGGCGACCCGGTGCGAGCCGCCCAGTTTGCCAGGGAGTTCGCAGCCGATAGCACTGTTGCAGCGATTCTCGGCAGTCATGGTAACGATGTGAGCCTCTCCTTAGCGCTGGTTTCCGCCGCGGAAAATATCCCGCTGGTTTGTCCCACGGCCGATGCGCCGGGCCTGGATGCGATGGGTAATACGATTTATGTGCTGAATCGCACGGACCCGCGTCTTTCTTTCACCGTGGCCGATGCGTCTGTAAATATGCTGGGATTGCACACGTTTGCAGTACTGTCGGAGGACGATGCGCGGGGCACTTTGCTTGCCGATGGTTTTGTGGAGCAGGTAATGGCAGTGGGCGGAGCGATAGTGGCGGATCTGCGTTTCCCCAATGAGTCCAGCGATTTTGAAGACAACATGGCAATCATTCAGCGCTATTTGCCCGATGCAATCTACTTCACCTCCAAAAGCGACAAGATAACTCAGTTGGCCAGTCAGGTGCATTACTATGGTATGGGCGATGTGAAGCTGCTCGGTGGAGAGTACTGGGACAGTGAACGGGTGATCAGGCTTGGCGCGGACTATGTCGATGGCAGCGTGTTCGCCACTCCGTTCCACAAGGATAGCGATCAACTTCGCTGGTCTGAATTCAAGCAGCAGTACGAAAACAGCTACCGCCGTCCTGTCAACCGCTTCTCCGGTTATGGCTACGATGCTGCCGGACTGGTTCTTTCGGGGATCGAAAGCCTCCCGGCCAGCAGGGCAGCCCTGGCGGAAACATTGAGACTGGGCAATGAGTACAAGGGAGCCACTGGTATTTACTCGGTGGGAGATGACGGCAAGGTGGATCGCCATTATTTTATGCTTCAACTGGATTCCGGCAATATAGTACCCGCCAGGCAAGCTCCGGCGGCGGCTGATTCACTCGGCGCTCGAAGCGTGGAGCCTGTCCAACCGGAGCCATCGGCCATAAGTCCCAATTAGATTCGTCAGCCTGAAGCCGCCGCGCCAGTTGTAGTCCATGTGGTACTTGTCCCTGAAAATTCTGGTATTAACCGTTTTTCCAAGTGGCTGAAAGGGGCTTGATTACCGGTGAACAAGGCGGCTAAATCCAGCGGGAAAAAGAGCGTAAAAGATACCGGGGTCCCTTTCGGGCTCCCGTCGTATATGCCCGTTGCTATCCTGGCCGCTCTTACAGTGGTGTTTTTCTGGTGTTTGATCACTCCTGTATCATCCGCACGCCATTACCTGTGGGAAGACTTTCTCTACTACTACTATCCGGTGCGGATGTTTGCCGCTCACTGCATTTCGCTCAATCAGTTCCCCTTCTGGAACCCATACGTGTTCGGCGGCCAACCGTTTTTCGCCGATATTCAAACCTCGGTCCTCTATCCGTTCAACCTGCTGCACTCGCTGTTGTCCGGCTCCCAGATGCAAAGTTTCCTTCTGCTGGAATCCATTCAGGTGCTGCATTTTTTTCTGGCGGGATTTTTTACATTCCGCTTCCTGCGGTTGACCAGGGTCAATATGGAGGGAGCGCTGCTGGGAGCGATAACCTTTGCCTTCAGCGGCTATCTGGTTACACACGCAATCCACACGACTTTCGTCTGCGTGTTTATCTGGATTCCACTGGCCCTGGAACTGCTGGAGCGCTCACTGACGGGCGGCAAGTTCCGTCATGTGATCGCCTGCGCCGCCGTGCTGGCGGTCAGTACAGCTGGCGGTTATCCGCAGTATAATCTCTATCTGTATTATGTGCTGGGGCTTTACTGGCTCATCCACGAGATATACGCGGCCGGGCAGCACGGTTTCAGTTTTTCAGTGTCCTCCAGAAGAGCGGCGATTCTGCTGTTGATCACCGGGGCGGCACTGGGAGCGAATATGGTTTCCTGGCTGCCGGCGGCCGAGTTGTCCGCTTACACGCCGCGCAGCGAGATGACCTACGAGGCGTCGGTGGAGCATTCCCTGGAACCCCGGATGCTGCTCAAGCTGGTGGCTCCACGCTTTTTTGGCACGCAATACCCGGCTGGCAACACTTACTGGGCCGGTGGCTACGGGTCGTTCTGGGAAACCTGCCTGTTTGTGGGCCTGCTGCCACTGGCGCTGGCTTTGTACGGGATCAAGGGAGCGTTAAAAAACAGGCACGCTGTATTCCCGCTGGCACTGACAGTCCTTTGCCTCTGGCTGGCTCTTGGCAAGTACGGCGGGCTTTACAAACTGTTCTTCAGCGTGGCGCCGGGCTTTGGCGAGTTCCGTCACCCGGGACGGTTCGCCGGGCTTGTATCGCTGGGCCTGGCGCTGCTTGCCGCCCGTGGCTGGACGCTCCTTGCCAGGGAACAGGCGGAGCGGGGGGCAAGCTTCCTAAAAAACCGGATGTTTGCGATCCTGGCTGTTCTGCTGCTGGCAGTGGGTGGTGCGGTTGTCTGGGCCGCGGTGGGAATCGATGATCCGGCCAGGGCTGTGGTTGCAAGCAGCGGTTCGCTGGCCTCGCTGGCCTGGTTTCTGCCGGTTGCGGCGGTTCTATCCGTTGCGGCGTATTGGCGCGGCCAGAGCGTAAAACTGGGCCGTCTCGGCCTGCTGGCCTGTCTCTTGGTTTTTGGAGAACTCTACTGGTTCGGTGTGCCATCGATATCCGGCAACACCTCTCCGGAGCGGATGTATCAGCATAGTTCCACGGTACGGTCTCTTGTGCGTGACGGCGAGAGTGAACTATTCAGGATCAACGCCCGCAGCCTGGAGAACCCCAGCGTGATGGTGCTGCGCCGCAACCAGGGCAGCATCCACAACCTGTTCCTGCTGGAGGGCTACAACCCGTTGCAGTTGGCCCGCAGGCTTAATGACGTGGAAAAGGAGCGGCAGTTCGATCTGTTGAATGTCAAATATTCAATCTATATCGACTACGAGAAGCAGAAAGCCGGACTGGAACCAAGAACGGATTACCTTCCGCGCGCCTGGCTGCTGGGCCGCTGGCGGGTGCTGGATGATGACGCGGCCATCCTGGCCACGCTCAACGACCCGGTGTTTGACCATCGAAGCGAGGCCCTGCTGGAAGCTGTGCCGGGGATCGAGGCCGATCCGTCTTTTTCAGCGGAGCGGGCCAGGGCGGAAATAGAAACATACACACCGGCGGAGATCGTTGTCAGTACCAGTTGCGATGCAGCCAGCATTCTGATGCTGGGGGAGTGGCATTACCCGGCGTGGAAAGTATATGTCGATGGCCGGGAAGCTGTCATGCTGCGCGCTGACTATGCTCTGCGTGCGGTTGCGCTGCCGCCTGGTGCGCACCGGGTACAGTTTATATACTCTTCCGATTCTTTCCGCACGGGCCTGCTGATCAGCCTGGCGAGTATTGCCGGCCTTTTGCTTGCCGGAGTGGTTTCGCTTAAATTAGGTAAGTTCTGATTATTTTTCTGAAGGGGATTATACCGCCGTGCGCTACAACTCGTCATTTGAAAGTGTCCGCTATAGTTTCGGTGGCTCGCTCGGCCCGTTTGTCAAATGGGTGATCATTATCTGCACGGCGTCGTTTCTGATCGGCACAATCACTCAGGCCAGCGGCAGCGCGTTCTGGATCAGGGCGTTCGGCCTTACTCCGGCGATGGTGTCCGGTTATTTTACCGTCTGGCAGTTCACCACCTACATCTTCATGCACGGCGGCCTCTGGCACCTGCTGTTCAACATGTTCGCCCTCTGGATGTTCGGCAGCGAGTTGGAGCGCAGTTGGGGAAGCCGGGAGTTCGGCGCTTTTTTTCTGCTGGTTGGCACGGTGGTGGGGTTGCTCTACACGGTATTCGCCTCCGGCCTGCCGCTGATTATCGATGCGGGTGATCCGGGCCAGGTGCTGATGGGGTCGAGCGGAGCGATTTTCGGTGTGCTGGCGGCCTACGGCGTCTGTTACCCGAACCGTCAGATACTGTTCATGCTGATCTTCCCGATACCCGCCAAATACTTTGTGCTGCTGCTTGCCGGGATCGAACTCTTTATGATCTGGTCACCGTCGAACGTTTCGCATTTCGCCCATCTATCGGGCATGCTGGTGGGCTATATATATCTGAAGAAGGACTGGAACCTCTCTTCGATATCCGACCGCTTATATGAGCGCAAAAGAAGACGTCAGATAAAGCTGGTGGAACAGAAGCAGGAAGAAGAAGAGCATGATAAGCAGGAAGTGGACCGGATTCTGGAGAAAATAAGCAGCACTGGTATTGACAGCCTCAGCCGACGGGAAAAGTCCATTCTTGAGAGCGCCAGCCGCAAGGGCCGCAAAAAATAAAACTGAACGTTATCCGCGCTCTCCGCATTGCCTATCCTTTTGCAACATGAATTAACCGCTCCAGCCATGCGGGTTCTGCTGGTGCCAGCGCCAGGCGGTTTCGATAATCGAATCCAGGTCGCTGAAGCGTGGAGACCAGCCGAGTTCGCTGATTGCCTTTTCACTGGTGGATGTCAGGGTCGAGGGGTCGCCGGGGCGCCGGGGCGCCGGTTGGCTGTTGATTTTTTTGCCCGCGATTTTAGCAGCCGTTTCAATGACCTCGTTTATTGAGTAACCCCTGCCGATACCCAGGTTGAAACACCCTCCCGTAGAGCCATCGAGCAGTTTTTCAAGCGCCAGCCAATGAGCTTGCGCCAGGTCGTTGATATGGATGTAATCCCGCACACAGGTACCATCGGGAGTGGGGTAGTCCGTGCCGAATATTTTTACGCAATCCCTTTGCCCCAGGGCTGTCTGGAGCACCAGCGGAATAAGGTGGGTCTCGGGATTATGGTCCTCGCCAAGTTCACCGTCGGGGTCAGCTCCGGCGGCGTTGAAATATCTGAGGCGGATTGATCTCAACCCATGGGCGGCTTCCATATCTTCAAGTATCCACTCCACCATCAGCTTGCTTCGGCCGTAGGGGTTGATCGGCGCTTTCGGCTGGTTTTCCGCTATCGGGACCACCTCCGGCTCGCCGAAAATGGCGCAGGACGAGGAGAAGATAAAGTTGCCGATATTATTTTCCACCATGGTCTCAAGCAACTGCAGGGTGTTTGCAACATTATTTCTGTAATACTTCTCAGGTTTTTCCACCGACTCGCCCACATAGCAATAGGCGGCGAAATTCATAACGGCCAAGATGTTATGCTTGCTGAATATCTCTCGCAGCAGGTCCTGATCCTGGATTGACCCGTGATAAAAAGTGCCCCACTTAACGGCTTCACGGTGACCGTGGACCAGGTTGTCCAGAACGACAGGATGGTATCCCTTTTCCACCAGGTACTTACACATATGGGAACCGATGTAACCGGCTCCCCCTGTAACCAGTATAGCCTTCATCAACAGTTCTCCAGGCATCTACACATAGTTTGAGCTAAATAGACAGCACCACGCGGCAAAAAAACCGGCCAGGATTAAGCCTTGAAAATGCATTTTCCAGATTGGCCTGTGATGAGCCTTAAAAACGGTAAATTCAGCCGGGCAGAGGATTTTGTAATCCGCGATGACGCTCAGGGTATGTCATCGTTTACAGGTTTGTCATTTGTGTAAACGGTGTTGATTATATACGACGGCCTTCTTTTAACCTCATAATATATTCTTCTGATATATTCTCCGATAATCCCGAGCGAAAGGAGGATAATCCCGCCCAGAAAGAAAATTCCCACTATTACGGTGGCAATACCGGGATTGTCTGCTGGAGAATGACCGAGGAATTCAAGGTCGAATATCCTGCTGACGATGAAAAATATTCCAATCAGAAAGGCGGGGATTGCGATGAAAAAACCGGAATATATCGAAAGCCGCAAAGGGAAAGTCGAGAAGTCAAAAATACCATCGAGGGCCAGCTTGAAGAGTTTGCTCAAAGTATATTTGGTCTCCCCAAACTGCCGTCGGGAGCGCTCGTACTTAAGGCCGACCTGCCTGAATCCAGCGAACGCTCTAAGGCCCCTGACAAACCTGATTTGCTCGGGCATTTCCGATTTCAGTACATTAACCACTTTTTTATCCATGACACAGAAATCACCCGAGTCCAGCGGGATGTCGATTTCGCTGATGGTTTTAAGTATCTTGTAAAAAACGGAGTAACAGAACCGCTTGAGCAGATTTTCTTTCCTTTTTGTTCTGACAGCATAGACTACTTCAAAGCCCTCCCGCCACTTATCCAGAAACCTTCCGATCTCTTCCGGTGGGTCCTGAAGATCCCCGTCCATAACAGCCACGGCATCGCCAACCGCTTGCTGAATCCCGGCGGTGATCGCCGCCTGATGCCCGAAATTTCTGGAAAACGTTACAACCTTAAACCTGCCGTCACGATCAATTATATCTTTCATCAGCGAGGCGGAATTATCCGAGGAACCGTCGTCGATAAATATCACCTCAAATGAGTCATTCCATTGCCTGGCGGATTCTGTGATTCTTTTATACAGTTGGGCAATATTTTTTTCTTCGTTAAAAATAGGCACTACAACCGATATCATTATTAATCCCGATATTTTGAAGTTGACGGGTTGCTTGAAAAATTGGGAGTTATCAACTGAATAATACGCCTTTAGCGGCAATCCCCGCTCACCGCATATATATATCCGTTTTTCTCCCATTCCACAATAGTTCAAGAGTTGTCACAAAACAGGTTGTACTGCTATAAATTGGAACTCTTTCAGCCAGTCAATCACGCGATAAACTCTTCTCAGGCAGGATTGCACTGAAAAAGTGCAAAACACCTCGGCAGGGGAGATTCAGCCTGCAAAGAGCACGAATTTGCCTTTTTTGCGAAACCATCCCGCGCCCAGCGTGTATCTGATAGTGTAGCTGATATTGACGCCGTACCGGTAAAGTGCCCAAAATTCAGCGTCACCCGGGACGGTTCCTGTATTCGGCTAAGCCAGTAACCGGGATTGAGGTTTATTTGTCACTCGCTGCGTCAATCAGCATAACCCTATGTAATACAAGCACATGACGAATAATTGCAACGTTGTGGAATCTGCCTCCCGGTCAGACCGGATACCTCAACCGCACTGACAGCCGTCCCCGGGGAATCCACCTAACGCCATGCTGACTAACCGATGATTAAATGCCGGGTGTTTGAGCCTGCAAAGTCAAGGTATATGGCATGATTATTGCGATATTTGCAACTGTTTGTTGATGATTGTACTCTGGATTGGTATTAATATTATGAAGACTGACAAGACAATGCAGAAAAAAACAAAGTGTAAACATAAGCGACTGATTTTCCTCGGCAAGCAGGAGATGCCCGCCGAAAATGCTTTCCTGGCACTGTTTAACTGCGAGGATTGCCGGTCCACAATATCTCTGAAAATGGCAAATAGAGACTTCAAGCGAAGGGAAACGATTCAATTTTCAGTCTGAATTTTTGAATAATTATTATCCCAATACTGATTGATAATGGGGCCTTGTATTGAGAGCGGTTCAACATTGCTTTTTCTGTTGAGCCGTTTTTTGCGTGGTTTAAGCCAAAATATTCCTTGATCGAATTAAACTCTGCTATTATATTCTCGACCTCTTAGGCAGAAAATAACTGTCAGTTTATCCTTCCGTGAGGTCTATCCAGCCTGTTCCTTAGTTAGTATCAATGCGCGCCGTTAGCTCAACTGGCAGAGCAACTGACTCTTAATCAGTAGGTTCGGGGTTCGATTCCCTGACGGCGTACCATATAAAAGGCCCGCGTTTCCGCAGCACACAAGGAAACGCGGGCTTTTGCCGTTTAGGGCATGTTACCCCTGAGTACCCCTTGGAAACCCCCAATATACCCCCGCTTGAGGAAAATATGAGGAGAAGACAGGCCGGGATTAGATTCCCTAAGAGGGCGCACCATTTATTTTCCCCTTCCACATCGCTATATTAATAAAAAAGTTCACCCTGCCCGGTTCACTCTTGCACGGCTGCGGTTTAATAGGTATTATCCGCTTCGTTCAGAATGAATAATGGCAATAATCCTGAATTACCCGAGGTTAATCTATTGGCTCACGATGATCATCTGCATTCGCAACAGAATGAAAAAGCAACAACCCGAAGTGGAATAGTGGCCCTGGTCGGCAAGCCGAACGTGGGCAAAAGTACACTGCTCAACGCCATGCTTGGCCAGAAATTATCGATTGTCAGCCGCAAGGCTCAGACCACCCGTCAGCAGGTGCTCGGTATTCTGAGCCGCGAGGACTGGCAGGCAGCCTTTATCGACACTCCGGGAGTCATGGAGCCCAAAGACCGGCTGCAGGAGTTCATGGTTCAGTCCAGTTTCAGGGCTGTCAGCGGTGCGGACCTTGCCGTGGTTATGGTCGATGCCAGAAGGGGCCGCGATGACGAGTTGGATGATTTGTTTGAGAGGCTGGCCCGGATGGACGTTCCCCGTGTGCTGGCTATCAACAAGATGGACCTGGTAGAGAAAACCGCGCTGCTGCCCCTGATCAAGCGTTTCAGCGAATCGGCTCTGTTCAAGGCGATAGTGCCTGTAAGCGCCCTGCACGGCCAGGGAGTGGAAGAGCTGCTGGGCGAGATTGCCGGTCGCATTCCCGACGGACCGTTCCTCTACGACCCCGAGCAGATAGCCACCCAGCCGATGAGGTTTTTCGCCGCCGAACTGATCCGCGAAACCATATTCGAGCAGACCCGCGACGAGCTTCCCTACGCGACCACCGTGGCCGTTGATGAGTACAAGGAACGCGCTACGGGCAAGACCTTCATTAAGGCCTTGATATATGTTGAACGCGACAGTCAGAAGAAAATCATAATCGGACGTAAGGGAGCGTTACTTAAGCTGATCGGCCGTGAATCTCGCTGCAAGATCGAAGAGTTCACCGGAACAGGCGTGTTTCTTGAACTGTGGGTCAAGGTCCGCGACAAATGGCGTAAGGACCAGCCCTTCCTGCACGAAAGCGGATTCGATCAAAATCAATTCTGAGTTATGTGAACCCTCAATACCACCGGGGAGGCATCATGCTTGACCAGAAATTGCTGGATATCCTGGTTTGTCCCAAATGCAAGGGTGAACTGGTCTACGAAAAAGACAAGAACGAACTGATCTGCAACGCCTGCCGCCTGATCTACGATATCAAGGACGACATCCCGATCATGCTGATCGACGAGGCCCGCTCATTCTGAAAGGTGCACGCTACAACAGGGGCTTATTCCCGCCGCATCTCGCGGTTATCCTGCTGTACTTATCCCTGGCCGGTGCTCTGCATGCCGGTGCGTTCGAGCTTGTTAACAGCGGCAGCGGGCGGGTGACTGTAACTTTCAAGCTACCCCGCTGGAGCCTTGAGCCTGTGGAAACAGCTGACCATGTTTATTACCGGGTCAACTGCCCTGAGGGAGAATATGTACTGGAGAGCGGTTTCCCAGACCTTCCACAGTTTAAGGTCACTGTGGCGCTGCCACCGGGAGCGGTAATTACACCGGGATGGAACGTACTGTCCAGCCGTGTTGTCAACTCGGGCGACATTCTGCCGGTCCAGCCGGTCCGGAGTGAACAGGACGAACAGCCCCTTGCCACCCGGTACGCGGACTCTCTGCTGGCGGGCGGGGGGTATTTCCCTGTGCTGGTAGAAGCCAACGGGCCCATGAGCTTGCGGGACTTCACAGTGGCCGGGATAATCGTGCGCCCATTCGCCTGGGATTTGCGCAATGGTACCCTGAAAGTAACAGAGTCGCTGGAAGTGTCACTAAATTTTGCCGCTGATGGTCTGCCCACGGGTATTGGAACAACTGGCGCAACTGAAAAACTCTTCGAGCCACTGTACCGTAACCTGTTGCTCAATTACGAGCAGGCGTCCGGCTGGCGGAACCGGCCCGGTCCACGGGTAAGCTTGCTGGCCGCTGCCGGCCCGTTCGATGACGGAGGCGAGTGGGCGGAGGTGCGGATAGACAGCAGCGGCATGTACTCTCTTACAGGCGCTCAACTGGAGCAGGCGGGTATTGCTTCGGGACAGATCGAGACAGCCTCGCTCAGGCTGTTTACCGGCGGCAACGCCATGCTTGATCAAAACCTGATCGGATTTCAACCGGAGCTGCGCGAGGTGGCGGTTACTGTCCTCGATGGCGGCGATGGGCGGCTGGACAGTGACGACTCAATTCTGTTCTACGGCCGCTCCACCGACAGGTTCACAGTCTCAACTACCGGTGTCATATCATACGAGCGTCACCGCTACGAGAACCACGCATCCTATTGGCTCAACTGGTCGTCGGGCACTGGCGGGGTGCGCCGTATACCAGCCACATCAGGAACAGACACCGGCGCGGCACCTTTTACATCCGCCGAACGCTGGTTGCACTTTGAGGGCAATACCGAGTATCTGGCGCTTGAGCTTTATACCAACGGCCCGATAGTTAATCCCGCCCCGGACTATTGGGGCTGGGTGCTGGACCAGGATCAATCGGGGTTAATCTCTCGCTCTTTTTCGATCCCCGGCGTTCCATCAGGAGAAAACCACCGCCTTCGTTATCAGATTTATGGCAGGGGGACTCAGTTTTCTGATACCTGGAGCACTTCGCTAAACCAGGCAACACTGGAAAACGGCTCCAACCGAACCGTGCAGGCTATCACGAGCAGTTGGCTTCAACTGCCCTCAGGCTCGCTGAACCAGACCAATAACAATTTCACGCTGGCCGCCCAAGGCCAGTATCTTGGCTGGTATGAACTGCGCGCTGAACTGCCCCTGGCCCTTGAGAACGGCAGCCAGCAAGAGTTTCACCGGCGCCGCCTGGAGTTCAACCAGTCGTTCTCTTTCGCCGCCGCTGAGACCCTCGTTCTCTATGAAGTTACCGACCCGGAAAGCCCTGCCCGGATTCCAGCGGGCGTCGATGGCGTGTTTCATGCCCCCTTTTCCTCTGGCCAACTGCTCCGTCCCCGATCTTACGTGGCGGTGGCTGGTAATGGCTATCGAAGTCCTCTATCTGTGCAACGCTACCAACCCACTGGACTTAAGACTTCAGGCGGCGCGGAATATCTTATTATCACTGCAAAAGAACTTGCCCCACAGGCCGCTGAGCTGGCCTCCATGCGTCAGCAGCGTTTCAGCACCAAAGTGGTGAATGTGGAGGATATCTACGCCGAGTTCTCGCTTGGCCCGGCGGATCCAGCCGCCGTGCGTAATTTCCTGTATCACGCGTATCATAATTGGGTGGTGCGTCCGCAGATCGTGGTGTTTTTCGGTGACGGGCACGTGGACTATCGCGGAGTGACCACGGTGGGAGCTGGCAGGGCGAACCATCTGCTGCCCTGGGTGAACGAAAAAGATATCGCGGTGGAGGAATGGTTTGTCAGGTTTGACACAACCGGCCTGCCGCAGATGGCCACGGGCCGGATTCCGGTCAAAACTACGGCGGAGGCGCGGATAGTACTGGATAAAATAACCGCCTACGAGCAGGGCCGCGATGCCGGCGAGTGGAGCAGGCGGGTGGTGCTGGTGGCCGATGACGGTTATTTATCTGGCCGCAAATGTGATAACGTGCGTAACCACGTTCCCGGCTCCGAGCTGATCGACTCGCTCCTGCCCGCTGCGCTGGTGCGGCGCAAGATTTATCTCGATTCATACCCGTTTGACCCGCCAGGGATCGGATCGTTTAAACCCGGAGCCAGTCAGGATTTGCTCAACTGGTGGAACAAGGGAGCGCTGCTGATCAACTACCTGGGCCACGGCAGTAACCTGCACTGGGCGCAGGAGCGGGTGTTTGACGGGGAGAGTGATGTGGCGCTGCTCAATAACGGCTACCGTCTGCCGCTGGTGCTCAACTCTTCCTGCTCGATCGGTCATTTTGACGATTACAGACAGGAGGCGATGGCCGAGCGGATACTGCTCAAGAGCGGCGGTGGGGCCATCGCCGTGTTCGCGGGAACCAGGGTTACTTTCGCGTTCCAGAATCAGGCGCTTAACCGCAAGTTTGTGGAATATCTTTTTGCCGACGAAAGCATGCCGCTGGGCCTGATCCATCTGCAAAGCCGGTTGGCCCTGGCCTCCGGCGACCGTGGCAACGCGGAACGCTATACGATTCTGGGCGATCCGGCACTGATCTTGCATAGGCCGACAAGAGAACTGGTTGTATCTCCGGCCGGGGGGCAGAAGATCGTTCCGGGCGCGAAAGTGGATTTTAACGGAACAGTTAATTCTCCCGACGGTGGAGTGGATGGTGGTTTTTCGGGGGTGGCCAGGGTAAAGTTTGTGCTCACCGGCCAGCCGGTAGATATTGCCTATCAGTGCGTGAGTTCTGGTGTACAAACTAACCGGAATATCTCGTTTGAACGAACACCGTCGGTGCTGTTCGACGGGCCGGTGACAGTGGCCGGAGGAGCGTTTAGCGGTTCTTTTGTGCTGCCGGTAAGTCTTACCGGAGAATTGCCCGCCGATTCGTTGCAGGGAGCGCAGGGATTGTTCGTGGCCTACGCCACCAGCGAGGCCGCCGATGCCGCCGGAGCGGGAGAAAGAATTGCAATGCCGCTCACGGGAGTGGCGCTCAATGATACGGCGGCTCCAGTTATACGCGTATTAAGTGCGGGCCGTGAGTTGGCCGACGGGGACCGGGTGAGCCAGAACGAGCCGCTTTCGCTGGTTGTCAGCGACCAGAGCGGGATCAACACCACGGGCCGTCCCGGTGAGCAGATGACAGTGGAAGTGGATGGAGGAACAACCTGGTCGGCTGATTTAACCGGGCTGTTCAGCTACAACAGGGACAGCTATCAGGAAGGCACGGCGGAGATACTGCTGAACAGGGTGCCGAGGGGTTTGCACAGTTTCCGCTTCCGGGCCGTGGACAACGCGCTCAATGTATCGCGCCTGGAGCTGATGCTCAATGTTTCTCAGAGCGCCGGAGCACTTGTACTTAGCGAAGTTGTCAACTACCCGAACCCGTTCAGCGAGAAAACATCGATTTGTTTCGAGATCAACCAACCTGCTGAAGTGTTGATCAAAATATTTACGGTGGCAGGCCGGCCAGTTAAGCAACTGAGAACCTTTGCACTGACGGCGGGGTTCCATACGGTGGACTGGTACGGCACGGACGAATACAAACAAAAGGTTGCCAACGGGGTATATTTGTATAAGATTATCTGCAAAAGTACGGCAGAAAATACATCATCAGAGGAGGTGGAAGCCGTCGGCAAAGCACTACTTAGTCGCTGAAAGCAAGATTAACGGCCATGCATTCGTGGAATATTTTTTGGCTTTAAATAAATAAAAGACAATCCCCCTGGAAGGAGCAACATCAGATGTTGAGGAGATTTCTGACGTTTACCGCTGTTCTTGCTGTGATGGTCCTGATGGCGCGGAATTCTTACGCCCAGGGCGTCAAGAGCGACATCGTAGAGAAAAACGGCGCACGTGCAATCGGGATGGGACATGCCTACACCGGTGTGGCGGAAGGTTTGAGTACTATCCTGTGGAATCCCGCCGGCCTGACTTCGATCAATGATCCCTCGTTCTTCTTTTCGCGCTATGAGGGTTTTTCGTTTACGGTTAACGACCCCACCGGTGGTGAGACCGAGGACCAGGTCAGTTTTAACCTGTTCAATTTCGGGATGCCGGTCAAGGACATAGGCACCTTTGCCATCTCGATGAACCTCTGGGACCTGGGTTCCAGTGAAATTACCAGCGCGGGGGGGGGAGAAACTACAGGCTTTGATAGTCAGAGCCTGTGGATCATCTACGGCTCATTCGCTACCAAGTTCAACAAAAAAATTGATTTGGGCGTCTCGATGAAGTATATCCGCGAGAAGCTTTCCAGCACCACCGCGGGCGGTATCGGTTCCAGCGTGGCTGTGGACCTGGGCATGCTTTACAGGCCGCTTGAGGAAGTGCCGGTGCAGATCGGCCTGGCCCTGCTGGACCTGGGACCAAACATGCAGCATAAGGACGAATACCAGTCCGACCGTCTCCCGCGCAGAATAAGGGTTGGGGTTGGCTACAACATCCTCAAGCACCTGTTTGAACAGGACCGGTTCAACCTGCTGCTCAGCGCCGATTACGAGCGTTTCCTGGTCGGCAATCCGGCCAACACCGGCCTTTTCCTCGGTACCGAGCTTTCGGTCGAAGCGATGGATGGTGTGCTGCTGAGTCTTCGTTCAGGTTACCTGAGCGAGGAAGGGGAGCTTAACGGCGCGCTGGTCGGTTTCGGAATGGACTGGCGCGGTTTCAGTTTCGATCTCGCCAGAGAACTGGGGATTTTTCCTGGGAGTGACCGTACATTCTATTCGCTGGCCGCCAGGTTTTAATTAGCGACAGCACCGGCATTTTAGGATAATACTACGACAGGGCGCTCGCCGGGTTCGTTCAGAACTCTGTCCGGGCGCCCTGTCGTTATAAATCTCAATCAATGCGGGAAACAATGCGGATACTTTTGACGGTAACTTTATCGCTTGTTCTGTTTGCTCTGCCACTGGGGGCCGCAACACTAGCTGAGAGCACGAATCAGGGACCACGGCGGCAGGAATCGCGGAGCAGCCGGGTGGATATGGCCTGGCAAAATGGTGTTTTCTCCGCTGAAGCGTACGCGCAGAGAGAAGATGATGAAAAAAACGGCAGGAAACTAAGCCCGGGAGTTCGTCTGTTACTCGCTGCGCTTATTCCGGGACTGCCGCAGATGCTCGACGGCCATCACCGGGCGTGGGCTTATTTTGCCGCCGAGGGCGTCGCTGTGGGCGGGCTTGTGCTGCTCAACACGCGCGGCAAGTCATTCGAGAACCGGTATCTAAATCTGGCCAGGGCCGCGCGTGGCAATTTCGTTTATCCAGGCATGCGCAATAACCCAACCGAGGATGTTGACCTGATGGCCCCGGGCTACGGCGAGTACTTCGAGGACCTGCTGAAGTGGCCCTCCAGCGGGGATTACGATAACGATCCCAATCAGGCCGGAATGCAACCGGAAACAGACCCACGCACTTACAACGGCCATCAGTGGGAAATAGCGAAGATTAACAATTACACAGGGACAAACGGCGGACTGCCCGCGCCGCTCAACTCAGCCGAGGAGCAGGCGGCTCTGGACGCATACCTGGTGCAGGTTTACAACAGGGAACTCAACTGGGACTGGACGGGCCTGGAAACGGTAAACGAGGAGTACCACCGGCTGTTTGAGCGCAGCGAAAGCAGCTACCGCCAGCGTAACAAGTTCACCGGCCTGCTGGTAGCCAATCATCTGGTAAGTATGCTGGACGTGCTGATTACACAGCGGTTGAGCAACCGCGAAGCGCTCAGGAGCAGGGGCATCAATCTGGGACTGCGGATGTTCTCTCCCGCCACCGGCACTGTTGCCGATCAGGTCCCGATGCTGGTTGTGGGCAAGGTGTTCTGATTCCGCGCCCGGATTATGATGTAGTCAGGCACATAAACAACCATCAGCCCCTGAAAGGATGGATTTCGCTCTGCCATCTAAAATGGTTCGGAATCCCTTGACTGGCGCTCGTCCCCCATATAGTTTCTCTTTGTGTTCCCGCCATATTGATAAAAAATCTTGTGAACGCAGATTATCCACGGACCCCGGACCCCGGATGAAATTTTTTTATAGCTTCTTGTGCCTGCCACTGCTGCTGGCCTTGTCTGTTGCCTCCTGTGATAGTTCCTCGCAGAGCGTTATCCGTTTCAAGCTCTCCCACGGCCTCGATATAGTACATCCGGTGCACAAGGCGATGGAGTATATGTCCAGACGCCTGCGCGAGCTTTCCGATGGCACTATGACTATCGATATCTATCCCAGCGAGCAGCTTGGCAGCGAGCGCGAGTCTATTGAGATGGTGCAGCTTGGCAGTATCGATATCACCAAGACCAGCGCAGCCGTGCTGGAAAGTTTCGAACCCGCTTTCAGTGTTTATTCCCTGCCGTATCTTTTCCGCGACTCCGCTCATGCCTGGAGTGTGTTCCTGGGCCCGGTGGGCAGGGAAATCCTGCTGGCCGGCTCCAATGTGGGCCTTCGCGGGCTGTGCTACTACGATTCCGGCAGCCGCAGTTTCTACACCAAGGATAAGCCGATCAAGCACCCGGATGACCTGGTGGGGATGAAAATCCGTGTGCAGAAAAGCTACATGGCGGTCAAGACGATCCAGATTCTGGGTGGCTCACCCACGCCTATCGACTGGGGCGAGCTCTATACCTCGCTCCAGCAGGGAGTTGTGGACGGGGCCGAGAACAATCCGCCATCGTTTTATACCTCGCACCACTACGAGGTCTGCCCGTACTATTACCTTGATGAGCATACCACGATTCCAGACGTGCTGCTGATGAGCCAGGTTGTCTGGAACCGTCTGAGCCCGGAGCAACAGAAGATGGTGCAGACCGCAGCTGATGAGAGCATGCATTTCCAGCGCAGGATCTGGGGGGAGATGGTACAGGAATCCCTGGATAAGATAAAAGCCTCCGGTGTTGAAGTGAGCGTGCCGGACAAGGAACCGTTCATGAAGAAAGTCCAGCCGCTCTACGATGAGTTTGCCGGTACTGCCGTGGAGGCGTTGGCCAAGCGGATCAGGGCGGTAAAGTGAACTTCGCGCATAATATTACCTGAGTTCGCATATGTACTTTAATGCTATTGCCTTACGACAAGTCAACAACACGAGAACATACTGATGCGTGCACTGAAAAAAATACTCGATAAAGCGCTCGATACCGGCCTCTGGGTATCGATGCTGGCGATGACCCTGACCGTGATCTGGCAGGTGTTCACCCGCTTTGTAATGCGCGATCCCAGTAGCTGGACCGAGGAGCTGGCGATTTTCCTGTTGATCTGGATCGGCCTGCTTGGCTCGGCGGTGGCGCTTAGGCGCAAAGCACACCTGGGGATAGATATAATCGTAATGCGGATGAGTGAGCGCTGGGCCAGGATCACTGCCATTTTCGTGTACAGTTGTGTTATCTTTTTCGCGCTCACGGTGCTTTTTCTCGGCGGAATCAAGATGGTGGCAGTGGTGCTGATGAACAACCAGATCAGCCCGGCGATGGGGATCAAGATGGGTTATATCTACCTGGTCCTGCCGATCAGCGGTTTTTTCATCACAATCTACGCCGTGGAATTTATTCTCGTGGAGATCAGGCTGCTGTTGGGTAAGGACGTGGAGCGTGGCCCCGAGACAGACCGGATTGATGTGGCGATTGAGTAAACCCGAAATTCTCTTTTTGGAGCAACAGGCATGGAATATCTGCCACTGATAGTGATGGTGCTCACCTTTGTCGTCCTGCTGCTGCTGAACGTGCCGATAGCGTTCAGTATCGGCCTATCCACGCTGGCGGCTCTCTGGGCTGTCGGCGGACGGCCGGAGTTTGTCACAGTGGCTCATCGCGTTGCCACCGGTATCGACAGCTTCGCCCTGCTGGCCATCCCGTTTTTTATCCTGTCCGGCATGCTGATGGGCAGGGGAGGCCTGGCACGTCGACTGATAGATTTCGCCGGCACGCTTGTGGGCCGGTTCACCGGCGGACTGGCGTTTGTTAACGTGGTCACCTGCATGTTGTTCGGCTCTATCAGCGGTTCCGCGGTTGCGGCAGTCAGCTCAATCGGCGGGTTCATGATCCCGGTGATGAACCGCAAGGGCTATGACCGCGATTTCAACGCCGCGGTTACAATCACCGCGGCCACCACGGGCCTGCTCATCCCCCCGTCTAATATAATGATCGTCTACAGCCTGGCCGCCGGTGGCCTTAGCGTGGCGGCCATATTCCTGGCGGGTTTTCTGCCTGGTATCCTGATGGGCCTGGGTCTGATGTTTGTCTGCTGGCTGATCGCCCGTCGCAAAGGCTACGGCGTGGGCGAGAAGAGCAGCATAAGGCAGGTGTTGATCAAGTTCAAGGAAGCGTTTCTGAGCATGCTGCTGGTGGTGGTGGTACTGGGTGGGATTATCGGTGGAGTATTCACGGCCACGGAAGCCAGCGCGGTGGCTGTTGCCTACGCGTTCTTTCTGGTGGTGATCCTTTACCGCGAGGTTAAGTGGCGCGACCTGCCGGAAATCATGCTCGAGTGCGGGATTACAACTGCTGTTGTGATGTTGCTGATCGGCACATCGGTGGCGATGAGCTGGGTGCTGGCCTACGAGAACATCCCGCAGACCATCTCCACGTTCCTGGTGGGCCTGACAGAAAACAGGATTGTGATCTTTATGATCATCAACATTATGCTGCTTATTGTCGGCACGTTCATGGATATGACTCCTGCCGTGCTGATTTTCACCCCGATTTTCCTGCCGGTGGTGCTGGAGCTGGGCATGCACCCGATCCATTTCGGGATCATGATGATTTTCAACCTCTGTATCGGTCTCTGCACTCCGCCGGTGGGTACCTGCCTGTTTGTCGGCTGCGCGATTGCCAAAACCTCGATCGGTAAGGTCACAAAGCCCTTGCTGCCATTTTTCGTGGCGATGGTGATTGTGCTGGTGCTGATTACGTACGTGCCGCAAATCTCTCTGTTCGTGCCCCAGGCTTTTGGCTACAAGTAATCCTGAGGTCCCTGCCTGTCCGGTTGCCGGATAACAGCGGCAGTGTTATATTGCGCAAACATTTCCGTGCCTGACGGGTATATACCTTTGAACCATTCCTGAATATCAGATAAGCCGGTATAAGAGGTGCCTCAACCGATGAAAACAAGGATTATTATTAGCATTGCCCCGCTTCTTCTGCTTATGGCGGTAAGCCTCTCCGCTCAGACAGATTTTGCGGATTCACTTTCCAGCGCCCAGTTGTACGAAATCGCAGAGGAAGCGGTGAACAACAAAGGCTGGGAACGTGCCCGCGAAGCCCTGAAAAAGTGGATGAAAATCGAGGAACCCACAGTTGAGTCCTGGACCAATCTAGGTACGGCGCACTTGTTTCTGAAGGATGAGAAAGACGCGGAGAAGGCTTTTAAAAAGGCGCTGGACCAGGATGAAAATAATATCGAAGCGCTGGAGGGCCTGTGTGAGGTCTATCTGATCCGTAAAAAAGAAAAAGATATGCTCAAGACCCTGGAGCGGATAGAAATACTTACGCCGGAGAGCCGCAAGCTTACCTTCTACAAGGCCATGGCAGCCGACAGGTTCAAACTCAAGCAATATCCGGAATACTATTTCTGGGACACTCTGGAAGAACTTGTGCGCAGCGATTCCGGGGATACTTCAACCCTGGAAGTGCTTTGCGACGCCTATATTAACGACCGCTACCTGGAGCGCGGTATCCTGTTCCTGACAGAGATGCAGGACCTTAACGGTGAGCGCAGCGAATATCTCTTCCAGCTTGCCCGGATTTACACGCACACGGGCGATGAGGACCTGGCACGCGACCTGTTCCGTCAGGTGGAGGATGCCGGTATTGAAAACCTGACGCCTCGGCAACTGGTGATGATGTCCCAGGAACTGTTTGCGCTGGAAGAGGACAATCTGGCCTGCGTAACCTATTTCAGCGCCGCGCGCCAGATGGACGATAACCTGGCTCTTGCGATGTTCCAGGACCTTCGTGACCTGACCACCAGTGACCAGCGCCGTGAGTTTAAACTAAGGCCCACCGGCCGCAAGGGGATTTTCCTGATCTCTTTCTGGGGCCGTAAGGACCCTACGCCCACAACGGTCAAGAACGAGCGCCTGGTTGAGCACTACAGCCGGTTGCGTTTCGTGCGCAAGGAGTACTACAGTGCGCTCAGACCTGGTTACGATGAGCGGGGAAGGGTCTATATAAAGCACGGCGAGCCGGATCAGAAAACAAGCCTCAGCGGCAACTGGGCGATCAGGGATAATATCAGCTGGCTCTACAGCAAGAACCGCTCGTATCCGCTGATGTACCATTTTATCGCCCGCAACAATCTCTACAGAATGGCATACTCGCTGGAAGAGGCGTTAATCCCCGATATAGAATCAGAGATGAACATGGGTGGCCGCAACGTGGAAGAGCTTTTCCGCAGCCGCGGCGAGATTCATCCGAAGTACGACCAACTGGCCAATGAAATACATAACTTCCAGGGTGGAAGTTTTGAGCAGGCACGCCGCACTTACCTTCAGGACCTGTTCCATGACGAAATGTTGTTAACCGAGCGGGGATTCACCGAGGGTGAAATTACAGAGACATTCGAATTTGAGTACGAAGAAGAACCGATGAACTTTTACTACTATCCCGCCTCACTCAAGGGTGCGGATTCCCTGAGCGCGGTGGGGGTGTTTTTTGGCCTGCCTACCGACCAGATCAAGGTCCCCGATCCATTCGGCACGGTGGAGGTGCCGGTGGAGCTGGAAGTGGTGCTCTACGATTCGTGGTGGCAGGAGGTGACACGGACCACTGTGAGCAAAACCTACAGCGTGCCCAACTTCGTGTCCTCGCGTGATGCGATGGTGCCGGACCTGCTGCCTATCCGGGTCAAGCCGGGCTATTACCACATGGCCGCCCGTCTCAAGCAGACAAAGCCCAACCTGATGCAGATTTACAAGAGCAATATATATGTGGACGACTATCAGGCCCTGGACAGCCTGCACCTGAGCGACCTGATCCTTGCCGCCAATGTGACCGAGGGCGCTCCTCCTGGCAAGTTCACTCTCCGGGGGCACAAGCTGGCCCCGATGCCGTCGTCCTCCTTCCAGAGCGACATGCCTGTGTTCGTATACTACGAACTGTATAACCTGTCGCCTGATTCCACCGGTACCAAGCATACCAAGGTGGAGTACCTGGTAAGTTCCAGCAGCCGTGACCTCAGCACCGCCCGCAGGATAATCAACACTCTGGGCCGTTTTATCGGGGTGCGCAACGAGGTAGGCAAAGTTATCACCACATTCGAGCACGATATTAACCGCGAAGGTAACGTGGACCCGATTTACATCTCAATCGACGTTTCAAGTTATCCGGGCGGGCAGTACAACTTGAGGGTGACGGTGGAGGACACGGTTAACGGCCAGAAAGCCTCCAAGGACGTAACTTTCATTGTAAGCAAATAGCGAGTTCTGATTTAGTGCGCCCCAGATCAAGGCGAATGGCCCCGATGCCGGCGCGGGATTTCAGATCCGGGCGGGGGTGGTCAGATAGTTATTATGTTCAGCAACGATCCCATATTACCCAGTACTTTCTGGGCTATCAGGTAGATCAGTGCGAATATGGAGGCAGTCACCAGGAAGTTAACCGTGGTGTGGAAGTAGTAGCGCCAGTCATCCTGCAACAGTATTTCCACCTGTTCTAAGTTATGTTCTTCCAGCGATAAACGGATTTTTCATCCCCAAAATGCCTTTTACTCTTGACAAATCATATCAAAATGTTTATTTTAATGCAACTTTTATGGAAAAAAAGTGTAATATATATATCAATATTGCAAAAACGTGAATTTCTTTTCAAAGTACTTTGACTATCTCAGGTTAATATATAGCGATTCGGCAGGCAATCTTTTTTTGCAAGGCTACTTGCGAGTTTCCAACAGGGAAAGATTGCCTTTTTTATAATGGCATGTTTTCTGCAAATGAAATTCAGTGGATACGGAACAGGGAAGTCTAGAATTGTGAAAATACCACGAACCGTGGCCATAAGTGGCCCGATTCTTCAGGAGTAAATTGCAATGGGAAGAAATAAACTTGACAGCGCTATTGACGCACGCACCCGTAAGTGTCTTAAGCAAGGGCGCTTGAGGGTCGAAAATGGTGCCGGCCTGTTGGCTAGATTTGGCAATACGGTGTTCTCCATCGGTGCAGTTGCCCTGATGGTCACAGTGGTGCTGGGCGTGTACCGTCTGCCGGATACCATACCGGTCGATACGATCATCCAGGCGGGCAGCGCTATCCCGGACAGCGAGGTCCCTGCTTTCAGGCAGGCGGCTCTCTGGCATGAAGTGGCAACAAGGGAAGCCGGGAATATCCAGTTGAACAGCCAGGTGCGGCATTTTGCCAATATGTTCAATGCCGACCTTCAACTGGCGCGCATTATCTATGATATCAGTGTCGACGAGGAAGTCGATCCCGAGCTGGTGTTCCGTGTAATCCGCACCGAGAGCAGTTTTGTAACCGACTGTGTGGGCCTGGTGGGCGAGATCGGGCTGATGCAGGTACGCTACGGTACGGCGCTCACGGTTGACCGCGGCGCCACCCACAAGAAGCTCTACGATCCGGCTTATAATATCCGGATCGGGATCCGTCACCTGAAAGACCACCTTCATTATTTCCGCGGTGACATCAGGATGGCCCTGCTGGCATACAACCGGGGCAGGGGACGGGTTAACGAACTGCTGGCGATGGGGATGGACCCGGCCAACGGTTATGCCCGTCGGGTGCTTGATACGAGGCTCTGATAACCGATCCGAAAGATGCAGCTGAAAACGCCGCTCCTTTCCGCTGGAGCGGCGTTTTCTTTTAAATCTCGCTTTGTGTAGCTCTTATTTGCTCAAGTCCGGCAGATCGGGGAACAGGCCGGCGTTTTTTAACGTTCCCACAACCTGGTAGCTCATTTCGGTGGATCGGTTGCCATCGGTAATCTTGTTTCCAGGCCAGACGCTTTCCGCCAGAAAGACGATCATGGACAGGAAAAGCACGGCTTTCAACAGGGCAAGCGCGCCGCCGGTTACCCGGCTGGCCGGGTTGGTTGCAGCCTCGCCCAGATTGCGGTTCAGCACCCAGCTCAGGATCTTTATCAGCAGCCAGACTGTGATAAACACCGCCGCAAGGCCGGCGGCGTTCCGGCTGGCTCCAGCCGGGAAGATACTCTCGAACAATCCAGCAGTTTGCGGGTAATAGTTAATTGAGGCCAGAAAACCCGCTATCAGGGCCAGGACGCTGAATATTTCCATCAGAATGCCCCTGAACAGTCCTCTGAGGACGAAAAAGAGGCAAACGATCAAAAGAATGAAATCTACAACTGTCATCATAGCTTAAAACCCTTTGTGATTACGATCCGGGGAATACCAACTCAAATGGCGAGGACGATTGAGGATCAATTTTAAGCTGCCTGCTTGACATTGTCAACCGCGGCGCGTAATTTTAAGAAGAACAACAATATGGGGGCGATCCGGTTTCGACGGGGGCAATCGGCGAGAATTGGGTTGCATGCCGGGGTCCCGAACCCCGTTATCAAAGCGGGAAAATCATAACTGCCAACGATAACTTGGCTTTGGCTGCCTAACTAAGGCAACCACGTCCGGTGCGAACTCCCTGCCTGTGGAGACGCATCAGGGCGACGATAAAGCAGGCTGGTCCCGAGTGATGCCGGAACGCGAGGGATGAGAAAATATCCGGCTAACCGGACGGCGTGATCTGTCGGTGGAACTGCCGTTCGTCGACGATTGAACATCGAATAAGCATGTAGTGGCCCTGTCTGGCCTGTCTTCGGACGCGGGTTCGATTCCCGCCGCCTCCACCATATTTGTTGCAAGCCCGGCTGTCCGGTTAACCACCGGACAGCCGGCTTTTTTGTTGATGTTGATTCTCGGCTGATTGAAAATTGAAAGAACAGGGAGTAATGACGCGCAGGAATATAATAACATATTGAAAAATGATTTATAATTTGCTGAAACTTTGCCATCCGCCTCCCGTTAACAGTTTAAATTGACGAGAGCGGCGTAAGCAGGGCAAGTGGTGGTTACATGTATCAAGGCACCGGCAGTAAAAATATCTGGACATTCTCACTTGTCCGGTGATACTATTAAGCCAACTTTGTTTCTTTGACTTACGACGCCGAAATGGTAGCCGGCAAGATCAACTCAGCGGCTATCCATAAATATATCGCTTTTTGGAATTTCTAATTTGACAGAGCGATTTTACCCTATGGGCGTCTTCAAGAGCAAAATCCACCTGCTTGTGATTATTGTCATTCTGCTGGGGATGGCAGGAAGCTACATCTGGCAGCTTGACAGAAACACAGGTTACGCTCCCGATCAACCAATCCCGTTCAGTCATAAAATCCATGCAGGTGACTTCAAGATGGACTGCCTGTATTGCCACGGCTCGGCCGAAAAAGGACCGCACGCCGGTATCCCGCCAATGAATGTCTGTACCGGCTGCCACAGCGTTGTGGCGCTGGACAAAGACAATATAAAAATCCTGAATAAAATGTATAACGATGGCCAAACCGTGCAGTGGCAACGGATTCATCGCTTGCCGGATCACGTTTATTTCAGCCACAAATGGCATCTCAGGGCCGGAGTGGAATGCAGTGAGTGCCACGGCGATGTGGCCGCCATGCCGCTTATCAGCCAGGTGAAGCGTCTGGAGATGGGTGACTGCCTTGACTGCCATCGCCAAAGCCAGTATCACCAGGCTTATCTCGATTCCACCGCCGGGCTGGCCAACTCTGATATTGATATCTATCAGCGCTATCCATATATGAAATACGTGGATCTCCGCACTCTTAGCAGTGGAGCATCCACAGGGGAAGCTGCAATGGGACTTGACAGTATACCGGGAAAACAGGCTACCGGTGTGTTCCCCAGCCATAACGCGATGACTCAGTGCAGCACCTGCCATCAGTAAGGACAAAGGGAAGCGATGACTCAGCAGCGAAAGAACAGGACAGGCTTGGAGCAACATGGAAAATACATCGAGAGCGAATTGCCCTCTGTCGATATCCCTGCCACCGATAAGCCATCGGGAGAGATCCCGCTGAGCAGCCGCCGCGATTTTCTTAAGCTCGGTGGAGCCGCCGCCGTGTTCAGCATGGTCGGCTGCATGCAGCGCCCCGCGGAGAAAATCGTCCCGTACCTGAACCAGCCAGAGGAGCTGGTGCCGGGTGTGGCTGATTTCTATGCCTCCACCTGCGGTGAGTGCCCTGCCGCCTGCGGACTTATCGCCAGGGTGCGCGAGGGCCGTCCGGTTAAGCTGGAGGGCAACCCGGCTCATCCGCTCAACAGGGGCAAGCTCTGTATCCGTGGCCAGGCCTCTCTGTTTAACCTCTACGATCCGGGGCGGCTGGCGGGACCTGTGCGCAGGAATGAGGATGGGAACTGGCAAGCGGCTGATTTTGCTGAACTTGATGCGGAAATTTCCGAAAAAATGACCGCCGGGGGCGAGGTGCTGCTGATCACCGGTTCCTGGAACGGCCCTGCCCGCACAGACCTTGTAAAAAAATTCCTGGAGGGCTTTCCCTCGGCCAGCCACGTGGCGTTTGAACCCCTGACTGATCATCAATGGCAGCAGAGTGTGGCGGATTCTTTCGGCTGGAGTTCTCCGCCGCTCTACAGGTTCAACAAAGCTCAGGAGCTAGTCCTGTTCGGCGCGGACCCGCTGGCCACTTCACCGCAGCGCATACGGTACCTTCGTGATTTCGCATCCGGCCGTGACCCGGAAGGGAAGGGAATGAGCCGGGTAACCAGTTTCGAGCCGGTGTTCAGTGAGACAGGCTCGATGGCCGATACGCGCTATCCGGTCCGGACGGCCGACTTGTATAAAATCGCCGGCGCACTGGCCAGAATCATTGTCTATGAGACGGGCTATCTCCCGGACGGCGGAATACAATTCAAGCTCGACGATTATAATTTCGACCAAATCGAGCAAGAACTTGACCTGCCAAAGCTTACTATCGGATCTCTGGCCGCGCAGCTGCTTAAAAACAGGGGAAAGTGCCTGCTGGTCAGCGAGAATTTCGCCAACCAGGGGGCCAACAGCCGGAAGCTGCATGTGCTTGTCAACCTGCTTAACGCAGCGCTTGATGCACCGGGCAACACGATTGCCGATGGAGCATTGCCCGCTTCCTGCCAGCCCGACGGGCCAGTGGCTATAGCCGAGGCAATTGGCAGGATGCGCTCCGGAAAAGTGGGTGCGATTATTGTTGCCGGAGCCAACCCCGCGTTCAGCCTTCCGCCAGGGGCCGGGTTCGCAGAGGCTATTGCGAAAGTACCGCTAAAAATTTCGCTGGCGGACAGGATCGATGAGACCGCCGCCCTGTGTGATTACGTGCTGCCATCCCTTCACGCCGCCGAATGTTGGAATGACTCAGAACCCCTGACCGGAACTTACTCGCTTCAGCAGCCGCTTATCTCACCGATCTGGGATAACAGGCAGGTGGAGCAGAGCTTGATAAACCTTGGTTATGGCGCTGGAAACAAAGAGTTTGCCGAAGGCGACTCCGCAGCAGAGTGGCGCACTGTACTCAAGGACTACTGGCGGGACAATGTTTACCCGGCCAGCGGTGCGGCGGGTGATTTCGAGAGCTGGTGGGTGCAGGCCTTGCAGAGGGGCGTTGTGGAAATACCCGCTGCCGAAGCTGATAATAAGCCTGTCCGTTTCCGTCCGGAGGCGCTGGCGGTCCTTGATAAGACAGACAAACCATCAGAGGGTCTTGAACTTCGCCTCGGCGTCGGCTCGATCCATCTCGATGGCCGCTCGATGAACAATGCCTGGCTGCTGGAAACTCCCCAGCCGGTTTCCCGCGTGGCCTGGGATAATTTTCTTTCGATACCGCCTTCCACGGCTACAAAGCTGGGCGTTGAGGATGGCGACGTGGTGAATCTGGCTGTCTCCGGCGGGAGCGTCGAGGTTCCCGTGCTGGTCCAGCCGGGTATGGCTGCGGGCGTGGTCTCGATTGAAGTCGGTTGGGGCCGTACAGCCGCCGGCGAGGTGGGCAACGGCCGTGGTGTGGATGCGTTCGCCCTGGCAGGGTTGAGCGGAGAGAATTTTGAGTACACGCTTACCGGTGCTGTCCTTACTCCCACTGGCAATAAAATCCGGCTGGCCTCCGTGCAGCGGCATTCCGGCACGGAACATCGCCCGATTGTTTTCTCGACAACGCTGGAAGAGTTCCGCCATGACCCGGAGTCAGGGCAGTTCAGCCACGCCGGACATGACAAGATAAACCCGACACTGGAAGAATACAGCCGCCGCTCGATCTGGGGCGAGGACCACGCCTATCCCGGCCATCGCTGGGGCATGGCCGTGGACCTCAACAAGTGCACAGGCTGCGGGGCCTGCACCGTGGGCTGCATGGCCGAGAACAATATCCCCGTGGTGGGCAAGCAGCAGATGCTCAACGGCCGCGAGCTGCACTGGATCAGGATCGACCGCTACTACTCCGGCGATCCGGATAACCCGCGGCTGGTAAATCAGCCCATGCTCTGCCAGCATTGCATGAACGCTCCCTGCGAGACTGTCTGCCCGGTGGTGGCCACGGTGCACAACGACGAGGGCCTGAACCTTCAGATCTACAACCGCTGCGTGGGCACACGCTATTGCTCCAACAACTGCCCCTACAAGGTGCGACGGTTCAACTGGCACGAGTACGCCCTGGAATCATTCGACAACGAGAGTATGCGCATGTCGCTCAACCCCGATGTGACAGTGCGCGAAAAGGGCGTGATGGAGAAATGCACGTTCTGCCTCCAGCGTATCCGCGAGGCCCGCTACAAGGCCAAAGAGCGTGGAGTGCCAATTGCCGATGGCGAAGTGCAGCCGGCCTGCGTACAGACCTGCCCAACAGGGGCGCTGGTGTTCGGCGATCTGAACGACCAGCAGAGCGAAGTTCACAAGCTGTATTTCAAGCAGCGTGCTTTCCGGGCGCTGGAAGAACTTAACGTGGTGCCCTCCGTGGGCTACCTGACACAGGTACTTAACCGTCCACCGGAATCCGAAGAAGAAGACCATGACGGAGAAGATCATGGCTGATGCCCGCAAAAAAGGCTCTCCCGGCACAAATGAGCTGGCCTCGCGCCCGTGGATCGATGAGCAGGTGAGCGCAGCACAGGTAACAGAGGACGTGCTGCGCCCCATGGACCAGTGGCCCGGCAAAATATGGATCCTGGGCCTGCTGCTGGCGATGGGCTGTATGGCGATGATGTTTGTGGCTATCGGCTACCAGTTCAAGGAAGGTATCGGGATTCTGGGGATCAACAACCCGGTGGGCTGGGGCGTGTATATCACCAATTTCGTGTTCTGGGTCGGTATTGGCCACGCGGGTACGTTGATAAGCGCCGTGCTGCTGCTGTTCCGTCAACGCTGGCGCAACAGCATAAACCGCACTGCCGAGGCGATGACTATTTTTGCAGTCATGTGCGCCGGGATATTCCCGCTGATCCACACGGGCCGCCCGTGGCTGGCGTTCTGGCTGATCCCGTATCCCAACCAGCGCCTGCTGTGGGTAAATTTCCGCAGCCCGCTTGTCTGGGATGTGTTCGCGGTTTCCACCTACCTGATAATCTCCCTGATGTTCTGGTACCAGGGCATGTTGCCGGATTTTGCCACAGTCCGTGATGTGGCCAGGAACAAGATCAAGAAATTCGCTTTCGGTGTGCTCTCGCTGGGCTGGCGGGGTACGGCGCGCGACTGGGAACACTACGAGAAATCCTACTGGCAGTTCGCCTGGCTGGCCACCCCGCTGGTGCTATCCGTGCACAGCATAGTCAGTTTCGATTTCGCGGTCTCATTGCTGCCGGGCTGGCATGCCACTATTTTCCCGCCATATTTCGTGGCCGGAGCTATTTTCAGCGGCATGGCGATGGTGGTCACTCTGCTGGTGGTCATGCGCCGGGCCTACGGTCTGGAGCGTTATATCACGGTGAACCACCTTGAGATGATGAACAAGGTGATCCTGCTTACCTCGCTGATGGTGGGCTACAGCTACGCCATGGAGTTTTTCACGGCCTGGTACAGCGAGGAAACTTACGAGCAGTTCGCATTCATGAACCGGCTTACCGGGCCTTATCGTATCCCGATTTTTATTATGCTCACCTGCAACGTGGTGATCCCGCAACTGTTCTGGTCCACCAGGCTCAGGCGCAGCCTGCCTGCCATGTTTACCGTAGCTATCTGCGTCAATATCGGGATGTGGTTTGAGCGCTTTAACATAATCGTCACCTCCCTGCACCGCGATTTCCTGCCTGCAAGCTGGGACATGTACGTGCCCACGTTCTGGGACTGGGCGGTGACATTCGGCTCGTTCGGCCTGTTTTTCACCCTGTTCCTGCTCTTTATCAAGCTGTTCCCGACTATCTCGATAGCCGAGACCAAGATGATCCTGGCCCGGCCGTTCCGCCGTGGAGCGGGGAAGGGAACCGGATCATGAGCAACCAGATAGTTGTCGCCTATATCGAAACTCCCGAGCAACTGCTGGCAACAGGGGAAAAGTGCCGCGCCAGGGGCTGGCGGGAGCTGGACGCGATTATGCCGTACCCGGTGCACGGGTTTGAGCAGGCGCTGGGTATCCGTAATAGCTGGGTGCCGTCGGCTGCCAAAACTATGCTGGTAGTGGGCGCTGCCCTGGGGTTTGCGCTCCAGGCCTGGACCAGCGCCATTGACTGGCCGATCAATGTGGGCGGCAAGCCGCTGGTCAGCTGGCCTGCGTTTATTCCGGTGGTGTTCGAGTGCGGAGTGTTGCTAGCGGGGCTTACAACCTTTTTTGCCCTGCTCTACACCGGGAAGCTCTATCCGGGCAAGTTCATGTTCGGCAAACACAAGGCTGTACCGGATGAACGTCTGACAAACGACAGGTTCGCCCTGCTGGTGCCTGTGGAAATAAACGGCGCCAGGACAGAAATAGAGAGTTTTCTCAGGGAGTGCGGAATAAATGAGTTCGACCTCGAATAATTTTGCTGTGCTTATCCTGCTTTCTGTTGTGGCCGTGGTGGGTTGCGTCCGTTCCCGCGAGCAGCGGGAGTGGCAGTACATGCCGGATATGTACGTGTCGCCGGGGGTGGAGGCCCAGGAAGCGGACCTGGAAGGCAACTCGCTGATGCGCCTGCCGCCGGAGGGGACGATACCTACCACAAGAGTACCGTACCAGGTGGCGCAGACCGACACGCTCTCCGCGATGGCGCTGGTAAACCCACTGCCGGCAACAAAGCAGGTTCTGGAAATTGGTAAAAAATACTTTGAAATCTATTGCACGGTCTGCCACGGCCCGCGCGGGGCCGGCGATGGCCCGATAATTCCCAAGATGCCGCCGCCGCCGCCGTTGTATTCCGCAAAAGTGAACGGCTGGAGCGATGGCCGGATTTACCACCTGATCTCCTGGGGACAGGGCAACATGCCCAGCTATTCCAGTTCGATTGACCAGACCACCCGCTGGGCGATCATTCATTATTTAAGAGCGGTTCAGCGTGCCGAGGCGCCACGGGCGGAAGACCTGGAGTTGTACGACAGATTAAATCCCGTCGAAGAATGACGTAGACGGTTAGCTTTGCAATTATAAGCATATGGGCCTTGTTGAATAAAGTATAACTCAAAGTAGTAAATGGACTTGAAATGCAAGAGAATGAACCCATCTCGATCACGATAAAAAATCCCGGGCCGATGATCGGTGGCCGCAGGCTGGACGTTCTACTTGTGGTGCTGGCCGTGCTGGGGCTGGCCGTTTTTGTGGCGGCGTTGCTGACGGACCCCACCCGCGCCTGGTACAATTATCTGATCAACTATGTGTTCTTCATGGCCCTGGCGGTTGCCGGTGTGGTGCTTACAGGCGTACACTACGCCAGCGGGGCCACCTGGAGTGTGACAATGCGAAGGGTGGCGGAGGGCATGAGCGCCTACCTGCCGGTTTCGCTGTTGCTGTGCCTGCCGTTGTTTTTTGCTATTCCCACTCTCTACGAATGGGCCTCGCCGGAACACGTGCACCTTCACGGTGAGAAGCATCTCTATCTCTGCAAGCCCTGTTTCATGGGCCGTCAGGTGCTTTGCTACGCTGTCTGGATCGGGTTGGGGATGCTGATGGTCTGTAATTCCCTGCGCCAGGACAAAAGCGGGGACCATCGATTCCACCTCTATAACCGCCGGATAGCGCCGCTATTCCTGATCCTGTTCGCGCTCACTATCACGTTCTGCTCGGTTGACCTGCTGATGAGTCTGGAGGAGGCGTTCTATTCCACCATGTTCCCGGTCTACATCTTTGCGGGGCTGTTTCTCAGCGGCTACGCGCTGGCCTCTATCCTGGTGATAGTATTCCGTCGCCGGGGATACCTGGCCGAGGCGGTCCGCGACCATCACCTTCGCGACATGGCCACCTGGATGATGGCGTTCAGCGTGTTCATGGTCTATATCGGTTTCAGCCAGTACATGCTGATCTGGTATGCCAATCTGCCGATTGAGATCGGCTACATGATGCGCCGCAGCAGCGGAGGCTGGGGAACGCTGTTCGTGCTGCTGCCCGTGCTCAAGTGGTTGATTCCGTTTATTGTGCTGATGCCGGAAAGGTTCCGCCGCAGCGAACGGGTGATCCTGGCTGTGTCGTCAGGAGTGCTTGTTGGCCAGTGGCTGGATATCTACTGGATGGTGGTGCCGGTGTTCAGTGAAACTTTTGTTCCGATTGGCTGGATGGAGCTGGGTGTGTTTGTGATGTTCGCCGCCCTGTTCGGCCTCAGCCTGAGATGGTTCTACCGCAGGTATTCGCTGGTGGCGATAAAGGACCCACGGCTGGAAGAGAGCCTGAAAGGCAGGTACATGCATGTCTGAGTGGAAGGACAGACTGTTTTATCCGCCCATGTACCTGATATTCCTGCTGGCTGCGATCTTTTTTGTCTACATGGCGTTCACGATCGGGTTCGAGCGCGGGGAGTATGTGGGCAAGTACGAGCCTCACGAGCAGGGTTCGATGGTTCCTGCGGAGGAGGAGAGTTACGACCTGGCAACGATGCTTGAACCCACTGACGAACTGGTGGGCAGCGGCGAGGAACTCTACAATATCAACTGCGTGTCGTGCCACGGCCTGGAGGGCAGGGGTGATGGCCCCAAGGGGGCGGGACTCAATCCGCCGCCACGGAATTTTGCCGGTACAGAGCAGTTCAAGCAGGGTGGGGGACTGTTGCAAATATTTCAGACGCTCAACAGCGGAGTGCCGGGCAGTTCGATGGCCTCGTTCTCGTTTCTGAACCCCGCGGAACTGATGGCCCTCTCGCACTATGTCCGGGTTTTAACGCCGAACCCGGCAGCCGATCCCCAGGAGTTGGTAAGCCAACTCGCTCCGGCGGCTTCCGCTGGTGCGCCTGAGCCATCGGCATCCCAGGGCGATTCGGTTCTTGCCGACAGCGCGGCAGCCGGTAAGCCACAGGACAAAAAAACCGGCCGGACATTGCCTGTTGATTTCGTGGTTGAACGGATACTGGAGGAGCGGGATGTGAAATTTGTTCCGTTGACTGATCCACCGGCCACATATGACAAACTCTGTGCCGGTTGTCATGGAATAAATGGAGAGGGAGCGACAGTTGAGCATCAGTTCCCGCATGTTGGCACTGTTTACGCCAGCACTAAACCGCTTTCTATTGTTTCATCGTTCGTAATAGCCGATAATAAGACATTCGCTGCTTTTCTGGCCGGCGGCATCACTGGCCAGCCCGGCCACAGGTTCCCGGACCTTAGAACAGGGGAGATCAGGGATATTTTCGAAACAATTCGTAGCGCATCCGGAAAGACTGAGCAATAATAAATATTGACAAGATTGATAATCTTTATCAAATTCATGGCTATGAGAACTAAATTGAAAAAGACAATCTATCTTATCAGTGCCGCAGCTTTACTGCTGGCGGCCTGTTCAACCGAGCCGGGCGATATAACCAACTGGCTCTACGATCCGGCGTCCACGCTGGCGGAGGATGTGCGGAGCAATTTCTGGTTTACGATGATGCTGATTATGCCGTTCCTTTTCTTAGCCGAGGGACTGCTGCTTTACGCCATTTTCAAGTTTCGCAAGCAGCCAGGGCGGCAGGCTGCCACGTTCGATGACAATCCAAAGCTGGAAATAATCTGGACGCTGGTGCCCGCGGTGGTACTGGTGGTTGTGGCGGTTTCCACATATGAGCTGATCGGCAGGATCAACTATTCGCCAGAGAGCGATATCCAGATTGAGCTCACGGCTCAGCGATTTTTCTGGAAGTACCATTACCCGGAGTATGGGATCACGATAGCCGAGGAGCCGCTGGTGGTGCCGGCAAATAAAGTTGTTACCCTGCTGGGCACCAGCGTGGATGTTATCCACTCATGGTGGCTGCCTGCGTTCGGCGTAAAGAAGGACCTGATTCCGGGCCGGATAACCGAGGCCTGGTTCAATGCCAGGGAAGGTACCTACAAGGGCCAGTGCGCGGAGCTTTGCGGCCCTCTTCATGCCGAGATGCTGATCGACGTGAAGGTGGTTAACCAGCAGGAGTTCGAACAGTGGATCAAGAGCAGGCAGCGCAAACCGGGTGCTGAGAATGCGCCCACTGAAAACAGTGCTGGAACTGAGAGCAGGCAAAATAAACAGACTGATGGTGAGAATTTATGAGTACTGGAACTGTTGCGACCGGATATGAATCAGGCTGGGCAAATAAACTTGACTGGTTTGTAACCGGTGACCACAAGAAAATCGGAATAATGTATCTTTGGTTCGCCCTCTTTATGGGAGTTGTGGGCGGTGGGTTTGCCGGGGCGCTCAGGGCACAGCTTTCCACTCCGGACACGGGGCTGCTGAGTCCGGAGATGTACAACGCATTCATGTCCATGCACGCCACGCTGATGATATTTTTTGTGATCATTCCCGGCTGGCTGGGGTTCGGCAACTATTTCGTGCCACTGCTGATAGGGGCGCGGGACATGGCGTTCCCCCGTCTTAATGCATTTGCGTTCTGGATGTCGGTTCCGGCGGCTGCGCTGATGTTCGGCAGTTTTGCTGCAACCGGCGGCGCAATTCAGACAGGCTGGACAGCATATCCTCCGCTTTCGCTCACGGCGTTCTCTGCCGGAGTAGGCGTTGACATGTGGCTGCTGGGGATAATACTGGTGGGAGGGGCCAGCATTCTGGGAGCGGTAAATTTTATCGTGACTGTGACAAACATGCGCGCTCCGGGGCTTAACTGGTTTAAGATGCCGCTGTTTGTCTGGGCCTGGTTTATCAACGCCACGTTGATCCTGGTGGCAACCCCGGTACTGACTTCGGCGCTGCTGATGGTCCTGACCGACAGGGTGTTCGGCACCAGCTTCCTCACAGTGAGTAAGGGCGGCGACCCTCTGCTCTACCAGCACCTGTTCTGGTTCTACTCGCACCCGGCGGTTTATATCATGATCCTGCCGGGGTTTGGGGCAATCAGCCACGTGCTGGCCTCGTTCAGCGAGAAAAAGATATTCGGCTACAGGGGGATGGTGCTCTCGCTGATCAGTATCGGGATAGTAGGCTACCTGGTCTGGGCGCACCACATGTTTGTGGCCGGGATACCGGCCTGGTTGCAGGTGTATTTCAGCTACATGTCGATGGTGATAGCCGTGCCGACAGGGATCAAGGTATTCAGTTGGCTGGCCACTGTCTGGGGCGGTTCGATCCGATTCAGCACGGCGATGAAGTTCGCCCTGGGTTTTGTCAGTCTGTTCATTTTCGGCGGGATGAGCGGAATCCTGCTGGCCAACGTGCCGGTGGATTACCAGATGCACGACAGTTATTTCGTGGTGGGGCATTTCCACTACGTGCTGGTGGGCGGGTCTATTATGTCGATGTTTGCCACCACCTATTACTGGTTCCCTAAAATCAAGGGCAAGTACCTGAGCGAGAAGCTGGGCACCTGGATATTCTGGATCTTTTTCGCCGGGATGAACCTGACGTTTTTCCCGATGCATTTCATGGGTATCATGGGCATGGCCCGCAGGGTTTTTACCTACCGGCCCGAGTTTTTCGAGCTTAACGTGCTGGCTTCGTTCGGCTACTTATTGATGCTTATCGCCGGTTTTATGTTCATCTACGACGTTCTTCGCACCTCGTTCACCAGGGTGGGGGAGCCATTGGATGCCGACCCGTGGAAAATAAATCACGTGCAGGGCACACTGGAGTGGACAGTTTCCTCTCCGCCGCCCGAGTACAATTTTCTTGAAACGCCTAATTTTAAGTAACGGAGCGAGCGATGACTGAGCAGACCGCCGATGGACAGGTTGAGCGTGGCCTTGGCAAATGGTTTATCGCGCTGAGCCAGATTGTATTTCTGATCGTAATTGTTGGCGGTGTGGTGCGCATCTCAGGCAGCGGGCTTTCGATTCCGGAGTGGCCGCTGATCAACGGTACTCTGTTGCCTCCAACCAGCCAGGCCGACTGGGAAACTGTCTACAAAACTTACCATCGCGAGATAGAGGGTATCGAGGTGCCGGGGTTAATCCACGAGGTCCAGCCCGGCATTATCCCGTTCGATGAGTTCAGGACCATGTTCGCTATCGAGTACTTCCATCGCTTTCTGGCCGCCTCGTTCGGGCTGGTGTTCCTGTTCGTGTTTATCAAGGTGATGCGCAGTCCGGTGGCGCGGCAGCGCTACGGCCTGGTGTCTTTTTTCGCGGCCTGCCTTCTGCTGGCCCAGGCCATCCTGGGCGGGATTGTGGTTATGACGGACTTGCAGGCGATGCTGGTGGCGATCCATCTGGGTGTGGCGTTTTTCTTTTTCGCCCTGCTATTCTGGATCGGCCTCTCGATACTCTATCCCGCCCAGGGGAATCTCAACGGGCATAATGTGCGCCTTTCCAGGCTGACAATTATTTCCGCCGTGCTGGTGTTTACCCAGATTGTCAGCGGAGGGCTGGTGGCGGGCACCCAGGCGGGGTTCCACCTCAACACCTGGCCGCTGATCGGCGACTATCTGATTCCCCCGGCTTCGCTGCTCTGGAGTTCAAGTTACGAGGGTCTTTCGAATATCATGCATAACAAGCTGCTCCAGCAGTTCGTTCACAGGTGGTGGGCGTTTGTAGCCGCCGGAGCAGTCCTCTATCTGGTGGTGATATCTATTCGCTACAGCATTTCAGGCCGGGCGCGTTTCGGTATCAGGGCGCTCAGTACGCTGATAGTGCTGCAGCTGATTATAGGCATATTCACGCTTCTTACCCAGGTGCAGCCGCATATTGCGATCACCCATCTGGCGGTGGGGTTCCTGTTGTTCGAGGTGCTGGTGCTGCTGGGCTACGAGTTGAGGAACCATGAGGTTTTACCTGTATAACCTGTTGCTGCTGACCAAACCACGTATCGGTCTGCTGGTGCTGCTCACAGGGGCCGCCGCGCTTAGCGTGGAGGGCAGCTATAATGATCAGCCCTCCTTATACCTGCTGGTTATGCTGGGCCTGTTCGCTGTCAGCGGCTCGGCCAATGCGCTGAACCAGTATTTCGAGCGCGGGATCGATTCGATTATGTCCCGCACCAGGGTAAAACGTCCGCTGCCGCTGGGCCGGTTGGCTCCCTGGCAGGCACTTACGTTCGCGGTTCTGCTGGGCACGGGGGGAGTGCTGCTGTTCGCGATAGTGTTCAACGTTCTGAGCGCGGCTATCTCCCTGTTCGCTGTGCTGTTTTACGGTGTGCTTTACACTGTCTGGCTCAAGCCGCGCACACACTTCAATATCGTGATCGGCGGGGCGGCCGGGGCGCTGGCGCCGATAATAGCCTGGGCGGCTGTGGCCGGCAGCGTGGGCTGGCCCGCGGTTATGATGTTCCTGGTGATCTTTTTCTGGAGTCCGCCCCATTTCTGGGCGCTTGCGATGTACCTCAAGCAGGATTACCGGGCGGCGGGGCTGCCGATGATGCCGCTGGTGAAGGGGGATATCGAGACCTCGCGTCAGATATTATCCTACACGGTGGTGACAATCTGTTGCAGCTTTCTACTACTTCCCGCAGCCCCGGGAGTAGTTTACGCCGCAGCCTGCGTGCTGCTGGGCGGGATGTTCTTTTACAGGGCTTTGCGACTGAGACGAGAGATAAGTGTGTCCTCGGAGAGAAAATTATTCGGCTATTCGATAGTCTACCTCTGCCTGCTGTTCGTGGCGATTATCGTCCAGGCCGTGGTCTAGAATTTTGACGGTTCAGCGCTGAAAGCGCGTGAAGTACCAATTCAGGTGATCGGAGGTACCGTGAGCAAGAACGGCAAGTTACTAATCTGGCTTGTAGCGCTCGGTGTTGGAATGCTCGCGTTCGGCTACGCCAATGTGCCGCTGTTCCAGATGTTCTGCTCGGCGGTTGGTATCCAGGTCCAGAATCCGGATAATATTGAGATAGGCGTTATTACTGGCGATGGGGAAGTGGACACCAGCCGCGATTTGAAAGTGCTGTTCACAACCACGGTCAACGATAAGTTGCCGATCCTTTTCGAGTCCAGCCAGTCACGGGTAAAGATCCATCCCGGCGCCACCGATCAGGTGGACTACCGCTTTGTCAATCTCAGCAACGACACGCTCTTCTTCCGGCCCGTGCATAGTGTCTACCCGGCCGAGGCCAACAAGAAGTACGACATGATAAAGTGCTTCTGCTTCCAGGACATGACCCTGTTGCCCCACGAGGAGCAGATACATCCGCTGGTCTATGCATTCCACACGGACCTGAAGCAGAGCGTTAAGCGGGTGACAATGCACTACACACTGTTTAAACGCGACCCCACGGCGGCGGACTGGGGCCAGGAGCACAAGCCAACAACCGGAGCCGAGAAGTAATGCATCCTCAACCGTTGGATAAAAACACAAGAAAGAGCAACGCCACGCTTGCAATCTCACTGGCTGTGCTGGTGCTGGTGCTGGTGGGTCTGGCTGTCTATTTTGTCAGCCCGGAGGCGGCCGGAGATACCGATTCATTTCTTTCCAGGATGAGATAAAATGAGCAGCGTGGAGCAAAGCACAGCGGGTGGCGGCCCTCAAGTACATCTTCCTCCCAGGAGCATCTGGCCGCTGGTGCTCACATTCGGGATTGGCCTGTTGTGTTTTGGGTTCGTGGCATTCATCTCCGGCAGGCCAATTGTAGCCGAACTGCTGGGCCTCTCGGGGGGCGCGGTGACACTGGTGAGCCTGATGGCGTGGGCGCACAGCGTGGTCCGCGACAAGCGTGAGGATCATTACGATGGCCGGGTAAGCCTTCAGCAGAAAGACCTGATAACGTTCCTTAAATACTTCCTGATTTCCGAAGCGGCCATTTTCGGTGGCCTGTTTGTCCACTATTTTTACCATCGCCATGCGCTGGAATTCTGGCCTCCCGCCGGCACTCCTGAGATAAGCACCCACTACACGGCAATTGCCACGCTGATCCTGATGTTCAGCAGTTTCACCTGTGAACTTGGCCTCAAATCCATCGAAAAGGGGGACAAGTTTAAAACCAAGTCGTGGCTGATACTTACTGTCCTGCTGGGGCTTGTTTTTCTGAGCTTTCAGGGTTTCGAGTGGGGAGTGCTGATTAACCAGTATGGGTTCACCCTGGAGACCAATATCTACGGGTCGATGTTCTACATGATGACCGGTTTCCACGGGCTGCACGTAGCTGTGGGGATCATATTCCTGATCCTGGCCTATGGCCGCCTTGAGCTGGGCCAGATGAACGAGCGGCGGCATTTCAGTGTAATCGCATCCTCGTGGTACTGGCATTTTGTCGATGTTATCTGGGTGCTGCTCTTTTTCTGCCTGTACCTGATTTGAAGAGCTTGAATAGCACAACAAAAAAAGCCACGGGAACGGTTCCCGTGGCTTTTTTTGATTATGCCGGATCAGTAGTATTCCAACGTTTGACGAAGAAAACGCTGTAACTATTATAAATACAAAGCAATAGGCGGTAAAAAAGCCTGCATCAACTTGAAATTGGTTTTACATTATGGCCGATCCTATTGGGGAAGCACTTTGTAAGAGTAATGACGTATATTTTAGCAATCGTAAAAAAGGAGCTACGATTGGAATTACCGCTCTACACAATTCTACAGATTATGAGTTTGTCACTTTTTGAAAAATTGCCCATTCTACAAGCGTTTGCAGAAGGATAATTCCTAAACTGAAAAATAAACTCTGCTATCCAATTGTTTATACTATAATTACGTTGGGACACTACTGATGCCGGATGTTGTATTAATTGAACAGATCAATTATAATCCTATGCGTTATAAAAAGATTATCATTCTCTATTGAGACGGGGACAAATTGAGCAAAGTGGTATCACACTGGGGTGAGGCCAATCAGGAGCTCCGCAAGGAGCTCAGGGCCACGCTTGACCAGAGTGCAATTAAACACTTGCACATCAAGCGGCCGTGGCGCCATTTGCTTGTAGCGGCTCGCCAGTTTGTTTTTCTGGGCTTATCCACATGGTTGCTGATAACTTATCGCAGCCCGCTGGTGATATTTCCGGCTGCACTGCTCTCGGGCTTTACAGTGTTCAATTTTACTGTCCTGCTGCACGAGCAGTTGCACAATCTCGTGTTCGCCGGACATCATCCCCGGCTTAATGCGACTCTCGGCCGGTTTTATGCTTTCTGGAGCGGAATCAGTGCCAGCCAGTTCACCCGCTGGCACCTGGATCATCACATCCAGTTAGGATCAAGCACCAGGGATCCCAAACGTCATCACCTCTCGCCCAAAGTCAACAGCCGCTGGCTGAAACTTGCCTATTTCACACCCGTGCTGTTTTATCTCTATTTCCGCGCCGCCACAAAAGAAACCGCCACTTACGAACCGGCTCTCAGGGCCCGTATTGCCCGTGAGCGCGCGGTGTCGATTGGCGGGCACCTGGCGTTGCAGGTGCTGCTGCTCCTGCTGGCAGGAGGAGGGGCCTGGCTGAGAGCATATGCACTGCCGGTGTTATTTGTCTTTCCTGTTGCGTTTGCGATAAACCGGATTGGCCAGCATTACAATATCAAGGAGGATGACCCGGCGGGCTGGACCACCTGGGTGCGCGGCCACTGGTTCTGGGATTTTTTATTCCTGAACTCCAACTATCACCTGGAGCATCATTATTATCCGGGTATTCCGTTCTATAACCTGCCAGTCCTGCAGAAAATGCTGGAACCTGTGTACCGTGGCCACAAACTGGTGCCGCACTCATATCCCGATCTGCTATACGGATATATTGCGGACAACAACGCGCCGCACCGGGACTGGGACTTTGTCTGACCCCGTTTACCGGCTTGCCATCCTGTGGTTAAATCCTTATTTTACAGGAGAAAAGGCCCCCTGTGTTACTGGGCGAAGAATTCGGTTAAGTAGTTCATGAGGGTCTTGTTGCGAAGGTATTGTTTGGTGCTGTCCGACAGGCCGGCCAGGTTCTGGTCAAGAGTGGAGTTGTCTACCGAGCGGCCCCCGGCGAAATTGAATCCCCGGATCAGACCGAAAATTTTTGGCTCAAAATGCAACGTGGAGTTGTATGAAAGTATATTAAAGGGAACGTTGAGGTCCAGCTCGATATAGATAATCTCGCCGTTGATGTTCTGCACCATTACCTGCTCCGGCTCCAGCGGGATATCCAGAGCTTCAGCCTTTGTAACTATTTTCGCCCTCAGCCTTTGCATGGACTGGGTGGCGAAAAACAGCCTGGCCTGGTTGTTGATGATATCATCCATCAACCACTTCTTACTGTACGGGACCCAATAGCAGACGCCGAGATAGATCACAAAAAGCAGTTCCAGCAGCACCAGTTTGCGGAAATAACGATCCATGTTTGCTGCTCTCTTAACTGTTAACCTGTATCAGGCAGATAAAAAGTGAAACCACCTCTAATAACCTACAAGCGAAAGCAGCAAAAATCCAGCAGACGATATTTATGCAGTCTGATTACGGTGCTGGTGGGCCTTTTTTGCCTCTCCGCCACTCTGAGAGGGCAGCAAAGCCAGCAGGATAAAAGGCTCACGATTGCCAGGATTATCTATGACGGTGGAGGGGACTGGTATTCAAATCCCGGCTCACTGCCGAACCTGCTGGAGCATATCAGCCTTTCAACCGGCCTTCCTGTCGAGAAGGAAGAGATTCAACTGAGCCTTAAAAGCCCGGAGTTGTTCAATTATCCTTACCTCTATATCAACGGCCATGGGAATATCAGTTTCGACGGGCAGGAGGTGGCCCGCTTGCGCACGTTTCTGGATCAGGGCGGTTTTCTGCATGCCGACGATAACTACGGAATGGACGAAAGCTTCCGCAGGGAGATGAAAAAAGTCTATCCTGATGCCGATTTCGTTCCACTGCCGTTCGATTTTCCGATCTACCACAGCGTGTTCGAGTTCCCCGACGGTTTGCCGAAAGTGCACGAGCATGACGGGGGGCCGCCCAAAGGACTCGGCCTGTTCTCCAACGGGCGGCTTGTGGTTTTTTACAGCCTCAACACTGATCTTGGCGATGGCTGGGAGGATCAACAGGTCCACAATGACCCGGAAGAGGTGCGGCGGCTGGCCCTGAGAATGGGTGTTAACATTTTTGTCTATGCGCTGGGTATGATCTAAAGAAGGTTGTTTATGATAGAGAAAAATAAAAACAGAACTGAAATAACGTTGGCTCTTCGCCGGGAGATGGCTTACGTGCGAAGATACGTAATCAGGGTTGCCCTGGGCGAGGCCGTGCTGTGGCTGGCTGTTGCGCTTAGCGCATCGGCCCTGGCCATGCTTTGTACCGAGAGATTGTTTTATCTGCCCGCTGCCTGGAAAATCGGCGTATTGATTCTGGCCGGCTCGTGCCTGACGGCTGTGGCCATCTGGCGCTTTGCTTGCGTAGCTGTCCGGTTCGGCGCTCTGGGCAGTAACGCCCGTGAACTGGAGAAAGCTCATCCCTCGCTGAAGACAAGGTTGAGCGCGGCCCTGGAGTTTTGCCGGCTGGATGAGGCCAGGTACGGCCAGTCCGATGTACTGATGGACGCCGCCGTGGAGCAGGCCCGCGGACTGATCGCTGATCGGGCGGAAGTTAGAAAGTTAGCTACAAAAGTCCTCAGCGGAGAGCGTAAACGCTCAAGAATTGCCCTCTGGACCGCCGCAACTCTCCTGGCCGCTTTCACGCTCACCGGCGCACAGGATCCGCTTGCTGTCTACCGTGCTCTAGACAGCTACGCCCACCCGTTTATTCTGCTGGAGCGTGAAAAGTCCTACCGGATTCTGGTCCGTCCCGGCAACAGGACAATCCTGCGAGGGGACAGCTTGAGGGTTATCGCTGTGGGCACTATCGGCAAGCCCGGCGGGATGAGCCTGCAAATCAGCCAGGACGGGCAACCATCCGAGCGCCTGGAAATGGCCTACAGCCCGGATCAATTTGAGCACGCCCTCACGCTGGAAAGCGTACAGAATGACTTCAGCTACCACGTTACCAATAACGGCGTAAGCTCAGATACATTCAGCGTTACAGTTACAAATAATCCGTTTGTCACGGAACTCTCCCTTAGCTACGAATACCCCCCGTACACAGGCCTGGAGAGTTATACCAGCACAAGGGAGAAAGCAATCCAGGGCCTTAAGGGCAGCAGAGTTGTGATCAGCGGCCGGGCCAGCAACCCGCTGGATTCCGTATGGATCAGGCTGAATCCCGACAGCCTGCGCCGGGTGGCAATCACTGATCAGCGAGGTTTTAGCGATACACTGACCATTGCCGAAAACGGAGGGTACAGTATCCTGTTGCTCGATCACTGGGGCCTCTCAAATTCGGATACTATCACTTACCCGATCACTGTTATCTCCGACGAGCGCCCGGCGGTTGCGTTACGTCATCCCCGGGGCCAGACTGATCTTAACGAGGAAATGATCCAGGCGCTGGTTTACGAGTTGGCCGATGATTACGGTTTGACCCGGTTGAGGCTGGACTATCGGCGGATAAAATCTTCGGGTAAAGAGGGCGATCCACGCTCGATCACTGTTGCTGCCTGGCCCGGCGGGGAAAGGCCCGCACATGTTCTGGAGCAGTACAACTGGAACCTGAGTTCACTGGGCCTGCTGCCGGAGGATGAGGTGGCCTACAGCCTGACCGTATTTGATAATGACGTTGTCAGCGGTCCCAAGTCAGCCTCCACGGCGGAGTACAGAATCCGGTTTCCCTCGCTGGAAGAGATTTTCGAGCGCGAGCAAAACCGTCAGGAGCAGATAGTCACCGGCCTTCAGGAACTGGAGCAGCAGGGTGAGAAGCTCCAGGAACAGTTCAAAAAACTCAATGAGACAATCGAACGCGGAGAGCAGTTGCAGTGGGAGGACAACCAGCAACTGAGCCAGGCTGTCCAGCAGCAGCGCAAGATGCTGGAGGAGGTCAAGCAGCTCTCAGAGGACCTTCAGCAGAGCCTGGAGCAACTGCAACGCGGTGAAATGATGAGTTCAGAACTGATCGAAAAAATGCAGAGGGTGCAACAGTTGATGGCGGACGTGGCCACGGACAAGTTTAGCGAGTTGATGTCGCAAATACAGCAGTCTATTGACAAGATGGACCCCGGGGCGTTGGAGGAGGCGATGGCTAAGTTGCAGGTCTCCCAGGAGGAAATCCTGCAAAAGCTGGACAAAACCCTGGCTCTGCTGGAACGGTTGAAGTTAGAGCAGGAACTGGACAACCTGATCCGTCAGACCCAGGAGATAACCCAGGCCGCGGCGGCTCTGGCCGACAGCACCGGCTCCATGCTAAGCAGCAGCCGGCTTGCCGCCGCCGACAGCCTGGCCTCCATTCTCGATCCGTCTGATAACGGGGATAATGCTGAAAACTCCGCGCATCCTGCTGACAGCACGGCATCCGCCGGTACTCAACAGGAAAATGAAAAGTCCACTGAGCAGGATGCCCCTGAATCAGAGATGCTGAAAAATACGCCGGATAGTCCGGACGGCAAATCGGGGGAACCCACTCCTGAACGGATGAGCCGGATGGCGGAACACACTGCAAAGGTAGGGGAGCAGACGGCTGAGTTGTTCGAACAGGTTGAGCAGGCGGTACAGCAGTTCGGGGAAGCCGGAGAGCTGGAAACAGCCGCTGCCCTGATGAGCGAGAGCGCAAATAACCGTTATCCAGCCGAGCAGAATATCGAACAGGCGCTTGAGGGCTACAGTAAACAGCAGCCTGAGCAGAGTTACATGTCGCAGCGCAGTCTTAAACGGGCAATGAAGCAGATGAACGGGCGGATGCAGAAGTACCGCGAGGAGCTCCAGCATAAATGGCAGAGCGAGGTGGCGGAGGCGTTCAAGCGGGCATTCGACCAGCTCAACTACTTGTCGGAAAACCAGGAAGGTGTGCTGAAAGAAGTTATGGCCGAGCCGGATTTTAACCATCCCGATATACTGACTTACGCAGCCAGGGAACAGGAGATTGGTCTGGGCCTTGACGCCGTGCGAAGCGAGATGGCCGAGGCCGCAAAAAATAATTTCTTCGTCAGTGAACAGTTACTCGGTATTCTGTACATGGCCGCCAGCCAGAGCGAACACTCAACGCAACAATTGAGCAGCGAGACCCGGCGCAAGGAACAGGCCCTGAGCAGCCTGGAGCGGTCGCTAACAGTAATTAACGCCGGGATGCTCACTTTGCTGCGTGACGACGAGAATCTTCAGCAGTCGTCCTCTGGTACCGGCATGGACCAGATGTTGAAAAAAATGGAAGAGATGGCCAAACGCCAGCAACAATTGAACCAGGACAGCCGGGATGCACTTGAGAAGCAGCAGGGGCAAAGCGGCAATCCCGGTTCAGGAGAGCCTGGCCGGCAGGGGCAACCTCAGGCAGATGGCGGACTGATGGAGATGCTCCAACAGATGGCCGCCGAGCAGGAAGCTATCCGCCGTCAGCTTGAGCAGATGGCCTCCCAGGCCCAGGGGCGGCGCGACCTGATGGGAAACGCACTGGAAGGAGCGGCGAAAGAAGCTGAAGAAGTAGTTAAGGAGTTACGCGAAAGAGGCCTCAGCCGTGAAGTGCTGAAGCGGCAGAACAGGATATTCAACCGCCTGCTTGATGCGCAACGGGCTATTCAGGAGCGCGAGTCAGGCCGCAGGCGCAAGTCCGAGCGCCCGGAGGATTTTATGATCTCCAGGCCGGGCGACCTTCCGCCGGGACTGCTTGAGGGCGAGGCGGGCCAGGACCTGCTCCGCAAGGAAATGGAGCGCTGGGAGGGGGGCTACCCCGAGAGCTACCGCGACCTTATTCGCCGCTACTACGAGTTGCTTAAAACCAAAGGGCTTGAGCAGTAACAACCGGGTGGCGTAACAGGCACAATGCAAAAGGGCCACGCATTCGCGCCGCCCCCTTAATAATTATCTTCCCAAATTAACATTGCAGATAAACTGTCTATTTTATCAAACCGCCGTAAAACCTTACTTTGATTTCATTCTCGTGGCTGCTGTTAAAAATCGTCAGTTCTCCTGTCAGTTTCATCCCCTTTTCCACCCTGGGAATCCTCAGCCTCAGCGTGGTAACCTCGCCGGGCTCCAGCAGCGGTTTATCAAGCTGCACTTCCACCGCACTCACTGTTGAGGCTATTTCCCTGATCCGCACCTGCTCGGAGGAAAGGTTTTTTATCTCTATCTCGCGCTGCACTGATTCGCCGGATTTAAGCCCTGCGAAATAAATCGATGCGGGGGTGACCTGCAGGTCCTGGATGATATCGGCGTGGATACTGAGCTTGGTGATCGGGTTTTCCTCGTCGTTGGAATACACGTAGATGTTCTTTGTCACCGAGCCACGGAATCTCCCCGAGTCGAAAACCGCTGTCAAATTTGTTTTCTCTCCCGGCGCCAGCTTACGCTTCTCAATCGATGGTACAGTGCAGCCACAAGTGCTTCTTACGTTGGTGATTTGCAGTTCCATATCTCCGGTATTGCTGATTTCAAATGTATGCCTGGCCTCGCTTCCCCGATAGATCGACTGGAAATCGAAATCCAACTGGTCCACCTGAAGCCGGGCCGCTGCTTCGGCCAGGTCAACTTGCACAAAATTGGCAAACAGCAGCAGGGTTATCCCAACAAAACCAGCTCTGGCCTGTTTCATCGAACTTCTCCATTTTATCATCGTGTATCTCAAGAATATAATAGTGCCAGCCCGGTGTTTAGCGCCAATCAGAGGCCCAGGCTCTCGCTGCTATTGTCATGTGCCGGCTGTTGAATCTCGTCCGCCTGATCAATACTGCTATCCAGTTCCCAGGACTGCTTATACGCCTTCATCGCTTCATAAAACTGGCCGTTGCAGCGAAAGGCCTCACCGAGGTAATAATAGATACCAGGAAACTCCGACTTATCATCGGAAACTTTCCGAAACTGGATGATCGCCTTTTCGAACTGGTTGAACTTCAAATATGCTACACCGAGTTTGAACTCTGGTTCCAGTTCAAAAGGGTTGAGGTTTTTTTCCGAAAGGTACTCGGAATAGATTGTTTGCAGATCCTTGCCTTCAAGGTTGAACGCCCCGCCGGGACCTGCCAGTTCTTTATTAAGGGCCATATCGTCATGCAACTCTCCCTTCGACACATTGGAGTCCTTATCCGAGATATCGTCTTCACCGAGCAATTGTTCCACCTGGCTGCCCGTTTCGTCAGGGGCACTGTCCATCACAATCCGGCGAAACTTAGCGGTGTCCAGCGCTCCAATACCCTTATTCATTTTTTCCAGCAGGTTTTTCGGGCGTTTGTTTTCCTGAATCTGCTGGGCCGTGTTGAATTGCTGGGATACGAACCCTGCGATAATCAGTAACAAAACAATAAATATGGCGGCTATGACCAGCATGTTGACCAATGTCGTAACTCCTGGCAAAGGAAAGCAGCTAAAACAATATACTTAATCCATCCGGCGCGGGCAAGCTGCGGGGGCGGAAGATACCGCTGCTTATTGACAAAGATTGGTGTAAAAGCTAAAGTTAAATGTCTTAACAAGATGACTGTTCTTTGCACACGACATCCGAGCCAGTGGAACCCAACTTGCCGATCAGGAAAACATACAGACCAGGTGAAATTGTCCTGCGGGAAAACACCCAGGGCAACAGCGCCTATATTATTGAGAAAGGCAAAGTTGAAGTTAGTAAGAATATCGGCAGGCAGCGGGTAGTCTTTACCAGCCTGGCGCCAGGCTCCATTTTCGGCGAAATGAGCCTGGTTGACAATTCGCCCCGCTCGGCCACTGTCACAGCGATCGAGGAAACGGTTGTCACCGTATTGAGCAAAGCTGGTTTTCAGGCGATGCTCAAGCAGAACCAGCCGTTGCAGAGCATTTTCGGCGTACTGGCCGAGAGGCTCCGTGAAACTGACAAGCAAGTCAATCCGCTCAAATTGACAAACTTCTACTTTAGCTTGTGCAGCCTGATCTATCACGTAATCCGTTCATCGGGCCAGCGCAACGGAGATGAAATCTTCGCGGAGTTGGATTTTCTACTTGATGAGTGTTGCACGATTCTTGCCGTTCAAAGAGAACTTGCCGAACAGGTGCTCAACAGACTGGCTTTTACCCGTCTGGTAAGGATTGACAAGGCATTTGTTTCCGGTATCGAGCAAAAAGACCTGGTTATTCCCGATGTGCGAAAATTCAGAGATTGGATAGCGTTCCTCCGCGCAAGCTCTTCGGACAGTGGAGAGCAGAACCATACAGCAAGCCCAGAGCAACTTGATGAAACCTGCCAGCTGCTTATGGTGCTTAACGATAACGAGGCTGAATACGAACCTTCCAAGGGTAGAAATTCAGTTAGTTACGATAACTACCTGCAAACAGTGGAGAAGATGCTTAATCTAAGCTCAAAGCGGGTCGATATACTATTGAAGACCTATTTCGCATCGGGTCTGTTCAAGCTCACGTTCGATGAGCAAGGTAAGATGCGCAGAATGGTGTGCAATGACCCGGAAGCGATGGAGCTGGAGATACAACGGCTCCAGGACTTAGGGTCGTACCATAAGATGGCGAAACTGTTGAAGGCGATGGCCTCCAACTGATCTAATACAATAAAATAACCACCACGCCTAAAGTTGTGATGGAAGAGTTGTCATGGCAAAGAAATGTAAGGAATGCGTAGCCGGTTCACCCGCATGGATGACCACATTCAGCGATCTGATGAGTCTGCTGCTGTGCTTTTTCGTGCTGATCGTCTCGATGAGCAGTGTTGATCCACAGGAATTCTCTAAGGCCAGCGGGGCTCTGAGCGGCTCGCTGGGCATCCTCAGCGAGGACCCTTCGACCATGGAGCTTGTCCATGTGATAGTGCCCAAGGTGGCCGATGTGGATCTTGGGGAGATTTCTACAGCGATTTCTAAATTGCAGGACTTCGTTGATCAGCAGGAGCAGCAGGAGAGTATCGAGATTGTCATCACTTCGCAGGGCATAGCCATCCGTATCCTGACTCCATTACTGTTCGAGCGCGGCATGGCGGAGCTCAATCCGCGTGGAATGCCTTACCTGGCCAAGGTTTATGAGATTGCTCAAAGCTGGGATAATCAAATCAGAGTGTCGGGTCATACCGACGACCTGTCTATCGACAATGCTCTCTACGATTCCAACTGGGAGCTTTCGTTCGCCAGAGCCAAAAGCGTGATAGATTTCGGCGTTAACTACGCCAGCCTGCCTCCGGAACGTTTTTCAGGCGTTGGCTATGGTGAGTACAGGCCTGCTTTTCCCAATGATTCGGAGCGGAACCGTAAAAGAAACCGGCGAGTGGAAATATTTATCGAATACGAGGTGGTCCCGGATCCGTTGACATGATTTTCCGATGGTTTTCCGGCATCTCTGTACTGCCCTAAAAGTGGGAGGGACTTGCATGAAATCCTGTCCAATCTGTTACAGCGAGATTTACGAGAAAGCCATCAAGTGCCACCATTGCAATTCCTTTGTCAGTCCCAGGATTAACGAAGGCCAGTTCTGGGGTACGATACTGATGGTAGCCGGTATCCTTATTGGGGTCTTAAGTTACGTCTGGTTCCTGGGCAAGGCTGATAGCATCTGGTTGCAGGTTATGGTAGCCGGAGTGATTCTGGCTTATCTCGGTTTTCTGGTCTATGGTTTTGGTACATTTTTCAGTTGGTTTAGCGTGAAACAGCTAGATGCGGACGATATTGAGCCGGAAGGTAAGAAGCACTGTTTCTACTGTGGCTGCGTCATTGACAAAAGAGCCATTAAATGCCCGCAATGTCGTGGGTACCTTCGCCAGGAGCGCGGTAAAATTCTCGCCACGTTCGCCGTGGTCAGCGGGATTCTGATTATGACCACGGCCTACATTGTTGGGCTGGCCATGAACACTTATCCCAAAAGCTACGTGCAGATCGGTTTTGTGGTAATAGTGGCAGGGATAGTGATTTTCATGCTGCTGGCCCTGCGGCGACGGTACTCCGCGGCATCCTGAACCAACTCTGTGCATAATGGTATTGTAAAAAGCCGGATAGGGAAAACCCCGTCCGGCTTTTTTTGCTGCTGTGTTTAATTGTTGACAGAAGTAGTGCATTGGGCAACAGGCGAGTTCTTTTGACAAGCATCTAAGCACATACTACACAGGAGACTGAAAAATTATTTCGCAATCAGAAAACGAGGGCGGCCTGCTTGGCGCATCCCTCGCTCTCAAAATTATCATAGTTTACATAATATATCTTATGCGACATGCTAATTTTACTGTATATTGCTGTTCAGTGACTTATAATCATTTTATTACCACCATAATCTACCCCACCACAAAGTTCACCAGCTTGTTTGGTACATGTATCTCTTTGCGGATTGTTTTGCCCTCAAGGTAACTCGCAGCCTTTTGGTCCGCTTTAGCCGCTCTCAGCACTTGCGTCTTGTCCTGGTCGCGGTCCACCAGTATCTGGCTTCTGAGTTTTCCGTTGATCTGGATCACAACAGTCACCTGGTCGGCCACCAGCATCCCGGCATCAAATTGAGGCCACTCGCTCAGGAACACGCTTTTGGGGTGTCCCAGGGCCTCCCGCCAGAGTTCCTCGCAGAAATGCGGTGTAAATGGCGCAAAAAGCTTTACCAGCACCTCAATCGCCTCTGCCAGGAATTCCCTGTCTGTATCTTCGTTGCCGCTTTCCTCACCGGCGTACGGTACCAGTTCGTTTACCAGTTCCATGATCCGGCTGATAGCGGTATTGAAATGCATCCGGCCCAGGTCGTCGCCGGCGCATTTGATCGAGTTGTGCATCACCCTGGCAATTTTTTGCTCCGCTTTACCCAGTACGTCCCTGTTGGAACTGTCTGTTTGGCGCGGCTCAATACCTTTAATCCGCTCAGCGTTAAACTGCACCAGCCGCCAGACTCTCATCAGGAAGCGGAACATGCCATGAATACCCGTATCGTCCCAGTCGCCGCCCTGACTGTAGTCGCCCATGAACATCAGGTAGCAGCGGAACGTATCTGCTCCGAACTTGTCGATATAGGCCTTGGGATTGACCACGTTCCCCCGGCTCTTGCTCATTTTGGCGCCCTGGTTGGTGATCGTGCCCTGATGGCTCAGGCGCTGGAACGGCTCCTCAAACCCGATATGGTTCAGGTCATGAAGCACCATGTTGATAAAACGCGCATAGATCAGGTGCATGGTGGCGTGCTCGGCGCCGCCCACATAGTGATGAACAGGCAGCCAGGAGTCGCACAGCTGGCGATCAAACGGTTTTTTGTCCAGCTTGGGTGCAGGATAACGCAGAAAGTACCACGAGCTGTCCACGAAGGTGTCCATCGTGTCGATCTCGCGTCTGGCCGGGCCTCCACAGGTGGGACAACTGGTGTTGACAAACTCATCGTTGGTTGCCAGCGGGCTTACTCCTTTTACCGCTCCCTTGAAATCGACATCGTACGGAAGCTTCACGGGCAACTGGTCCTCGGGCACCGGCACCTCGCCGCATTTGTCGCAGTAAAGGATCGGGATCGGGACGCCCCAGTAGCGCTGACGGCTGATCAGCCAGTCGCGGATACGGAAATTGACCTTGAACTCGGCCAGTTCCGAGGCCTGTAACTTCTCGACCACCTTCCGAGCACCTTCTGCTGACGGCTGACCGTCGAACTCGCCGGAGTTGACCATCACACCAGGCTCCGGGTATGCCTGTTCCGGCTCTTCCCCACTGCTTGCGCTCTCCCCCGCCGGGGCAATCACCTGACGGATCGGCAGGCCGAACTGGCTGGCGAATTCGAAATCGCGGGTATCGTGGGCGGGTACGGCCATGATAATCCCCGTACCGTAGGAGAGCATCACGTAATCTGATATCCAAACCGGGATACGCTCACCGTTGACAGGGTTTATCGCGTAAGCTCCGGTAAACACGCCGGTCTTTTCCTTAACAGTGCTGGTGCGCTGAATCTCGTTGAGGTGGCTGGACTTCTCGATATATTTCTCCACCTGGGCCATCTGCTCCGGAGTGGCGATTTTTTTCACCAGCGGATGTTCCGGGGCCATCACCATGTAGGTCACCCCGAACAACGTATCGGGCCTGGTGGTAAATACCTTGAATAGTTTTTCTTCCACTGTCAGCTTGTCCGCACCCTGCGTATCGGCAGCGAATGCAAACGTTATCTCGCCACCCTCGCTGCGGCCGATCCAGTTGCGCTGCATGGCCTTGGTCTTTTCCGGCCAGTCCAGTTTGTCCAGGCCCTTGAGCAGTCTGTCGGCGTACTCGGTTATCCGCAGGAACCACTGGACCATCTCCTTGCGCGTCACATCGGACTCACAGCGCTCGCAGGTCCCATCGTCCATCACCTGCTCGTTGGCCAGCACTGTCTGGCAGCTTGGGCACCAGTTCACCTGCCCCGCACTGCGGTAAGCCAGCCCCGCTTTGTAGCACTGCAAAAATATCCACTGGGTCCACTGATAATAATCGGGCATGCTGGTGTTGACCTCGCGGTCCCAGTCGTACATTGCGCCGATTTCCTTGAGTTGCTCACGGACCACGCGCACGTTCTCGGCGGTGGAGTCCCAGGGATGCACGCCATGCTTGATAGCATAGTTCTCAGCCGGAAGCCCGAACGCATCGTAGCCGATCGGCTCGAACACGTTATCTCCGTGCATGCGGCGGAACCTGGCCCAGGTGTCAGTGGGTGCGTAGTTATACCAGTGGCCGATATGGAGTCTGTCGGCCGAAGGGTAGATAAACATCACCAGGCAGTAGCACTTCCGCCCGTCAGCATTAAAATCCGTGTGGTGCAGACCCTCGTCTTCCCAAGCTTTACGCCACTTGCGCTCAATCCTGTTGAACTCGTACGTTTGCATCTTTGGTTTAACCCTTCGGGTACGCCGGGGCCCGCACGGGGCTTTGGCTATATACAGGTAACAGTCTGATCGGGTTGGAATTAGATTGTGATTTTAATATAATCAGGCGGCTAAGTCAATCAAAAGACCGGCTGGAGCCTGCTGACAGATTGCTAACAAGGCCTGATCCGACTATATTTAGCCCATCTTTGCACGTCCCCACCCGGCGGCATCATTAACGGCTTATTAACGAGTCAGGTACCGATAGATTGAAGAAACTGCTCGAAGTGCTCAGGCTGGCCGAGAAATACCTGCACGAGTGCGGTGTGGAGTCCGCCAGGCTCAATTCAGAGCGGCTGCTTGCCGCGGTACTGAAAATTGGCCGTCTGGAGCTTTACCTTCAGTTCGACAGGCCCCTGGATGAAAGCGAACTGGCCTCGTTCCGTGAGCTTATTCGCCGACGGGCCGGCGGTGAGCCGTTGCAGTATATCCTGGGAGACACCGGCTTCCGTGATCTTTCGCTGAAAGTCGGCCCCGGAGTGCTGATCCCGAGGCCGGAAACAGAGCAGTTGGCCGGACTGGTGCTGAGTTGTCTGGATGAGCTGCATTCCACAGGTAACAGCCGCCTCACAGTACTTGACCTCTGTGCAGGCAGTGGTGCAATAGGTTTAGCTCTGGCAGCCGAAAGAGAAAACCTGTGGTGTCTGCTGGCTGAGCTTAGCGCAGAGGCCGCTCACTGGGCCGGCTGTAATATCCGCGGCCTTAAGGATAAGCTCAGAAGCCCGGTCTCGCTTGTACGGACTGATCTGTTCGGGGCGCTGTCAACCGGGGAATCTTTTGACATAATAGTCTCCAACCCTCCCTATGTGGCCCAAAGCGAAATGGCCAAATTGCCGGTAGAGGTTCGTGAGCATGAGCCGCATTCAGCCCTGGCCGCCGGCACGCTGGGCTTGGAGTTTATAGAGAGAATAGTTGCCGGTGCCGCCAGTCATCTTCGCTCCGGCGGGTTGCTGGCGCTGGAGATTGGAGAAAAGCAGCAGAGTGGTATCGAGGATATTTTATTACTTCAAGCCCCGGGGACTTACGGTGAACCGGAATTTCATCGTGACCTGGCAGGCAAAACCAGATTTGTTACCGTATACAGAATATAAACTTAGAAGCGGGAACTGATGGATAAGTTCAGGATAGAACGCAGCAAGCCTCTTAGGGGCAGAGTACTTATCAGCGGAGCAAAAAACAGTTGCCTGCCACAGATGGCGGCCACCTTGTTGACAGAGAAACCGGTACGGCTGGACAACGCGCCGGACCTGATGGATGTGCGCACGATGTCGATGGTGCTGGAAAACCTGGGTGTAGTGGTGGAGCGCACAGCCGACGGTGCACTGGAGTTGAACCCGTCGCAGGCCAGCGAGGTGACCGCACCCTACGAACTGGTACGAAGAATGCGCGCCAGCTATTACGTGATGGGGCCCCTGCTGGCCCGTCACGGCCGGGCTGAGGTTTCCCTGCCCGGAGGATGCGCAATCGGCCAGCGCCCGATAGACCTGCACCTGAAGGGCCTGGCCGCCCTGGGGGCCGAGATCAGTACCAGCGGTGGTTTTGTCCACCTCAAGGCTCCAGGTGGCCTGAGAGGCGCCGAAATCGATCTGGCGGGCGAACACGGCACCAGTGTTGGAGCTACTATCAATGTGATGATGGCGGCAGCGCTGGCAGTGGGACGCACGGTGATTTCCCCGGCCGCGAGGGAACCGGAAGTGGAGGATGTGGCGGTGATGCTCAACGCAATGGGGGCATCGATAACCGGTGGCGGCGGGAAAGTGATCGAAATAGAGGGTGTAAGACAGTTGGAGGGAGTAGTTCACAGGGTGATTCCTGACAGGATCGAGGCAGGCACATTCGCCGTGGCGGCGGCAATCACTGGCGGCGATGTCGTGATCTCCGGCTGCAATCCAGCCCATCTTACCGCTGTGATCGAATTGCTGGAACAAATTGGCGTAGATGTTGAACAGGGACAAAAGACACTTCTGGTCCGCAGCCACTCTCCCCTGCGCCACTTTGAACTGGAAACACAACCCTATCCCGGCTTCCCCACGGACATGCAGGCTCAATTCTGCGCGCTGGCCACCTGTTGCCAGGGCACGAGCACTATTGTGGAGAGTATTTTCGAGAACCGGGCGATGCACGCTCCTGAACTGGCGCGGCTGGGTGCGGATATAGAGGTCCATGGCAGGACGATAATTGTGCGTGGCCCCTGTGGATTAACCTCGGCTCCGGTGATGGCCAGTGACCTGAGAGCATCGGCGGCACTGGTGCTGGCCGGACTGGTGTCCGAGGGCGGCTGCGAAGTCAACCGGATATATCATCTTGATCGTGGATACGAGAACCTTGAAACCAAGTTTGTCCGTCTCGGCGCCAGTATTCTTCGTATCTCCGAATAAAAAAAGCGGTTTCCGCCACTACTGAGGCGGAAACCGCTTTGTGCATGTCTTCAGAGATAAGCTTATTGACCACGTTTGATCTTTGCGGCTGTACTATCCGCAAGCTCTCCCACCCAGTCGGTATCGTTGTTGCCATGAACTCTCTTGCTGATTTCCTCCAGCACAGGCAGGGCTTTATCCCCGCCGATAACACCCAGTGCTGAAACAGCCTTGGCCATGATTTCCGGGTCCAGGCTTTTCGACAACGCCACCGCTTCGTCGAAAATACCATCGTAGCCCCTGTTGGACAGAACCTGCACGGCCTCTGATTTAAGGAATTCCAGCGTAACATCGCTCGATTTGGTGCCAAGCGTAAAACCGGGATCAAAAACACTGACCAGGTAATTTGTTGAAACCGAATCATCGAACTCGGCCAGCGTATACAATGCGAACAGCCGCACGGTGTTATGCGGGTCCTTATGCAACGCCCGTCCCATGAAAAGGATCAGCTCGGGGCCGGTCTTCTTAATCATATCCTGTGCTTGAAAATAGAATTGCTGGGTATAATCAATCGTTTTGCCTCCCTGGACCAACTGCACTTTCCAGACAGAGGTGATCGATGCAAGATCGGTGGCATCCTTACCCAGGTTGTAGCGCGCCACATTCATCGCGTTCTTGTACTGCTGCTGGTCGTAAAGCTTCTCGACCTCGCTGAGCTGGTTGCCAGCGGGTACGTTCACTGAACACCCCACCACCAGAACTACAACGGCAAGAAACAACGATACAAACGCACCAAGCCTGTGAACCATCACTCCTCCAAATTGAATTATAACGCCCGGCAACATCTGATCACCGGATTACTGCAAAGCTAATTGTTTAGCGGACCATATTGCACTTGCCGTTGAACACTACTCCTTCTTCAATAGTCAATTCAGCGGTTTCCACATTACCGATCAACTGTCCGGGATCCTGAATCGCTACCCTGCTGGAAGCAAAAATATTGCCGTGCACATGTCCACTGTTGATCACGGTGTCGGCACGGAT
>SDBV01000015.1_pt1 | contig 153946 bp, 117 predicted proteins | sample 2277081 | NCBI WGS metagenome assembly SDBV01 (sample SAMN10402039, study PRJNA504765) | marine sediment metagenome | isolation source: marine sediment core GS10_PC15, 223 cmbsf | place: Arctic Ocean: Southern Knipovich Ridge | collected 2010 | reverse complement strand
CAGCAGCTCGACGGTGTTACCGGTGTGCGCGAAACCGGAGAAAAGTCGGACGGGGACGAGTGGGAACTGCTGGTGGCCGCCGATAAGGACAGCGACATCCGCCGCGCTGTGGCCGAGAGTGTTGTCGGGGCCGGCTGCGGGCTGCTGGAGCTGAGGCCGATCCGGCTCAGCCTGGAAGAGATATTTATCCAGACAATCACCCGGAACACTTAGGAGAGACAACATACGATGAACTTTCTACCTGTATACGTCAGGGAACTGCGCAGCTATTTCACCTCGCCGGTGGCCTACGTGGTGATGTTGTTCTTTCTGTTGCTGACCGGTGTCTTTTTCATGGTCTTTGTCGGCGATTTCAGCATGGCCTCGATGAATCCCAGCCCCTACGGGCAGCGTCCTCTTAATGTAACCCAGGCCGTGGTGCGGCCCCTGCTGGGCAACATGAGCGTTATCCTGCTGTTTGTGATGCCGCTGATAACCATGAAGCCGTTCGCCGAGGAACTTAAATCCGGCACCGCCGAGTTGCTGTTTACCTATCCGCTCTCCGATCTGGACCTGCTGCTGGGCAAATATCTGGCCGCGTTCAGCCTGTTTATGGCGATGTTGGCCGTTACGCTGATTTTTCCCATCTTTATCGCCATCTTCTCGGAACCCGAGATGGGCACTCTGATCAGCGGGTATCTGGGCCTGGTACTGATGAGCATGGCGTTTATCGCCCTGGGCCTGTTTATCTCCTCGCTGACCGAAAACCAGATCATCGCCGCTATCGCCACGTTCGGCATGCTGCTGATTTTCTGGATCATTCAGTGGACCGGAAATAACCCGGTGCTGAGCCATCTTTCGGTGCTGGAGCATTTCAACAATTTCGCCCAGGGCCTGATCGACACCCGCGATGTGGTTTACTACCTCAGCTTCACGCTTGTGTGGATGTTCCTCACGTTGCGGGTGCTGGAATCGAAAAAGTGGAGAGGATAGCATAAATGGCTGCCAGTAAATTCGCATTGTTCGTTGCAGCGGTGATGTTGCTTGTTGCCGGCTATGTCCTTCAGGTGGTTCAGCTTGAGCTGGGCCTCTGGCCGTTGCTGGCCTACGGAGCGGGGGGGGCGCTGCTAAGTTGGCTTGTAGTTGCCAATCGCTCTGAACTGGTAAAGACAATCACGGGGCGCGGAGCACGCCACGGTGCGGCCAGCGTGGTGATGACCGTAGGTTTTATCGGTATCCTCGTTGTAGCAGCCCTGTTCAGCGAGAAGCACCACTACCGCCTGGACCTGACAAAGAGCAAGACCCACACCGTGGCCCTGCAAAGCCGTCAGTTGCTGAACAAGCTGGAGCAGGACACACTTGATCTTCAGATGTACGTGTTCTACCGCGGTGAGTCCGGCCTGCGGGGTAAGCAGGGGCTGGTAGACCTGCTGGACACATATAAGTATCACAGCGACCGCTTCAGGTATGAGCTGGTGGATATCGACCGCAACCCGATGCTGGCCATGCAGCTTGGGATCACCAGCACCAGCGCGATGATCCTTACCTACGGTGAGCGCCAGCAGAAAATCTACTCCGAGCAGGAAGCGAAAATCACTCAGGCAATCGCCGGTCTGCTGGACTCCGGTACCTCGGCGGGCAAGGCCGGAACCATATTCTACCTCACCGGCCACGGGGAACCCTCGCTGGCGCCGGGCGAGGGCTACAGCATGAGCGAGGCCCTTGCCGCGGTTAAAGAGCAAATAGGGCCGGTGAGCGAGCTTGTGCTGGCCGCTGGACAGAGCGTGCCGGACACAGCCGAAGTACTGGTTATCGCCGGACCCCAGACGGACTTGCTGCCCAGCGAACTTTCAGCGATTGAGAGCTATATCAGCGGCGGCGGCAGTGTGCTGTTCATGGTCGAACCGTTCATGGCCGATTCCCTGGGCGCGTTTCTGACCCGCTATGGCGTAGCAGTAGGCGGCGATGTGGTTATCGACATGTTCAAGGGTGCGCCGAACCAGCCGTTCGCGTTTCTTGCCGATGACTACCCCTCCCACGAGATTACCCGCTTTTTCGAGGTCGGAGCCGTGTTCGACATGGCCCGCTCGGTTAAACCACTTGATCCACCGGTGCCCGGAGCGGAGGTGACTATCCTGGTGCGATCCAGCGATAAAAGCGTGGCCGAGAGCGATCAGCAGAGGCTTCAGGCTGATTTTAGCGCGGTGGTGGAGGGTGCTATCAACAATGGTGCGCCAGTGCCGCTGGCGGTTGCGGTAACCTTTTCGGATCAGCGGGGATTTCCCGCCGACTCGACTATTGCCGGTCAAGGCGCGGAGGGTAAAACATCCAGGCTGGTTGTGTTCGGCGACCGTCACCTGTTTATCGACGGCTACCTGGGGCAACTGGGCAATCGCGACCTGCTGCTCAACACTCTGCGCTGGCTGGGTGGCCAGGCCGATGAGATCACTATCGCGCCCAAGGTAAGCACGGATACCCCGCTTATCCTGCGGGATGGGCAGTTGATGATGATTGGCCTGGTGAGCGTGGTGATGTTGCCGCTGGCTGTTATTTTTACCGGTATTTTCGTCTGGGTTCGCAGGAGGGCCAAGCGATGAGCTCCCGCAAGCCGTTGATTTACCTCGGCCTGTTTATCGTCCTGGCCCTGTTCTACTATTTCTACGAGCACAAGGGCGGGATCGAGCGTGCCGGGATTGAGGAACAGGCCCGGAATGCCCTGCATTTCAGCCCGGACAGCGCCACCGCGTTCAGTATCACAGGCGATGACGGAACGATCAGCCTGGAGCGCTCCGATACGGGCTGGGTGCTGATTGCACCAGTGCAGGCAAAAGCCGACAGCGAAGCAGTGGCCCGTCTGCTGCGCAGCGCATCAGATGCAGCCCATAACCGAGTTGTGGAGGACTCCGCCGCCGATCTGTCAATTTTCGGGCTGGAGAGACCGCGGCTTACGTTCCGGGTAACTCCGCAAGCGGGCGCGGAACAACAGGTCCTGAAACTGGGCCATAAGAATCCCGGCGATAGCTATATTTACGCCCGCAACCAGGAGCGGCCCAATAGGGTGGTGCTGCTCAATAGCTGGCTGCTTGGTGACCTGGACAGGACCGTGTTCCAGTTGCGCGATAAGAGTCTGCTCAAATTTGACAAAGACGAAGTTGAACGCCTGACAATAAATCCCGCCAGTGGGCAGGGGTTGGAGCTTACGCGCAATGGTGATAGTTGGGATGCGCGGACACAGCAAAATTTCAGGGCTTATCCCGATAGCGTGGATGCTATTCTGGACAAGCTGCTGGCTGCCGAGGCCGAGGGCTTTATCGATCAGCCGCCAGCGGATTGGGAGAATGTTTACCAACTGGACGAGCCTTCACTGGCTGTTGAACTCGCCATCAGTGGTGGCGTGACCCGCGGCATACAATTCGGAGCGCGAGACACCAGCGGTCATTATTTTGCTGTCAGGCAGGGTGAGAACGGTAAAAAATTCCTGGCCGGTGCCGGGTTGTTCAACATCCTCTCCGCAAATCCCTCGCGCCTACGTGACATGGCGTTGGTGGATGTGGAGCGTGAGAGTATTACAAGGGTGGGTTACAGCGGCAGCGGAGGTGAATGGAATGTAACTCGTGGTCTCGGTGGCAGTTGGGTAGCAGAGCGTGATAGTACAGGCAAGTGGAGTTTTGCCGAGCCTGCTGGTGAACGCCTAGACCAGACTGAATTGGATAATTTTCTTTATGACCTGTTGGACACTCGCGCCAACGGTTATGTCGGATCGGCGGACATCCATAACCATGGGTTCAGGTCAATCTCTGATTTTACGATCAGCCTAACCGCAGACGGCGCGGAAAGTAAGATCAAATTTGCCTATGACGGGTATGAAAATATCTGCTATGTGTCGGATGGAATTTCATCCGACAGCATCGCTGTAATCGACACCGTTGAAGCAGCGAAGCTTGAAAAAAACCTTGAGCAGATGAAGTACCGCAAGGTTGTCGAATTAGAGGATAACTGACGGGCTAGATTAAAGTGGTTTAACAACAGGGACACGGCCCAGCCGTGTCCCTGTTGTTTTAAGAAGTGTTCAACCCAGCTCGTCAATCTTGGCCGCCAGAATAAAATCGTTCTCGCTCAGCCCGCCGATTGAGTGAGTTGTCAGCTCGATTTTAACCCTGTTGTAGCTCCAGTGGATATCAGGGTGGTGGTCCTCGCTTTCTGCCAGATCGGCCACCCGGCCAAGCCAGCTCCGGGCCTTGCGGAAATTATCGAACTTGAAAGAGCGCAGCAGCCTGGAATCACCATCCAGTTGCCAACCCGGGAGTTGAGCCAGCAGCTTGTGAGCGATTTCCGGGCTCAGTGGCTCCACGCCTCCCTCGCAGGGTTTGCACTTGCTAGCGCTTAATTTGCTTGCTCCCATCGCATCCTCCTCGTAAAAAATGCGGAATCTATTAAAATCAGCGCAATGTCCATCTTGGGATCAATGCACTGTCTGATTGTATATATGGAATTTGCGTAACCTCAGTCAACCCGTCTTTTTGCTGGCGAATGATAAACTTGATCGGAACCCGGCAGTGGTCTATATTTAGCAAACATTCATCCCCGCCTTTTTCCGCAAGGAGACGGCGTCATGTTCGAGGACATTATAAGTGCGGTCCGCCAGATCGACTGGACGGGCTACCAGATTTCGGTCTTCGAAGTGCTGCTGGTCGTATTCGCCCTGATCAAGAGATTCAACGTCCTCTCGCTGCTCATCCTGGGCATCGTACTGGGCAAGGGCTTCTACGTTGTCCAGCAGAACACAGATTTCAGCGGTGCTCTGATCGATACTACACCGTTTATCGTGTATACGGTCTGCTCGCTTATCTTCTTTATCTACGCCCTGGTCAAGCTGCTCACGATGGATTGACCGCCGGGCCGGCTTTGGTTGTGTGGAACATGCCGCGTTGCGCGAGGGAAGATTGCACAGTAAAAAGGTCCTGTTTTTCAGCGATTCGCCGGATACGGCCAGCCTTTGCCGCCGGATACTGGGTGCAGGCTACAAGCTGGTCAGAGTGTCAATGGAGCAGGATGCTGTTGGAAGCACCAGAGAGTATCAGCCGAATCTTGTGATGGTCGATCTTGAAGCCGCGAGTGAGCAGGGATTTGAGCTTTGCGCCAAGCTAATCGGCGATGAGGCTGCCGTCGATATTCCGTTGATGGTGCTGTTCGGCAGGGATGACCGCAAGACAGCCGAAAGGGCGCTGGCTCTTGGCGCGGCGGATTTCGCCTCCAAGCCGATCATTCCCACTCTGTTCGCCAAACGAGTGCAAACCGCTATCGAGCGTTTCTCCGTGAGGCAGCCCCGCTGCCCTCGCTGCCGAAGGCCGATGAGGCCGGAGTGGTCGTTCTGCCCGTTCGATGGCAGCGGGATACCGCAAGAGTAATTCAGCCCAATAGAGTACCGATTTCCGTGATGAAAGAATTCAGTTTTATCGCAGCCTGCCCCGCTTGTGAGGCAAAAAACAGGGTGCGTCTGAAAGCCGGCAGCAGGGTTAAGATTCGCTGCGGACGTTGCGGTGAGCAGATAGTGGTTGATCGCCGCCGGATGGTGATCTCCGTGCTCTGGCAGGGCTGTAGCCGATTTTTGGGCAACACTCTGCCCCGCTATCTGCTGTGGGCGGTAAACAGCCTGGTCCGTCTGGCGGGAGGGTTGCTGCGTCCGCTGGAGCGGCTGTGGTATGTTCTGCCGTGGAAAATCCGCAAACGGATGGCGTGGGCGGCACTGGCGGTACTGGCCGTGTTCTATTTTATGAGCGAGGGGACAATCAAGGCCTCCTCGCTGCTGCTGCTTGCCGTGCTGCTTGTGCTGGCCACACTGGCGATGATTGTCGCCGCCCGTGGACCCTCGGCCCTCAGGGATTTGCGCCACAAGCTGGGTAACGTACTGCTGCGCCGCTGCACCGATTGCGGACATCGCTATTTCGGCTGGGTCAGGAACTGTCCCAACTGCGGGCGCTGATTCTTATGCCTGTCCATCATAAAAAAAGCGCCGCCGGATTCTTCCGGCGGCGCTTTTTATTTGTTCCGAACGACCTTTTAGAAATAGCTCCAGATCGTGTTGTAGTCATTCGTATCATCGCCATCGTCCTGAAGGCGGCGCAGGTAATCGAAAATCGGCGTGTCAGTGAACAGGTAGGGCGAGGCCAGCGCCAGCTTCGACTCCCACGGGTAGAACCTGTAGACCCTGCTGCCGTCGGGCAGAATCTGCACAATCTCGTGATCCTGCCAGCTTTGCAGGTAGCTCTTGCCCAGCGTGGGCACGTTGAACACGGGCGTGTCGGTACGGACCAGGCCCGGAGCCAGGCGTGCTTCCTCGGCCCATTCCTGCAGCAACCTGGCGATAGGCACGCGGTAGTCGCGGGTTTCTTCCTTGCCCTTGGTGTTGAACGTATAGTAGGGGTCCACTCCGCAGCGCTTGAGCAGCTTGCGCAGATAAAACGTCTCGAACTTGCGGCTGTTGTAATATGTAAAAACCTGTTGGTTGTAAATACTGATTCCCGCGTTGCGCACCTTGCGCAGGGCCTCCAGTGTTTCCGGGGTCATCTCAAGCCCTGTCTCGAAATGGGTAACGATACAGATTTCCCGCCGGCCCCAATCCTGGTAGCTTTTTATCATCGCAACGAATTCATCGGTGATGCGGCTGGGCATCGTAACCGGTGTACGTGTGCCGAGCCTGATCCGCTGCACATGGGGCATCGCAGCCACCCGGTCCAGCACCCAGCGCAGGGTTTCATCGGGCAGGGTCAGCGGGTCTCCGCCGGTTACAAGCACTTCCTCGATATTTTTATTGCGCTCGATCCAGTGCAGCGAGTTCTCCAGGTCGTTGCGGTTGACCCGGCAATCGTCAAGCTCCTTGATCTCCCAGTTGCGCTGGCAATAGACACATATCTGCGGGCAGCTGTCGAACGGCTTGAGGATCAGAATTTGCGCGTAGCGGCGTGTAATACCCTGGATGGGGCTGGTGGAGGCCTCGCCCATGAAATCCATCGTTTTGCCACTGGCCTGGGCCTCGACCACGCTCATCACGTACCGCGGGCTGGGCAGCACTTGCGCCCGCACCGCCCTGTCCAGAGCCGTATCGGCTTCGGGATTGAACAGGCTGAGGTAGTAGGGGGTTATCTGTACGGGAATGTTGTGTCTTCGGGACAGGTCCAGTCCCTCGCTCTCACTGTCGGTTAATTCCACCAGTTGTTCGATTTGATTTTTGCGTGTGATGATATGCTTCAACTGCCAGTGATAGTCGTTCCATTCCGCTTCACTTGCGCCGAAATACCGCATGATTTTGCGGCGCTGCTCCTGGTGGATACGCATCACGTCCTCGTCCAGCCCGCAGTGGTAGCGGCTGACAAAGTCGTTGATCTGTTCGGAGTAACGGTCCAGGAACTTTGAGCGGAGCACACCGGCGCTCTGCTCGGGGTCGGCAGTCTGTCCGTCCGCCGTTTCATGACGGTTGCCAGCGAATTTGCCGTTGATCCCCATCGAGAGGAAAATCATCTCGCACAGGAAGCCCTCGCCCACTTCGGAGATAGCCCTGGGCTGGCGATGGGCAATTTTCCAGAGCAATGTCAGCGAACTCTTGTGGGCCAGTTTTTCGTTTTCACTGCGGATGATGTTTTTAAATACCCGTACACACCATTTAGCTTGATTTTTTTCGAGGTCGTGCAGCTCGCTGAGCCTGTGGTTCGCATAGATGTTGAAATAAGTACGTTCAAGTTCGTTCAGGTAATTGAACATGTTGTTGCGTGCCTGCTGGATAGTTTCGCTTTCGGTCAGCAGGCTGTGTATTTTGGGCTCGATCTCCCACAGCAGTTCGATCATTTCGAGCTTGCCCATCTTTAAGAGATCGTCCAACGTCAAAGTGACCGTACTATGGGCGTCGCTCTTATGCAATCTACCCGGTGGAAAAACCACCGGCGACAAGCCGTCCTCTGCCGGTCCGAATCCCGGTGCTTGAAAATGAAGGTTCATTTGTTACTCCTGATACAATTATCTTCCAATTTTTTTTTGCGCCAGAGGCAGGTAGTAAAGACAGTACGGCCCTGGCCCAGAGCAAGAGACTTTTACTGGTTGTAGCGGACACTTAGTCCGCGCTCTTTGCAGCAGCTTTCAAGCTGTGTAGTTCAGAAACCTCGCGCTGCATCTAAAGGAGGGAATAGCCTGGTCGCAAAACTGAAAGTTGTACTTAAAGATAGCAATCCTGCGAGACATGTCAAGGGTAAGCGGGTAAAGTATTGCAGCGGGCGGTTCTCAAAGGCTTATCGTTCTTTGCTTTCAGCCTGTTGGCGGAAATTGCTTGCCTGGAAGCGCCCACTGCCGACTTGACATTTTTCGCCACTATCAATAACATTCGTCAGCCTCTGAAATATATTGCAAACGCTACGGAACAGGAATGCCGAATTGAAATTTAGCGCTACGTGTCGCGGATATATAATTACCCTGGCCGCGGGGTTGCTGCTGGCCGCTCCGGGTGAAAGCTGCCGTGCCGGGGAAGCTGCCAATCCCAACCTGGAAAAGAAGATACTGGAAGTGCTGGAACGCTATGGCGAGGACCCGGCCGGTTGGGGAGTGCAGGTGAGGTCGCTGGAGCGGGGCGATGACCTGGTGCACCTCAACCGTGGACGGCGCTACATGCCGGCCAGCAATCTCAAGTTGCTGGTTACCGCTGTGGCCCTCGACCGTCTGGGAGCCGATTTCCGCTGGCGTACAACTGTGATGGCCTCTGGAAGAGTGGACACGGCCGGTGTGCTGCATGGAGACCTGGTGCTGCGAGGCAGCGGCGATCCAACGCTCTCCAACCGCTTCTGGCCGGAAGTGCAGTCCGCCTGGGACAGCCTGGCCGCCCAGGTGGAAGCGGCTGGTATCAACAGGGTGAGCGGGCTGCTGCTGGCTGACAACTCGCTGTTCAAACCGCCTTATCTGGCCGATGGCTGGGGCTGGGAAGACCTGACCTGGTGGTACGCCGCCCCTGTGAGTCCGCTGAGTTACAACGACAACACGATCGACGTGCAGGTCTGGCCCGCCCCTAAAGTGGGCCAGAGGCCGCGCGTGGAAATCAAGCCCGATAACTCACCGTTCACGATCGCCAACCGGGCCAGCACTGTAGCCCGCCGGATTGACAGCCGTCTGCTGATAGGCCGCCAGACCCCGGGCGGGCAAATCTCAATTGGTGGAGGTATTTACAGGGGTAGCCTGGGATACCTGGAGCACGTGGCTGTCGATGAGCCGGGACGGTTCGCGGCCCTTGCGCTGGCCGATGCACTGGCGCGCCGTGGAATCGTGGTCGACGGGCCGGTGCGGGTGCTGGGGCCGGAAAATGCAGAACCGGCCTATCTTAACCTGTCGCCCATGCTGGTTGGGCAGATTACCAGTCCTCCGCTGACCGAAATTGTGAGGGTGATCAACAAGCGCAGCCATAATTTTTACGCGGAACAACTGCTGTTTACCCTGGGAGCGGTGGCGGGCCGCGAGGGCAGTTTCGCGGGCGGGATCGATGTGGAAAAGCGGCTGCTGAAACGCCTGGGAGTCGATACTCGCAAGATACGGCTGGAGGATGGATCGGGACTCTCACGGCTGAACCTGGTAACAACCGAGATGTTCGTCAAGCTGCTGGCCTGGATGGACAAACACAAGGAGCGCGAGCCGTTTGTCGCCAGTCTGCCGGTGGCGGGCCGTGACAACGGAGTCCGGCAACTGCGCAATACGCGGGCGGCGGACAGGTTGTTCGCCAAGACCGGTTACATATCTTCGGTGATGGCTCTCTCGGGATATACCTGGACCGGCGACGGTGAGAAAGTAGTGTTCTCGATGCTGGGTAACAACTGGCTGATGCCCAATGGCAGGGCGAGGCGGATAATAAGGGACCTTAGCCTTGAAATAGTACATTCGCGGCGGCCGGTGGGGATTTCGGACGAACTGGAACTCAGGCCTTGAGGTCTATGCGGGTGCCGCTGCCGTGGCTGGAAAGATTGTAGTTTTCTCCGTGCAGCCTGACTGACGTGCGGCGGGGGGCGGGGGTGGGGTTTGGCCGCTGACTGGCCTCGGCACTGGCCATACGGTAAGCTTCACGAGCCTTGACCATTGTGGAGTCGGGGTGGAGCTGAAGGTCCTGATGCGCCCGCTCGGCGAAATAAACTTGCTGGATGACAGTTAGATGGTCCAGTGGTCTGGCCATAGTCAGCTTCCGCTTTCAGCGTTTACGTTAATTCATGCTACCCTTATTATCTTACCACCTTGTGCGGTTCGTCAAGTTTATTTGAAAAGTTTGCCGAACCGCACAAGCTGCTCTTCGGGCGCATCGGAGTCCCACTGCGCCGCCACCTCGTCAATAATCATCCCGCATTTTTCCAGCACTGCCTGCTGCGACTCGTCCAACATCGGCAGCTGTGCGTCCCACACCGGCTCCAGGTAGTTTTTCACTATTTTGAGCTGTTCCTCCACAAGCATCCTGCGCAGGATGAATGTCAGCCGCCGGCTGGCCAGAGGTCCAGTGCGGGCGTTGAACTTGAAATCAGGCATTTCCACACCGTGGCGGGCGGCTACCCTCCCGGTAACAAAAATGAAATAATAGGCCTCCGAGGCGCTTACCTTGCCTCCGCCTCTCATCTCCGAGAGAGTGCGCAGTGCCAGGCTGACCACCCGTACTTTGAGGTTGCGGGCTGTACGGGCCTTGTCCAGACGAGTTTTTCTGGTTTGGATCACAAGGCCTCCGCCCACTGCCAGTGAGCCGCCGGCCAGGATAGAAAGAAACAGTTTGCCGAATTTCATCTCAGATCCAGGTTGATTGATAGCTATTTTAGACCCTCCCCGCCCCACCAGCGTCAACTTAATAGTAAGACGCTTAACTGTAAACATATATGTGAACCGTTTAAACTGGACACGGCCGGAAAAGTATTGTACAATAATCTCGGTCTCTGGATCATAAGGATGTGTTCCACGGCCAATATTCCCCCTCCCATTCATTTCGACGCTACCTTCAGTACAACCTGACTCGGTCGAGTGCCGGAGTATGCAGGATTACCGCCAGTTGAACAACGTGAATCAAAATATGTCATGGTGGAGCAAAAATTACCCGTTGATTCCTGCTCTGGGGCTGCTGCTTGGTGGAGTGCTCTGGGCTGCGAGCCGTGTGTTGGCCGCAACAGGCGGACGCCTGATCTACGCGCTGGACGACGCTTACATCCACATGGCCCTGGCTCGACGGCTGGCTGAGAGTGGAGCATGGAGCGTAACAGCGGGTACGGATTTCACCAACTGCGCCTCTTCGATCCTCTGGCCCGCGCTGCTCGGGTTTGTCTACAAACTCGCCGGGGTGTTGGATTGGCTACCGTTGGCGCTGAACCTGCTGTTTGCGTTGGCCGGGTTATACTGGCTAAACCGCTATCTGTTGCGCACCAGTGTTGCGCCCTGGTCCAGGGTGGTGTTGCTTGCGATGCTGGTGCCGCTCACATCTTTGCCATCGCTGGCTTTCGTGGGTATGGAGCACACACTGCATGCATTGCTTACGCTGGTCGTGGCGTTGAGCGCGGCCGAACTTCTCGGTGGCGACGGCAGCGGGGGCAAAGGCAACGCCGCATGGCCGCTTCTTTTGTGTTCGTTGCCCGTGGCGGTGATGGTGCGCTACGAGAGCCTGTTCCTGGCTTTTGTGCTGGCGGTATTGTTTTTTCTGGGTGGAAAGCGCAAACGGGCGATCCTTATTCTGGCGCTGGCGGCTTTACCGGCGCTGGCATGGGGAGTGTTCTCGGTTAGCCGGGGCTGGTATTTTTTGCCGAATTCTCTGATGCTCAAGGGCGCGGTACCGGGTTTCAGCCCCGCCGAACTTGTCGGATCTGCAATCCGGATTATTACCCAATTCGGTGATAATCCGCATCTGCTGGTTCTTGTAAGCTATGCGCTTGTGCTGATCCTGTTTTTCCCAGCCGCCTCTTCACGGGACAACGCCCGGCGGAGCCTGCTCTGGATATTTGTGTTAACCACGGCGCTCCATCTGCAATTTGCTGGAACAGGGCATTTTTACCGCTACGATGCATACCTGGTCGCATTCGGCTGCCTGGCTGTGGGCATGGCGGCTGAACGCTGGTTGCAACATATCGGAGGCGTAAAGGCTCTCAGGGTAAAGTTCTCCGCTGCCAGGATCATGCTGATGATCTCACTGCTGGTTCTCTCGCTTTCGCCCCTTTTTCCGCGGGCGTTGAGGGCGCAGTTCCATATCCCGCTGGCCGCGGCCAATATCCATGGCCAGCAGTGCCAGCTGGCCGCATTCCTGGCGGAGTACTACGAAGGAGAATGCGTGGCGGCCAACGATATCGGCGCGATAAACTACTTCGCGGACATTCGCTGCCTGGATATCTGGGGGCTCTCGTCCATGGAAAGCTCCCGGCTGAAAAGATCAGGTGCATATACCGTGGATAAGCTTGAAGAAATGATCGAAAGGAACGGTGCCCGCATAGCGGTTGTGTACAAGCACTGGCTGCTTGAGAGCATCGGTGAAATTCCATCCGGTTGGCAGGAAGCAGGAAGCTGGTGGGTGCCGCGCAACGTGGTGCTGGGAGGAGCGGAGGTTACATTCTACGCAACCGAGGCGGGTGAGCTTGAGCCGCTGCGAAAAATGCTTCGTGAGTTCAGCGGTGTTCTTCCCCCTCAGGTGCGCGTCAGTTTGACCGCAGGGCAGGAAGGCGAACGCTGAGAGGAACTTAACTTAAGCATTGTCTTGTTGGCGCGAACAGTTTACTTTTGTGCCTGTTCAACTCGCCATTAAAGGTTTTAAGTCCGGGACCGGAATCCAATACGATGAAAACAGGAAAGATATTCAAGTTGAAGCTGCTGGGAGTATTATTGGCGCTGCTGCTGATCGTCCCTGTACAGGTGTCCGCGCAGATGGCAAGTCCGTTTCAGATCGTGCCCAGTACTTACGAAGAGGAGTACGACGACCTGATGCGCATGCCCACGGTTAAGGCCAATCAGGGTGAAATTGTGCCGATGGAGGGGCCGGTTGACCGCGAGACTTACATACTGGGGCCGGGTGACCAGATTGATGTCTCGGTATGGGGTTTGGAACCGCCGATAAACCTGGATCTTTATGTCAGCGGGGAAGGACGGCTGCTGGTGCCGCCCGTGGGAGCGGTGGAAGTCGGCGGGATTTCTCTGGCCGAGGCGGAGCGCAAGGTGGTGGAAGCGTTGAGAGAGTACTACGAACCGGGGATTCGGATCACGCTGACACTGATCAATCCACGCTGGTTTCGTGCCTATGTTGCCGGAGCGGTAAAGTTTCCCGGCGCCTATAAGATTACCTCGCTGGACAGGGTTAATGACCTGATGCGCGCCGCCGGAGGGATAAGATCAGGAGCCAGCCGCCGCGGTGTGAGACTGTACGACAGGAACCGGGTTCTGATCAGCGAAGTGGACATGCTGCAATACCAGACACTGGGGCTGCAGGAGCACAATCCACGGATTCCGGACGGAGGAATCGTTGAGGTGCCGGTGATCGGAAATCACGTTATGTTCAGCGGCAAGTTTCCCCAAAGCTACGGGATGGATTCGCTTAGAATACGCAATCTGGAAACAGAAGCTCTGACCCAGTTCGCGGTGGAGTTTAAAGAGGGCGAGAGCCTGCTGGATCTGCTCAAGCTCACAGGGCTGCCTGAGATGCCGGATACCGGGCTGGTGGGCAACGTTAGCGTAAGCAGTGGAACTCCCGGCCAGGGCAGAACAGTGGCGCTCACTTCCGCAATGCTGGAGCAGCCGCTGGTCAAGGGCCAGTTTTTCGAGTTTCCCCTTCGCGATCACTGGGTTTTTATTACGGGGTCAACCAACTCATGGGGCCGCTTTCAGTACAGGCCGGGCTGGGTGGTGCAGGACTACCTGGGCCAGGCGGGCGGACCCAACTGGAACGGCAGCAAGAAAATTTTCGTGCGCCGCAAAGATGGTATAGAGGTTGAGGCGACCGCAACCGATCCGATCTATCCGGGCGATGTGATTTACGTGCCGGAGAAGCTTCATGTAGAGCGCTACCTGGCTGTCGGCGTCGGCTTGCTGGGCACGGTTCTTGTCCTGGTGTTTAAATAAGTCTTGGAGTATTCACCGATGGCGGAAAGAGACTGGCAACCGATGCAAACGCTGGCCCTGCTGATCAGGCGCTGGAAGCTGATTTTTGTTGTATGTCTGCTTACAGGGACCGGAACGGCAGGGGTGAATTTCTTTGTCCTGCCGCACTGGTACCGCTCCACGGCGGTGATTATGCCTCCCCAGGACAACTCGTCGTTCAGCGGCCTGGGGATGCTGCTTTCCCGTGTCCCGGACCTTCCCGGCGGAATCGGCCGGATTGCCAGCGGGATGGGCGCGTTGAGCCAGTCACAGTACCTGTTCGTGATAGTTCTCAACAGCCAGACCGTGGCCGACTCGCTGATGGATAAGTACGACCTTCAGAGAGTATACGACAAGGAATACCGCTTCCTGGCCCGTAAGGAGTTACGCAGTCACACCTGGATCGATTTTCCGCCCGAAGGCCATGTGGTGATAACCGTGGAGGCGAAGGATGATCCGCAACTGGCCCGTGATCTGGCGCTGGAGTATTTCGTCCAGCTCAACAACATTCTCACTGACAGGATGATCAACACGGCCAGCACCAAGCGTAAGTTTCTGGCGGAGCGGATAGGCGAGACGAAGGCCCGGTTGACTTTTGTAGAGGACAGCCTGGCCAGTTTCCAGAGGGAGCGGAATGTGGTGGTACCGGTCGATGAGCCGGGTGGAGTGGGCGAACTGCTGCTTCTGCCCGTGCGGGGCAACCTTGAGATGCTGGCGCGGATTGAGGCGGAGCGGGAAGCCAAATCAATCGAACTGAGGGTCAAGCAGTCGTTCTACAGGCAGAACCATCCGGATATGGTGATACTCAGGAAACAAATTAAGGAATACGACCGCACGATTACCAAAATCGAAAGCCAGATGCCGCAAATCTCAATAGATTTCGCCCGGCTCTACCGGTCGCTTAAAGTCCAGGAGGAACTGCTGCTGCTGCTGACCGCCCAGTATGAGGAAAGCCGGATTAACGAGGCCGACGACAGTCCCACGGCCGTGCTGCTCGATACTCCCGAACTTCCCGAATATAAGTACCGCCCCAAACGGTTGCTCAACACGCTGATCGCCACGATTGGGGCGCTGCTGCTGGTCTGTATCGTAATAGTACTGACAGAGCGCTACCGCGAGCAGAACCGGATGGTCTGAGCCGCAAAGCGCGGCGCTTCACTCAGTATCCAGGCCATGCTTCTCCATCCTTCGCCGAAGGCTTTCCCTGCTGATTCCCAGTATATCGGCCGCTTTTGACTTGACTCTCCCGGTCTGACCGAGCGCCTGCAACAGCAGGTGTTTTTCGTTTTCAGCCAGGTTCAACGTTCCGGCCGGCAATCCGCCGCCTGCACCGCCTGATGCCGCGGGGTGTCTTGTGCTCAGATTTGGAAAATCCGCCGCACCCAGAATTTTGCTCTCAGCCAGAATCATCGCCCGCTCAATCATGTTGCGCAGTTCGCGGATATTGCCCGGGAAAGTGTAGGACTGCAACTCAGCTATCGCCGACTTGTCAATGCCATCAATCTCGGTGCCAAGTTCGTTGTTGAACGCGGCCATAAACCGGCTGCCCAGCGCAGGGATATCCGCAGAGATAGCTCTCAGCGGCGGCGTCTGAAGGATGAATACTTCGAGCCGGTGCAGAAGATCGAGCCGGAAATGGCCGTCAGCCGCCATCTGGTGCAGGTCGCGGTTGGTGGCGGCCACCACTCTCACATCCACCTTAATTTCTTTCTTGCCTCCCACCCGGAAGAACGAATACTGCTCAAGGGCGCGCAGTAACTTGCTCTGCAGGCGGAGCTCCATGTCGCCTATCTCATCGAGAAACAGCGTCCCCCCGTCAGCCAGCTCAAAGAACCCCGCCTTGCGGCCCTGTGCGCCTGTGAACGCTCCCGGCTCGTGGCCGAACAGTTCGCTCTCGGCCAGTCCGTGCGAGAGGCTTGTGCAGTTGACCGGAATGAACGCGTTATCCGCCCTGGAGCTGAGCTTGTGGATAGCCCGTGCCACCAGTTCCTTGCCCGTGCCCGTCTCACCGGTGATCAACACGGTTGTGCGCTCCGTGCGGGCCACTTTGCCGATCAAGGTTTTAAGTTGTTCAATTGGCGGGCTGGAGCCGATAATGATATCAAGTTCCTTTGCTCCGCCCGAACGTTCCATCAGGTCAATCTGGCTTCTGGCCTGCTGGCGTTGCTTGCGTACCTTATGGAAGCGGCTGGTCCTTTCCAGGGCCATGTTCAGCTCCCGGAAATCGATTGGTTTCTTAATGAAATCGAACGCTCCACAGCGCTGGGCTTCGATCACCAGGTCCATGTCTCCGAACCCGCTCATCAGGATCACATCGATACTATCGTCCAGCGCCTTGATCTCCTTGAGCAGGGCCAGGCCATCCATTCCCGGCATTCTTACATCGGTGATCACCAGCTCGGGGCTTTCCTCGCGCAGAGCCTTCAGAGCCTGGCTGGCATCGCTGCAATAGCCGACATCGTGGCCCTGTTCATTGAGGTAGGTTACAACCGTATTGAACACGACCCGCTCGTCGTCAACTACAAGAATCTGCATTAATTTAACCCCGGATTAACGTTCAACTCATTAAAAGTGGCAATCAACTCTCGTCCCCACACACTGGTATCCAAATCTGAAATGCCGTTCCCTCTCCCGGCTGGCTCTCTACCTCGATCTTGCCTTTGATGTCCACAACAGTCTGGTAGCTGATTGCAAGGCCGAGGCCCGTACCTTTGTCCGGGTCCTTGGTGGTGAAAAAGGGATCGAAAATCCGTTCCAGGTTTTCCTGTGGAATTCCCGGTCCGTTGTCACGAATCTCGATTCTGACCCAGTCGGCTTGATCCCTGGCGGCTCTTATGCAGTCCACGTTGATTGTCTTAAGTTTGTCGCCGTTTTCGTCGTCCAAGTCACCGGTCTCAATCAGAGCGTCGCGGGCGTTGATCACGAGATTGAGGAACAATTGCTCAAGGCGTGAGCTGTCGGCCATTACCACCGGCAGTCCGGGCTCGAAATGCTCCTCCAGTTTTATGCCGTGTTTTCCGATCTGGTTACGCACGATCTTCATTGCATTGGCGAAAACCGCACTAAGATCAACAGGGCTGTTGGCCTGGGGCAGACTGCCCGAGCGATGAAATATCCTGAGGTTGTCTATAATGCCGCTCATCCGCTCCACTTCGCGCAGCAGGTCGGAATAAACTACGGCCAATTCATTTTCCGGTGTAGGATGGCCGTGTTCGATCCTGCTCTGCAGCAACTGGATATAAGTGGCGATACCGTTGAGCGGCTGATTGAGCTCGTGGGCCACGCCGCTGGCCATTTCTCCCAGGGCCGTCATCCTGCCGGAATGGATCAACTGTGCTTCCATTTCCTTTTCACGGGTAATATCGTCAATCATCAAAAGTATTTGCCTTTTGCCGTCTACCTTGCCGGGCAGAAGGCAGGAGCTGGCCCTGGCAATCTTACGCTCCCTGTTTTCACTGGGCTTGACAATCAGATTGAGTTGTTTGCGGATTACCTGGTCCGGGGAATCGAGTACGCTTAAAATCATTTTGTTAAGCAGGCATGCCGACTGGGGCGAGCCCGGGCCGGCACCATCCACCGCATGGATATACTGGCAAAGATTTTTCCCACGGGCTTTTTCTATCGATACTCCGGTAGTCGATTCGAACATCATGTTCGATTCCAGAATTTTCTGCTCGCTGTCAACCACCATCAGCAGACTCGGTGTGGCGTCAAATATGGCCTGCAACTTCTCTTTTTCCCTGCTGAGCTGCCTGGTCTTTTCCTTTACCTGTTTTTCCAGGGCTTTTTTGTAGAACGCCTCACGCTGGTTGAGCGCCCGGGCACTGGCGGCATTTACCAGGGTCTGGTTAAGCTCGCTGAATTCAAAAGGTTTTGTCAGGTAGGCGAAAGCACGTAGATTGAGCGCTTTGATTGAATCCTGGATATCGGTGTAGCCGGTCATCATGATCACTTCGATGAACGGAAAACTCTCCTTGGCTTTACGCAGAAGGTCGATTCCGCTTTTCTCGCCCATCTTAATGTCCGTGAGCAGCACATCGATTTCGTCGCTCAACAGCTCGGTTCCCGACTCGAAATCGTTAGCTGTTTTGACCTCCCAGCCAGTGCGATCCAGAAACGACCCCAGCATTTGCCGTACCTGCGGATCATCATCGACTATCAATACCTTCATCATGGCAACACGGTCCTATCGCTTGTAGATGAACACTTTACGCCTCTTGGAGAGTCCGCAATATCTCATTGGCTAACAATGTATCCTCGAAAGCGGTTGCTTTCAATAAATCATCATAAGGGGAAAGTGTCAAGGGATAAGCCACTTGAGGAGGGTATTCCTGGCAGGTCGGATTGGCATGGTCCTCATCCGGCTGGCGCCGTGGTTTCTTGCCGCGGAGCAATCCGGTAAATATCGTAAATATGTATCGGCTGACAGTTGGTGTCTGGATATGTGTTGATTCATCAATGCGGCACGGGTTTTCCATTAATTAAAAAGAATTCCTCGCGGGTTGCCGCGGGGTAAGCTGTTGCATGTGCAGGATGAGCAGCATTTGCCGGTTCCATTTTTCGAGGATTTATGCTGGATAAGATAAAACACCGTGCGGTTAAGAGCAGTATCGAGTAGCAAGTAAAATCAAGCGGATAATATTGGCGATGACCCGGATGGACAGGTTTGCCCAAATGCCCGGGGATGAATATGCCTGTGCCGGGCGCCAAATCGAGTTCTGGATTTATATTCAGAGTTGATGGGCTGTCCCGATGGCAGGGGCGCACCTGCCAAAAGGGCAGTGGCAGTAGGGATGTGATTTTGCTACTGACTTGCTAAATGACGCTAAGTGTTTTATTATCCCTGATCTGTGGGAAACAACAAGCCGGTTCTCGTGTTCTGGTACGCCTCTTGCTTTGGCAATGGCTGTAGCGCTGAGCGGGCAACGACTAATGAGATGAGGTTGACAGATGCCGATCTATGAATACCAATGCAAGGGTTGCGGCAACAGTTTCGAGGTGCTCCAGGGTATCAACGAGACCCCGGAACTTAGTTGCCGCAAGTGCGACGGTGGCAGCATTGAGCGGGTGCTCAGCCCTGGCGCTTTTGTATTCAAGGGAAGTGGCTTCTATGCCACCGACTACAAGAACAAGGGTAAGGAGAAGGAGAAGGGTAAGGAGAAGGAGAAGGCCAAGGAACAAGCCCCGGCGTGCGATTCCTGCGCGCAGAGCGGGGGATGTCCTGCCGCCTCCAGTGACGCTTGAAATTTTTTTACCCCTTGTATTAGCACTCTCCATTAACGAGTGCTAATACATTTTTCTATCTGGTTCATTGTCAAGCTGTTGTATTATTAATCTCTAACCAACGGAGTTTGTGCTATGGCTATTAAGATCAAACCGCTGGCTGACCGCGTCGTGGTCCAGGCCATCGAAGAGACCGAGCAGAAGAAGGGCAGCATCATCATCCCCGATACGGCCAAGGAAAAGCCCCAGCAGGGCAAGATTGTCGCTGTTGGGCCCGGCAAGGTGAGTGATGAGGGCAAGAAGATACCGATGGAGCTCAAGAAGGGTGACGTTGTGCTCTACGGCAAGTACTCCGGTACCGAGGTCACGATTGACGGCGGCGAGTACCTGATCCTTCGCGAGAGCGACGTGCTGGCGGTTTTCTAAGACAGCCCCGGTTCAGCTGAAATGAACGCATTCGACTTTATTAACTGATCAGAGCCGCCGCATATACCGCGCGAGCGGCTTACAAAAGTTTCAGGAGGAGTTTAGAATGGCGAAAATGATTGAGTACGGTACCGATGCCCGCAACCAACTGCTTCGCGGTGTGGACCAGTTGGCCAACGCGGTCAAGGTTACTCTCGGCCCCAAGGGCCGCAATGTTGTGCTGGACAAAAAGTTTGGGGCTCCCACGGTCACCAAGGACGGCGTGACTGTCGCCAAGGAAATCGAGCTCGAGGACCCCTTTGAAAACATGGGCGCCCAGATGGTCAAGGAAGTCGCTTCCAAGACCAGCGATGTCGCCGGTGACGGTACCACCACGGCCACCGTGCTGGCCCAGGCAATTTTCAAGGAAGGCCTCAAGGGTGTTACCGCCGGTGTGAACCCCATGAGCATCAAGCGTGGTATTGACAAGGCTATTGTCAAAGTGGTCGAGGATCTGCGTAAGAACTCCACCCCCTGCAATAGCAAGCTGGAAATAAGCCAGGTCGGCACGATCAGCGCCAACACCGACGAGGAGATTGGGGAACTGATCGCCGACGCAATGGAAAAAGTGGGCAAGGACGGCGTGATCACGGTCGATGAAGCCAAGTCGGCCGAGACCTTTCTTGAGACAGTCGACGGCATGCAGTTCGACCGCGGCTACCTCTCCCCCTACTTCGTCACCGACAGCGACAAGATGGAAGTGCTGCTCGAGGACGCCTACATCCTGATCTACGACAAGAAAATCAGCGCCATGAAGGACCTGCTGCCCGTACTTGAGAAAGTGGCCCAGCAGGGTAAGCCGATGATGATCATCTCCGAGGATGTCGAGGGCGAAGCCCTGGCCACCCTGGTGGTCAACAAGATTCGCGGCACCCTGAAAGTGGCCGCTGTCAAGGCTCCCGGTTTCGGTGACCGTCGCAAAGCCATGCTGGAGGACATTGCGATTCTAACCGGCGGCCATGTGATCAGCGAAGAGATCGGCCTCAAGCTCGAGAGCGCCGAACTCAAAGATCTTGGTAAAGCCAAGAGGATCACGATCGACAAGGACAACACCACGATCATCGGGGGTTCCGGCAAGAAGAGTGATATCACCGGCCGTATCTCCCAGCTCCGTCAGCAGATCGAAGACACCACCAGCGATTATGACCAGGAGAAGTTGCAGGAACGCCTGGCCAAGCTGGCCGGCGGTGTGGCCGTGATCAATGTCGGCGCCGCCACCGAAGTGGCGATGAAGGAGAAGAAGGCCAGAGTTGAGGACGCCCTGCACGCCACCAAGGCCGCGGTCGAGGAAGGTATCGTACCCGGCGGCGGCGTGGCTCTGCTGCGCAGCATCAAGGCCCTGGACAAGTTCAAGGCCGGCGATGACGACGAGCAGGTGGGTGTCGAAATCGTCAAGCGCGCTCTTGAGGAGCCCCTGCGCCAGATCGCCATTAACGCGGGTGTCGAGGGTGGCGTGATTGTCGAGAAGGTCAAGAACGCATCCAAGGCTGTTGGCTACAACGCAGCAAACGACAAGATCGAGGACCTGGTCAAAGCCGGTGTGATCGATCCGACCAAGGTTGTGCGCACGGCTATCGAAAACGCCGCGTCGATCTCCGGTCTGATGCTGACCACAGAGGCGCTGGTTTCCGACAAGCCCGAAGAGGCTCCGGCTGGCCCGCCGATGCCTCCTGGCGGTGGCGGCATGGGCGGCATGTACTAAGCCGGCCAAACGCCTGTAATTGATGTGAAATTTGTGTAATGTCAAAGCCGCCGCGGTTTATTTACCAAACCGCGGCGGCTTTTTTGCTGAAGTTGCATACTTGCTCCGCATTAGCCTTTTGAGTATTTTATCCACCTGTTTATCTCTGGAAAAGTTGTCCTTGTTACCAATGCCAATGGAAAAGTGATGAGCGATAAGAAAACAATCACAAAAGACATGCTGGTAGACGATCTTAGCGCCCTGGGACTTAAAGCCGGCGACTGGGTGGCCGTGCACAGTTCACTCAAATCTATCGGGTGGGTGGAGGGTGGACCGCCCAGCGTGATCGAGGCCCTGCTAACCGTGGTCGGCAAAAGCGGTGGAGTAATGATGCCGCTGTTTGTCAGGCCAGCGGGGATCAGGATAGACCTGGCGGTTACTCCCACCTATCTGGGGTTGCTGCCCGAGACTTTCCGCAAGTATCCCGGCGTGGTCCGTTCGGCCCATCCCACCCATTCGGTGGGTATCCTGGGCCCCGGAGCTCAGGAGATTGCCGAGGTCCACAGGCATGCCGGTTATCTCAACCCGGGAAGCCCATACAGCCATCTGGCCCGGCTGGGTGGCAAGGTACTGCATATCGGCTGCAACTGGAACTCCAGCAGTATTCTGCATCTGGCTGAGGTTCTGGCCGAGGTTCCGTACGTCCACGTGGCTTTCCCGGATTGGGTAAACGGGGTCAGCGGCCGTCACACCGACGGTTCGGTTATTTCAGACGTGCCACGCTACGTGCCGGGTGACAGCGTCAGGTTCCAGTTGGTCCAGGAAGAGATGGAGCGCAGGGGAATGCTCTCGGCAGGAAAAGTGGGCGAGGCCGATTCGATTCTGGCGCTGGCCGGCCAGATGCTGGAAGTGGGTACGGAAATGATGAAAGACGATCCGGGCAGGTTCCTCTGCGACTATGACGACTGTATTGTCTGCCCAATGGGGCGCGAGATGATCAACGAGTTGGAGCAGCAAAGAGGGGAGAAAAAGTGAGTTTGCCGGAAATACCTGAATACCGCGTGTGCCGCACCAGCGAGCCACCTGTTATCGATGGGCGGTTGGATGACCAGGTGTGGGAACAGGCGGAGGAGATCGAGTTGCTGGATACTGTAACCGGTAGCCGACCCGTTCAACGCACCACCGCGCGGCTGCTTTACGACAATGAGTGGCTTTATCTGGGGTTCCATGCCGAGGATAGCTATATCTGGGGCACGATGACCGGCCATGACGATCCGATCTACGACGAAGAGGTGGTGGAGGCCTTTATCGACCCCACCGGCTTGCTGACGTCCTACTACGAGCTTGAAGTCAGCCCGCTCAATACCGGGTTCGACGCCCTGGTTATCAACGATACTGTCCCCGCTGGCAAGAGTACGCGCGGACCGCGTTTCCAGGGATTCACCGGCTGGGACCCGAAAGGGTTCTGTCATGCCGTGCATGTGGAAGGCGAGCTTGGCAGCCGTGATTGCCGATGGTGGGAGTGCGAGATGGCGATCCGTTTCGATGACCTGTTTCTGGGCGGCAAGGTTCCGCCCCGGCCGGGCGATGTGTGGCGGGCCAACCTGTTCCGGATCGACAAGGACGGCGACAAGCTTGAGGAGAGTGCATTCAGCCCCACCGGGCACGCTGATTTCCATGTGCCGCAGCGTTTCGGCAAGCTGGTGTTCTGCTGAGTGTGCCTCGGGGCGGGAATAATCAAACTGGAATAACAAAAAAAGCCTTCCACGCATCTGTTTTGCGCGGAAGGCTTTTAAGTTTTTCTATCCAGAGCGGAGCAGGCTAGTTGAGCAAATTGTTCAACTCACGGCTGACCTTGAAAAAAGCTTTCTTTTTGGCCGGAACCTGGACTTCCTCGTTGGTCTTGGGATTGCGAGCCTTGCGGGCCTTGTGCTTTTTAACCTTGAACGTGCCGAACCCACGGATTTCAAGGTGCCTGTCGTCCTGCAGGCAGTCTTTTACTTCGTCGAGAAACTGCTCGACAACAACTTTGACATCCTTGGCGGTGAACCCGGTTTTCTCGGCAATCAGTTCAACAACGTCTGCCTTGGTCATAAACAATATCCTCCTAATATCAATTTGGGCTGTTATATTTAAGTAAGTATTATATATTTTTTGGGAGTAACTGGCTTCCCCGGTGAGAGTCTTTCCGGGGGCAAGCAGCGAGGACTATTCTATTGCATGTTCGGTGAATCCGCAAGAAAAAAATTTGTAAATTGTTAATTTACTAACATTTCTCTGATTTTCGTTTTTTATCAACGGGTAGTGGTGTTTAGCTTGTGCGCTGTGGTAACGTAAGCGATTAATTCGAAAGGATATTTTTGATGAAGCCCAGAATTCTGGTGCCGGTGCGTTCGTTTTACAAGGACTGGTTCCTTACAGAGAGTATCATGCAACGCTTGCGGGGGCTGGGAGAAGTGAAGCTGGCGGTGGACTCAGAGGATCTTCCGCGCAAGGAATACGCGGAGCTCTATCGTGGCAGGGATGCCGTGCTCACCACATGGAACACCCCGATTATAGACCGGGAGGTGCTGGACGCGGCCTCGGAAGTTAAAATAATCTCCCACTGCGGCGGTGAGGTTCGCCCCTTTCTCACCCCCGATTTTTTTGACATCAGGCCCGATATCACTCTGTGCAACGTGTCAAAAGTGATGGCTCAGCCGGTGGCTGAGTACGTGCTCTGTGTTACGCTTAGCCTGCTGAGAAGCCTGTTTGATTTCCGCCAGTGGGCTAAACAGGAGGGCAACTGGTGGGATTACAAGACAGAATGGAACGTGAGCCTGCTGCACAAGAAAGTGGGGGTGGTGGGCCTGGGGCAGGTGGCCAGGGAATTTATAAAGCTGCTCAAACCGTTTAATGTGGATATTGTGATCTACAGCGATTACATGAGCGACAGCCAGGCCGCGGCCCAAGGATTCAAGCAGGTTTCGCTCGATGAGATATTCTCCACCTGCGATGTGATCTCAATCCACGCGGCCGCCACCCCGGAAAACAGTCAGATGATCGGCAGCGAACTGCTGGGTAAAATCAAGCGGGGAGCGGTGCTGGTCAACAGTGCGCGGGGTATGCTGGTTGACGAGCAGGCTCTGGCCGATGAGCTTGCCGATGGCCGCTTCAAGGCCGCTGTGGATGTCACCTGGCCCGAGCCTCCGGCCAAGGACAGCCCGTTGCGCGGCGATATTCCCAACCTGCTGCTGACCCCCCATATCGCCGGGCCCACTCCCGACCAGCGGATCTGGATGATGGAGGAAGCGCTCTATAACCTCCAGGCGTTTTTCTCTGGAGGCGAGGTGCGTGGGATTATCGACAAGGAGCGTTTTTCCTACATGGCTTGAGTTGTTTTGTTGAGATAAATGGATTGACGCAAAAAGCCCCCGCCGGTTAACTCTTCCGGCGGGGGCTTTGAATTTAGTCTTTTCAACAGGCCGCGGGTCAGGACTTGTCCGGGAAAATCGATTTGGGTTTCTTCTTTGTCATCCGGCGATCGACTATCTCGAAATTTAATTCGTCCTCTGAAAGACGCTCCAAAGCCTCGGAGGTGAATTTCTTGTCCAGAAACTGGGTGCTGTCGCGGTACTGGTTGTGCAACTTGCGGGCATACTTGGCCGCTATCACGCAGCCCTGGTATTTCGATCCGCCCTTCTCCGCCATTTCCTGAGGAGTGTGCAACTTCATCCGGATGCCTCCCTGCGCTGTATTTGAGTTACTGCATACAAGAGCATAAATGGCCGTTTTCGCCAATCCCCGGGCACTTCAGAGCCGCCCCAATCGCGCCATGCACCTTCCCGGCGGCGAAACGGTTTATTGACAAATACTTAGGAAGAAATTAATTTAATGGTATCAACCCAATTAAGCAATAGTTTTTATCGTATCGAGTTTTACGTTTCTGCCGGTAGGGCGGGAAATTACCGAATTACATTGGTTAGTGAGGATGACGATGGCAAGGAAGGAAAGCAAAAAGAAACGTGACAAGCAGCGGAAAGAGGCCGCTGAAATAGCCGGGATCAATACCGAAGCGGAATCCGCGGCAGGTGACGAGGTCCAGGAGGCGCAGGACGATACCCGGCAGAAAATCGAGCAACTCGAGCAGGAACTGGCCGAGGCGAAACAAAAGCACCTTTACGCGGTGGCTGAGCTGGACAATTTCAAGCGTCGTACAGGCAAGGAGAAAATTGAGCTCTCAGGCCATGTTAAGGCCGGTGTATTCAGCGATATTATCGGTCTGGTCGATAATTTCGAGCGCTTTTTCGAGCACGTGGAAAGTGACCGGGACAAGTTGGACAAAAGTTTTGTAGAGGGAGTGGAACTGATCCACAAAATCCTGTGGAAAATGCTCGAAAAGCATGGTGTGGAGCCAATTAACGAAACAGGTGTACCTGTGGACTATAACCTTCATCATGGGATGATGAATCAGCCGGTGGAGGATGAGAAGCAGGATCAGACAGTTATCGAAATCCTCGAGGTCGGCTATAAAATTGGCGATAGACTGATCCGCGCGGCCAAGGTTAAAGTCGGTGTTTTCGGCGGCTGACGGCTCTCTGCCAGCCTGAATATCCCTGCCGGTTATTGACAAGGGCTGTTGATTGTAGCAACTTGAAGCAGGTTGCCGTTCTGATCCCGGTGAATTATGCTGAGATTCGAAAGGCCTGAAGAAGTTGTTTGACAGCTTCAAACTAACCGCCATCCCGGGCAACTGGTTTAGGGGTTCAACAATCAACCGGCTGGTGTTACGATGAGATTTGCCAAGTTCAGTGTTTTTACTCTGCTTGCTTTAACGTTGCTCACTGGCCGGGCAACCGGTCTTGGCGCCGCGCCGCGCGTGGATGTGGCGGTGGTCAACGGGATGATCGGGCCGGTGAGCAAAGAGTTCATCCTCGAGAAGCACAAGCTGGCACGGGAGGCGGGCAGCGACCTGTTTGTGATCCAGCTTGACACTCCCGGAGGACTGCTCACCACTACCCGCGATATTGTCAAGCTCCTGCTGGGCAGCGATCTGCCGGTGGCGGTCTACGTTGCTCCCTCAGGCAGCCGGGCTGGTAGCGCCGGGGTGTTTATCACCATGGCCGCCCATATCGCCGCCATGGCTCCGGGGACCAATATCGGCGCCGCCCACCCGGTCAGTATCGGTATCGGCGGCGGCGGTGGTGGCAACGACAGCACGAACACGATGGGCGAGAAAGTGCTCAACGACACCCGCGCCTTTATCAAGACAATTGCTTCCCAGCGCAGCCGCAACGTGGCCTGGGCCGACTCAGCCGTACGCTACAGCGTGTCGATCACCGAGCAGGAAGCCCTGGAGCGCGGGGTGATCGACCTGGTGGCCGAGGATGTGGAAGAACTGGTGGAACTGCTCGATGGCTGGCAGCTGGCGCTTTCCAAGTCCGACACGCTCACGCTCGATCTGGCCGGGGCCGCTATTGTCACCCACGTGTACAACTGGCGTTACCAGCTTCTCGACCGGTTGGGCGATCCCAATATAGCTTATATCCTGTTTCTCGCCGGCCTGGCCGGGCTGTATTTCGAGCTCTCGAATCCGGGAATGATTTTCCCCGGAGTGGTTGGCGGGATCAGCCTGATCCTGGCCTTTTTCGCTTTCCAGACCCTGCCGATCAACATGGCGGCCGCGCTGCTGATCGTGTTCGCTATCGTGCTGTTTATCATGGAAGTCCAAATACCGAGCTTCGGCCTGCTCACCGTGGGCGGAATAACGTGCCTCCTGCTGGGCTCGATCATGCTCTATCGTGGGGAGTTATCACCTACCATGCCCGAAATCTCAATAAGCTGGCAAGTCCTGATTCCTACTGTCGCGGTGATCACCCTCTTTTTTGTGTTCGTTGTCGGCAAGGCTATCCAGAGTCTGCGCAGTAAGACCACCACAGGCAACGAGGGACTGGTTGGCGAAACCGGCCAGGCGTCCTCCGAGCTTGCTCCCGAGGGCAAGGTGTTTGTCCACGGGGAAATCTGGCGTGCGCGAGCCGAGTCCGGGACAATCGCCGCCGACACACCGGTAAGGGTTACAGGTGTCGACCGTATGCAGTTGACAGTGGAGCCGCTGGAGCGCTGAGGCGGCAAATTTCCGCAGAGTACCATTTCCAGCCGGCGCGTAACTTCGTTCCGGTAATAATCCGTTATATAATTTCATTTCTCCGGTCGGGAGGCCAGAATGCCGCAGCAACTCTACGTGCTGTTGTTACTGTTGGTCGTTGCCATGTTTTTCCTTTCCAGCATGATCAAAGTCGTGCGCGAGTACGAGCGCGGCGTGGTGTTTCGTCTGGGCCGCCTGCTGAGCAAGGAAAAGGGGCCGGGCCTGATCATCCTGATTCCTGTTATCGACCGGATGGTCAAGATCAGCCTGCGCACGATCACGATGGACGTGCCGCCCCAGGATGTGATTACCAAGGACAACGTTTCGATCAAAGTCAACGCGGTGCTCTATTTCCGCGTGATGGATCCCCGCAAGGCGGTGGTGGAAGTGGAGGACTACATGTACGCCACCAGCCAGTTGGCCCAGACCACGCTGCGCAGCGTGCTGGGGCAGAGCGAGCTTGACGAGTTGCTTGCCGAGCGTGATAAGATCAATGACGAGTTGCAGACAATCCTGGACCGTCACACTGATCCGTGGGGAATCAAGGTGGCCACGGTGGAGATCAAGCATGTCGAACTGACCCAGGAGATGCAGCGCGCCATGGCCCGTCAGGCCGAGGCCGAGCGTGACCGCCGGGCCAAAGTGATCAACGCCGAGGGCGAGTTCCAGGCCAGCCACCGGCTCGCCGAGGCCAGCGCAGTGATCGAAGAGCACCCGATGGCGCTGCAACTGCGTTTTCTGCAAACGCTTACCGATGTGGCGGCCGAGAACAACAGCACTCTGATCTTCCCGGTGCCTATCGACCTGTTCGAGCCGTTTATCAAGCGGCACAGGGACAGCGTTAAAAAAGATAGTGAAAAGAGCTGAGATCAACCGGACTGATTTTAAGCGAGGACGCTCAAGTTAAATAGTTGATTAAGGTTTTAGTGGTATTAATTCCCCCTTAATAAAGGGGGTGCCCGCTGTAAACGGGCGGGGGATGTTTCTGTCGGAAACGGCAAAAGGATATTGTTTAATGGAGCCAGACCAGGATTTTAACGCTCCGGTGGTGCGCGGCTACGACAAGGTGATCGACTTTTTCAGCAACATCGGTGCGCGCCGCGAGGCCGAGATGTACGTCAAGATGTTCCGTGACGTGGTCCCGTGGCGGTTCGCCGTGGTGCTGATCAGCGCTGATACGCTGGAGGGTTCCGTGCGCGAGGTGGCTCTCGATCTTGCCTACCTGAGCGGCATGAACCTCTACCCCGTTATCGTGCTCGATAACATCCAGGGCGCGGGCGGGCGGCTTGTGCCCAGGCGCCAATCGGATGAGGACCAGCAAGAACTGCCCCAGGGCCAGAGAATCCGTAAGCTGTCCAGGATCAACAGTAAGCTGGTCGATGAGGTGCATGCCGCGGGCGGGCAGGCCGCCGGGATATTCAACGAGATATTCAGCCTTCGTACGCCCACGGCCGATGATCCGGAGTTCGATTTCCGTCGCATGGTGGAGCATCTCACCCTGAAGCCGATCCGTAAAGCGGTGGCCAAACGCCATATACCTGTTATCAGCCCGGTGGTGATGGACCGTAACGGTGTAATGAGGGTGGTCAACGCCGAGAAAGTCAGCAAGGCGCTCTGTGCGCGGATCAATCCCCAGAAATTTATCATCATATCCGAGCGCGAAGGCCTTGTTGACAACGGTGGCAAGTTGATCAAGAACATCATCCTCTCCACCGACTACAAGGGCCTGCTGGATAGCGGCAGGCTGGACGAGGTGGCGCTGGGCCAGTTGGACGCCGGAGTGAGAGTGCTGCGCGAGGTGCCGAACCTGACGATCCAGTTCGCATCTGCCGGTAACCTGTTGCAGGAGCTTTTTACGGTCAAGGGCAGGGGAACCTATATCCGCGCCGGCCACGAGGTGCGCTCCGCCAGTTCGTTTGACGAGCTGGATGCGGACAGGCTGCGTCATCTGTTTGAAGAGGGCTTTGGCCGCACACTGGCAGCGGACTATTTTAACGAGCCGCCGCACAGGGTGTTCTACGAGCAGCATTACCACGGCGCTATCGTGGTAAAGCCGCTGGAGGGAGACACATTCTACCTGGATAAGTTCGTTGTGGGGCCGCGCTGGCAGGGCGAGGGTATGGGTGCGCCGCTCTGGCGGGAGTTGACCAAGCACTACGAAAAAATTATCTGGCGGGCCAGCCCCGTAAACCCAATCAACAAATGGTACCTCGATCAGGCCGAGGGTTTCCAGCGTACGCCGGAATGGAATATCTTCTGGATCGGTCTTAATCCCAGTGAGGTTGGCAAGCTGATCGAGCGGGTGATGTCTGTCCGCCGGACGGTGCTCTAAGGGGGCCGGACAGAGAGCAATTACATCAGACGGGGCGGCTGCTATCGGCCGCCCCGCTCACTTTTTCTGTGGACAATATTTTGCAGCGGAACCAGTACGCAATTTCGATGGAGGCGATCTGCCGCGATCACATGGCTTTGCAGCCGAAGGAAAACCTGTTGATCGTATCCGACAGCCCCCTGGCTGAGTTGGGCGCGGCGATGGCCGGGGGGGCGGAGGCCGCCGGTTTTAATTGCAGCCTGGTAGTGCTGGAAGAAGTAGTCCGTGCCGGGCAGGCTCCACCTCAGTTCAACGAGGAATTGCTCAGCGTGGTTCCGGCGGCGCTGCTGGTCACCGGCAGGTCGCTCTCCCACACCGAGGCCCGAAGGCGGGCCTGCTACGATCACGGCACACGGATCGCCTCCCTGCCGGGCCTTACCGAAGAGATGCTGGCCAGGCTTTTTATACCCGGCTCGGCGCACACCGTGGCCGCTCGCACAGAGGAACTTGCCAGGGAGCTTGAGGGAGCCTGCTCGGTTAATCTGGAAGGCCCTGCCGGAACGGACCTTAGCCTGTCCGTGGAAGAGCGCAGGCTCTATCTGGACACCGGCCTCTACCATGATCCCGGCAATTTTGGCAACCTGCCCGCCGGTGAGGTGGCCTGGTCGCCGGTTGCCGGCAGCGCGAAAGGCAGGATTGTGGCCGATATCGCTTTCGCCGGGCTTGGCGCTGTTGATGGCCTGGAGCTGATAATCAAGGAAGGCCGGCTGGCCGAAGCCCGGGGGCCCCGGGCGGATGAACTGCTGGAACTTCTGGCCGGTGAGCCGGAGCGAGTACTCGGTGAGTTCGGGATTGGCTCCAATGCGCTGGCCCGTCCCTGCGCAATAACACTTGAAGCCGAGAAAGCCGCCGGTACAGTGCATTTCGGTTTCGGCGACAACCGCTCGTTCGGTGGTGATAATATTGCCTCAGGCCACTGGGATTGCGTGGTCCGCTGTTCGAGCCTTAAGATAGACAACCGGGTTGTGGAGCTTGCACCGTGAAGCTGCTGCTGATCTCATATTTCTTTCCGCCCCATGGTGGCGGAGGAGTGCTCCGCGCCGCCGAGACAACTCGTCTGCTGGCCGGGCGTGGCTGGGAGATAACAGTTTTAGCTGGTCCGGAGGACGGCTGGTGGGTGCGGGATGACTCCCTGTTGGAGAAAATCCCAGCTTCTGTTCGCGTTATCCGTCCCCGGCCATCGGGCCTGGGCACCCTGTTCGCTGCGTTCCGTCAAGGGGGCGGGCAGCGTAACGAGAGCGGCGTACGGCTGCTCAAGAAAATTGCTGCCTGGTTGCCGGTAGTGGATGGCTATAGTGGCTGGGCCCGCTCCGTGGTGCGCACTGTTGTTGCTGATGGCCTCCGGCCCGATTGGATCCTGTCCAGCAGCCCGCCGGAGTCCTCGCACATGGCGGCGCTGGAGCTTGCCGGGCGGCTGGGTGCCCGCTGGGCCGCTGATTTCCGCGATCCCTGGACCGCCGGAATATACCGTCGCACTCCAACCGCGCTGCACCGTCGCTGGCACGAGTCGCGTGAAAGAAAGGTGGTCGAGCAGGCTAACCTGGTGATCGCCACCACCGAAGAAGCAGCAAAAGACTTCCGTTGCCGCTACTCCAGGCAGCCCCACGAGAAAATAATCTGCCTGCCCAACGGGTACGATCCCACTGATTTCTCAGGCGATGCCGCCGACCGGAAACTGCAAAAAACCCTGCGGCTGATCCACGCCGGTAACCTTACCCTGGAGCGCGATATATCCCCTCTGCTGGAGGCCATCCGCCGGGTTAACCGCGATGGCGTACAGTGCCGCCTGGAGCTGGCCGGGCAGGTGGCCCCCCGTATTGCGGATCAGGTGCGGGAGTTGGGCTTGGAGGAAGCGGTCTCGTTCAGCGGATACCTCTCCCGGCCCGAGCTGCTGAAAAAACTTGCAACCGCGCACGTGGGCGTGCTTGTGGAGGCTTTCCGACCCGGGGCCGGGCTTGTGGTTCCCGGCAAGTTTTACGACTATCTTGGCGCTTCACTGCCGGTGCTGGCCCTTGTCCCACAGGGAGCGGCCGCGAAACTTATCGAGCAGACCCGCTCCGGGATAGCCGCCACCGAACCTGACCCCCTGCGGCTGGAAAACCTGCTGCGCCAGTTGATTGAGAACCTTCGCCGCGGCCACCCCGCCCTCAGCCCGCCAGACCCTGCGCGGACCCAACAGTACCAGCGCCCCGGAATTATTGACACACTGGCCGGGCTGCTGGAAAAAGATAATTGACCGCTGAAATCATCCCCCGGCAAAAAAACCTCGAATGGCTTGTTTTTTGCTTGTTTAACTATTCGCTTTAATCACAACTACAAAAAACTTCTTTCCGCTGGTGAGCAATGCGACCGATTGCCCGTCTGGCGGGGGTTCTGTTGTTATTCCTGTCTTCCGGAGCGAGTGCCGTTGCACCGCCGGGAACAGGAGTGGAAACCCCTGCCGATTTTTCAGCAGATTTTGCCCGTCTGAACGCCGGATACAAAGCCAATCTTCGCATTGGCGAGCGCTCCGGTCACCTCACCTCGCTGGCCGCCGCCGCGCCCGGATCGATCCGGTTACCGGTTCTGCTGGCCGCCTACAACAACATACCATCCACTACCGAGCGTCAGCAGTTCCAGGACGGCCTGTTCGGTACACGCTCCACCGGCACGATGGCCCAGTACTTCGCCGAGGTAAGCCGGGGCCGGTTTATGCTGAGCGGGGACGTCCACGGCTGGTATTTTTTACCGCAGGCAAAAAGCTACTATACACGCGGAGGGCCGTTGGGCGATGAGGCCCTGTTCCCCGAATCCCCCGGCGGGCTGGTGGCCCATGCCGTGGCTGCGGCTGACAGCGGAGTCGATTTTGGGATGTACGATAACGACGGCCCGGACGGGGTGCCCAACTCCGGCGATGACGACGGGGTGGTGGATGCGCTGATTGTAGTGCATGGCGGCGGAGATGCCGCGGCGGGGGATAACGGCAATATCTGGTCGTACACGGGGCGGCTGGGCGCGGATGCGGTGGTTACGGCGGACCAATCAGCCAGTGGCGGGTATATCCGGGTCGATCTCTACTCCTTGTTACCCGAGCTGGCCGGTAACGGCAGCTTTCCCTTCCCTGCTGAGATTGGAGTGTTCTGCCACGAGTTCGGCCATCAACTGGGCCTGCTGGACCTCTATCCGGTGGCCGTTAACAGCGGCGAGGAGATTGTATCCAATGGTATCGGAATCTGGGGCCTGATGGGGTTCGGTACCCAGGGCGGTGATGGCTCCAGCCCGGAGCGTCCTACACACCCGTGCGCATGGAGCAAGCTGCGGTTGGGCTGGGTGGAGCTTGCAGGTCAGGATTCATCCGGGACGATTGCCCTGGAACCCGTGCAGGACTCCGGGAAAGTAATTCGGGTCTGGGACAACGACCAGCGTGATCTTAGCTATTTCCTGCTTGCCAACCGCTCACGGACCGGGTTTGACAGTGGTCTGCCGGGCGAGGGCCTGCTGGTCTGGCATATCGACGGGCGGGCATTCAACAACGACAGCGCAGTCCACAAGCTGGTGGACCTGGAGGAGGGCGACGGTCTGGATCAGCTCGACTCCGGCAGTTCAGCCGGCGACAGCGGCGACCCGTTTCCGGGAATCACAAACAATATTTCATTCGGCGCTGCAACGTCGCCATCGAGCAGGCGCTACGGCGGCGGGCCCAGCGGTGTGCTACTCAGCGATATAAGTATGGTCAACGGTGAGGCTGTTTTCACCCTGGTCCAGCCCTCGCGGAGCAGAATTACGCTCTCCTACGACGAGCACGGGCCCGATCCGGACCGTGGGTTCGGCTATGACAACAACCTGGCCCACGGCGCGGTGGTGTTCACTGCCCCGGTAAACGGAGTGATAGAGGCGGTTAGCACGGCGTTCATCTATCCGGGCATGAGCTACGAGTTGACCGCGCGGGGGGGGCACGACAACGGCCTGCTGGCTTGCTCCGTGCTGCGGCAGAGCGGCGAGGCCCCCGGCAGCGGCTGGCAGACTATCACTCTTGAGCAGCCATTGTACGTTGCCGCGGGAGATTCGCTTATTTTCGAGATGGCCTGGCGCTCAGCGGAGTTCGACCATGGCTGGCCGTTACCTTATGACCGCAGTGGCCAGAGCAGCGGGCGGAGCTGGGTAAGTCTTTACGGAATAAGCCGCTACGAGCGGTTTGACTATGACATTTCACTGCGCGCTGCCATGAGGCCATCCGCTGAGCCGGGCGATGCTCTGGAACTGGCGAGGTCGCTGGAATTTTCCACGCCATCCCTTAACCTGGGCCGCACGTTCAGCGGTGAAACCTACCGTGCCGTTCTTCCGCTGGAGAACACGGGCCAGCGTCCCTTGGAGCTTTCCGCGCCATTGGTTGCGGGCCGTGGATTCTCGCTGGTTTCGCACCCCTCGCGCCTTGAGTGCGGCCTTACGGACTCTGTTACCGTGGATTTCTCACCAGTGGGGAAGGACAATTACCTGGGGCAGGTGCTACTGGCCGTGCCGGGAAGCGCGGAGCCTGTGTCCGTATCGTTGGAGTCGGTGGCCGAAGGTTGGAGTGTGCGCTATGATTCCTCCAGTGTGCCGGCGGGACTGGCCTCGTTTACCGATGCAGCCCACGGCGCGGCGCGGTTTGACATGGAGAGCAACGTGCTGGTGGCTGGTGTACGCACCTACTGCCATCGCGATTCGATGGTTCTCGGTTTGCGTATCTGGGCCGGAGTGGGCAATGGCGGTGGGCGTTGCCTGGTGGCCCAAACCGAGGCCGATACGCTGTTGACCGGTGTTGGATGGCATCAGGTGTTCCTGCCGCAACCGGTGGCTGTAAAGAGTGGCGACACGTTTTATGCAGATATCCGCTATTCCACCCCCGGAACTGCTTACAACGAGCTTGTCCCTATCGATACAACTCTGCCGGTGATTACAGCCTCATATTACACCATCCGCGAGCATGAGAGCTGGATATTCGCCCGTCACCCCGTGGCGATCCGCGCCCTGATGGTTTCCCCGCTGGATTACGATGGCCCGACCATAGTCAAACAGGCGGCGTCCACTGTTAGCGAGCATGAACTCGTGCTGGAGGACGTACGAGTGGGAGCAGAGGCGTCGGCCGGGTTGTGGCTGGTCAACAGCGGGACAGCCGATATGCCTGCCAGCGCCACGGTGATATCCGGCAGTGACAGTTGCACGTTCGCTCTGACGGACTCATCGTGGCGGATTACCTGCGAGGATTCCGTGTGGCTGCAAGTCACCTGCACCGCATTGTCTCCCGGAGTCCATACTGGCATGCTGGAAGTGTCAGCCGCCGGCTCACTGATAAGTGTGCAGCTTACAGCCGTGGCGGGTTCTTATGAACTGGGCCTTGACGAGAGCGGCCACACGGCAACCGGCGGCTATAACGACAGCACGGCTGCCGGGGTTGTCGAGTTTGTGACGCCCTGGGCCGGAACGCTGGAGCGGGCGCGGTTCTACGTTAACGTTCCGCAAACAAGGGTTCGGGCGGTGGTTTACGGCCGGGTGGGCGAGGACGGCGTTCTGGCCGACTCGCTGGCCTCATCGGGCGACAGTGTATTTGTACAAGCCGGTTGGTATGAGCTGCCTCTGCAACCTCAACTAAGTCTGGCGGTGGGCGACAGTTTTGTGCTGGCGGCTGTGTTCAACGCACCCGGTACATATCCTTTGCCGATTGACCATCGCGGAGAACCATCCGGCCACAGTTATGCGGGGCCAGGGGTAAACTCGGCGCTGGAGAAGCTGAATTTCGACCTCAATGTTCGTGCGCTTGTTTCCGCGGCAGGGGCAGAGACGTACCCGGTATCCGGCACGGTTAGTTCTCCGGGCGGGGTAGCGGCCGAAGGTGTACGGATATCACTCACCGGCGCGAGTATAGCATACAGCGCGGTTACGAATTTCAGCGGAGCATTTTCGCTCAGAGCCGTGGCGGCGGGCAGTTATAAGCTGGGAGCGGCGTTGAAGGGATATCTGATATCCGGCCCGGCTACGCTGGAAGTAGCCGGGGAAATCAACGGCCTGGCCATGGTGGCGCGCCGCGAAGGCAGCGGGGACATTAACGGCGACGGGAGCGTGAACATATTCGACCTGCTGAGGCTGCTGAGTGCTATGGCGGGTAACAGCGAGCCGGATGGGGCGGAGGATGTGAACGGTGACGGGCGGGTGGATATATTCGATCTTTTGGAAATGCTGGCGATAATCCGCCGGTGAGCGAAACTGCCCGCAGTCTTGTTTGACAGCGGCAGATTAGGGTTGTACATTACAGTTGCAGTACTGCTTGCTGTGTGGTAAGTTGTTGCATGTCAATGCGTTGTATTTAGTTGTGCTGATATTCTTTGCCGGCTGTAAGCCTGGCGGCCAACCCTGTCAATGGAGCCCAAATCCTTTATGCCGCATCAGCAGCGACGTCCCAACCGCAAGCATTTCGTTTCAGCTGAGTTTCTGCTTTCTCCGGAAGCCCAGCCAGTGCGCGTAGTGGCGGAGAGCACCTATCCGTTTTACCTTCGCGCCTGCGAGCGCCGTGGCGAAAAAGTTGAGCTGTGTCCTGTCCCGGTGCTGGACGACGCGTATATGAACAGCCATGAGGCGCGCTGGGTGAGAATCCTGGCGGAGACCACCTATGCCCAGGTGAAAATGAAGTCTCTGGGTATGCACAACACGGTTGTCTTTTTCGGTTCGGCCCAGATTCCCAGTGCCGAGGAGGCTACCGGGCGGCTTGACGAGGCTCGTAAGTCGGGCGATACCAAAGTTATAGCCCGGGCGGAGAAGATTCTGGAAGTTTCCTCATTCTATGAGGATGCCCGCAAACTGGCGGCGCGGATCACCTCGTGGTCGATGGAGCAGGGTACCCCGGAAACCCCGCAGCCGTTCGCGGTCTGTACCGGCGGTGGTCCGTCGATCATGGAAGCCGGTAACCGTGGGGCCGCTGATGTGGGTGGCAAGTCCGTGGGGCTGAATATCTATCTGCCCCATGAGCAGGACCCGAATCCGTATATTTCACCTGAGTTGAACTTTCAATTTCACTATTTTTTTACGCGCAAGTTTCATTTTCTTTACCGGGCCAAAGCGCTGGTGGTGTTTCCCGGCGGCTACGGCAGCCTGGACGAGTTGTTCGAAATCCTGAACCTGATCAAGACCCGGAAGGTTGTCAAGCAGGTGGAGGTGATCCTTTACGGCAGTACGTTCTGGAAGAATGTGATCAATTTCGACTACATGATCGACTACGGAACGATCAGCGAGGCGGACCTGGAATTGTTCAGTTACGCGGACACGGTGGACGAGGCGTACGGCAAGCTGACCGCGCATCTGCAACACTATCTGCACAAAAAAGAATAGGACGAAATACAAGAGGGGTGGTTGAGGATGCATTGCAGGCACTATGAAAAGCAGACAAAGGGTGATGTAAGAGAGGTGGAACTGGAGGGATTGACCTGCCAGATGGCCGAGCTTTGCCGTCGCAAAGGCATCTGCGTACTCTCGCCGTTCAGTATGCCGGAGTTGGCCAGGGGGGCCGCGGGGGAGAAGGAGGGGGAGCGTGGCAGTGGTAACGGCAATATTGATTTTGGAGCTTATTTCGAGATTCTGCGCTTTAAGAATGCCCTGGGGTTCCAGTGGCAGCGTTACGATGTTTATACCGAGGCGGTTGAAGCCGCCGCCAAATACCGCGAGCACGGACAGCCTAAAGTAGTCCGCCGCGTGGAAATCTTTCAGCTTCCCGATTGAGGCTATGGGCGAACGAGATCCCAAAACAGCCATGCTGCTGGCGGATAGAATGGTGGGTTCATTTTTTGCCGGCCTGAGCGAGCAGGAGCGCAATGAGGTTCTGGCGGGCGAAGCCGGGGCGGGCAACTCGCCGCTGTTCTCGATGCTTTCCTACACGTTTGATGTCTTTCTGGAATGCGTGGAAATGCCCGAGGAAAAGGCCCGTGTTTTTTTTGGCAAAGCGGTGAAAAAGAAGCTCGAGGAATTCCGTAAGCAGGCAGTAAATGGCCACCGTTAGTGCGGGGCGCATGAAGCATTACCCCGCACCCGGATTCTTTTGCACGTAGCGCTCTGGCTGAGTAGATTCAGGTAATAGTAGCGAGCTGATAAAAAGCCCCCGGACAATTGCCGGGGGCTTTTTACATCACGTTGTGCGTGCCGCGGGATTCAACTGACCTCCTTGTCGTCCTGCCAGAACCCGATCTTGTTGTTTTCCGTGTCCTGCACGATGGCGAACCAGCCCATCCCGGGAACAGGAGTTCTGCCCACGAGAACGTTGGCGCCGAGATTCCCGGCCTTGTCGAGGCTCTCCTGAACGTTGGCTACGGAAACATAGTTCACCGGTTGCTGGCCGTTAAGCTGGCGTTGCATCAGGCCGCCGCCGATACCGCTTGGCGTCTTGATCGACCAGTAGGCAGTGCCGCCGATTGTCATGTTTTCGAAACTCCAGCCGAACAACTCGCCGTAGAACTTCTGTGCTCGCTCGGTGTTGTCGACTGGTATTTCGAAATGGCAGATATTATGCATCCAGAGTCCTCCTGTTGATCCGTGGCCCACCATTAGCGGGCGCGTGTGATAGAATGTCCTTGACTGCCTCGATTATTTTCCGTAAGCGAAATCAGCAAAATTTTTCACACCCCAGCCCTGAACAGCCAGTTGAGGGATCTGGTGGTTGTGAAGCACCCGGCCGAACGCGTGCGAGTTGGGACCATGGGCAAAAATCGGCACAGGGTTGGCCGTATGGCTGCCGGTTGTCCAGCCGCCTGTTACGCTCGATTCTTCTTCGCTTGCTTTATTGATCGAAAGTCCCCCTGTCTCATGGTCGGCGGTGACAATCAGCAGGGTTTCGCCATCGTCCTGGACGAACTTGAGCACCATGGCGATAGTCTCGTCGAAATCCAGCGTTTCGGCAACGTTGTACTTAAAGTCATTAGCGTGGCCCGCCCAGTCTATCTGGGAGGCTTCGACCATCAGAAAAAAGCCCTCAGGGTTACGGTTCAGCACCTCGAGGGCGGTCTTTGTCATCTCTTTCAGGCTCACTTTGCGCTGAGCCGCGGGCTTCTGGTGGCCTGGAGAGAACAGGCCTACCAGCGTTTTGATTTTGTCCGGTTCCAGCTCACGGAACTCTGCCGGGTCCATTGTAACAGTGGCGCCGCGCTTACGCATCCGGGCAATCAGGTCCAGCTCGTCGTCACGGGCGCTCTCCGGATGGCTTCCGGGCAGGAAATACTGGTAGCCTCCACCCAGCAGCACGTCCAGCGGCTCATCCGCCATCTGGCGCGCAATTTCCCAGGCGTTGGCGCGGCTCTTTACATGGCTGGCAAAACAGGCAGGCGTGGCGTGGGTCACATCGCATGAGGCCACCACGCCCGTGCTCTTTCCGCGCTTGCGAGCCAGGTCGGCGATTGTGCGTACTCGCTTACCCCCGGCATCCTCGCCGATCCTTCCGTTGAGAGTCTTGATGCCGCTGGCCAGGGACGTGGCTCCGGCGGCGCTGTCGGTTATCAGAGAACTGTCCAGCGACAAAGTAATGCTCTGGCCGGTTTCCTCCATACGGTCCATCGCCAGGCCCACACCACGGCCGAACGCGGCCATCCGGGCGGCGGTCACCTGGTTGAATCCCATCCCGTCGCCGATCATCATGATGATATTCTTTACCTTTTTCACTCCAGGAATGGCTGTTGCATCGGGGTATTCCCTGAACGTTTTAATTGCCACCGTATCGTTGCTGTCGGCGTAAAGGGCCAGCGGCAGACAAATTAACAGAACCAGAATTGCACTTCCGGACTTCATAATGGAGTCTCCATGAGGTTGAGGATACGGATTGAGCGACAGGCATACAGTATCCGAATACCAGCATCAGCCTCAATATATACCAGAATGAGAACGATTGTCAATGTTAATTAGGGGTAATTCAGTGGCGGGTGGAGTGCTGTGGACTGATACGATAAAAGAGCGCGCCGGAAGAACCGGCGCGCTCTTTGAAATTAACAGCTTGATTCTGACCGTGTTATTCTACGCTGAAGCGGAACTGATCCACCCGGCTGTCGGGCGAGAACTCGTAAATCCAGTGGTTGCCGCCCGCGGTGGGGAAATAGTCGGTAACAGCAGAGCCGCCGGTGGAGCGGTTGTCCACATCAAAGCCCGCCAGCGCTCCGGCGGCTTTCTGACCGAAAGCGGTAATATAATAGTAATACAGGATCCCCACATTGGGCGCCAGGTAAGTTTCTATCCTGCCCTGTCCCTGGTTGGCGACTCCGGTAATCCTGATCACATCGTCCCACGTGCCGATTGCCGTGCCACTCTCCTTAAGGCTGCGCGTGCCCAGGTACTCGATCCGATAGCTGAAAATTTCCTGGAACTCAGTGCCCTGTCCCTGGCTGACATTGGTCGGTGGTCCCTGCCAGGTTCTGGTGGTGTCCGTGGGAAAGGCGATATACGGTTCGGCCAGCAGAGTCAGCATCAGGTCCGTGGCGAACCCGCTGAACGGCGTACGGATGAAAAGTTGGTCGAACCGGTTGACCGGAACGCTTTCCCAGTCGAAAGTTTCGCCTATTTTCAGCCAGCCGCCCTGTTTGTAAACTTCGGCCGCTCCGGCTATTTCGGCCAGGTCTTTGTTGCCCTGGTCAGCTCCCCGGAACAGCCAGCCATTGCTGCTGCGCCAGTCCGGATCGATCCTGAAATTGAGTGACAGGCCGGCGCTGGAGCTGGTATTGCGCGAAGCCGTACGCTGGTTACCGTCAAGCTGGACCAGCTTAAATCCGGAGGCCTGGGTTACAGGCTGTCCGCTTTCGTCAAGGTAATTGTCCCACCAGTGTTCCTGCCCTGTCGCGTGGCCCGGATCGACCACTGTTCCCCCTCCACTGTCGCTGCCACAACCGGTCAGGCAAACAATAGTCACCGCCAGGGTGGCTGCTGCAAGCAAGTGTTTCCAACCCGGAATCATTTATACTCCCATGATGATTTTCAACCCTCGTACCGGAAAAGTAAGATCTCCACACTTCCGCACTGCCCCTCGACCAGTTCTTGCTTGACCGGATACGCCCCTTTATGAAACGGTTGTTAATGCTCCGGATTGTCGGTTTCCGCGGCAGTGGAATTGCCCGCATCACTTTGATCCGTCTTCTTTTCCAGCTTTTCCCGCCCGGCGGTGAACGGCCCGTTTCTGAAAGCGGGGGAACAGGCCATCTTGCCCCGGCGGCGGGTAATCAATGACGAAAACACGATCCTGTTATTCATCTGCGTACCTCCTTGCAACGGCATAAATGCCGGAACAGATTGTTGAATCCGTTCCATTTCCTTTGCAAGAACCGCGCCTCGGGGAGGTGCGCCAATCAGTCTGTTAAACCTTGTCCTGGAAGGCCAGGAACAGCGAGCGGTAGTACTTCATCACCCGTAGCGGGTCGCTGCTGGCCGGGATTTCAGCGCAGCAGTAACCGTTGTAGCCTATTCCGTTCAACAGGCTCAGAAATTTACGCCAGGGGTATGTTTCCCAGAACAGGTCGCGCATGTGCACAAAATGGATCGAGTCGGCCACCAGCTTGAAATTGTGTTCCAGGCCACCGTCCAGCAGGTCGTTGTCGTTACAGTTCCAGTTGGTATATACATTATTACTCTCGCACTGTTCCATGATCGGGTGGTATACCGGAAAACGGCTGGTGTCGCTGCCGTGGACCTCCACCCTGATTTCCACTCCCAGATCGGCGGCGGCGTTGCCCACCTCGGTCAGCCCTTTGGCTATCTGGGCGATTGTTTTCTCACGGGGCACTCCATCTTTCTCGTGCAGACGGTTGGGCCGGACCTTGATCCCGTCGCAGCCCATATCAGCGGCCAGTTGGGCAAATTCCTTGGTGCCCTCGATATTTTTCTTCAGCACGGCCGGGTCGGGGCTGTCGTACTCAAAAGCGCTGCCCAGGCTGGCCAGCCGCACCGGCGAGGCCTCGAACATCGTGCGGATCTGTTTACGCTGATCCTTGTTCAGGGTCAACTCCACACCGTGGGCGTGGGTGGTGCGCAACTCCACGGCCTCGAACTTGGCTTCGGTGCAGTTCTCAATAATGGTCGGCACATCCCATTGGGCTGCAAGCAGATAGGTGACCAGGCCCACTTTGGGTCCGCCGTTTTTCGGGTTGTCCGCTTTGGAGGTGGAACCATGCAACTCACTCAGGCCGGCGGCGGCCACAGCGGCGGGCAGTGCAGCGCTCAATAATTCACGACGGGTGATCCCTGACATAAATCGCTCCTTGTTGGTATGAGGAATACTTGCTGGGATATGCAAAAAGGACGAGAGATTAGGCTAAAAATACATCAATTATCCGCACACCACAAGCAGTGGTTTGGCTTAAGGACATTGTTGGCCTGCCTTACCGGTTGAGACAAGCTAACTTGATTTTTGACCTTGTAGCATATTATGTTATCAATCTAAGAATGCGGCTGGTTGTCAAAGTCATGTCAACTGGAATTCTCAACTGTGAAACAGGAGAGGATGCAGTTCCGGCCGGATGAACATAGATTCATAAATTGAAAAGTTTTTTATGTATCATGGTAAAAAAGGGAAAGGGGACGATTGTGGCACAGGAAATATCAATCCTGCTGGGCGGTACGGCCGGGCAGGGGTTGCAGTCGATGGGGATGGTGATTTCAAGGTCGTTATCAAGGCTCGGCTTCCATGTGTTTGCGCTTCAGGACTACGAATCCCGTATCAGGGGAGGGCACACATTCTTCCTGCTGCGTACCGCCGGCTGCAGAGTGGACGCCCATACCGATAAAGTAGACATGATTGTGGCCCTGGACGAGCAGACGATAAAGCTTCAGCAGCCGCGCCTTAAGGATGAGGGCGTGATCATTTACGATGCCGACAAGATCAAGACCGGCTACGAGGGGAAGCAGTTTCTGCCCCTCAAGCTGACCTCGATCAGCCGGGAGAACGATGGCAGTGCCGCGATGGCCAACACGGTAGCCCTGGGAGCGGTGTGGTCGATGATGGAGTTGGAGCGCGAGGTGGTCCACGGTGTGCTGGATACGTTTTTCGGCCGCAAGGGCGAGGAAGTGGTGCGCAAGAACTGCAGGGTGTTTGACGCCGGCTACGAACTGGGAAGCCTAAGGCGCAAGGATGTATTGAAAATGACTGCTCCGGGGGGCGAGGCGCGGATGGTGATTTCCGGCACCGAGGCGGTGGGCCTGGGCGCTCTGGCGGCCGATGTCAGGTTCTACTGCGCCTACCCGATGACCCCGGGTACCGGCGTGATGGAGTTTATCAAGGCACACGGCAAAGAGTACGGCGTGGTGGTGGAGCAGGCAGAGGACGAGATCAGTGCGATGAACATGATTGTAGCGGGCTCCTACATGGGCGTGCGCAGCATGACAGGCACCTCGGGAGGCGGGTTCAGCCTGATGGTGGAGGCGATGGGCCTGGCCGGGTGCGTGGAGCTTCCGGTGGTGATCTACGAGTCCCAGCGGCCCGGACCGGCCACCGGCTTGCCCACCCGCACCGAGCAGGGCGATCTGCTGTTCGCCATTTTCGGCTCCCACGGCGAGTTCCCCAGGGTGGTGCTGGCCCCGACAACCCCGGAGGATGCATTTACGATCACCGCCGATGCGTTCAATATCGCCGACCGCCTTCAGACACCGGTTATCCTGTTCAGCGACCACCATCTCTCCAGCAGTTACTGGACAGTGGATGGCCTGGACACGGACAGCGTAACGGTTGACAGGGGTAAGCTTGCCAGCCGTCAGGAGCTGGACAGCGGGGCGGATTTTAAGCGCTACGCTCTGACCGAAGACGGGGTGAGCCCGCGGGCATGGCCTGGCCAGGGCACGGCGCTGGTGGTTTCCAGCGGCGATGAGCACGACGAGACCGGACATATAACCGAGAACGAGGAGATGCGCATCGCGATGGTGGACAAGCGCTGGAAGAAGCTCGAATTGCTGAAAGATTACCCCGGCATGCGCACCGACATCCAGAACGGAGCGGATACGGTGCTGGTGGGCTGGGGCTCAACGTGGGGTGCACTCAAGGAAGCTGTTCATAAGTTGCGGGTTCAGGGGGAAAAAATTTCACTGGTGCAGTTGACCATGCTCTGGCCGTTCCCCTCGGAGCGGTTCGTGCCGCTGGTGGAGGGGGCGAAAAAGATAATCGTGGCCGAGAACAACAGTATCGGCCAGCTGGCCCGTCTGATCCGCATGGAGACAGGGATAGCGGCCAGCGATACGATCCTCAAGTACGACGGGCGGCCGTTCAGCGTTGATAATATTCTCGAATATTTCAATAAAGTTAAGGAGAGGGCATAGATGGTAACCGTGGCGGATTATCAGGGGATAGACACGACATGGTGCCCGGGATGCGGAAATTTCGCCATCCTCAACGCGCTCAAGCAAGTACTGGCCGGGCTCGATCTGCACCCTCATCAGGTAGTGCTCTACTCGGGTATCGGGCAGGCGGCGAAACTGCCTCTGTACATGAAATGCAACATGTTAAACGGCCTTCACGGACGTACGCTCACCTACGCAACGGCCAGCCAGTTTATCAACCCCGGGATGCTCACTATTGCCGTGGGTGGTGACGGCGACGGGTTTGCCGAGGGCGGCAACCATTTTCTTCATGCCGTGCGCCGTAACCCGAACATCGTTTACCTGGCGCACAACAACCAGGTTTACGGCCTGACCAAGGGGCAGGCCTCGCCCACCAGCGAGCAGGGCATGGTTACTTCCACCACCCCGGAGGGAGTCTATCACGGCCGTTTCAACCCCGCGGCGGTGGCTATCTCACTCGACTGTAGCTGGGTAGGCCGCACTCATACCGGCGACATGCCGCATATGATCTCGATGATAGGCGATGCGATCAGCCATCGCGGTTTCGCCATGCTGGAAATCATGCAACCATGTGTGACCTACAATAAGATTAACACGCTCAAATGGTATCGCGAGAAAGCGTACAAAGTTAACGATGACGGTGCTTTCGATCCCACCGACCGGATGGCCGCGATGGCCAGGGCGCTGGAGTGGAACGAGCGGTTTCCGATCGGTCTGCTGTACCGGAACCCGAACCGTGTGGCGATGAGTGATAACGTGGCCGAACTTAAAGATGGTCCGCTCAATGCGGCTCCAGCCAGGGTGAAAGACGTGGCGCCCCTGCTGGAAAGTTACCGTTAGTGCGGTCCGCCCGCGGGCAATCTGGAGCAGTGAAAACTCTATCTGACCACTTGCCACGGTGTTGGCTGTACGAATTAAGCCGGCAGGGCTTGTTTTACCGCACATAATTATATATAATTGTTATAATTGTGTCAAAGATGGGAATGCTATCCAGTTGACAACGGTTCTTCATATAAACGCCAGCCCCCGCGGGGAGAGGTCTTTTTCCGTGCAGGCTGGCGGACGGTTTCTGGAGCGTTATCTGGAGTTGAATCCGGGTTTTACTCTGGATGTTCTGGAACTGGAGAACGAGGAGCTTCCGGAGTTTGGCCTGCGGGGAACCGAATGTATGGAGAAACTTCGCAGCGGCCAGAAGCTTTCAGTGGAGCAGGCGGAACTCTGGAGTTCTGTCGAGGCTGTGATCGCCCGTTTCAAAGCCGCATCCAGGCTGGTGATCAGTTGCCCGATGTGGAATTTTGGCGTTCCCTACCGGCTTAAACATTATATTGATCTGATCGTCCAGGCGGGATACACGTTCTCTTTCCGCGACGGCAGACAAGTTGGATTGGTGGAGGGTTGTCCGGCCCGGTTGTTTCTGGCGCGCGGGGGAGAATATGGACCCGGGTCAGGCCGGGAGCACAGGGATTTCCAACTGAAATACCTGGAAGAGATTCTTGGTTATATCGGATTTACCGACATCCGGACTTATGTTGTGGAGCCAACTGGCCGCAAGGGGCCGCAAGCCGCCAGCGAGGCTCTGGAAAAAGTGGTCCGGGATGCGCTTAATGAGATAAGTGATTTTTAGTAACTTTCAACTTTGTTTATCTGCCTGGAGTTGCCACGGCGAGTGGAGCGGTAGTGGAACAGGAATATTTTAACCTACTGAAGCAGGAACTTAGTAAATCTGGTCAGAGTGCGACAAAACTCAATTGCGAGGATTGTACGCGTCCATGCGGTAAAACCAAGGACGAAACGGTCGAGTGTCTGGCTAACCTTATGACGATTGAGTTTCTGTTGGATCACAGCTGAACGGGGAACAATCCCCAATCTTCAAGCAATACCCCCCCAGCCCGTTTACCTTTCTCACAACCGCTCCCCCCGGTAATGGCCGTGTCTTGCCTGATTCTCGATTTGCTACACAGTTTGCTTGACTGGCCCGTACTGGTTCACTTATCTTTCTGCGGGTAGGGCGGTATGTGGTGTATGTTGTAACTGTGTTGATTTTCAGTTGGTTGTGACAGGGTTAGTGTTGTCAGTGGAGACGGGAATAGAACAGATGTCAGTTTTTTTCTTCCACAATATACTCCGGTGGCCGGTCCGGTTTTTCCGGCCGGCGTTTTTCTTGGTTGTGCTGATGGCGGTTTCCTGCGCCGAGGACCTTCCTATCGTGCCGGAGGAGAGCAAATTCAGCGAGGCCGGGATCAAACTCAGCGCCGAAGCGGTCGCTTTTAAGCCCACCTTGTTTGGACGTTCCGACACGTTCGACCTGTCGATCGAGTACGGGGACACGGTTAATATGATTCTGCTCGTCTCGCTCGACGATACCAGCCATTTTACGGTCTCGCCAGACAGTTTCGCTTTCTCCAAGACAAAGAGAGAGCTGGACGTTAAGCTTACCTATACACCCACCATTATCGATCAGGCGGACTTTGGTAACCTTGTGCTGGTTACTTTCAATCCGCCGGATACTCTTACCGGCATTATCGATACGGTCGGGGTCGATACGCTGAAGCTCTCAGGGACCGGCCGGGGACAGTTCCTTGACCTGGAACTTGTTTTCGTCAGTGGCGGTTCTTTCAACATGGGTATTGATTCGGTTTCGGCGTTCGAGGACGTGGACAAGTCCGACCAGTGGGGCGAGCATGGTGTTGTGCTCAGCGATTTCTTTATCGGCCGCTTCGAGGTTACCAACCTTCAGTATTATGAATTCTGGAGCGAGGTCAAACCGAAGCACACGCCCAGGGATTCGTCCATTACCGGTACCTGGCCTCAGGCGGCCCGGCTAATGCCAAATTTCCCGGTGGTGGGTGTAAACTGGGATGACGCAACGGCGTTTTGCCGCTGGCTCAGCCTTAGAACCGGCGAGAGCTATACCCTGCCCACCGAGGCCCAGTGGCAGTACGCTGCATCCGGCGGACAGAACAGGCAGTACCCGTGGTCAGTGGCGGATGGCTCAGAGGAACCCGCCGACACGGTTGATCCCGGACCGCTGGCCAACACGCTTCAGGGTGGAGATGGGTACACATATACAGCCCCGGTGGATGCTTTTGAGGCCGGCGCCAGCGCGTTCGGCCCGCTGAACATGGCCGGCAATGTCTGGGAGTTGTGTCTGGACTGGTATGATAAGGACTATTACCGCGCGGATTACGAAACCTGGGTCGATCCCCAGGGCACGATTGTACCGGATAATTTTGTGTTCAAGGTCATTCGTGGCGGAAGCTGGTTCGAGACGGTAAGCCAGGCGGGTTGCACCAACAGGTCGGCACTCTTTCCGGAGAACCGGGAACTCAATGTCGGGTTCAGGGTTGTAAGGCTTCCCTGATCTCCGGTTACATCAACACTACTGGTATGGCGTAATCGTGAAAAATGGATTCAAAATATATTTTGCCGCATTACTGCTGGCGGCACTGGCGGCGGTTGTAGTTGCCCAGCAACCCGTGCCTTTGCCGGTGGTGGTCAACACCGACCCGGCCGGCAGCCAGACTCAGCCGGCGGTGGTTGCGGATTCCAACGGTGCGCTGCTTGTCGCCTGGCGCGACAGCTTAGAGGGCGGCCGCGGAATCCTGTTGCAGGGATTTGACTGGCTGGGGCATCGGACCGGACCGGTGGTTCAATCCAGCGGCCAGTTGTACGATGACGCGTTCAACCCGGCCATGGCTGTCAATCTCAACGGCAGGGCAGTGCTGTGCTGGCAGGAATTGGATGGCGGGGTGAGCAGGATCGCGTTCCGCAGGTTCAATATCGATGCCTCTCCAGCTTCTGAGGGGTCGGTTGAAAACGGCTCATCCCCATCGGTGGCAATCGACTTGATTGGCAGAGTCGCGCTGGTCTGGGCGCATCCCAGCGAGAGTTCGGGCAGCGATATCATTGCCAATCTTTTTGCGCATGACGATTCTGCTGGTGTGGCGAACACAGACACACTGGTTTATGGCTGGGTTGGGTACGTCAGGATCAACGAAGCGGACAGTGGTGAGCAGGACAGTCCCTCGGTGGCGATGGACCGTAAGGGCGGAGTTCTTGTAGCCTGGCGCGATCTGAGGACCGACAGCCTGGGAATTTTCTGCCGTGCTTTTTCCGAGCGTGGAATACCACTGGGCTCGTTCCGGCTGGGCGGCCTGGACCCCGGCGGAATATCCCGGTTGGGTGCTCCGGTGGTGGCAGCGACAATGTTTGACGGGAATTACAGTTCTTTTATGGTATCCTGGGTAGAAACCGACACGCTGGACCGCAACCGCCTGATGCGGGCGCGGGTTGATCTGGAACTGTTCTCGGTTCCGCCGGTGATGACAGTGGACACGCTCTACACCAAGGTTGTTCGTCAGCGCAGTGGACTCAAGTTCGAGACTCCGGCGCTGAGTGGCAACGAGGACGGTGAGGTTACGCTGGTCTGGTCGGAGTTCGATGGTGAGCTGGACCAGCTTTACGGTATGATGTTCAATAGTTCCGACGAGGGTCTTACCCAGGTCCTGCCCCTTACCTCATCGGATCAGGGATTCGGTGCGCCGGCAAGCAACCCCGCGCTTTTTACCGGCAAAGACGGCTCTTTCGCCCTGGCCTGGCAGGATTTCAGCCGCGGCGACCCGGACATCCGTTTGCAGCGTTATACCGCCACTGGTCAGGTTGAGCGGCCTTTGTACCTCTCTCCCGGCTCCGGTGACGGCGCTAACCGGGCGGTCTCTTTTCTCGGTCTGCCCGGCGGAGGATACGAGATGTTCTGGGAGCACGACCGGGAAGGCTCTCAGCAGATATACAGGGCAAGTTTCGACAACGCGGGCCGTCTGCAAGAAGCCCCGGGGCCGGTTTATCCCGATGGTTCCAGTCAGCGCAGGCCGGTAACGGCCTCCGGCCGCGACGGGTTGCAGGTGCTCGCCTGGGAAGACTCTGATGCGCTCGGTTACCGCGTTGTTCTCTCGATAAGGCGGCAGGAGGCAGGCGCGCAATTTGAACGCAAAGTGCTCAGTTCCCCCACCAGCAGCCATCTTGGCTCCCTGGCAGCCGCTATCGGCCCCGAAGGAAAGATTTACATGCTGTGGGAGCGATGGAGCCAGGGGGCGAGCGCCCCCGACCTGATGCTGGCCAGGGTTGACAGCAGCGGTAACAAGCTGGGTTCACAGATTACTGTTGCAGCGGCATCCGGTGGCGGCGGACGGATGGCCTCGGCGGCTGCCGGTCCGGGGGGCAACCTGATGGTGGCCTGGCGGGCGGGGAGTTCCGCAGCGGAGAATGCAAAAATAGTAGCCAGGGTTTATTCCTCCACCGGCAGCGTTGTCCGTAATCAGATTGCAGTCAGCCGGGACACGCTGGAGTATATCGGCAGCATATCCAGACCGGAAGTGGCCGCCAGTGATTCCACGGGAAATTTTCTCGTGCTCTGGCGTGAGTTTTACAGCGACCGTAACCTGTTATATTACCGTCTCTACAATGCCGACGGAGACAGCTTGCAACTGCCCGGCGGCCAGTGGCGCTCGCGTCTGGGTTCCGCCGCCGCGCTTAACGACGCGGACCGTTCCTACGGCAGCGCCTCGGTGGCTGTGGATTCCACCGGCGGGTTTCTGGTTGTCTGGTCCGAATCGGACCCCACAAGCTCGCCGGGTCTGTTCGGCGCACGTCTTGACCCCCACGGTGCGCCGCTTGGGGCGCAGTTCCAGGTTCCGGGTGTAGCCGCCGCGGCACTGCCGGTGGTCAGCATTCTGGAGCAACAGCGGGTGGCGGTTGCCTGGCAGGACACCATCGGAGCACAAATCAGTTTCCTGGGAGTGCAGTTGCACTTCCACTCCCTGCTGGGCCAGGTGCTGCTGGCCTCGTCGGGTTTTGAGGCGCGTGAGTTGAAAGTCCACGTGGAGGGTGTGGCAGCGGACTCGGCCAGCGTGGCCGTTGATGGCGGCTTCCGGTTCCGCAGTCTGCCGGGGGGAAGTTACCGTGTCTGGGTATCGGCCCAGGGGACAGAGCTGGCGGGTACCTCCAGGGTAATCGAACTGGCCTCTTCCGACCCGCCCGAGGTGGATATGGGAATCGCGGCGGACCTTGGAGGCACACCCGGACTATCGCTGCCCAGGGCCGGAGCGGTCGATCTGGCGCAGAACTCGCCAAACCCGTTCAATCCCTCCACCACTGTCAGTTTCAGCGTGGGAGGCGAACAGCCCCTGCTTGTGATTCTGGCGGTGTACGATATCCGTGGAGCGCGGGTGCGCACGCTGCTGAATGAGCTTGTGGAGCCGGGAACCCGCCGCATTGAGTGGGATGGACGGGACGGGAAGGGCCGGCAGTTGTCCTCGGGCATCTATTTCCTTCGCCTCAGCGCCGGATCACAGACACGGGTACGCAAGATGATACTGCTCAAGTAACGGCCTTTTCGGCTCCCGGTCCGCACCCGGGGATAAGCGGGTTGAACTCAAGTGCCGAATGTATTTGTTTAAAATATATATCCACAGCTGTATTGGGTAAGTCCTCATTTGAAGCCGTCTTCAGCAATATTATTCATCAGGAGGCTGAAATGGACGAGACCAGGAGTCAGGGAGAATTGTTAGCTACATTAGCAAGAATTTTAATCAGGTGTTTTTTACTGGGCATAGCCGTGGTGATGTATTGGGCTGGAATGGTCGTATTTGCCGGAGATTTTGTTTATAATATGCACAGCAGTTTATTTCCGATGTCCAGCCAGCAATTCTATTCCATCCATTATGCCGGAATAGCGTTTACCAAAGTTTGTATTTTCCTGTTTTTTCTGTTGCCGTATATTTCAATAAGACTCGTACAGAGAAAAAATAGAAATAGCAGTTGACAAAGAAATCAGTGTGGATGGTTGCGGTCTGTTGTTGATAGTTGATTGTTTTTATCATTTTCTAACTATTTGGCTTATTTAATAAAGTTTCATGTTCCTTAGAGGAGCGCACTATGCCTAAAGTTCTTATTGCTACCAAGTTGAACCCTGTCGCCGCCGAGATGCTGACCGAGGCCGGCCTGGAAGTAGATATAATCCCCGGTCTCAGCGATGAGGCGCTGGCGGAGAAAATAGCCGGTTACGAGGGCCTGATTGTCCGCAGCGAGAAAGTGACCAGCAAGGTGTTTGATGCGGCCGACTGCCTTAAGGCGGTGGTGCGGGCCGGTACCGGGGTGAACACGATCGATGTGGAATACGCCACCGGGAAAAATGTCCAGGTGATGAACACTCCCGGCGCCAACAGCAACAGTGTGGCCGAGCTGGCGATGGCTTTCATGCTCAGCTCGTTCCGCCACCTGCCCTACGCCGACAGTTCCGTGAAAGCCGGCCGTTGGGAAAAGGGCAGCCTGATGGGCAACGAGCTGGGCGACAAGGTGCTGGGTATTGTGGGGCTGGGCAATATCGGTTCGCTGGTGGCTGCCAAGGCCAAAGGCTTCGGCATGAAAATGATCGGTTTTGACCCGGTGGTCAGTGAGGGCCGCGCGGTCGAGCTTGGCGTGGAGCTCAAGAGCCTGGAAGAAATATTCTCCGAGTCGGATGTGATCAGCCTCCATATCCCGCTCAACGACAAGACACGCGGGATTATCGGCGCGGACCTGCTGGCCCGGCTCAAGAAGGGAGCGCTGCTGGTTAACACGGCCCGGGCGGAGACAATCGACCGTGAATCGCTGCTTGCTTTTCTCAAAGAGCGCGAGGATGTGCGGCTGGCCACGGACGTGTTCTACGAGGGTGACAAGGAGGGCGAGAAGGACCTGGCCAAGATCGGCGACCGGCTGGTGGGCACACCCCACCTGGGCGCCAGTACCGTGGAGGCCAACTATCGCGCGGCCCTGGCAGCCGGCGAGGGTGTCCGCGACTTTCTGGTCAAACGGATGGTGCGTTACCCGGTGAACAACCTGGAGATACCGCCGGACCTTCATCCCAGGTTCCTGGAACTGACCCACCTTATCGGCCAGTTGGCCTATTACAATATCGGCGGAGACCAGCCCCACGAGGTGAGGATCACCTGCTACGGCCCGCTGAACCGTCATATTGACGTGCTGACCAGCTACCTGCTCAAGGGCCTGATGGATATCTACCACAACGAGGTGGTTAATCCCCGCGATGCCGAAAGCACCGCGCGCGAATACGGGATAAACCTGGTCAAGCGCGTGCCCGACGACAGCAAGGGCTACGGCGAGAGTATGACGATTGATATCCTCAGCAAGAAGCAGGAATACCGCGAAACCAGTATCCGTGGTACGATAACCCAGGAAGGTGAGCTGAAAATCAACCGGATCGACACTTTCCTCAACGTGGACCTGATCCCCAGCGGCCACATGCTGTTCTGCTACCAGCAGGACAGGGTGGGGCTGATTAACGAGATAGGTTCCGCTCTTTCCTCGGGCGGGATCAATATTCTCAACATCCGCTTTACTACCGACAAGAAGGGTAACTCGGTTGCCGTGATCCAGACTGACACGGAAGTAAGCAAGCCGATTTTTGAGAAGATCAAGGACGCTGTATCGCCGTATAAGTCTTACATGATGAATGTCTGACCGCCGGCCGGCTGAGCGCTGGCAGCGGTCCATTGTGACAATAGCCATGGGCAGGATATGAGCAGACGAGGTAGAAACAGAACGAACGGCACCGATGAGCGCCGTAAGAGTGGTTCCAAGCAGGATAAAGCGGCCGGGAGTGGCGGCGGACAGAAGCAGCAGCGCCAGGACCGCCGCAACCGTCGCGGCAGCGCTGAACGCTCCTCCAGGGCCAACATGGTGATCCTGATCGACCGTGACCAGGAATACGTGGAAATGGAGTCCAAGGCGGTGGTCAACTACATTTCGGGTATCAATCCGATGGGTTTCACCGATGCCGGCCGTGCGATCAGTTACATGTCCAATCCGCGCAACAAGGGGCGGGTCGGATTGGTAATGTTGAACATGGACGTGGATGGAGAGCAGGAGAATAAGGACGTAGATGAACTGATCGGCATGCTGAGTGCGGATCAGGGTGTACTGCTGGCACTGGTAAGCGAGTCCAACAGCGCCGAAAAGCTGGAACGGGCAATGACCGTGAAAGCCAACGGGCTGCTGCCCAAGCCGTACACTATCGAGCGTTTCATCCGCTTTGTAAATGGAATCCTGCGCTCCAGCCGGAGCACGGTATGGCAGTGCGAGAGTTGCGGCAAGATGGTGATTGCCGAACAGATAGACATGCTGATGATGAAGCCGATCAAGTGCTCGGACCGTGAGTGCGCCGCCAGCGAACTGCGTCAGTTGGAGCTTCCGCTGGAGGCGTGAGCGGGAGCTGGTGCTACTATTGAACAAAGCGGGGCCCTGGCTATAATGCCGGGGCCCCGCTTTGTAATCCTGATTAAATACCACAATTCTTGCGCGCGGTTTTCGGCTGACAGAGTATAATTAATACGGGCGAGCGCAAGTTTATCACCTGCGGCGGGAATGCAAAAAGTGTGAGTAACTCAAAGTTACTTTTGGAGCTGGGTTTTTTCAGGGGGCCGCGCATGTTTGAGCCTGTAGTTGGGCAGCGTGTAAAAGCAAAATATCCCATAACAGGCACTAGCGGTCCAACGGACAGGTGTGCAATTCGCTTCCAGCGTGCCATGCAAAGCGGAGCGGAGTCTTTTGCAGATAAACTCTTTATGGCTAATAAAAGAGAACAAGCTAACGCGAGTTCGCGGCCCCCACTGGTTTTGCTGCTTTTGCCAAAACAAAAGCAGAAGGAAAAATGGACTGTATCGAAAGTTGCTCACAGCTTTAACGCGGCGCGGATCAGTCAAACTCCATGCTTCCGCCCGCCAGCACACACTCGCCTATTTCTATCGATTGCAGGCAGTCTGTCAGCGAGGGCGAGGGTTGCTCCCTGCCTGTTACGCAGTTCAGGAAATGCTCGTTCTCTCCCAGGAAGCCGGTTATCCTCAGGTTGTCGCGTAGCGCGGGCGGCCACACGTTGTTGTCCTGCACTGTATGGTTGTCACCGCCCCGGTAGAAACTCAGCCGCCCGGGGTAATCCAGCGTCCACTCCAGCGGGGCGTCCAGCATCAGACACCAGCCCGTTCCGTGGATAGTATAGCGCTCCACCGGCAGTCCGCTCTCCGGGATTATCGACAGGCGGGCGTGGACTCCGGAGCGGAACGTGAAATCCACGAAATAAGACGGAGCCACATTGGTTTTCGGATGCCATCTGTCGGTTTGAATCGCGGCGACATCACCCAGCAGATAACGCAGCAGGTCAATCGAATGCACGGCGGTGCCCAGGGCGAACTCCGCTTCCGTGCGGTTGTGGCGCAGCATCTCGGCGGTGCAGGCGTGGGCTGGGCATCCCTCCCGGGCCATCGTGCCGATAATATCCCTGGCCTGCCTGGCCAACGGCATAAAACGCCGGTTCAGCGCTACCACCACTGGCTTTCCCGCTTTTTGGGCTGTTGCTATCAGTTCCCGCACCCCGTCGCTTGTTTCCGCGGGCGGTTTCTCCAGCAGCACGGGTATTTTGCGGCTGATTACTTCCATGCCAACCGCCTGCATCGCGGAAGGGGGGACCAGCACGGAGGCGGCGTCCAGCTCTTGTGCGGCCAGCATTGCGCCGAGGTCCGTATAATGGGCCGCGAACCCGAACCGGCTGGCGGCCTTTTCGGCCCGGCTGGGGTCGGTGTCACAGATAGCCGCCAGTTCCAGGCCGGGGAATTTTTCCTTGAGTTTTACCAGCGAGGGACAATGGTAAGTTGTACTGATATATCCCGCACCGGCTACCGCCAGTCTGATTCTGTCCATTCCAGTCTCTTTTTTTAGTTTTATTTCTGGAACCCGGTGCTCAACCGTTGCACTGGGAATAGAAACTCACCGAGCGGTTGTAAGTCCGTTCCTGTTCCCTGGTGAAATAGCACGCGGGCAGTTCCGCGCTGCGCCGATGGTAAGCCATGCATTCGCAGCATTTTCCCTTGCGCGGGCAGGGCTCGTAAGTGCAGTTGCACATCGACAGATTGTCCTTGAAGTTTTCGCAGGCCATCGTTTTCTCCTGATGTTACAGATTGTTGCTGACGGATCGTGGTGAATTGAAACCGCTATTGAATTTAAGCAGCCCGCCCGCCGAGGGCAACAGAACAGTAAGGTGGTATGTCAATTCCCGCCGGGGGCCTTGATTGCGGGCCGGGCGGGTTGTAGATTTCCCGCTGACCTGTCATAATAAATTCCCGCTTCCACATAGTAAAACACACCCTCGGGAGGATCTCAATTGGAACACCTTCGTCTTGGCGACTGGACAATGATTGCGATTTACGGTGTGTTGATGATCGTGATCGGTGTCTATTGCTCGCGTTTTGCAAAGGCCGGTGACAGCTATTTTGCCGGAGGACGGCGGATTCCCTGGTGGTTGAGTGGTATCTCCAGTTGGATGGGCGCGTTCAGCGCCTACGTGTTTGTGGGGCTGGCGTCGATGGTATACCAGGTGGGACTGGCCACCTTGATCCAGATTCTTTACGCCATGACTTTCGCCTGGCTGGTGGGAGCGGTTGTCTGGGCGGCGCGCTGGCGGATGACCGGAATTATCACCGTGCCGGAGTACATGGAAAAACGTTTCAACCTCACTACCCGCCAAGTGTACGCCTGGGTCGTGACCCCGTTCCGGATCGCGGACGACGGGGTCAAATGCTATTCCACGGCGTTTATCATGGCGTTCGTGTTCGGCATTCCGGCCTGGATCAGTATCCTGGGCCTGAGCCTGGTCACGATCCTCTACACGATGATCGGTGGGCTGTGGGCCGTGATGATTACCGACATGGTCCAGTTTGTGATCCTGGGGCTTGTGATGCTGGTGGTCGTGCCGATCGGTCTGGCCAAGATCGGTTGGCTCGATGGGCTTATCGCGGGCGCGCCGGAGAACTTTTTCGACATTGTCCACTCCGCAACCGCATACGACAACAAGTTCACCCTCTGGTATCTGGTGGCGATGTGGGTGATGCACCCGTTCCTTTATAACGGCAGTTTTACCCTGGTGCAGCGCTATACCACCGTGCCCACACCACGCGACGCCCGCAAGAGCGCGCTGACTTCCATGTGGCTGGGATTGCTGCTCTTTCCGCTGCTGGTGCTGCCGCCGATGATCAGCCGGGTGCTCTATGGCGATGCGCTGATGGGCAGCACCGCCCTGATGGAGACCAGCTATATCAAGCTCTGTGTGGACCTGTTGCCGGTGGGGATGATCGGTGTGGTGGTGGTGGCGATCATGGCCGCCACCATGAGCGCGCTGAGCGCCGACTATAACGTATACGGCGCAGTGCTGACCAACGATTTCTACCACCGGCTGATTAACCGGAAGGCCAGCCAGAGGCGGCTGGCCGTGGTGGGGCGGCTCAGTACCCTGCTGGTGGGTGGACTGGCCCTGGTTGTGGCCCTGCTGGTGCCGATGTTGGGCGGGGCGTTCGATGTGATGATGACCATCCTGGGTTTAATCGCCGGGCCTACCACTATCCCGATCCTGCTGGGCCTCTGGATCAGAAGGCCCCCGGCAGCCGCTGCTGTGGCTGCTTTGGTCTGTGGCGTGGTTTTCGGAGTGCTGGCCAAGTGGGTCTGGAATTTTGATTTCGCCTGGTTCGTGATGGGTAACATGGCGGTAACAGCGGTGGTGTTCCTGGTCTGGGGCTGGATCAGGCCGGTTACAGGAGCCGCAAAAGAGAAAGTGGACCGCCTGTTTGATTTCGAACTGACTGATTTTTCCGCCGCTGAAAATGCAAAACCCGCCGGGGCAGGTGAGGCGCAAGCAGGTAGCGACGATAAAATCCCCTCGCCATTTGCGATCAGCGGGATGATCCTCGGGATTCTGGGCGTGGCGCTGGGCGTTGTGGGGCTGCTGGCCGGCTCCGTGCGTTCGCTGACTATCGACAGCATTATCTCCCTGCTGCTAATCGTGATGGGGGCGCTGATGATGCGCCGGGGACGTCTGCAGGCCGGGAAGTAGCCGGGAAGTATTATCCTACTATCAGCGGAGCAGGTAAATGCGAAAGACTTAAAAGAGTGGGAATTGCTCATTTTATATTTTTCTAAAAGCACAAGGGATAAATATGAGTGATGACTTTTTGTATTTCGATTGTTTCCGGTGCCGCATGCACACAGGAAAAATAAAAATAATCAATAGAGTCTTCCGTGAAAAAATAATGGCCGCTTTTAGTGATATTGATAAAGATGTTGAAAGGGAAATGGCAAGGATAGAGCAGGAGTATTCGTTTGATCCAGACCATGACGATCCAGCCGATGTTACGTTAGGGGCATATGAAAAAGGAATTGAGTATGGTATTAATTTATCAGAAGCGAAATGCCTGTTCCTTGCCTTAACCACGGTGGCTTTATACCACGATTGGGAAAAATCAATAATAGCATTTTTAAGGAAAGAAATTGAACGCAACAATAAAAATCCAAACATCTCAAAATGGGATGATATAGTTAAATGGTTGGAAGTATACGATACGCCAATAACAACATACGGCTTTTACAATGACCTTAATGAACTGAGGTTAGTCTCTCATACTATTAAGCATGGTAAAGGCCCTTCATATGATAAATTAAAAAAGTTACATGCTACAGTTTTATCGCCAAAAGAACAAGGAGAGTGCTCCTATTCAGTGGGAGAACTTAGTATGCTAGGTGTGAAACTATATATTGAGCAGGATGATTTTGATAGATATGTAGCAGCTTTGTTAAGCTTTTGGGATTATGAATTTTGGAATAAGATTGGGGATAAAAGGTGTAAAAAACCTGCCCCTGAAAGCGCTTAACCCACCTTTTTCGGAGCAGTTAAATGCACTGGCTTGATTATACGGTAATCGGCGTGTACATGCTGGGCGTGGCCGGAATAGGGGTCTGGACCAGCAGGATGATCCAAGGCACAGAGGATTATTTCCTCGGTGGCCGTAGTTTCGGCAAGGTGTTCACCATTTTTCTCCAGTTCGGCACGGGCACCAGCAGCGACATGCCGGTCTCTGTCAGCCGCGAGTCGTTCCGCAACGGAATGAGCGGTATCTGGTCTGTGCTGCTCTGGCTGTTCATCACCCCCTTCTACTGGATAATCGGCCCCTGGTACCGTCGCCTGCGCATGGTCACTATCGGCGATTTTTTTACCGAGCGTTTCGACAGTAAATCCCTCGGTGCGGCCTACGCGGCGTTCAGCGTGTTCTATTTTATGTACTATATCGCCATTGGTCTTACGGCGGTGGGCAAGACCGTGGAGATCATGACCCCGCTGCCGCAAAGCGCCTTCAGCGATAAGCAGGCGGCCAGTGTGGAAGCTTTCGGACGCTATTCCGATTTGGAGCGGCAGTATAAATCGGGCCGTGAGCTTGACGCCCGGCAGGCCACGGAGTTGGAAAGCTTACGGCAAAAACAACAGGCCGGGGAGATTCAGAGTCATTTCTCCTATATCAACAGCCGGACAGCGGTGCCCGTTATCGCTTTTGTAATCCTGATCTACGCAATCCTGGGTGGGCTTAAAGCGGCGGTGATCACCGATTTTATCCAGGGCGTGTTGATTATCGTCCTCTCGTTCATCATCATCCCGTTCGGCCTAAGGGAGGTGGGTTGGTTCAGCGGCCTGCACGAGCGAGTACCCGAGCACATGTTCAACCTGCTGGGCAGCCCGCAGACCAGCGACTACAGCCTGCTGTTTGTGTTCTCGATCATCCTGATCAACCTGGTGGGGATAGTGGTCCAGCCGCACATGATCCAGATCTGCGGCGCGGCGCGCGATGAAACCGCCGCCCGGGTGGGCCTTACCTACGGGAACTACCTCAAGCGACTCTGTACGGTCGGCTGGGCGCTGGTGGGCGTGATCGGGTTTGCCCTCTACGCCCACGAGGTCTCCGATCCGGATATGATCTGGGGTTATACCACTCTCAGGCTGTTGCCCGTGGGAGTTGTGGGGTTGATGATCGCTTCGATGCTGGCGGCGATCATGAGCAGTGCCGATGCGTTCATGGTCAGCGGCTCGGCCCTGTTCACGATGAACATCTACCGCCCGTTACGCCCCCACAGCAGCGACCGTCACCTGGTCTGGGTCGGCAGGATCACCACCGCCTTTATCATCATCGGTGGCGTTCTGCTCTCTCAAATGCTGCACAGTGTAATTGAACTGCTAAGGTATATCTGGACGCTGCCGGTCATTTTCGGTGCGGCGTTCTGGCTCAGCATCCTCTGGAGACGGGTTACTCCGGCGGCGGCCTGGAGCTCGTTGGTGTTCTCCCTGCTGTTCTCGTTCGTGCTGCCGGTTGTGCTGCCGCTCTCGAACGCTATCGCCACGCGGGAATCTTTATTGAGTTCAACCACGCCTGTGAGCGTGGAGGTCCGGGTGGGCGCGGATAGCGATGATGTGGTTGCCGGGCTGGCTGTCGCAGTGGGGGAGTTGATATCCAAGCAGCATCCGGTACCGTCCACACCAGTCTTTTTCCAGCAGTTGCGCACGACACCGGATGGATACGTTAGCGGGGAAGGCAAATTCCGCACCGGCATATGGCTGCTCACGAGCCTGGGATTTGATTTCCGTCATGCCACCAAAGCCACGTTGGAGGCGGCCACGTTCCTGCTCGATGCCATCCTGCCGTTTATTGTCCTGTTCGTGGTCAGCCTGCTTACAGCCCCGGTACAGAGTGGTGTGCTTGACAGATTGTACGCCCGCCTGCTCACACCGGTTCACGCCGACCCGGAAACCGACCGCCGTCATCTGGAAATATCGCTGGCCGACCCGGCGAGTCTGCAACATAAACTCTGGTTTCCCCGTAGCGGCTGGATGATGCAGAAGCCTGACAGGACGGATATACTTGGTTTTATAGGCGCTACGCTGGTGGCTGTGGTCATTGTGGGGATCGTGTTTCTGGTGGCGGGCACCAGGTGGCCGTAGGAGTGTGAGTTTTTTTAGGCAACAGGCTGGAAGATGTGCAGGTGTTTTTTTTGCTGGCTGCTGAAGACGGCGGGGTCAGGACTTTATCGACCGCTCCTTGACTTTTACCAGTCCGCGGTTGTACTCCAGTTCGCTTTCAGCCTGGTTAATATTGAGCTGCAACTGCTTGATCTCTTTCTCGTTTTCACTCGCTGCATGGCCCAGGGTATCAACTTCTTCCTGCAATTCCTGGGCTTCCCCACCCCACTCCATCATTTTTTCCTTGTTGATCTTGAGCCTGTTGTTCAGCAGGTTCATTTCCTGTTCACTCGGTGTGTTCTGTTCCACCGAGTGCTGGATCTCCATCTTTTCTTCTTCCACAACTTTCAGTTTCTTGGCTACCTGAATCAACTCTTCTTTTTTAGTTGCGTGATAATGCTTGTTATTGGTTAGCTGGTTTTCTATCTCGTAGATCAGCTTGCGCAGGTTAGCCAGTTTATCGCGGCTTTCCTCCAGCCGCCGCTGGGCGGACAGGAGTTCCATTTCCTTGCGCCGTTTGGCCTCTTCACGTTTTTTCTGTACCAGCAGTCCTAGAAACAAAAGCAGGCAGAGGGCCAGGACGATCATAATTGAATAAGAATATACCATCCATACCGCTCCGTACGCAGAGTTGTTATCTTGACGAGATGGCTGAGAACGCAGGTGATAGCGCGTGTCCGCTTTGTTTGACTTTTGATATAATACGCCAACAACGAGAGCAAGTCAAACAAATCTTGACAGCGGCGGAAGAAGTTTGTCAACCTGGATACAGGGCAGGCAGTCAGCTTCCAGAGTGGATGGAAATACTTGTAGCTGTGTGCCGCGGCACGGGTGATCTTAGAGGACGAAATCGTTGAAGAATTCGTTCTCGTTGAATGTCGCGGTAATATCGTCGTCGATCAGCACCATGATCTTACCGTTTTTGCGCTCCAGGACGGTTACTACTCCGAACTTGGTGTCGATCTTGTCATCCTTCTTGGCTGTGGTAGTGCGAGGCATTATTCCTCCATCAGACTGGTTTTTATTCGTAAAAGTCAAACAGCTTTGCCTTGTTTTTTGCAATTTGCATACCAAAGCGCATTCCGGTTTGAGATGCCGGTAATGGACTGATAATCAGAAGCTTACGAATGAAGGGATAGTTAACTCAAGCGGAAGGTATTTGCTGCGGGCAGGAAATTCCTGCCGTGAGGAGAACAGTTCAGCGCGGTGGCAGTGGCAGCAGTACCAGCGCCAGGCCGCCCCCTGTCCGGGCAACTGTCGCCCCCTGTATGCCCAGTAGCTCATCAAGGTGCCGCTGGCGTGTGATTACCGCGGCAGGCCGCTCCAGGGATGCCAGAGTACCATTTTGCAGGTCCTGCAACTCGTAAAATTCCAGATTGCGGCTGCTGTAAAATATCATTGCAGTTTTACGGTAGCGGTAGGCGGCAAGCGTACCGGTGTTACCCAGCCAGTCACAGGCGGCCTCCACCAGCACCTTCTGCGGCTGTTGCCTGTGCAGCGATACCAGCGGCAGTACGCCAACAGCGAGCACCATCGAGAAAAACACCTGGCCAACTACCGCCGCCCCCAGGGCTTCACGCAGCCTGTTCCCGAGCAGCAACGCCAGCGCGGCTAACGGTCCGGCAATCAGCGCAAATGCGCACCAGGCCGGCAGGCTGCCCACCGGGAACGGCGCCAGGCCGCTGGAACCCAGCAGCAGGAAGCCGCCCATGCCCGCCACTGTCAGCAGCGTTGCCGATGATGGAATCCAAAGATTTTTCAGCAGTTTACCGCTAATATTTGCTCTCAGCCTCTGTTCCGCCAGCCAGGCAGCGACAAGAACGGCCAGGGCGGGGAAGGCCGGAGTGACATATGTGGGCAGCTTGGCCCGCGCGGCACTGAAAAAGACGATCACACCCAGCGCCCACAGCAGGGGAAACAGGAGTGGGTCTCGTATTTTCTGGCGCTGCACAAGCCTGCCCAGAGCCGTTCGTAATGGGCTGTACACGGCCTGGACGAGGAAGAACGCCCAGGGCAAAACACCCAGCAGTACCACGGGAATGTAATACCAGAACGGTTCCACGTGCTGGCCGCCCTCGGCCACTTCGCCGGCGAAACGCTGGATGTTGTGCTTGATGATAAAGGTGCGGAAAAACTCGAAATCGCTGCGAAGGGTTACCGCAATGTACCAGGGAAGAGCAATAATGCAGAACAGTAAAAAACCGGACAGCCAGGGCACGCTTTTCAGCTTACGGACCGAATCCCCGGACAACAGGATATAAGCTCCCGCGATAACGCCAGGCAGGACAACGCCCACCGGCCCCTTGGTCAGTACGGCCAGCGCGGCAGCGCACCAGGATGCCAGCAGCCATAGTTTCTGTTTCCGTCTGTTTTCGTGTTCAATCCCGACAATAAAAAATACCAGCGTTGCGGTGATGAATAATGTCAGGTGCATGTCTGTAAGCGCCATCCGTCCCAGCGCCATAAACTGGAGACTCACCGCCAGGATCGCTCCGGCGGCCAGACCCACGCCGGGCCCAATCAGCCGTCCCGCGGCCAGGCAGGTGAGCAGCACGGTGAGCGTGGCCGCAAGTGCCGAGGGCAGACGAGCGCCGAACTCCCCGACACCGAAAAGCTTGTACGCTCCGCCGATCAGCCAGTAGGTAAGCACGGGCTTCTCGAATCGGTATTCTCCATTGAAATAGGGCAGCACCCACTCGCCGCTCTCGGCCATCACGCGGGCCGTCTCGGCGTAACGCGGCTCATCGACATCGAACAGCAGATATCCGCCCAGATTGGGCAGGTAAATCAGTGCGCACAGGATGCACAGTACCAGGTAGCGCCTGTTGGTCAGCAATGCGGCAAATTTGTCCACGGACTGCATCAATCCTCCACCGGTGCGTTGGTTTATGGCAAGTGATGATGAAAATAGCAGACGCCCATGAGCAGTGTCAATGGCCGCCGGTCAGCTTGACTTTGGCAGCTTGGCCCGGTATATTCCACGAATTCAGTATGTGTCTAATTCTCAGGGGATTAGTGGATGAAAGAGTATTTCCGCCTGCTGGGTTATCTTAAGCCTTACCGGCTCCGGCTGGGGTTGACTGTAGTGGCCGTGATGGGGTTCGCGGTACTGGACGGGGCCACCATGTCACTGGCGATACCGCTGCTGACAGTGCTGTTCGGTAAGGGGGAGCAAGCAGGCCAGGCTGGAGGAAACAGCGATGGGCTGCCTGACCCGGGCGGTGTGATCAGCACTATGGAGCAGCGGCTCGAAGGGCTGAAGGCGATGATCCTTGCCGGCGGGCCGCAGCAGGCCCTGCAACGGATAGTCGTTCTGATTATCGTGCTGTTCGTGCTCAAGGCAGCGTTCGATTACCTTCAGCGCTACTTGTCCCGCAGCCTGGAACAACTGGTGGTCCGTGACCTCAGGAACAAGATATTTGACCGCCTGAGCGAACTTTCACTGGCCTTCTTCCAGCGCAACAAGGCCGGCCAGCTGATCAGTTGCATGAGCCATGATGTCAACAACGTGCGCGCCGTGCTCACCGACAGCTTCTCCAAAATCCTGCAATCCTCCGGCCTGATTATGGTTTACCTGGGCATGCTGCTCTGGCTTAGCTGGAAGCTGACCCTGATGGCGGCCGTGCTGATCCCGCCGATGGCGCTGCTGGTAGGCTGGGTGGCCCGCAAGCTGCGGCGCAAAAATCGTTGGCTGCAGAACGCCATGGGCGAGATTACCGCCGTGTTTCAGGAGGCTGTGAGCGGAATCAGGGTGGTCAAGGCGTTCGGCATGGAAAAATTCGAATGCGATAAATTCCACGGCCAGACCGCCGGATATTACAGGCAGTACATGCGCACCAACCTCTACGCCTCGCTCAGCAGCCCGCTCACAGAGTCGCTGATGTCGCTGGCCGGGGGGGCGTTCCTGCTCTACGGGGGCCGTCAGGTGCTGGAGGGCGGGATGAGCGCCGAGAACTTTTTTGTCTTTATGGTGGTGGCCCTGCGGGTGATGTCTCCGGTCAAAGCTTTGAGTAATTTTAACGATATCCTTCAGCAGGGACTATCCTCCTGCGACCGGATTTTTGGCATCCTGGACAGCCGGCCGGATGTGACAGACTCGCCGGACGCACTGCCAGTTAGCTCGTTCCGCAGCTCGATCCGCTACGAAAACGTCTCGTTCAGCTACCTGAAAGAAACGCCTGTGCTGGAAGATGTCAGCCTTGAGATTTACAAAGGCGAGGCGGTGGCGATAGTAGGTCCCAGCGGCGCTGGTAAATCCACCCTGATGGACCTGCTGCCGCGCTTTTACGATGTCGGCGAGGGCAGAATCCTGCTCGACGGCGAGGATATCCGCCGCTACCGTGTAGCCGGCCTTAGAGCCCTGGTGGGCATTGTCACCCAGGAGACAATCCTGTTCAACGACACGGTGCGCAACAATATTGCCTATGGCCTGGCCGGCACCCCGCTGGAGAAGATTGTAGAGGCCGCCACGGCAGCCAACGCCCACGAGTTTATTGAGGCGATGGACGAGGGATACGAAACCGTTCTCGGCGAGCGTGGTACACGCTTGAGCGGCGGCCAGCGCCAGCGGATCGCAATCGCGCGGGCCATTCTTAAGAACCCGGATTTACTCATATTCGACGAGGCCACCAGCGCTCTGGACACCGAGAGCGAGCAGCTGGTCCAGCAGGCGATTGAGCACCTGATGCAGGGTCGCACCAGTCTGGTGATCGCTCACAGGCTCTCCACTATCCAACACTGCGACCGGATTGTGGTGATGGACCGGGGGCGGATAGCCCAGTGCGGCACACACGATGAACTGATGGCTTCCGACGGCCTGTACAGCCGTCTGTACAATCTTCAATTCCAAACCGCAAAGTGAATCAGCCGTGAAACCTATGATCTATTTCTATGTCCCGGTTTACAACGAGCAGGATACCGCCGGGGTACTGCTTTACCGCCTGATGGAAGCGATGCGCTCGGTGGACATGGAGTACGAGGTGCATCTTACCATTGATGGTTGCACCGACGATTCCGCCGATGTGGTGGAACCGTACATGAAGAAACTGCCGCTTACCGTAACCCACAACCAGAAGCGCCGGGGCTACGGCAGATGCCTGTACGACGAGATTAGCAGGATTGATAAAATAAGCCAGAACCCCAAACGAGACTATTTCATGGTTCTGGACGCCGATTTTTCTGTCGATCCGGCGGAAATCAAGGAAATGGCCCCCGGGATCGAGCGGAACGCGGTACTCCACCTGCCGGACCGCCTGAGCCTGTCCAAGAACAGGATCGGGCTGGCCAAGCGGATCGCCAACAAAATTGCCGCATGGTTGTTGCGCAGGCGAGGGGCCAAGTTTCCCGAGCACGTTGACCTGTTATCCACTGTCCGCGCCTGCCGTGTCCATCACTTTCGCCGCAACATGCCGCGTATCGAGGCGCTGAACGCTTTGCCCGCCACAGCTCCGCCGGCGGTAAGCGGAGCGTTTCTGTTCCTGGCCCTCCATGATAACTCGAAAAAAACCGAGATAGTGAAGATCAGGGAGCAGCATATGCGCAGGCGCAAGAGCAGGTTCTCATTGTTCGCTGTGATCAGATACCTGCTGTTCGGCAAAGCGGTTAAGAATGCAATCTTTGAGCCTGAGCGTGAGCGTGACGATAAAGACGGAGGCCGCTCCAGGCAGGCCCGCTCCAGAAGGCCCGGTACGCGCGGAACCGGAAGCGAGAGCAAAGACCAGGGTGAAGGTGACGGGGAACGCCGCGGCAGGGGCCGCTCCCGTGGCGGACGCTCCCGCAGCAGGGGGCGAAGGCCTGGCGGTGCGCGTGCATCCGGCCAGGCCAGCCAGCAGGATAGTGGCCAGCCAGCAGCAAAGCAGAAGAGCGATAAACCCGATAGCGGGCGGAGCGAGAGTAAACAGGACGACCAAAAGAGCCAGGCGGATAGCCAGCCGGATAGCCAGCCGGGTAAAGGGTCCGCCGCTACCCGCAGCCGCCGTAGACGCCGCCGTCCGAATAAACGGCCCCAGGACTCGTCAAACAAACCACGGGACAAGAATCCGAGTGAGTGATGCAGCTTGAGCGGCACCGATCTGGTAAGCGAGAGTTGTCAGCGTGGGAGGGGTTTGATGATGACGAATTCTAAAAGGATGCTTGCCTGCCTGGTTATTGGCATGGCGGTTTGCCTGGCAACGGCACAGGCGCAGGATACTCCGCAGGGAGTGCCGTACTCAGTGGGTGAGCAACTGGAGTTCTCGGTTAACTGGACTGTGGGTAATATCGGCACGGCCTGGATGCACGTGGCTGCTATCGACTCGTTCGGCTCCAAGCAGGTGTTCCGGATCGAGGCCGGGGCCAACTCCAACAAGACTATCGACCTGTTCTACCCCGTACGTGACAGGTTCGTATCGCTGATCGACACGGAAGAGTTCTTTCCGCACAAGTTTATCAAGCACCAGAAAGAGGGCAAGCACGAGGAGTACCACGAGTTTATTTTCCTCCAGGATGAGCTGATCCGTTTCGATCTGGTCAAGGGCGACACAGTCGATATAGTCTACCAGCAGCAGGACGAGCTGTCGATTTTCTACTATTTCCGCACCCTGGACCTTCAGGTGGGCCGCGGACTGCTGCTGGAAAACTTTGTCGATAAGCAGGGCAACCCGCTCAAGGTGGCCGTGGTCCGCACCGAGTGGGTAGAGGTGCCCGCCGGCCGCTTTTTCTGCTATGTGGTGGAGCCGTATATCAAAAGCGGGGGCCTGTTCAAGCATAAGGGCAACCTGCAGATATGGATCACCGCAGATAGCAATCGCATTCCTGTTAAAGTGGCCAGCAACCTCGATATCGGCAAGATACTGGTCCTGCTGGAGAACTACAAGCTGGGCGACGGCGCCCGTTAGATAATCCGCATTACGAGAGCAAACCGAACGGGCGATACCCGTGCTCGCCTGTCATCACCTGCGAGGTCAGCCTTGACCAGCCGTTTCAACCGGCTTAGCCGCGATAATATCCGCACAATCCCGATTTCCGCCAGAGAACACAAGGTCAGTGTGGAGCATTTTTCAAATCTCCGCGCAGCTTCTTTTAACGAACGCCTTCCCGGCCAGCTTAAGGGCTCCGATTGGAAAAAATTCTGCCGCTCGGTGGCAGATGCATTTGTGCAGCGCAAGCCTGTGGCGGTTATGCTGGGGGCGCACGTGGTTAAAGTGGGAGTCACACCCTTTCTGATCGACTGGATAGAGCGGGGGTATGTCTCGGCGGTGGCGTTCAACGGGGCCACGGCGATCCATGATGTTGAGATAGCGCTCTGGGGAGAGACCAGCGAGGACGTGGAGGCGGGCCTTGGCGATGGCTCATTCGGGATGGTGGACGAGACCCCTTTGGCCTTTGCGGATGCTCTGGAGATTGCCGCGGTAAAAAACATGGGGCTGGGCGAGGCGTTGGGTGTCCTGCTGGAGCAGCGCAAAGCTCCCCACGCCCGATCCAGCATTATCGCCGCCTGCCATCAGCATAAAATCCCGCTGACAGTCCACGTGGCTATCGGTACCGACACGATCCATCAGCACCCGGCCATAAGCGGTGCTCATCTGGGCGAGGCCTCGATGGTTGATTTCGAGGTTTTTTGCCAGCAAGTTGCGCTGCTGCAAGCTGGCTCGGTGGTGATTAACCTCGGCAGCGCGGTTATTCTGCCGGAGGTATTCCTTAAGGCGCTCACCACGGCGCGTAATCTGGGGCACCCGGCCGAGGGCCTCGTTACCGCCGATTTCAGCATGATCCCGCAGTACCGTCCGGCTGTTAACGTGGTGGGCCGCCCGGCCCTCAAGGGCGGTGGCAGGGGCTATAGCTTCACCGGGCACCACGAGCTGATGGTGCCGCTGCTCCATGACTGTGTGGAGGAATTGATTAGGGAACCGGATGTGCAGGTGTGAAATTGCCTCCTGATTTCATCAAAAACAGGAGGCAATTTCACATGATTTTAAGTATGGAGAGTATTAGAATTTGAGCTACTCGACGTTAAGAACATGTGCCATCAATTCTATATGATGCTTCATGGACAATTTCTTCACGTATCCCAGATTAGGAAAATGTTGATCTTCAAATAGGCTCAAGAATTCTTGCACGGCACTCGTTGAGTAAATCACAGGTACTGCCGATTGTACATCAGCGTGTAGTTTATTTAGCGCCTCAAGAAATTTACCAGCAGCATCGCCTGGAGTGTCAACCCTATCGGAAATGAAGTGTTTTACAGCAAGTGCGTTATCCGCATCTGGATTACTATAAGTAATATGAATAGCTACGGCATACGGCTGACCACCACCTTCATTATATTCGCTACCAACCGTTAAAAAATCACCAAAACCATCAAAGTTCCTAGTTGGATAGGTTAGGTGAAGGTCGGAAAAAGGTTCTGAGTCAGGATAGTCTCTGTTTCTCTGAACGTTAAAACCGTCTTGAACCAGAACCATTCTTCCATTAGAGAAGTGATTCCGGTAAAGGATATTATCTATTTGTGAGACAAAAAGATGTTCTGATATATCAGGACTTAATTCGGTAAATAAGGTTGAGAGTGCATTTCCTTCAGAAGCGCCCCAATGGATGACAGAAGTAGGTAAAGAATTGTCTCGGAAATGGTTTTCAGTTGTGATCAGTGTGTCACTTGCGGTAAGTTTTAATCCAACTGTATAGTTATCGTAATCTTCAAGAATACTATTATTGAAGATTCCACTCCAAAGCGGTGTATTATCCCCTGCCAATTCACCTACAGATGGGTTGCCAATCAGAATAAATTTACATTCATGTTCTACGAGGGCTTCAAGTGCTCTTTTTAATGCTCCAAAATTTCTTTTGACTGGTTCTATAATGGGTACAAATCCCCATACCGCAATTTTCTCAGCTAATTCCCGAAGCATCTTTAATTCATACTGTTTTCCACGAAGAAAAGGGTAATACATAAGATCACCTCAATGATTAATTATTGGTATTTAAATGCAGAGGCAATATCCTTTTGTAGTATGTTGCAAAACTGGTGTCTTTCTTTCTTTGTGAACTTAATTGAAAGTGCGGATGCCTTAAGACTTTTAGGGACCGATGTAATGAATTCGGTAATGTTATGAGTGTATTTGCGCAACGTAAGTTCTTCTACCATCTGGTCATGCGCAACTATTGGGGAAAGCGTACTGAAATAACTTTTTGCTTCACTATATATTTTTGTATTAGGGAGATGAGTGAGCGATACGTCCAATTCTTTTTTTATTATTCTTAAATACTCAGCCTGCTGTAAAGATTTAAAGATAGCCACAGGATCAACGTTTTCTTTATTGCTTACTGGTTTAAGGCGTGGATTCTTTCGAAAGTTATAGCCTCCTTCGGCAAGCACCATTATGCCAATTCCTGAGCAAACTCGCTCTTTAACTGCATCATAAAGTCTTTCCGTGGTAACTACCCAGATACAATCAAATAATTTCTTATATGCCGCAATCTGCCGGTCAAGCCGTTCAAAGCTGTCCATCTCTGATTTTATTTCGTAAGCGTGTGTCGTCCCGTTGATAACTACCGCATCGGCAATACAGTTATCCGCACGGAATTCTGTTAGCATGAATGCAGTATTAAGGTTGTGTCTACCCAGTAGTATATTCTCGGCTATTGCATTTTTATATATATACTCGTGCCTGTATTCTTTTATCAGGCGCTCAAATAATCCATTGTAAAACTCTGCCACCGTTATGCGGGAACCATATTGCTCAAAGAGGTTGTATTGCTTAGCTAATCTGCCTGCTATAACAGAATGTCCTTTTTGAGCCAATTCCCGCAGAACACCCGGAGAGAAAAAACGGGCCATAGCGGGACCAACAGACTTCTCAATATTAGACATTTGCTTCGCAGTCATAAGGAAGTCCATTTTCAATGGTATTAAATATTAAGTTATATTAGGATGCAATACAAGGGCAAACTGCAAATAATTTAAAAACGCTATATATCGTCATTTTATGAGCAAAAAACGTTCCAAAACTAATACCCCCGTCTCCTAAAATGCAGAAACGCCTCTATCTTGGCTTTTTCCGAGCGGCTGAGCGTGCCATCGGAGTCCACGTAGAGGCCGTTGTGCTTTTTGGCCAGGTGCATTGCCAGGATATTCTTGCTGCAGAAAGTCTGCGCGAAAAAGATAGTTGGCACTCCCTCCGGCACCCAGCACTCCAGTTCTATGTCCGCCGGAGTCCTGTTCTCAAAACAACGGATCCAGCCCAGCACCTGAGTCCCCTCAGGGAATAAATCATAGACAGCGTTGTCGGCGCAGGGCACACCCCAAAACGCCGCGGGAGGTTTTTTGCAGTGTTGCAATGAGTCTTTTTCCACCGGGGAATGGGCAAGGATATCGTCAAGGATCATCCCCACTTTTTCACCCAGCGGCAGCGTGCTGTCACAGACAGGCGTTCCCGCCGGAGCCGTGGCGTCGTTCTGGGTGCGGATAAGCTCAACTTCCGGCGCCGCGGACGAGATCAACTCACCCAGGAAACGGGCGTTGTCGCACTTGCTGTAGCCGTCATCGAACACCACCACGGATGGCCGCAGCGCCAGTGTGTTGGCCAGGATGCGCTTGATAATGCTGCACGTGTTATCGGGAAGCAACTCTCGCGCCCTGTCCAGGCTCACTCCGGGCTGACGGTTGTCGAGGTCCACTAACTCATACTGCCGGCCCCGGAACTTCGCCATCACCTCCTGGGGCGGGCAGCCGATAAACCCGATTTTTTTACCGGTTATTTTACCGTGTTTTTTGCCGTGTTTTTTGCCGTGTTTGTTGTCAGCCATTTCCACCTCCCTTGTCCGGCAGAGAAACGGCTTGCGGGATAAGATCGGGAAAAAAATCCGTCAGCGCCCGCATGGTACTGTCAGTGGCCCCCAGATTGGACTGCACCACCCGCCGCGCACTCTGGCCGCACTCTTTCCTGAATATTTTGTCGTCGATCAACCTGCCCAGCCGCTCAGTTATCAGTTCGGCGGTACCGGCGGTAAAAGCGCCGCCCGCCTCGATCATCAGCCCGGCCTCGAAACTGTTCAGGTGCCTGGGGCCGAAAACGAGCGGAAGCCCGAAACAGGCAGGCTCCATCGTGTTGTGCACCCCGCTGCTGAAACTCCCGCCGATATAAGCCAGGTCCGCCGCGCGGTAGACCGCCGCCAGCGCGCCCACCGTGTCCACAATCACAACGCGGGTATCCGGGCGCACCTGACTTTGGAGTTTGCTATCAGCGGCGGATGCATTGAACGAACTGTACAGCTCGCAGCCCAGCCCGGCCTGAGCGCAGAAATCGGTCAACTGGCGCACGTGCCCGCCGGATGGCTCGTGGGGCGCCAGGATCAGGCGCAGGTTGGCGAATTTTTTGCAGAGCTTGTCCAGGGCTGGCAGAAGACGCTGCTGGTCTTCCGGCCAGATACTGCCCGCGGCGAATATGACGTCATCGCGCCAGCCATCGAATGGTTTTACCAGCGGATCGTTCTCACTTACCGCCAGTGCCCGCTCCCAGGTTTGGTCAAAACGGGTGTCGCCTGTGACGATGCAGCGCTCCGGGGCTACTCCGAGTTGGATAAAATTATCCGCGTCCTGGCGGCTGATGGCACAGACCAGGCTGAGCAGCGGGTAAAAGCTGCGATGAAATCCAGCGGCCAACCCGCGCAACCGTCCCGAATCAGGCGAGAGCGTGGCGGCTGTTACGGCCACGGGCACACCCCGGCGGGTGGCCTCCCAGACAAGGTTGGGCCAGATGTCGAACTTGGAAATCACGATCAACCGGGGGGCCAGTGTGTCCAGCAGACGGCGCATGTTGGCGCGGGTGTCCTCGGGAAGGTAGAACGGCAGAGTGGCGTGGCTGCATGATTCGGCCCGCTTTGCCACCGAAGGCGAGAAATAGGAGAGATATAGCGGCAGCAGGCTGTCCGCCTGCACCATCCGTTGCATCAGCGGCGCGGCCTGAAGGTATTCTCCCACGCTGGAGGCGTGCAGCAGGATACCGCCTGAGCCTTGCGGGCCGGGATGTGAGGCCAGAAAAGACTCTATGCGGCCGAAACTGGATTTACGGCCCGCCAGCCCGTCGGAGAGCTTAGGCTTCCACGGTGCGGCAATCCGGGAGGCCGCCAGCAGCGGAGGCAGGGCGAGGAAATTGTAAGCGGTTTGCCAGAAATTCATAGGTCCACATCGTTTATTTTGACATACAGCCGCCAGCGGCCGCTGTCGTGGTAGCTGCCCAGGAATTCGTGGCCGTAGCCCTCGCACCAGGCGGGAATGTCGGCCTCGATCCCCCCGTCGTCACTGATCACTTCCAGCACCGCGCCTACTGGCATCGCTTTGACTTTCTCGGCGGTTTTCACAACCGGGATGGGGCAATAGAGGCCGGTGGTGTCTATACTCTGGTCGGCGTCAATCGGTCCGCTGAGCATCTTCCCTCGCCTTCCTTTCCTTCCTGCTGAACGAGCAGCCGCAGAAATCCTGGCGATAAAAATCGTAGACTCGCGCCATTTCGCAGGTTTTCCGGTAACCGTCCTGCTTCTTGAAATCCGCCTCCAGGAACACCACTCCCTCGCCATCGGCAGCGGCCAGATTCCCCGCGCGGTTAATCTGCCCGGCATTCTTGTGCGGGCTTACAGAGAGGGTGGTGCCCACCAGGTCAGCGCCTATCCTGTCGGCGATACGGAAAGTTTCCTCCAGGCGTAACTGGAAGCACTGGCCGCATCTCTGGCCGCCCTCGCCCGTGTGCTCCAGCGGTCCTACCCGCTCAAAGAATCGCTCCGGGTCATAGGGGCCCTCTATCAGCCGGAGTTCCAGGGCCTCGCACAGGCGCTGGATTTCCTCCAGCCTAAGGTTGTACTCCTCCGGGCCTTGGATATTCGGGTTGTAGAAGAACACCGTCACTCTGTATTCCCGGCTCAGCGATTCGAATACGTAGGGTGAGCAGGGAGCGCAGCAGGCATGCAGCAGAAGATGTTTCACGATAGTGGTTCCCCTGTGCGGGTCCATTAAAAAAGAGCCGTCCCCTGATTCTTGCGGGCCGACTCTCTGGATTCTAACTCAAATACGTTAGCAGCGCAAGACCGGGTTGTCTACCTGCTCTTGGTGTTGAGCTTTTGGGTCTTGCCCCGATGCTCCACGTTGTCGTAGCCCAGCGCGCCCACGGCGTAAATTGCGTTCTGCGGGCAGGCCGGGATACAGATTCCGCAGCCGATACACTTGTCCCAGACTATCTTGTGTCGCTGGTCCTGTTCGCCCTCTATCGCACCCTTGGCAGGGCAGACCTTGGCGCACTCGGTGCAACCATCGCACTTGGTGTCTATCGAGACCTTGCTGCGCACTTTCACCCTGTCGACCAGGCTCTTGGTGGGGCACTTGTGGACCGCAACCACCAGGTCGGTGCCGGAGGGATCGATCACCGGAAGGTTACCGTTCATCTTGATAGCCCCGCTGGGAGTCACTTTGGCGCACAGGGTACAACCGATACAACCTATCTTGCAGACGTTTTTGACCGACTTGCCCCTGTCCTGGCTGACACAGCCCACGTATACCTGCTGGGTTACCGGGATCAATTTCATGATGTCGCGGGGGCAGGCGCGCACACAGGCTCCGCAGGCTGTGCACTTTTCCTCATCCACCACCGGAAGGCCTTCCTCGCTCATCGTAATCGCACCGAAATTACACGAGCGCTCGCATTCACCGAAACCCAGGCAACCATACTGGCAGGCCTTATGTCCGCCGCCGGTACGATGACCGATCTGGCAGCTTTTGATCCCCTCGTACTGATAGCGGTCGGCGGCCTTGCTCCTGCCGCCCTGGCACTGCACCACCGCCACCATCGGGGTCACGTCGTCAAACTCGATACCCAGCAGCCTGGCTATTTTCTCAGCGGTCTCAACTCCGCCGGGACCGCAGGCGGTAACGGGCACATCGCCTTGCAACACTCCCTCGGCAAAAGCGCTGCAACCGGGATAGCCGCAGCCGCCGCAATTTGCTCCGGGCAGCAGGTCTACAACCTTGCTCAGCCGGGGGTCTTTTTTTACCTCGAATTTCTTGCTGGCGAACGCGAGACCGCCGCCAAACAGCAGTCCAAGTAAGCCCAGGGTCAAAATTGATGTTAAAAATACGGGGTCCATCGTTTCCCTGCCTGTGATTGATCTGTTTTTTAATCGGGGAAGGTACTGCCGCAACCGTCAAAAGGTCCGCAAAGCAATAAACGGGCTTTGCCAATATAACGTAAGTATCAGCTATTTTCTACACTTTTCTGTTGAAATAGTTTCACAGTTGGGACATTTTAAGGGTGGTGACGGAATGAATTACGGATACGATAAAGGGGAGTGGGACGGTTCCTGTGCCGGGACATGTACTGCCTGGAGGGTGTGGCCCAGCCCGAGGATTGCTGCTATTAAGCGTTGAAACAGGGGATAAGCTAAGCGGGGAGGAGTATCGTGAACGAGGATAAATGGAAGTTTGCCGGGGATAAGCTTGCTGATCTGGAAAGCCGGGGCCTGCTGCGCAAGCTCAAACGCCGCTCCAAAGGCTCCGGAGCGGCCGGGCGGATCGTGATAGACGGCCGGGAAATGATAGACCTGGCCTCCAACGATTACCTGGGTATCCGTACCGACCCTCGTCTGGCCCGGGCAATGGCCGATGCCGCGGTGCGCTGGGGAACCGGATCGGGAGCGAGCAGGCTGATATCCGGCAACACTGAGCTTCACGAGCAGGCCGAGAGCGACCTGGCCGGGTTCCATCACACAGCCGCCGCGCTCACGTTCAGCTCGGGCTATGCCGCCGGGGTGGGTGTGCTGCCGGCACTTGCCTCCCGTGGCGATTTTATCTATCTCGACCGTCTCTGCCACGCCTGTCTCTACGACGGGGCCCGTCTGGCGGGAGCCACCCTGCGACGGTTCAGGCATAACGACCTGGAACATCTTAACGACTTGCTGCTAAAGGACGAAAAAAAACGGGGCCGCAAGCTGGTGGTTACCGACACTGTGTTCAGCATGGACGGTGACCGTGCACCGTTGGGCGAGCTGGCTGCGATCTGCCGCCGGAGTGGCGCTCTGCTGGTTGCCGATGAGGCTCATGCGGTGGGCGTGCTGGGGCCGGAGGGAAGGGGACTGGCGGCGGCGGTGGGCCTGGACCCGCGGGACGACTTTCTGCTGCTGGGCACACTGGGCAAGGCGTTCGGGGTGGCCGGGGCCTATGTGGCCTGCACGGCAACCATGAGGAACTACCTGATCAATTGCTCCCGTTCGTTCGTTTTCAGCACGGCCCCGCCGCCGCCCGTGATGGCCGCGGTGAGCGAGGCGGTGGAGATAGTCCGTGCGGCGGACAGCAAGCGTGAGCGGCTTTGGGAGTATTCTTCCCGGTTACGCCAGCAGCTTGCCGGGCTTGGGGTGGATACACTGAACAGCACGACTCAGCTAGTGCCTGCCGTGGTGGGTGAGCCTGGCACGGCGATGAAACTAGCCGAAAAACTTCGCCACGGCAAAATACTGGCGCCAGCGGTGAGGCCGCCAACAGTGCCTGCTGGTACCAGCAGGATCAGGTTTTCGCTTAGCGCGGCACTGAGCGAGGAAGATTTTCAGAGGTTCAGCGAAGTGGTGTCCAGCACATTTTCCAACTGAGTTGCCAGCTCGCGCGTGGCCTGTGGGTCCTCTCCGGCTCCCGGCACAAAGGTCAACGGGCCTGTTACTTTCACCCCGCCGGTTTCCGCGATCACTCTCACGTTGTCAGCTTCTATCAGCCGGTCGTCTTCGCTTTGTGGTTCCGGAGCAGTACGGTTGAGTATCAGCGCGGCTGTCTCAAGTCCGGCATCGTGGGCGGCGCGGATAGTGAGCAGGCTGTGGTTAAGCGTACCCAGCCCGGCGCGGGCCACGATTATAAGCGGCAGGTTCAACTGCACGGCCAGGTCCAGCGTGGACACAGTGCGGGTAAGCGGCACCATCAGGCCACCGGCGCCCTCCACGAGCACAAGCTCATGGAGCGCTCCCAACTGGCGGCAGCAGCGTACCAGATGGCCGGGGTCCACAACAGCCCCTTCGGCCTCGGCGGCCAGATGCGGTGAGGCGGGAAGGCGGAAGCGGCAGGGGTTCATCAGGGCCAGTTCGCGTCTGTCCGGTTCGATTGAGCAGACAGCCAGGCAGTGCTCCAGATCGCCCGGTTCAGCATCAGCCACGCCGGTCTGGACAGGCTTGGCAGGCACGGCGTCCGTTCCACGGCCCCTGAGCAGGAAGCACAGCGCGGCGGCCACAGCGGTTTTGCCCACGCCCGTATCGGTGCCGGTGATAAAATAACCTTTCAAATGCCCCCCCTTCATATATCCCCCCTTCATACATCCCCCCTTCATACATCCCCCCTGCGGCAGGAGCAGAAAATAACCTCGTAGGAGGCATATATCCGGCCATCGGCAGTGAACCGCCGTTCGTAGGTTTCGCACATCAGGCTCATCAGCGTTCGTTCGGTGGCAAAGCTCATCGGCCTGAAATTAGGGTTGTTGGCCCCCCGCGCCTTGAGCGAGCGCACAAAATCGCGGCAAGCGGGGAAATACTCGTGCTTGGTGCGGCACTCGGTCTCGATTTCTGTCATTCCCGCCAATTCCAGAGCGTTGACCAACTCGGCCTGGCCCATCAGTGATGGCCCGTAACGCCCCGCGGCCAGCGTGATCCCCATCCGGCCCGCGGCCTCGCGGTAGCTTTCTTTAAGTTCGGCCAGCGTGCCACGGCCCAGCGTTGCGAACACCAGCCGTCCCCCCGGAGCCAGCGCGCGGCCTATCCGTGCCAGTGAATCAGACAGAGAGGCGAACCACTGGAAAGCCGTGCTGCTGGCCACCAGCTCAAAACTCGTCGGTGCGAACGGCAGGCACTCTCCATCGGCCTGCACCAGCCGGATTGTACCGTTGGCGTCCAGTTCACTGGCCCGGGCGCACATCCCGCCGGCAATATCGATAGCCACCAGCGTATCGGGTTTGATTATATCATGGAGAAACCCGCTCAGGAACCCGGTCCCGCAACCGATATCCAGCGCGAGCCGTGGTGCGCCGCCAGGGAAACTCAGCCGGGGCGCCGCCCAGCCAATCAGTTGCCAGGCGATTTCCCGCTGAAGAGCCGCGTGAGAGTCGTAAGTAGATGCGCTGGACGAGAAATGCAGCGCCATCAGTTTTTTGTTGATCCTGCCATGCAGGTTGCTGTGTCTGTTACTCACCGCTGTTTCACCGTTGCCCTTCTTCAATGAACTCCCTGATAGCACCGGACATCTCCCCGGCCCTGGTCAGCAGGGGGGCGTGCCCCGCGCCCTCTAATGCGCAAAGCCGGGCATTTCCAAGGGAGCTTGCCAGTGCCTTCGCCAGGCTGAAATCAATCACTTTATCCCGTGTGCCGTGAAGCAGCAGTACGGGGCAGGTTGTTTTATTCAGGCCAGGGCGAAGATCGCTGTGCAAAAGATAGTCCAGCCCGTGGGCCAGAGTTTTTGCAGCAATAACTTGATATATTTTTCCAAGGCCGCCTGAGAATTCTTCCCGCTGGTTTTCTTCCCCGCCCGCGAACATCGTGTCCTGAAACTGTGCTACGACTTTCTCTCTGCCACGCTGTAAGCGATGCAGCATGGTTCGGACCAGCCTGGGGTCCTGCCCGCCGGGGTTGTTCGCCTCCCGCACAAAGCAGGCGCAGCCGGAGATCAGAACCAGAGCGGATACTTTGTCCACCGCCGAAGCAGCCGCCTCCAGCGCGGCCATCGCCCCCATCGACCAGCCAGCCAGCAGCAGCGGCCCACGCTGTGATTCCCTCTCTATCCGGCCACGAATGTATTGGGCGTATGAGGTATCCGGATCAGGCCTTGAGCTCAGGCTGCCGTAACCGGGCAGGTCCAGCGCAGTGGCGCTTGCGGCCAACTCGGGCGGAAGAGCGGCCAGCAACGGCTCGAACATGCGCGAGTCACTGGCCCAGCCGTGAATCCAAAGTGATCTCATCGGGGAGAGTCTCCTCAGGGGATACAATGGTAAGAAAACCCCGGTCAATTCTGACCGGGGTTTTCTTACCGACAAAACAGAGATTTCTTCAACCAATGGCGTAATCAAGTCGTGGCGGAAGTATAAACATCCAAGGCGCAAAACCCGGTCTTACTAACGGTTGCCGAACGCCCTGGTAATGTCAAACTCTCCGCCGTTTCGATAGATTTCGAGCTGAGTTGCCACCACGGAATCGGCCGGGAATAATTCCAGGTAACGCTCCAGTTCCTGTACGGCCCGCTCGCGGTAGTTCGCCCGCTGAAAGAGCATGAACAGGTTGGCGTAGGAATTACGGTTGCCGGGATCGAGAGAGAGCGCCTTGTTGAGAAACTCGGCGGCATCGTCCAGATCGTTGTTGTTCGTAGCCAGTTGTGCCAGCTGCTGGAACATTCTGGGTTGCAGGGGTTGATTGGAGAAGCGGGCTAACGAGTCGAGCATCTCCCGTGCTTCGTTATATTGACCGTTCTGTGCGTAGAGATTGGCCACGGCGTAGTTCCATTGATGCGGCGCCTCGAAAAATCTGCGGGCCTTCAGATTGGCGTCAATCGCCTCATCCAGCCTGCCCAGCCCCTGGTAAGCACTGCCCAGCCAGGCATAAGGGGCCGCGAAATGGGAGGCCAGCCGGACATTGGCTTCCTCGCCGCCCTTCTTCTCCCGGAAAAATGTTTTGTAGGTGTATACTTTGTTGAGCAGGCTGTCGGTCCGGGCCATGTTAAGATACACGTTGGCCACACCGGGTACCGGCTGAAGGTTGGGATCGTTCGCAGCCAGTTTCTCGGCTTTAAGCTGGTTGATCCGGTAAACCGCTCCCTCCATCGTCAAGAACGGGGTCAATTGTGCGCGGTTGCTTTCCGGTACCGTGGTGGTGAAATATAACGGTCTTTTCCACTTGTTGGTGCGCAGGATATTCAGCAGGATCATATCCTTGACGTACATAATGGATTCGGCCGGAAACTTGAGTTTATTCTCTCCCAGATTAAAATCAATATCCTGCGGCAGCCTCATCGGCAGCATCTGGTCAATCTGCTCGTCGGTGAAGCTGATCGGCACTTTCGGTTCCATGTCGCGCATCTGCTTGATATACCAGGTGGTGTTCAGCAGGCTGAGGTTCACAATCCGGCAGTCCTTGCGCACATGTTCCACTTCCTGAATATACCACAGCGGAAACGTGTCGTTGTCCCCGTTGGTGAATATTATTCCGCCCTCTTCCATCGAGTTCATGATATTGCGCGCGTACTGGGCAGGGATCAGGTTGCCGCTGCGGTCGGCAACGTTATAGTTGGCCACCATCGGTACGAAACACGGCAGCAGGATCACCGCACCCAGCGCGGCGAACGCGCTGGGCGCCAGCCGCGCTTTCGCGGTGCCGACGGCGAACGAGCGGCGGATGTTATCCGCTATAGCCGCCAGCCCGATACCGCTCCAGACGCCGAAAAACACGAACGAGACGATAAAGAAATAGTCGCGCTCGCGCACCTCGTGCATCGCCTGCGGGAACTCGCTGAACTGGGAATAACCCAGCTTGAAGTTCATGTATGTATTTAGGATGGGGCCGGTGAACAGGAATACGGCCAGCCAGAACCAGAATGTTTTTTGCTCGGTGCGCCAGTGACGGTATGCGCCGTAGAGCCCAACGCTGGTGAACAGCACGGTGAGCAGGTTGCCGCCGTACTGCCAGCCGAAATACTTGGTGTAGAACGGAACGTTGTACTTGAAGTAGTAGACCACGTTTTCCACCAGATCGCTGACAGAGGTCATCGCAATCTTATCATGGATCAGTGTCCAGACCTGGCGGGGCATCATCCCGTAGGCGCTGCCGTACTGATCTCGCCTGACAACGGACCAGAACGAGGCCAGGTTGGAGGGATCTCCCTCGTTGATCGAGGGACCCAGATTGGCGCGGATCAACAGGTAGAGGTGTATACTGTAGCCCAGCATGAACAGGCCCAGAGCCATCCCGAAAAAGCCGAGAGATTTCTGGCGGTGGCTCCACCAGCCGAACCCGCCGGTGAGAATCACACCGATGAACACCGCCTTCGTGCTGCCCACGTAGTCAGGCAGGCCGAACAGGATATCCAGCAGTGCGCCCAGGTGTTTGAATATTTCGACAAACAGGCCTTCCTGTCCCTCGCCGGCCTCGCTGAGCCTTCGGAACACCAGTCCCAGGTCAAGCCCCTTCATCACCAGCAGATACACGCCCAGGAACATGCCCATGATCGACACCCAGTAGCGCCAGTTTTCGCGGTCGTGGAGCAGGGTGTAAATAATCACCGCCGGGGCCACCAGCAGCACAATCATGTGGTTGGCGATCGAGAGGCTGACAATATAAACCACCAGCAGAATTGTGCGTTGCATGCGCTGGCGGTCCAGCGACTGGCCCATGAAAACCATCAGCCAGGCGATTAACAGGAACGTGGCGGTGGAGACCGCGTAGACCTCGAACTCGGTGGCGTTGCTCCAGGTGGTGCGCATAAAGGAGGGGATAATGGCGCTGGCGAAAGCTCCACCGTGCACCAGCACGCGGCTGGGCAGAGACTCTGTGTCCTCAAGCCAGGTAGAGATAATCCGCACCACGATCAGGTAAATCAGCAGCGCAGCGGCGGCTCCGCAGAGCACTGAGAGGAAGTTCAGCCGCGCGGCCACGCCCATCGGCAGCGGGATAGCCGACAGTACCCGTCCGATAATCACAAACAGCGGAGTGCCCGGCGGGTGGGGGATGCCCAGGGTGTAGCTGGCGGCGATAAACTCTCCGGCATCCCAGAACGTGACCGTGGGGGCCATCGTGAGCAGGTAGCCGATAAACGCGAACAGGAATGTGATTGCCGCTCCGATCCAGTGCTCTTTTTTATACATATTCCGATTCTTGTGTTTAAGAAGTGGTTATAACGCCGGTTGCGAGTCCGGCAAAAGATAACAGTCTAATTGAGCAAACTAATAAGGAACCATATTTGAGGCAAGCAGGAAGCGCCGCGAGGACTCAGTTGCCTGTCCCGAACGTGCTCTGCATGTTGATCGGCTCACCGCCCCGGTAGCGCTCCAACTCTCCTGCCACCTTGGTATCGGCCGGGAAATGGCTCAGGTAGGTTTCCATCATCCCGATAGCTTCCTCGCGCCGCCCAAGGCCATTGAGCAGGATGATGATGTTGGCATAGGATAGTCGCTCGGTTGAATCGATTGCGAGGGCGCTATGCAGTACTTCCAGCGCACTGTCGTAATCGCGCTTGATGGAGGCTATTTTGGCAATCTGGAAATATCTCTGGAGGCGTGTTGCGGTGGACATTGTGCCGGCAAGCGAGTCCTGCATGGCGGTGGCCTCGGTGTAACGCCCCGCGCGGGCATGGAGGAAGGTGATATTGAGAGAGTAGCGGTGAGATTCCTTGTAAAAATCCTGCGCCATCTCGAACATTTTTATCGCCTCGTCGTAGCGGCCAAGGCTTTCCAGGGCCACTTCCAGCCGCAGGGCCGGCACGGCGAAACGCTTGACGGCTAAAATGTTTTCACTCCCTCCACTGTCTCCGGGTCTGAAGAACGAAGTGTAATCGTATTTCTCGGTCAATAACTCCAATGTGCGCGGAACGTGTACGCCCGTGCTGTCTTGAATCAGCACCACATTGCTGTCGGCGGCGGCCACCTCGGTGGCTTTGCGCTCGGTCACGCGGAACGCCAGTCCCTCCATCACAAAGTGCGGAGTAAGCCCGGTACGGTTGAACTCGGGAACCGAGGTGACATAATACAGCGGCCTCCGCCAGTTGTTTGTGCGGATAATATCGAGAATGACCAGGTCTCTTACATAGACAACCGAGCCCTGGGAAAAATCCAGCCTCATCTCACCGTTGATAAAAAACTTTGACTTGTTCAGCCGGGATGCCCGCCGGGAGTCAATAATGCTGTCGGAGAAGGAGATCGGCACTTTCGGTTCCATGTCGCGCATCTGCTTGATATACCACGGCAGGTTGAGCAAACTCAGGTTGACTATCCGCACGTCGGGTCGTACACCCTCCACCTCCTGGATATACCAGAGCGGAAACGTGTCGTTGTCCCCGTTGGTGAATATGATCGCATCAGGCGGAAGAAATTCCATCACGTTACGGGCGTAAACCTGGGGGATATAGTTGCCGCTGCGGTCGGCGTGGCTCCAGTTGAACGCAACAGGCAGCAGTGAGGGCAGAAAAACCAGCGTGCACAGCCCGGCCGTCAGAACGCTTGTTTTTCCATGAGCCTGCCCGGCCAGTGCGTTGCGCAGCTTGTCCGCCGCGGCCGCCAGGCCGATAGCCGCCCAGAACGCGAGGCAGGTGAACGAGATAATAAAGAAGTAATCGCGGTCGCGGGGCTCGTGAAGGCGCATAAGCGGCACCGAGGGGTGCAACTGCACCTCTGGAAACTGCGAGAAGCCGAACTGGAAATTCATGTAAAGGTTGAGAATCGGGCCGGTGAGCATGAACAGCATCAGCCAGAACCAGAACGACTTGCGCTCGTTGAAAAAATGGCGGACGGCGCCGGCCACGGCGGCCACCAGGAAAGCCGCGGTCAGCCACGGACCGCCGAACTGCCAGCCGAGATATTTATTGTAAAACGGGAGGTTGTACTTAAAGAAGAATTTGATATTTTCCAGCAGGTCGCCCAGGCCGGTGATAGCCGTTTTGCCTGTCAGCAGGGTCCAGACCTGGCGTGGCAATAAGGTGTAGGAACTGCCGTACTGCTCACGGCCGATAACGGCCCAGAACGTACGCAGGCTGTCGGGGTCGCCCTCGTTGATCATCGGGTCAAGCGCGGCCCTGAGCGGAAGATAAAGGTGAACGCTGAAACCCAGCACGAACAATCCCATCGCAGCGGCGAAAAAGGGCAGGGACTTCTCACGCCAGCCCCACCATCCGCAGCCAGCTAGCAGCAGTATACCGGCATAAAACGAACTCCCGCTGGCCAGGTGGGCGCCGAAGTTGGCCAGCACATCCATAAGTCCGCCGAAAACTGCTGCCGTGTTGGCAAAAAATCCCTGAGCGGCGGCGGTATGGTTACTTATGCTGACTGCCAGCGCTCCAAGGTCGAGTCCTTTGTTGACTGTCAGGTAGGCGCCGGCCATCAGGCCCAGCACACTGAGCCAGTAGTTGCGATGTTCCCTGTCGTGCAGCAGGGTGAACAGCGCCACTGCCGGTGCGGCCAGCATTACGATCAGGTGGTTGGCTATCGAGATGCTGATAATATAAATCACCAGCAGCAGGGTGCGGCGGTTGCGCTGGAAGTTGTCCGAATCGCCCATGTAAGTCATCAGCCAGCCAACCAGCAGGATAGTGGCGGTGGCCAGCCCGTAGACCTCGAACTCGGTGGTATTGAGCCACACGGTGCGAAGGCCGGTGAAAATAACCCCTGCGCTGAACGCCCCGCCGTGGACTACCAGGCTTCTGAACGCTCCTTTACCGGTCGTGCGCTCCAGAGTGTAAGCAGCCAGCAGATAGAGCAACCCTGATGCCACCGCGCCGCTGAGCACGGACAGAAGGTTCATTTTAAACGCGGCGCTTAAGCCCAGCGGCAGCAGGCTAAGTACCCGTCCCAGCAGCACGAACAACGGAGTACCCGGAGCGTGTGGTACACCCAGAGAGTAGGCGGCGGCCATAAATTCGCCGGCATCCCAGAAAGTGACCGTGGGGGCCACCGTGAGCAGGTAGACTATCAGGGAAAACAGGGCTGTCGCCAGCGCGCCGATCTTGTGGCTGGTACGGTACAATGGTTGATTATTCATCATGTCCATAATCGAAGGATGGTTTGAGGGGAGTGATTTCGGCATAATTTAACCCGGAAGCGGGCAACTGGCAATGATTCGTCCTGTAGAGTCAATAAATTTATTGCGCTCAGATTTATTTAATTGCAACTTATTCGTCAAAGAGAGGTATATTAATTGTTAGTGATATCCGGCTGGCCCCGGGGAGCAGTGTTCAGTTGGCTGCCGTCACCTCTCTCATAAGCCCGCCAAAGGCCGTCCGGTGTAACTTCCCGGCAAAGTTCCGATCCCGGTTCACCGAACCACAAGTGAAGCGATTTCATGCGATTGAGACATTAACAAAAAAGGTGTACCGTTGAAACCAGATTTCCTTCGTATGACCGCGCTTGCCGTTCTGTTACTCTGTTCCTGCGGCGAAGACAGTGCCAACATATTTCACGTGGATATAGTCCATTATCTGGACGAAGGGCGGGATATCGAGATGGTTTCCCTGCCCGGCGGGACTTACGCCATGGGCAGCTCTTTGTACCCGCCATTTGAAGTAATCATGACTCCAATCGGGCCTCAAATAATCTTCAACGTCGAGCGCCCGGTCCATGTAGTGAGCGTCTCTCCGTTTCTGATCAGCAGCACTGAAATCACACACGAACAGTACCGGGCCGTGATGGGTTCTAGTCCATCGAAATTCAGCGGTTGGACTGATATGCCTGTGGAAAACCTCAAGTGGAGACAGGCCGCTGATTTCTGTAACCAACTCAGCGGGATGATGGGACTGAGCGCCTGCTATGACCAGGACTATAACTGCGACCTCAACAGCAACGGGTTCCGTCTGCCCACCGAGGCGGAGTGGGAATTCGCCGCCCGCGGCGGCACGGATCTGGAATACAGTTTCGGCGATAATTCATCGGGCCTTACACGTAACGGCTGGTATGTCGGAAACAGCGGCAACACAACCTCGCCGGTGGCCACCAAGGAGCCCAACCAGTACGGGTTGTATGACATGCACGGTAATGTAGCCGAATGGTGCCAGGATCAATTTGAGTTTTACGCCTGCGATGCGCAGTCCGATCCGGTTAACACCGACGGAGCGCCGGTGTATGTGGCCCGCGGAGGTAGTTGGGCCAGCGTGGCGAAAGACTGCCGTTCGGCTGCGCGGGCTGCCTACTTCCATGACCGGAAAATAAGTACTTTGGGATTGCGTATCGTTCGCAGAAAGTAATGAGAATAAGGGTCAAAAGAATAATAATAAAAATATGAAACATAATTTTGCTCACAGGGTAACTAACCTTTAGTAGGAGATCGCTAACAAAATACTCTCAGGCGCGGGATAATTATAATCGTAACGTGGTTTTCGATGAGTATCCTGGCGTCAGATCAAAAAAGCCAAAGCGAGAAGACGCAGTTCTGCCGTACCCGTGAAAACTGGTTCATTGCGGGTTTTCTTAAAAAAGCAGTTACTGCATTTTCAAGGGGATGATCCATGGTCAGAAGAGTATTGACCGCGTTGTGTGTACCGGTAATCATCTGCCTTCTTGCCTGCGGCGAAGACAGTCCCAACATCTTTCACGTGGATATAGTCCATTATCTGGATGTAGGGCGGGATATCGAGATGGTTTCTCTGCCCGGCGGCACTTTCGTCATGGGTAGTGATAAATATCCTGCCATTGAAGTCGTTAGGGCTGCGGTAACGATTAACAAAGAGCGTCCGGTCCATTTTGTAAGTGTCCCTTCGTTTATGATCAGCAGTACGGAAATTACACAGGAGCAGTACAAGGCGGTTCTTGGCATTAATCCATCGTACTTCAAGGGTTTAACTGATCTGCCGGTGGAAAACCTTAAATGGCAGAGAGCTGCTGATTTCTGTAACGAACTCAGCAAGACGATGGGGCTGAGTGTCTGTTATGATCAGGAATATAACTGCGACCTCAGCAGCAACGGGTTTCGCCTGCCCACTGAAGCGGAGTGGGAATTCGCCGCCAGCGGCGGTACGAATCTGGAATACAGTTTCGGTGATAGCCCAGTGGGTTTATCGCAATACGGCTGGTATAGAGGTAACAGTGGTAAAAAAACCTCACCGGTGGCCCTCAGGGAACCGAACCAGTACGGACTCTATGACATGCACGGAAATGTAAGCGAGTGGTGCCAGGATATATTTAGTTTCTACGCCTGCAACATCCAGAACGACCCTGTTATAGTGGAAGGTTTCCCGGTGCGCATGATTCGGGGAGGGAGTTGGGCCAGCGATGCCAGGTATTGTCGCTCGGCCGCACGAGAGGCTTACTCTGAGAAGCGGATATCGATTACTTTGGGTTTCCGTATCGTACGGCGGCCGTAAGCGATAATCACAACACGGATACAGAAGCTGAACCTATTATTGACACAATGCCGGAGAAAGAGTTGTCAATGCTAACGGACCACCACATAAAAACCAGAAAGTTTCACAAAGCGTCTTCTGCTCTGCTGGTTCTGCTGCTTGCACTCTGCACGTTGTCCGGGTTGCTTGCCCAGAGTAGCGAGAGCCGGGGGCGGTACGATGTTTCGGGTTACGTGCGCGATGAGGAAACGGGTGAAGCCCTGCCATACGCCAATATCCTGATAACAAGCACATCGCAGGGGGCGGCCACCAACCAGGACGGTTATTTTGTGATTGTCAACCTGCCGGCCGACACCTGCCGGCTGCGGATCAGCTATATGGGTTTCGCTCCCAGGGAGATCCTGATCGATACGCGCAAGCCCTCCGAGCGCCGCCAGACTATCCTGATGCGCCGCCAGACTATAGTAATGGAAGGCTTGACTGTAGAGAGCGAGATTCCGCCGATAATGGAAGTGATGAGCGAGCCGGGCCAGGTGGCGATTAGCCCCGCCGAGATCGCCGTGTTGCCCAATATGGGTGAGGTTGACCTGTTCCGCTCATTCCAGCTCATGCCTGGTATCAGCGGGGTCGGCGATGGTTCCAGTGGGATGTACGTGCGCGGCGGCACCCCCGATCAGAACCTGATCCTGTTCGACGGGATGACGATCTACCATGTGGATCATTTTTTCGGATTGTTCAGCGCGTTCAACGCCGATGCGGTCAAGGACATCCGTGTTTACAAGGGCGGCTTTCCCGCGGAGTTCGGCGGAAGAACCTCCAGCGTGGTCAACATGACCGGTAAATCCGGCGATGTTTCGGGGTTGCGCTACGGGGGTGGATTGAACCTGCTCAGCGGCCACGGCATGGTGGAGGGGCCGCTGGGTAAATCCGGCTCGTTCCTGCTCTCGATGCGGCGTTCGTACACCGATGTGATCCGCAGCGGTCTCTATGACAAGCTTTTCGATTTCGTCTCCAGCCCCGGTCTCGAAGTGCCGGCGGACAACCCGTTCGTGGCCACCGGCACGGAGGTGCCTGATTTCTACTTCTATGATATCAACGGCAAGCTTACGTTCAACCCTCGCGCCAACGACGTTTTCTCGCTCAGCTTCTACAATGGCCGCGATAACCTGGGGCAGTCCAACGTGCTGGCCGGTGAGAATTTCGCCTGGAAAGGCGAGAACTTCCTGCTGGAGGACCCGCAGGCCAACCTGAGCACAAATAAGCGTACCCGCTGGGGCAATCTGGGGGTGAGCGCCAAGTATTCAGGCCAGATAAGCGACCGTTATTATGCCAGCCTGATGGTGAGCCACACGCGCTATTTCAGCGACTACGAACTCCAGCGTAATTTTCTCTCCAACTCGGCTGCCGACAGCCTGACGTATTTCCACTCCGCCGCCAACTCCATGAGCGAAGAGAACGAGCTGAAGGATTTCACGGTCGTGTTCGACAACGAGATTCATCCCACCAGTGACCACGACATCAAGGCCGGTGCCGCGTTCAGCAAGCTTAACGCACATTACACCTCCGTGCTCAACAACACAACGGACCTCCTGCGGCGCAGCTCCTCGGCCAACCTGGCCTCGGTTTACCTTCAGGACCTGTGGCATGTCACAAGCAAGTTCGATTTTACCGCCGGAGTGCGCGGCAACTATTATGACCGCACAGGCGAGAGTTTCGCGGAACCACGGGTGTCGGCGGTTTATTCGCTCACCGATTACTTCACCCTCAAGGGCGCCTGGGGCCGCTACAATCAGTTCGTCAACAGGATCACCAACGAGGACGTGCTCGAGGGCAGCCGGGATTTCTGGATGCTGACCGATGACGATATCGACGCCGGTTACGCCGAGCACTGGATTGCCGGTATGACCCTGGAGGACAGCGAGTACCTTCTGGATGTGGAGGGGTACCACAAGAACCTTGAAGGAGTTGTGGAATATACCCGTCGCGCCAGTTACAGCCGCGAGCTGCTCCAGGGATTGCGCGATAACGAGGTGGCCCCCGGCACAGCCTTTTTCCAGGGTACCGGCCTGAGCAGGGGAATAGATATCCTGGCTCAGAAAAAGCGCGGCAAGTTAACAGGCTGGATTGGCTACAGCCTGAGCCGGGTGCGTTACAAGATTCCCGATCTCAATGGCGGCCGGCGTTATCCGGCCAGCCACGACAGGACCCACGAGGTTAACGTGGTGGGCAAACTTACTCTGGGCAAGTGGGATGTTTCCGCCACCTGGGTGTTTGCCTCCGGCAAGGCGTATTCCGCCCCCGAGAGCCAGTATTACCTGCAGATGCTCGATGACCAGAGCCAGGGTTATATCCATATCAGTGACCGTAACGCCCACCGTCTGTCCGATTACCACCGGCTTGACCTCAGCGTCTCCCGTAATTTCGAGACGTCTTCGTACGATTACGTAATCGGGTTTTCGGTGTTCAATGCCTACGATCGCAAAAATTACTGGTACAGACAGTTCAATCTCGATACTGTTCCGGTATCGATCAGTGACGTGTCCATGCTGAGTATGACGCCGACCGTCTACTTTAAAATCTATTCACGGTAGGCCTTCCGATGAGATCGATCATAATAGTTTGTCTGGTTCCACTCTTGCTGCTGGCCGGATGCGAAGGTGCAAAACTGCTGCCGCCTGTCAACGAGTTGGTGGTGGTGAGGGGATATTTGCAGGCTAACACTCTGCTCGGTGGTTTGAATGTATCCTCCACGCTCGATCTGGGCAGCCCCGATACGGTGGGACCTCCAGTGAGCGATGCGGTTGTGCATATTATCCTCAAGGGGACCTGCTACGAACTGGCACACATGGGCAAAGGCAATTATGGTGCTCCCACCAATCCCTATATGCCCGACTGTCCGGACTGCGGGTTGTTTCTGAGCGCCGGCGATACGATTAATCTGGAAATATTCCATTTCGACAAAGTGGCCACGTCCAGCACGATTATTCCGCCCCAGCCGCAAAACCTGTCGCTCTCCTCCTCTCCTGTGGTTGTTCCGCCATTTGACGGTGATGCGCCCGTTGGTGACGCGTTCGAGATAAGCTGGGAACAGGAGGGGGAATACTGGTTTTACCTGGAACTCAGAAATATTGAAGATGCTCGCCTGCCGGTGGGCGGCGGAGATGTGATTTACGGGTACGTGTCTTCGCTGAAAACCGAACTGATCAACACCAGTCGCTTTGTTGTCACCTGGGACATGCTGCCATACTATGGCACCTGGCGGCTTAAAGTTTTTGCGGTCAACCGGGAGTACGTGGAGCTTTATCTTACGCGCAGCCAGGACAGCCGGGACCTTAACGAACCGGTGAGTAATGTCTCCAACGGCCTGGGTATATTCACGGCGCTCAACAGCGATCAAATCCAGTTTGAGGTGGTGAGCGCACCCTGAGGCCGGTTCAGGAATTATGACGCGGTCAGGGAGTACCGGCTGGCCCTGCGGGATGATTCCACAGCTTGCGAGGCCCGCTACAAGCTGGCCATGACCGGTGTTTTGCCCAGCCTGGGCGCTCCGGCCATTATCGGACCCTCGGGCAGAGGTTCGCTTAGCTCCTCGTCGCTCTTGTCGCCCACTACTTCCTCCGCCCGGGCGAACGCCGCAGCCAGCATCGTACGTGCCTCGGTAAGGCTGCTTACTTCCTTTATTTCCGCCAGATGTTTCTCGAAATCCAGATCGAAGCCCTTTTCGCCGAATACCCCCTCGATAAACCAGTCGATAGTAAGCGCCACACTGGCCACGTGCCCGGCCACGGTGAACATCTCCTCGCGGGGCCTGAAAGCCGAGTCCGCCTCGGCCAGGCAGGCCGTTGAGCGTTCGAAAAATACCCGGCTGGTGTCCAGTTTATCCACTAGCTGTCTGCTTAGCATCCCCGCCTCCTTAATTGTGAGGGTTAGATTGATCGCTTTGGTCCGCTTATTCGTACCAGTAGTGTCCCAACGTTTGACGAAGAAAACGCTGTAACTATTATAAATACAAAGCAATAGGCGGTTAAAAAGCCTGCATCGACTTGAAATTGGTTTTACATTATGGCCGACCCTATTCAGGAAGCACTTTGTAAGAGAACTGACGCTTATTTTAGCAATCGTAAAAAGGAACTGCGATTGGAATTACCGCTCTACACAATTCTACAGATTTTGAGTTTGTCACTTTTTGAAGGAATGCCCATTTTACAAGCATTTGCAGAAGGATAATTCCTAAACTGAAAAATAGACTCTGCTATCCAATTGTTAATACTATAATTACGTTTGGACACTACTGTATTGGTAAATATATAAAAGAATCGGATCAGTCAACACCCAGCAGTGCTTTTCCGCATTGATAAAGTTTGTTCAACGAGAGGAACAACGTCCGGTTTCAGGGTGTATGTAAGATTACAGGCGCTGATTGCGGGACAGATTATCAAGTTGGTTTATTGCCAGCTACCCGGGAGAAGCAATGCAATCCAGGATTTCACCGATGTTCTACATTGGTATCTTGCTGTTTGTTTGCAATTTACCATGCTGGAATGTGTATGGCGATGCTAAAGTTTCCAGCCGCGAGGAGCCGGTCCGCCTGTTGCTGGAGCCGGCCACTGAGTTGCTGGCCAGGGGCGACACCGCCGGAGCGCTAAAGCTGCTCGGACAGGTCGATACAAAGGGTGGACGGTACTACTCTCTGCTGCTGGAGCGCGGCGGCATTTACCTCTCGGTTGGCGAAACCAGCAGGGCGAGAACGGATTTCTCCGCCGCTTACTGGGATAACGATCCGGTTGTAAGTTCACGGGCGCATATTGGCCTGGGCGACTGCTACCGGCTGATGAGGTTCAGGAATTATGACGCGGTCAGGGAGTACCGGCTGGCCCTGCGGGATGATTTCACAGCTTGCGAGGCCCGCTACAAGCTGGCCATGACCGGTTTTGCTCTGCGGCAAACCGATGGCTATCGCATGGCCGCCCGTGAGCTTGCAAAGCTGATCTGTATCGATCCCGGCTACCAGAATACTTACTGCGTCTGGCGCGACAGCATCCTGGATAAAACACCCGCTGAGCTGCGCCGGATCCATCCGCATCTTATAACTCACATGGCAGCCCACCCGCAAAGCCGCGACTGGTGGCTGGATATCGCCGCTGACCGCTACCATCTGGATCAGTACCACTCCGCGCTTGAAGCCCTGGACGAACATCTTCTTTATTGCCCCGGCATTAGAGCTACCGAGCGTCACCTGGTGCGCGGACGCTGCCTGCTGGCGCTGGGTGATTCTACGGCTTTTGAGCGGGAATACAGTTCCGCGCTGGCAGCCGCCGGGGGCGCCGGTGATTTCGCGGTGCTGCTTCGCGACACGGAAACCATTTTCAGCGCGGAGGAAAACAGGGCCGCGCAAAAACTGGAGCGTCCCGAAGAGTGGCGTACGTTTTTCCACGCCTTCTGGAAACTGAAAGACCCGGACCCGGTTACACCCACCAACGAGCGCCTGATCGAGCACTACAACCGTCTTCACGAGGCAGAGCGCTTTTACGAGCAACTCTTTCCCCACAGCCTGACCCAGACCAGCCAAGCATATTACGGGGAGTTAACGCGGGAATATATTGGTGACATGGGTTTCACTGCCTATCCGGCCAATATTTTCTGGGGCCGCAGCCGCAAGCTGGCCCTGGACCACCGGGGACTGATGTTTCTGCGCCACGGTCCGCCGGACAGGATAGACCATCCAGACATGGATAAGGCTAAGAACCCGACTGATATCTGGCGTTATGGCGGCGCAAGATTCACGTTCATAAGGAAATTCGGCGGGGGTGATTTCATGGCCAGCCTGGGCAGTGGTGGTAATTTCCGCCTTGCGATGGACCGGGAGAGTTTCGATGATCCACTGCCCGCCGCGAAGATAGAGGGTTATCTGTCGGATTTCATGGCAGCGGGTGAATCCGTGGAAGCCGAATTTTACCAGTCGGTTCTCGACGACGCGGTTGCGCCCCATGTCCCCACGAGCGCGCAACTGGCCGTATTTGATACGCTCTGGAACCTGATTATGATCGATACGGCCAGTGTCAGCAGGACCGTGGGGCCGGATGGGGATTACTGGTGGGCCGCGCACAGAGCGCCGTTGAACGGGAGCGCTGTGATAACTGTCCTGCGGATGGAAATTCCCGGCCACCGCGCGGTTGCCCGTGGCCGCTACCGGATCAACCCGTTCGGACGAGACAGCCTGGAGCTAAGCGGAATAAGCCTGGGCGTACCGCCCTCAAGCGGTAAGAGGGCTCACACAATCGGCACGGTTGACATTGTCCCCCGGCCCTCGCTGCGTTTTACGCTGGACGAGGTGGTCAGGCTGTATTTAGAAATTTATGGACTGCGGCCAGGCCGCAACGGGGAGCGCTCCTACGTGCAGGCGATTACGGTGAGCCTGGTGGGCGAGGACGCGGACAATAAAAAATCGCTGATCAGCCGCCTCTGGAGTTGGGGCGGCAAACGCCATACCAGCATGACCATGAATTTCGCCAAACAATATACCGGCAAGGGTCCGGCCTCCGGCAATGTGGATATCGATACCTCGCTGCTGGTCCCCGGCAGCTACCAGGTGATTGTAACAGTGATGGACAGCCACAGCGGGCAGACCGGGAAAGTTGCCCGCGAATTCGAGCTGGTGGAATAGGATGAGCTAACGTTCTCGCGGGATTCGCCCGGTAACTCCCGCGGCGCGGCCCGGTCAGTGCTCCGGATTAGCGGTCCGCAAAGGCGATATCTTACTGGTTTAAAAGGATATTCAAGCCAAGCACAGTATTATGAATGATGAATGTCAAAAAAATCGGGTTAATTAGACATTGCTTGCAAACTATCGTACAATTAAAGAACGGTAATTACCGTTTCGACCAAATCGAGATCAGCCGCCTGGCAATTGACGGCGTTTTCCAAATATTGACTCACAATTGATCAACGGAATCTAATCTGAATTATGCCGATGAATTAGGCGATATTGCAGGAAATCCAACCTTTCCCAGGAGAGAATGGCACATGCGAATCTTATCACGGTTCATTATCCTACTTGTGATCCTGTCTTTCCACAGCCTTCCTTTGAGAGCTGAATTTGATTTGATCGGCAATGCCTCGCTAAGCTTGCCAACCGGCGGTCTGCGTAGTTACGCCTACGGTGCTGCCGGGATTGGCGGGACAGTTCGTGTGGCGACCAATATCAACAGTTATACAAAGTTTTTTTTACAGGGCACCTACGCGGATTTCGGGATCGAGAAAGGGCTTACGGGGAGGGATAATGTTTTCTCGGATTCAGAGTTGGAATCAGTGACAGACATGTATTCCCTGAGCATTTGTCCAGGAATATCCATCGGCAAAAATTTAGATGGTTTAATTCCCTATGTAAATATCGCCGGAGGAATAAACTATTACTCATCGCTCAGCCGGATAAGCAGTTTGCAGTACAGCCAAATCAGCGAGCAATTTGAAAACAGCGGGATTACCTGGCGTGCCGGAGGCGGGTTTGGAATGAGGTATGTTGGTTGGAAACCGGATGACGGCAGCGGGCCTCATCTGATCGATATGCTGTTGATTGATATACGATTAGATTACTTCATGATCGGCGAAGTGGAATTTCTGGATATGAGGACAGTCCGTTACAAGAGCAACGCACTGCAATATGAAACCTCAAAAAAATCAGGTGGAGTGGTTCTGATGAATTTCGGATTAGTCTTCAAGTTCTGATCAAGATAAATAACTTGATTATCAGATTGACGTATTTACCCGGAGCAGGATAATGGACAAATCTCTGATGCAAACTCCAGCAGTTGCCAGTATTTGCTTTGCTCTCTTATTGATGCTTATATGCTTGAACTGCAATTCGTTACCACCGGCAACTCCATTTATAAATGAGCAACAGCATTTCGATCCCAGATACCTTGCCTGGGAACCCACAGAGGCAAATACGCTATTAAGCGGCAACTGGTTCAGGGACGGAGAATTGTTTCTGCAGCTAAGTGGAGACTCGGTCTATGTCGATTCAGTAACGTCCTCAATGTTGTCGGTTGATTTTTCCGGTTCTTTCTACCGCCTGACTTACAGGTTGGGGCCACAGTACCACGCCCTGTATTTCGATCGGATTTCTCAGGATTCCCTTCGATTTGTTCCCGCCGATAACCCGGTTTCGAGTCAGGACCAGATCAACTTAACCCCCGCATCCGGTAATTGGCGGATACTGACGAGTAATATATCCTGGCTGGCAGGTTCATTGCCTTCGGCAATGCCCGGCAACTGGCATCAGCGAGATGGTGTATTGGAATTGGCTATCGAACAGGAGCAGGTGACTCTGAACGGGACCGTATGGTCGTTGGATTCGGTGCAAAGTCATCAAGATAAAAACAGGTTGGTACTCGGCCGCCCCGACTCTTCGATCGCCCTTTATTACCGTGAGATTTCGCCAGTGATCTTGCAAGTGCTTTTGCTGGGAACGGACGAGCCTTACCAGGACACCTTCGACAAGGAGACTAACCGATGGGTGATAGTAAAAAGATGGTATGATTTTCTGGAGTCGAGTGGTTGGCATGACGGGGCCACATTTCAGTATGACTACGACTTTATCTCATATAATACTGAGCTGAAAAACAAAACGGAGTTGAATGATTATGATAACTTTAACAAGTCTCACGCGCCACGGGACAGCATCTACGTTGAGAGATACTTAGGTGGTATTATGAACGTTTCCGTGAGCGGTGATATTACGGATGCAGGAGATGGAGCATTAACCATTAATGTGGCATTCGATATCACGGAGGGAGGAGGGCGTTCGTCATTCGCACGCTCGCGGGACGGTTACTGGGGTGAACGGTCCGATTCCGTATGGACAGCAGCCGGCTCAATTGCCGAATCGACTTACCTCATAGTCATGGAAAACGATACGCTTTGGGTCAAATCAGCCACAGGTAAGGAATATTTATCCGCCAGGAGAGTGGATAGGAGTTCCAGGATCAATCCTAACATATTTGCTTTCCCGTTCGAGCCGCAACCAGGCGACTTCCCGGACACCTTTGGCGTATTCTGCCCGCTGGTGGTCCCTTCTGAAGAAGCGCCACTTCCTGAGGATATCCTCTTCTCAGCTGGGGAGTCTATATGGTTTAGTTGGACTCCGCATGATTTAGAGCTCAATCCGGGAAACGTTCACATCCCGGGGGCCTGGTATATCAGCAATGGAGGAATCAACGCCTCATTCGCCGAATTTGAAGGGAATACCGGATTGCGTAAGATCAATTATGCCCTGGGTTACTATGAACGGCGCTGGTGGTATTCACCACGTGAGCATTTTAAAGATGTGTTTATTCACGAGTACATTTACACTTGCGAATTGAAACAATAAATTTCCCGGCAATGTTTATCAGGCAAACCAGGCTGTAGTGGTTTTATTATCCCGGAGGTTCTGGTGGATCATTCGTGGCGACTTTCCCCGGGTGCTGACAGGCAGTCAGGGACAGCCACGGTGGGCAGGTAAAACATTGGCTCGCGAGTCCGAACTTGGGAATAGGCATGGCTAATGGCCGCGCAACTTCCGCCCAAGTCTACTCGCCACCAACCCCGCCAGCGCTCCGATGGCAAACCAGAACACCAGCAGGAAGAGAATATTCAGCACAGCGCTGTCCGCCAGGGTTGTGGACAGGTCTTCCAGCAAGTGTTCCCAGATAACCGCCGGAATAATAGCCCAGAACAGCCAGTTGATTTCTCCAGAACTTACCAGCCAGGCTATCGCACCGATAACAGTCAGCAGGGGAAAGACACCCACTCCTGCTGCCAGCCAGCCGGGTACCGATTTGAGCCGCATGAATTACCTCCGGAGAAGAGTTCTTACCCGGTTAACAATCCATTGGTTCAGTTTATTTTTGCCAGCGCTCCCGGCGTCAGCCTTGGAGCGCCCCGCCCCGGAACTCGCTGAGCAATGTGAGGGTTCCTGTCAGTTGAATTTGAGTTCAGCCAGATATACCTGACGGGTGCCGTCGTTGACAGAGTCAAACACGAGCTTTCGTCCACTTTTGTCAAACGCGGGGTGAAGGTCGCAGCGCCAGGGACCGCGGTAAAGTTTTGAGTGGTCGTCAAAAGTACCGAGCCGCAGCAGGGCGTCGTCGCCCATGCGCATCAGCATCAGATTGCGGCTGCCGTGCATCGGGTAGGTGTCGGTCACCATCCAGCTCCCGTCCTCGCTGAACCGTCCGTGGCCATCGTTGGTCAGCATGCCCCGCCCCAGCACCCTGTAATCACGGCCGCTCTGGCTTTCGGTATCGTTGAACAGCAGATGCGTAATCGGGCGTTGTCTCAGGTAATAGGAAGTCACCATCAGCCGCCCGGCGCTCAGCCAGTCGAAATGCGATCCGCCCCAGTCGTAGCCCAGCACACAGCGCAGGCCGTCACTGTCGAGACCCACGGTATATGAAGCCGTGCACCAGCCGCCGCTCTCTTTTGCCCGCCGGCCCAGGAAAAACACCCTGCTGTCATCACGGTTGATCAGAGTGTGGTTGAACCAGAACGGCAGGCTGTCCGGCCGCCCGGGGGGAGGGTTCATGGCGAATACCTCGTCCAGCGAGACGACTAGCCTGGCGGCGCCCGTTTCCAGGTTGAGATAAAAAATCCCGTCATCAGCGGGATGGTCCTCATCCAGGCGTGCATGCTGGCCAGGCCCCGGATAACCATAGCCAGGACGTGTCTGGTGCAGTCTGGCGAAATTGATGCTCACCGCACTCCGTCCATCGTGGCTCACCGCGCTCACCGGCCTGTCGATTATTTTTATCACGCGGCCTGTGAAGGCATTCATTATCACTGCAACAAATTTCCCGTCGCGGCAATCGTTAAAGATCACCATCGAGTCCGGAGCGCTGCCCAGCCATTGCTGCATGGCCCCCTGCTGGAAATTCCATGCGCATGTCCTGGCAATCTCACGCACCTGGCCGCTTTGGACATCGATTATGCACAGCGATGCGGTGTCACCAACTTCGGGGTTTCTGTCCGTGATATCGGTGCGAAGGCAGAGCAGGTGGCGTCCGCTGCTGTCCCAGGAGCGGATGTGGTAATAGGCGCTTGCGAAATGATGGAGTTTTCCGGAGGTCAGTTGTCTGATTTCAACCGAGGGAAAAGCGTCCGCCGGCTGCGCGGGCTGCTGCGCGGGAGGTCTACAGTTAACGGCAAACAGAGCGGCAAACAGGATGATCGATAAGGAGCAGGTTTTCATAACATGATCCGTTAAAGTGATTGTGCCGTCAAAGGTGGTTAGCAGTTGTTTTATTATTCTCAAAACAGGAGCTACCGGTTTTGGACCGGAGCCTGGACCTGAAGGTATCAAACAACGGTAGCAAAAAGAAGCGAGTGGAACAAGGGAATTCGAGGCCGGTTGGCTGGTGCAAGGAGCCTGGATCAGTGGAATAATTCGCTAATGGCTGAATCAAGCTGCTTGAGCACGTAGGGTTTCGATACGACTCCGCTGAATCCATATTGCCGGTATTCGGAGAGGAGCTGGTCATGTGAGTAGCCGCTGGAAACTATTGCCTTCACGTCAGGATCAATTTCCTTCAGCCGCTCGATAGCTTCCCTGCCGCCCATCCCTCCGGGAATGGTCAGGTCGAGAATCACGATGTCAAACGGCTTGTCACTATTAAGCGCCTGTTTGTACATTTCGATCGCTTCCTCGCCACAGTCCGCAAGTTCAGTCGAGTGTCCCAGATGGGAAAGCATCTTGGCGACCACGTTCCTGATAGCCTGCTCGTCGTCCATCACCAGGATTTTTCTGGCTGAGACGCTGGTGGTTTTTTCACTGTCATCTTCCTGGGCCGGGCGACTGGACGAAGCCGGTAGATAGATATTGAAAGTGGTTCCCTGTCCGGGATGGCTTTCGACCTCAAGATGGCCGGCGTGCCGTTTGACAATCGAATAGGCGGTAGCCAGCCCCAGGCCGCTTCCCGTACCTTTGGTGGTAAAATAAGGATCGAATATGCGGGAGATGATTTCCGGGGCGATCCCCTCTCCCCGGTCGCTGATTGATATTTTGAGATAGCTGTCGTTTTCCAGCGGCAGGTTATGCCCCTCCTCCAGCGAAAGATTGCTTGCGGTGATTGTGATCGTGCCACCGCCGGGCATTGCCTGGTCCGCGTTGATCAGGATGTTATTCAGCAACTGGTTGATCTGTCCCGGATCGACAGAGGCCGCCCAAAGATCAGCCTCGATTTCCTGGCGGCTGCTGACATTGGAGCCGCGCAGGACAAAACCTGCTGATTCACGGATCAACGCGGCGATATCCGTGAGTTGCTTGACCGGGGAGCCTCCTTTGGAGAAAGTGAGCAGTTGCAGGGTAAGTTCCCGCGCCCTCAGTCCAGCCGTCTCGGCTTCAGAGAGCAGGTGGAAAAGTTCTTTGTCGTGGAGTCTTTCCGAAAGCGTACCCGCAAGCGAAATGTTGCCGAGTATCGCACCCAGGATGTTGTTGAAATCGTGGGCAATACCACCGGCCAGCACACCGACCGATTCCAGTTTGGCGCTTTTAACCCTTTCCTCCTCCATGTTTTTAAGATCGGTAACATCGCGGGCCACTGCGTAGATCAGTTTTTCCAGCGGCTGGGTAATGTCTGACCATGAGAGCCAGCGGTACGATCCGTCTTTACAGAGATATCTGTTTTCGAAGCCCGAGACGGATCCGTTTTCAATAAGGCGTTTTCCCCCCTCGATTGTTGCCTGCTTGTCCTCGGGATGCACAAAATCTATCCACGGGCGGCTGAGTATCTCTTCCTCCGTCCAGCCGAGAGTTTTGCTGAACGCGGGATTGACCTGCTTGATATAGCCGTCGAAACCAGCGATACAAATCATGTCGGGCACGAGTTCGAAAATTCTGTCCCGTTGTTCCTGGATGCGTTTATGCTCCGATACGTCATGAAAGATAACGGCGAACTGTCCCCGTTGCGGGCTGTAACTTGTTATTTCATAATATTTACCAATATCCTTGTTGTAGTCGGTAAAGTGAATCGGTGTTCCCTGAAGCGCTACATTGCCATAGGTGTCAATCCATTTTTGCTCGATACCCGGGAGGATTTCCCGGACTGTTTTTCCCTTTATCTCCTCCGCTTTGAGCCCTGTCAGTTTTTCAAATGCAGGATTGACTTCGATAAACCTGTAGTCCACCGGCTTTCCGGCTTCGTCCGTGATAATCTCGTGTAGCGCGAACCCGGCGAGCATTTCCTCGAACAGCTGACTGTAACGGAGCTGGGATTCCACCTGCTCGGTTATGTCTCTACAGACACTCATCACGCTCATAATTTTGCCGTCACCGCCGATTTCAGGAATTAACCTTCTTTCAAATAATTTCTCACCACTTGCAGTGGATATTTTCCACACGGCCTCATCGATCCGGCCGGTTTTGAAAACCTTAGCCACTTCCTGGCTAAAAGTCTCGAACTCTTGTTCCCGATAACCGAGTTCAAGTGCGGTTTTACCGATTAATTCCTGAGGATTTACAGCAAAGGCAGTCATTACTTGCGGACTCACATACAGGAACTTGCACTCATGGTCGAGACGGAAAACAATGTCCGGTGAGTTCTCGACCAGGGCTCTGTACTTCTGCTCACTCTCTCTTAGTTCCTTTTCACGGTTGTGGCAGCTCAGTTCAAGAGCGGCGCGGTTTCCCAGTATCTTACTGACTGTTTCCAGCAGGTTCGTTCTGTTCATTGGCTGATCGTCCATAACCACCAGAATGCCCAGTACGCTACCGTCGTTATCCAGCAGCCGGGTACCCATGTAACTCTCCACTCCCATTTCCGCCAGCAGCGAGTCTTCCGGGAAAAGCTCCTGGATGCCACTGGAATAAAAACATGCGTTATTGCTGATAACCTGCTGGCAAGGCGAACCTTTGAGGCTGTATTGGATATTATCCTGCTTGCCTTTATTGCTCCATACCGAGAGCGTCCTGACAAGGTCCGCATTATTCCTCTCGATTTCACCGACGAAAGCATACTTGCATTCCAGGGTAGAGCAGAGAGACTGGGTAAGGTTGTCGAAAAACTCTTCTCCACTAAACCTTGAGGTTACCGACAGTATGTTCTGCAGGGCATTTTCAGCCTGGCGGATGTTTTCGATATCGGTCATAACGCCCCGGATAGCAACTACCACGCCATCTTCGTAAACAGGCCTGCTCGAGGAGCGAACCCAATGCAGTGAGCCGTCCTTTGCCCTGGCCCGATAGTCCGAGGGAACCAGATTGCCGTCGAGTAATTCGAGGAAGCTCTGATTGATCCGCTCTGTGTCAGGCTCGGCGATGAACTGCGAAAAGTGTTTGCCTGTCATTTCAGCGGGACTATAACCGAGGATGGAGGTTACAACCGGACTGATATACTCGAACCGGCCGTTTCTATCCACCACATAGACAATGTCGTTGATGTTTTCCACCAATTCCTTGTATTGTTCCTCGCTAACCAGCAGGTCCGACTCTGATTTTCTGATAGTGCGGTAGAGCAGCAGCATCGCAACCGGGATCAGCACACCGCAGATAAGGAAAAAACCGATTACAAGGTACTTAAGTTCCTGAAAAATCTCGTTCTCCAGAGACTCTCGCGAGCGGTGGATGCCCATGATCAGATTATTGCCGGGGATTGGAGCGAACGCAGCCAGTTGCTGCTGGCCCTTGCTGGAAGTATATTCACCCACGTAGCTGCTCCCGGTCCCGAACAGGCTGATAAGCTTACTCCCGGCTGCCAGTTCATTGTCTCCCACGTATTTGCCCACCGTGGCGGGGTGCAGGGTGTGGCACACCAAATTGCCCGAGGAGTTGACAATGCAGACATACTCATCGGATGGCCGAGTGCTGTCCGCGGACCAGTATTGCAGGATACGGTCGATCATCGCCTGGCCGGACCGGAAACCATCGGCATGGGTCCTGAGGATCAGCGAATGCACCTTGTTGGCATAAAATTGTTCGCGAAGTTCGGCCGCTCTGGAGAACTGATGGCGGTAAAGAGCGAAGCCGATCACGATCGTGCTGAGCACGGCGGATAGTCCCAGTAACAGGGCCGCTCTGGGTATTTTACTGGGCCATTGCATGTTAGTGAGTTGCATCCGTCCAGTCCGTATAAAGAAAAGAAATCTGTCCCGGATCAATATTAGTTTTGATCAGGATAAAATCCGCACAATGCCACCTACGTGTTCGCGACTGATTGTTTAACTCGGTATTGCGGATATTTGTTATAGTAATATTGCTATAATAACTAACTGGAATAATGGAAAAGGCAACCCGGATGAAAAACCGGCGCTGGCCATTATCAGCCTGATTCAAGCATCCCCATGTTAGCAAATGCCGGGAACGGCTCCGGCGGCACAGTTTCGAGAAAAGTGAAAATTGACTTGCATCCCAACAGTGTTTATTGCGAAAATAAGTATGAGTTAATATAGCATTCAATAAAATTATACCATATTAGCATGGAGGACTGCAACCATGGACGATTATCGCAGTGCAGAGCGGAGAAAATTTTCCAGAGTTCCATTGGAAAAGCAGGTGGAGTTCTATGTCGACGAGGATATTCTGCTAGCCCGGACCGCCGATCACTCGGCCAATGGGATACGTATCACCACCGAGAAGCCGATAAAAATCTTCATGCGAACTCTGATCGATGGCGAATTGATCGAGCGTGAGGCAAGGATTATCTGGGCCGGTCCGGCCGAGGGCGGAGGAATCGAATACGGTTTCGAGTATATTGCGCAGGACGAGGGAAATATCTGAACTGTAAGCCAGCCGGCCATGTGGGGCTGCCCGGGGCCTGGATGGATGGGCGATAAAACTGTTGAGACAGTAAAACTCCTTGGTGAGCCTGCGTAGTTGTGCGGCCATAATGTGGAGCAGGGTTGTCCGGAAATGGCTGAAGTACTAATTTGTCTGCTCCGCTTACGGTACTTCTGATGATTAGTGGAAACAGGCTCGCAAAGGAACCGGATCGATGAGACCGCATAACACGTTTACGCTCGTACTGGCAGCTTCCGCTATCGGGGCCATATTGGGGCTGGCCGGAGTTGTAAGCCTGCCGGCCGTGCTGGCCGGTATCCCCTGGGGTATCCTGATCATCTTTGTATCTCTCGATATTTTTACAAAGCTGATCGTGCGTACCGGCATCATGGAACTGCTGGCCGTACGTCTGCTGAAGCTTTCCCGCGGACGGCGGGTGCCGGTAATCTGGATGTTCGCACTGCTGTTGTTCGTAATTTCGAGTGTGCTGAATAACCTGACCGCGGTTATCGTGATTCTGCCGGTTGTTTTCCTGCTGATGCGTGCGATGAAGCTCGACCAGTTCTACGTAGCCGGTCTGTTTGCGCTGATCCTGGCGGCATCCAACCTGGGCGGGGCCGCCACACCGATCGGAGATTTCCCGGCCATCCTGATCATGGGCTCGCGGATCACCACGTTCAACTCCTACCTTGTCAACGCCTGGCCGCTATTTACTTGCACCATGTTGGTACTGATCCTGTTTCACACTCTCAGCTACCGGATCAGAACCAGATGGCGAAGAGGGGCCGGGGGCGGTGAGCGCCGTGAGCGGGAAGTGGTCCGGTTGATGGAGCAATACGGCCAGCAGGAGCAGGACTGGCCCCTGTTCGCTTCTCTGGCTGTGATATTCGTGTTGATGTTTGTTGCCTGGATGGTTTTTCCAGCTTCTGTTATGCCGCCCTCGATGCCCGCGATCACAGGCCTGGCAGCCGGCGTGGTAGTTACTTACTACCTTCGAGGTGTAACTCCCTACGGCGCCTATAACCTTACACCGGTGTTCGCCCTCGGAGCGTTCCTGTTTGTCGCCTCGATGGCGGCGGAATCAGGTCTGCTTGAGCAAATAGCCGGCGGCCTTCAACACTGGGCCACCGAACCGGAAATCCTGCTGCTGGCCGTGATGACCCTGACCGCTGTCCTGACCGGGATTTTCTCGGCCGGGCCAACGGCGGCCGCCATGCTGCCTGTTATCCAGAGCATCACTGCTCCCGGCAGCGCCCTGGCCGGATGCCAGGATCAGGTGGCTGTCGCGTTCGCGGCCAGTATCTGCGCCGGTTCGAGCCTGTTTATCTGGTCGGCCACGGCGGGATTTGTGCTGATGGATAAATTCAAGTCCGGTAACCTGCTGGACAGCGAAGGCGCTCCGCTCGTATGGGGAGTGGGACAGTACCTCAAATACGGCCTGGCCCATTTTGTGATTCAACTCGCCCTGGGAATCGCCTGGGCGCTGATTTTTGTCCCGTTCGATTGACCCTCCACTGCCGCCTTGTCCGAATCTTGCTGTTTCAATTAATTGCTAACAGCGGTTAATATTGACGGAATGGCTGTAAGCCTATATAATAAAAATACATACATTGGCAGGACCGTTATCCGGAGTTCGATCCTTGGCTAATATCTTACCACTGGCCAATATTTTACTGGATAATATTTGCTCGTTTTGGCCCCGTTTTTAAGCTGTTTGGGTTCTTCTTTTCAGCCGTATCATGTTGATTGTAGCGTGAGCGAGAGTTCGCGTTCGAGCAGATTAGCATACCGTTACCTTAACAATTGAAGATTTTCCGCAGCTTGCTGCCGGGAGTTTTCAATTTCTGCCATGGCGATCTCCGCCGTCCGGAGAACCGATGAAGGTACAGTCATTGATCCGTATATTCAGTTCAGTTCATTTTACCCTGTTGATTATGCTGTCGTTGGGCAATGCCTCCTCCTCCTCAGCCGCTGTTCGTCAGGTGAACTGGAGGTTTTTCACCCCTGTTGACGGGCTGGCTGAATCGTGGTCGAGTTATATCACGCTGGGACCGGGTGGCAAGGTCTGGATTTCTCACGGTGGCATCAACGAGATCAGTTGGCTGGACGGTTTGCCGGGCGAGGGCGGAGTGCTCGGAAACACGGTAACAAGCCCGGGGCCTGACCTGAAGGTTTACGAAAGCGAGTCCGGCCAGCTCTGGTCACTGCACTCCTATGGGATTCAATTGTTCAAGAACGGCCGCTGGGTAAAATTCTACCTCGATGATATCAATAATCCCTATCTGCCCGATAATATCCTCAGACAGTTAACCCCTTTCGTTCCGGGTGGGGAAAACGAGGCGTACTATCTGCTGCCCGACCGTCTGGAACGGTTCGATGCCACCCGGGAATTCAAGGAAACGGTTATCGATTCGCTCAATGGTGGAATCGGTGGTTTTATCGACATGATTCCCTCGCGCGAGGGTGGGATTTGGATTACAGGCACCAAAGGAGTGGCCAGATACTCCACGGCTGAGGGAACTGCCGGGATGCACTGGCAAAGTTTCGATCTTGGCTGGTTGGGGCTGGCCGATTTCAGCCGGCCGGTAGAGGGTGTGGGCGGTGAACTGCTGGTGCTCGGAGTTGGGAGCACAGGCAATTCCGAAAAACAGGCTGTACGCTGCAAAAACGGCAAATGGAGTATTGTTCCGGAAGGTTCCGGACAGATTGAAGTGGTCTGGTCCGGGCTGGATGGAAGCTACTGGGTATTGAGCAACGATAACGAGCTTGTCAACGTTAAGCATGGCAGGGAATCCAGACCCGATAAAAGAGGAATGCTGGCTGCTGAAATCAGGGACGTTGCGGTCGACAAGGATGGCGCGTTCTGGCTGAGTACCTCCCACGGCCTGGCCCGTTACACGCCAAGTCTGTGGACAACGATGGAAGCGGGCGGCCAGGAACTCTGGGTCCACTCTATCCTGGAGGATTCCTCCGGCGGGATGTGGTTCGCCTGCGTGGACAGGATCTGCAAGCTGGCGGACGGCCTCTGGAAAGAATTCCCGATACCCGAGGGCCTCACCTGCCAGCCGTTCGGTACTCAGTCTATCCTGGCCTTGCCCGATGGCCGGCTGGCGATAGGGATAATGCCATATCAGAATTATCTGCTCACTTTCGATCCGGTGGCCGAGAACTTTATCAAACAGTACTACCGCAACCCGCGCCAGCCCTCTGTTGAGGAGCACACCAATATCGGCATGATTGCGCCCTACGACGATGGCAGGATTCTGCTTGAGACCCGCCTCGATCAGGAGCCCACGGGTTTCAGGCTTGAGCTGTTCGATGGGGAAAATTTTGATGAACTGCTCGATCAGTCGCAGAACCTCGATTTCGGCAATCCGCGCTACCTGCTCAATGACAGCGATGGCCAGTTGTGGATCGCCGGTCAGTATGACAACGGAGCACTACTGAACAGGCAGGGCGAGTTCCGGCAGCTGGATGTCGATCCCCAGTTTAAGGACAATGGCTTTTTCGCTATCTGCGAGGTGGAACCGGGCAAGATTTGGTTTGGCGGCAGGGAGCATATTGTACAGTACCACGAGGGGAAATGGTCGAGTATCCGTTCCGGCATGGCAAGCGTCCGTTCGATAATCAAAGCCTCGGACGGTTCGGTGTGGGTGGCCTCGGGGTCAGGGGTGCATCGTTACCAGGACAGTCAATGGGTCACCAATACGAAAAAAGACGGGTTGCCCAACGAGGGCGTGTTCATAATCGACCAGGACAGCAAGGGTACAATCTGGGCTGGAACTATCAGCGGCATCAGCCTTTATTCGCCCGCCGCCGACGTTGACCCGCCGCAGACGCTGATTTTTGAGTCCCAGAACCTGCGGGAATCACCGCCCGGAGGTGAGGTCCGTCTGGTGTACTCCGGGCTCGACAAATGGAACCATACCACCGCCGAACGCCTGCTTTTCTCCTACCGCCTGGACCGGGGTGGGTGGTCGGATTTCAAACCCGGGAACATGGCCGTATTCAGCAGTCTGCCCTACGGGGAGCATTCTTTCGAGGTCCGGGCGATGGACGTCAATTTCAATATGGACTCCGAGCCTGCACGGTTCGAGTTTACCGTTCTGCTTCCCTGGTACCGGGAGGCGGGCTTCCAGTGGATAATGGGGATCGGCACCGCCATCATCCTGTTCCTGATCGGTCTGGCGCTGCACAGGCATATTATGCTTGAAAAACTGGTGATTGTAAGGACCGACGACCTTCAAACCGCCAATACCAGGCTCCAGAATAACCTTCATGAACTGATCACCACTCAGGAGAACCTGGAAGAGGAGCAGAAAAAGCTGGAAACCGCCCTGGGACACGAAAGCCTGCTGGCGGGGATTGCCTCGATGCTCAACTCCACGGTGAATCTACCCCGCGCCCTGCAGGAAGTTATGAATACTATCGCCGGCCGGCTGAATTTTTCAGGAGCATGCCTGATCAACTATGAAGAATCCTCGTTAAGCTTTTTCGACCAGATCGAATCGAGCTTCGGAGGGCGGCCCGGCAAACAGTGTGCTCACTGCGCAATCTGTCAATCCGTGCGTGGAGATGTCAGCCGGCTCCTGGGCCAGGACAGCGTTTACTATGTTTCAAGTGCCGAGATGGCCGGTCCGGAAATTATCGGGCCCATGCGGGAGCATGCAATCGAGGCGATCAGTATCCTGCCGGTTTCCGGATCAGATGGAATGAGGGGGATTGCCTGTTTCTGCAGGAAGGAAAAATATGAATGGCCGGCCGAGGAACTGGAATTGCTGGGCACGGCGGTAAACATGATTTCCGGAGCCTGGGAACGTCACAGCGAGTTTCAGGGCCGCCTTCTGGCCGAGAAAAAACAGTACGAGGCGCTGCAGATCGCCGACAAAGCGTCCCGGATGGCATCGATCGGCGTAATCGCCGCCGGGATTACACACGAGATAAACCAGCCGCTGAATGATATCAAGGTAACCGCGGACAGCGTGATGATGTGGGATCGGAGCAACAAGGGAATCCTGCCCGAGGAATTCAGTCCGTGGCTCAAGTCTATCTCGGGAAGTGTCAACAGGATCACTGGTATTATCAAGCACATGCGGGCTTATTGGGTAACTCCCGGAAAGTCCGGAGACAAGCGGGTCAATCTGGTGAATTCAGTGCGTAAGGCCACTTCTCTGGTCAGTAACCAACTGGATGCCCACGGGGTGGAGCTCACAGTAGAGAATAGTGAGGACTCGCTGATAGTTATCGGCAACAAGATCAATCTGGAGCAGATAGTACTCAACCTGGTGGTTAATGCCATGCATGCGCTCGATGAAAAGGGCGGAGCCAGCAAGAAAATCTCGGTTATCAGTGGCGCAAAAGATGGAAAGGCATTTATCAAGGTGATGGATAACGGGCCGGGACTGGACAGCGAGGAACTGGGCAAATTATTCGATCCGTTCTACACTACAAAAAAATCACTCGATGGAATGGGTCTCGGCCTGGCGATAGTCAAGCGGTTCACCGAAGGGTTCGGGGGCCGGGTCAGGGCGGAAAATAATCCCGATGGCGGGGCCTGTTTCACGGTTCATCTTCCGCTGGACAAAAGTGCCGGCTGATTAGGGGAGCAACAATGCGTATTCTGTTTGTCGATGATGAGTCCCAGGGCAGGGAAGTGATCGCCAGGTTCGTGGAGAGCCAGCTGGGCCATCAGGTAATCCAGTGTGATTCCGGAGACAAGGCGCTGGAATTATTCAAGGATGAACCATTCCCCTTCGTGCTCAGCGACCTTATCATGCCCGGTATCAGTGGAATTGAACTGCTGCGGGAACTGAAAAAACTGCCCGAGGCCAACACTACCGATGTGGTGCTGATAACCGCCTACGGAGATATGGATACGGCCATCACCGCCCTTAGAGAGGGAGCCTACGACTACCTGAACAAACCGGTGGACCTGGAGGAACTCAGTGCTGCGATCCACAGGATTGTCGATCACCAGAGGCTGATAAAGGAAAACTTCGAGCTGACCTTCCATTTTGAGGAAAAACTGGCCGAGGCCACGGAGGAAACCAAGTCTCAGTTGCAGAGCCTTCGCAATGCGTTCGCCGAGGTCAGCGGTATCGGCCAGGTCGGAGTGTTTTCCAGCGAGATGAAAAAAGTAATGGAACTGGCCGCGCGGCTGGCCGAGGACAGGGATATGCCCGTGCTGATAGAGGGTGATACCGGCACCGGCAAGGAAGTAATCGCCAGGATGATTCACTACCACAACCAGGAGACCACCTCGCCGTTCGTGCCGATCAACTGTTCGGCAATTACCGCCAACCTGTTCGAGAGCGAATTGTTCGGCTACGAGGGCGGTGCGTTCAGCGGGGCCAGAAGCTCGGGGCAGATGGGCAAGTTCGCCCTGGCGGGCGAGGGTACGATTTTTCTCGATGAGATTGGCGACATGCCCCTGGAACTTCAGCCCAAGCTCCTGCGTGTACTACAGGACAGGGAGTATTTCAGAGTCGGCGGATTGAAAAGGCAAATGCTCAAGGCGCGTGTGATATGCGCATCGAATAGGAGCATCAAGGAGATGGTTGACGGGGGGCAGTTCCGCCGCGATCTCTATTACCGTCTGAATACCGGCCGGATTTTTATCCCCGCCCTCAAGGAGCGCAGGGAGGATATCGAGCCGCTGGCCAGAATGTTCCTGCTGCGTTACGCCGACAAAATGCGGCGGCCGGTAAGGGCTATCAGCCCCGAGGCCATGGAAATTCTGCTCGAATATCCCTGGCCCGGTAATATCCGTGAACTGCAGAACAGTGTCGAAAGAGTAGTGCTGATCAACGAGACTAAGATAGTGCTGCCGCAACACTTGAAATTTCTGCTCAAACAGACTGTTGACAAAGAGGTTGTCCATTCTGACAGCCGGTACGACGGAGTAGTCATCAGCCTGCCGGATGAGGGCGTCACTCTCGACCAGGCTCAAACGATAATCGTGGAAAAAGTGGTGGAAAAGTTCGACGGGAACAAAACCCGCGCGGCCTCGTACCTGGGCATTACCCGCAGCACTCTAAGAAGTAAACTTCGGGTCAGGGACTGAGTATTCACCCCCGTGTTTTTGCTGACTGGTCAATTTGTCGCCGATCAAAAACTGACCGCTGCAAAAATAATGACCAGTATTCGCTCTGCTCAGAGCAGTGTTATATACTCTATCTATCTGCGATTATTATGGTTGACTGCTTTTCGTACTGCTGGCACCATTCTTGTTATTGTCAAATTAATAACTTAATGGTAGTTGAGCCGGTGGCATCCCAATAAAGCCCGGTTCCCGCCAGCGCTGCCACCTCACCTGTCAGGACGTTTCCTTAGTTGCCATCGTCAAGGAGAATCTGGAGCCATGAGAATTATGTTGACGGCAATCCTGCTGATATGCCTGAGTCTGTTGCCCGCCGTGGCGGAGCAGTCCGGCGCGGGGGAATTGAAAGAATTTTCTATCATCGTTGAGCAGACAGACGCCAGTTTCGAGATCGAGGTTAGCGGTACGGCCCAGCCGGAGAATGTCGAGATTACAGTTGAGAATATCGGCGATGCCGAGGTGGCTAACCCCCGCATCACGGTTAACGGCCTCTTCGACTGGTACACGATTGAATCGATGGTGACCGAAATAACCGACGGCTGCGCTACTGAAAAAGAAAAGGCGATGGCCATATTCGATTTTGTGGAAAAGGAAACTTACTGGTGGAGTTTTCCCAAGGAAAGGACGGCTCTGGAGCCGGTACGTCATTTTAACAGCTACGGCTATCATATCTGCTCGATGGCTGCCAGCCAGTTCGTGGCGCTCTGCCGGGCCGCCGGACTCCAGGCACGTGTCTATGAGATCTGGCATCACACCGTGGCCGAGGCTTTCTGGGACGGGGCCTGGCATCACATGGACCCCGATATCGGTATCTGGTATCTCAAGGACGACAACCTCGGGATCGCCTCGATAGCCGAGTTGGAAGATCACCCGGAATGGATAGAGCGCTCCTATAAACCCTACCGCTATTACTACACGCCAGCACACAACCGGAAGCTGATCTACAAACCGGACGCCTGGCCAGCCGGAGAGGGACTCGGCCTGATCTACGACACCGAGGTCGACAATTATGTGGAGACCGGCTACGACAAGTGGATGTACGAAAAACACACAATGGATATCACTCTGCGCCCGGATGAGAAACTTGTCCGCTGGTGGAAGCCCACCCTGCGCAAATATTACGACCAGGCTCGCTCCCATGAGCCGCCGTGCTACGCCAACGGTCAACTGATTTTTACTCCGGATTTTAGCAAGCGAAGTTACGAGGGTATGGTCGAGCGGGAAAATGTCAAGTTCAGCAGCGAGGACGGCGTCTCGCCAGCGGTTCACGTGGACAGGCTCCAGAGCCCCAGGTATGACCGCTTCTCCCGGCTGATTATCCCGATGGCCAGCCCCTACGTGATTGTCGGCGGCTATATCGACACTCGCTACTACAAGGGTGGCACCACCGGCCTGGACCAGGTGTCCCTTTCCGCTGACCTCGACCCCGCCTTTCATAAACGAACCGGGCTGTGGAATTACTATTCCTGGGCTTACGCCATGGGTGAAAGCCGGGCCGTGCTGGACGGTAAGATGCTGCGAGATGGGCCCCAGGCGACCTATGCGTTCAAAGCCGAATATCATCTCTCGGCCAACGAGAAACACGCGGATATTCCGGCGGAGTTTCCGCTGGTCTACGCTGGCCAGTCGGGAATGGACAAGATTAAAATCGTCGCCGACCTGCAAGTTAACCCTCGCAGCCTGCCGGCTCTCTCGCTGGGCAAAAACAAGGTTATATACAAGGCCGAATCAGCAGGTAAGGTCCGCCTGAGCTGGAAATGGCGCGAAGTGAGCGATCAGCACGCACCCTCGGCTCCGGCCACTGGTTCGGTGAAAAAAGGTTCCGCCCCGGTGTTCCAATGGAGCAAGGCAACCGATGCCGACGCTGACAGGATAGTCTGCTACCGCTTTCAGCTTTCCACCCGGCAGGACTGCGCCTGGCCGCTGGCCACCACGTTTGACCGTGATGTGCGCGAGGGGACCTCGTTCGCCGCTCCTGCCGGCTGGCTCAACAAGGGAACTACCTATTACTGGCGTGTTAAGGCTCAGGACGCCACCGGCCGCTTCAGCGGCTGGAGCGATATTTTCAGCTTCACGCAACGCTGATTCGATCTTTTTGGGCGGCGGGGTATCGGTTCTGGCGCCGCCGCCGGGCAATAGCAATGGCCGGGAGACGTATAAAACGTATTTTGTTAGCCGCTTTTGGGTTAACGCCAACAAGGCCATTTACGTACTCAACCGGCGAAAATCACCATATTGCACCTTATACAGGCAGTAGTACAGAGATATCTTTACAACCAATCAGGGGATGACTTATGCTGAAAAATACGTGCGTAGCGGCGCTGCTGACGGCTCTTGTTTTGCTGTCGGCCGGAGATGCTTTTGCTGGGCAATACAGCCAGGTGATCACAGTCAGTGACTACAGCTACGAGATCGAGGTCGGCGGAGCCCGCGACCCGGTCAACGAAACCATCATTATCGAGAACATCGGCGACAAACCGATTGTCAACCCACGGATAACGGTCGATGGCCGCTATGACTGGTTCGACATGACCACAATGTCCGCCGAAGTTACGCGGGGCTGCTCCACCGACGAGGAGAAGGCGCTGGCCATTTTTGAGTTTATCCGCACCAACTTCCATCATCTCAGCTCAGTCAGCGACCAGGAGACGCTCAATCCGGTGATCTCGATGAATGTCTACGGCTATTCCAACTGCGCCTTCCACGCCACCGCGTTTGTCTCCATGTGCAGGGCCGTGGGAGTAAAGGCCAGAGTCTGGGAAGTATGGCACCACACTGTCAGCGAGGCGTTCTACAATAACGCCTGGCATATGCTCGACACCGATATCGGCCTGACCCATCTGATGGACGACAACCGGACTATCGCCTCTATCGAGCAGCTCTGGGCCGACCAGAAAGTGACCGAGGGCGTGAAAGAAAAAGCCAACCTCTCTGCCTGGAGTGGGCGCAACAAGGCGATCTACCTGCTGTATGACGATGTAGAGGGCGGCCATGCCTTTGTCTCCCAGGATGGGATCAAGCAGCGCGGTTACCGCTACTTCCACGACGATTATTTCTCCTATGTGCAGACCGGCTACGACAGATGGACCTATCTGCCGCAAACGATGGCGCTCACGCTGCGTCCGAATGAGAAAATTATCCGCAACTGGAAGGGCGGCGACGTATACTACGACCACAAGCGGAAAAAAGCCATTTTCGAGCGCAGCCACGGGCCGGAAACCTTACCGATCCGTTACGGTGACGGGCAGATTGTCTGGACCCCCGACATTGGCTCCAGTGATTTCCCGCTCTATCTCAATCAGAATTTCCCGCCGGCCTTCGAAATAAACGATGGCCAGTACCCGCCCGTGCACGTGGGTTTTAAGCAGAATGACGATTACGATTTTCTGACCCGTACCCAGTGGAGGGTTAACTCGCCGTATACTATTATCGGTGGACGGCTCAAGGCAAGCGTTTACCGCGGCGGAGCGAACAAGTGGGACAGGCTGAGCGCGATTATTACCAGTTCTACCGGCCCGTTGCACAAAACACTGTGGAGTGCCCCCAAAGGCGAGACCGGCAAGTTTGACTTCGAGGTCGATCTCGATGAGACCCTCTATCCCACGGGTGAGCATGGACGCCATGACTATACCCTGGAGCTGCTCTTCAGCGCGGACCGTGGCAACGACCCCGCTACGCAGACCGGTATAGAGTCGGTGGAGATGGTTACGGATATCCAGGTTGCTCCCAACTCATTGCCAGCCCTCTCACGTGGCCGTAACGTGATCCGTTACCGCGATGAAACCCCCGGCGAGCACCAGGTGCGAATCACCCATATCTGGCGTGAGCGCAACGACAACAATCCGCCCTCGGCCCCCGCTGGTGCGATCTACCCATCCGATGGTGGAAAGTGCAAAGACCTGACTCCGCAGTTTCGCTGGAACAAGGCTAAGGACAAGGACAAGGGCGATAAAATTGCCAACCACTGGATATCGGTCAGTTTTGATCCTCAGTGCCGCTGGCCTGTGGCCACGGCGATGATGAAAGTGACGGATTCCGGCAAGGCCCAGTGGAAACAGCCCCAGGGCTGGCTCAACGGCGACACAACCTATTACTGGAAAGTAAAGGCCCAGGACAGCCGGGGTATCTGGGGTGAGTGGAGTGAGGTTTACAGTTTCAGCACACCCCAATAGAAATTGATTTAAGGGTTATTTAAAAACCTGATGGGATTTGCCGAAAGGCAATCGAGTGACTGAAACCAATCTTAATCGATATCCCTGTGAACCCGGGGCTTGGTTTTTTGCGGTGGGGCGGGGTCAATTCCGGGCCGCATGTCTTAGCCTGCATGATGGCAGCGGTAGATGAGCCGTAGCCCACCGGAGCCGGTGGAAGCGGCATAGCCCGGCCTGCGATTCACTTCTAGCGTGCCAGGCTAAGCGGATTTTTTTGCCGAGAGTACTCCTGTGTTTATAGAAGAGATTCAGTGTGCGCGAGTTCGGCCCGGAGAAGACTTTTGCTCTATTTCTGGCCACAAAAGTAGAGCAATAAATTTGCTTCTTTTTCATAACTTGGGTTTGAAATAACCTCTAATCGGATAGGATTTCGGGAGGAAATACTGAAAGCAAATAATAGAAATAACATCGCGGACAAATCACTCGGTGTGATCGTGGTTGCGATACTTTGTTTGCTGCTGGTTGCGCCTGTTGCCGCGCTGGCGGAGGACGCCACCACACCGGGCCAGATAAGTACCCCGTACCCCACGCTCACCTGTCTGGCTGTTGAGTGGTTGATCCAGGGCGATGACGACGAGGACGGCAGGGTAGAAGTCTCTTTCCGTGCGGTTGGTGACAGCCAGTGGCGGGACGCGATGCCGCTGGTGCGCGTTCCTGCCGGAGACACGGGCAATCGTACCCGCCCCACCTTCCGCTGGATGAACAAACACTCCGGCAGCATTTTCGATCTCAGCCCGGATACCGAGTACGAAATCCGGCTCTCGCTGAAGGACCCCGATGGAGGCAGTGCGGTTGAGACAGTAACAGTCCGCACCCGCCCCGTGCCGAGAGCCGCAGCCGATGCGCCTGTGAAAAAGGTCAACCCCCGCACGTTCTGGGATTCCCTGCGCACTGCGCAGCCGGGAGACATCCTGGTCCTGTCGCCTGGCTATTACGACAAGTGGTTCCGCGAGAGTGTGATAGATCGAAGCGGTGAGCCGGGCCGCCCGATCGTTATCCGCGCCGATGGCAGTCATCCGGTTCTCGGCAGCATATTTGACAGTATCTCCCTTCAGCACTGCAAGCATATAATTCTCGATGGATTGACTGTTAATGGGACAATCGACCTCCGTTTTGCCGAGGATGTGGCCGTGCGCCACTGTACGGTCAACGCCAAGTACGGGATTATCGCCAAGGAAACTCCTGGAGCAAAGAACTGCTATATCGCGGATAATACTGTCAGCTACGTGATGCCCTGGGTGCCAGAGGGCATGGGTTCGAACATGCCCCACGGCGGAGCGGCCAATGTGGGCGAGGGGATAGAGATCACCGGCCCCGGCAACGTGATCTGCTACAACCGCGTCTCCGGTTACCGCGACTGCATCTCGACGATGGAGGACCTCTGGGCCTACGACCAGATCTGTATCGACATCTACAACAACGATATCAGCCTGGGCGCTGACGATGCTATCGAGGCGGATTTCTGCATGCACAACTGCCGGATTATGCGCAACCGGATTACCAACTGCGCCATGGGACTCAGCTCACAGCCCGGTCTGGGCGGCCCTAATTACTTCATCCGCAATGTGATGTACAACCTCACAGGCGCTCCGTTCAAGCTCGAAAGGCTCAGCTACGGTAATATCTTTCTGCACAATACGGTGGTTAAATGCGGCGATGGGTTCTACGCACCACACTGGCAGGGCGAGTACTTTTACACGGTGTTCAAGAACAACCTCACGGTCGGCGGGCCGATCTGGCAGAAACCGCGCAGCCGACGTCGCGCACCGCGGACCGAATCGCAGGTGGTTCGTCTGCCCGGTTTCAACCAGAGCTGCCAGTTCGACTATAACGGAGTGGGGATCAGCGATTCTCCGTTCAAGGGTCTTGTGGGTCCCAAAAGTTATTTTACCGATATAGAGGGCCTGCGCAAGCTAACCCGTGGCGGCCATTCGATCCGGGTAGGTCTGGAGGTGTTCGCCGCCGATGTCAGACTGCCGTATCCGCCGGTGCCGGAGTGGGAAATTGCCGACCTTCGCCTCAAATCCGGCTCTTCGGCCGTGGACGCAGCCCTGTTGTTGCCCAACGTAAACGACTCTTTCTCCGGCTCCGCACCCGACATGGGCGCCTACGAGCTGGGGGCTGAAATGCCCCACTACGGCCCGCGGCCCAGGGGCGAGGAAGAATAGCTATTCGATCTTTAATCGAAAAGAATTCCTCGTGGCTTGCCGCAGGGTAAGCTGTTGCATTTGCAGGATGAGCAGCTTAAATCCCCCCTGGCCCCCCTTTAGAAAAGGGGGGAACATAGCCGTAGCAAAGGATGAGAGGTAAAATTCCCCCTTAGAAAAGGGGGTGTCCACGATGAAATCGGGACGGGGGTTGTTGCCTCCCCCTTTGCCAAAGGGGGATTGAGGGGGATTTTTCAGCTGCCTCGCGGCTCTGCTGCGGGGTAGTTCAATGACAACGCTTAAGGCATTTACTGTTAATTACTTAATAAAAGGTTTGGAAAAATGGCGGAATTTTATCGTTTTGTCCCAAGGATTATCCTGGCCTGTACGGTACTCTGCCTGGTGGCCTTTCAACTGGCTTTGGCTAAAAACTCGACGACTCCGGGTGCTATCAGCACCCCGTACCCCACAATTACCTGTCTGGCCGTGGAGTGGCTGATTGATGGCGATGACGACGAGGACGGTACGGTCGAGGTTTCTTTCCGCGCCACCGGAGAGACCCAGTGGCGGCAGGCAATGCCGCTGGTGCGAATCCCCGCCGGCAACACAGGCTCCAAGACCCGCCCAACCTACTACTGGATGAACAAGCACTCCGGCAGCATTTTTGACCTTAAACCCGACACCGAGTACGAAATCCGCCTCTCGCTTAAGGACCCCGACGGGGGCAAGGCGGTTGAGACCGTAACAGTCCGCACCCGTCCCGTGCCCAAAGAAGCCGAAGACTCGCGGGTGATAGAGGTTAATCCCCGTACGTTGCGCACCGCCGCCATGCGCGCCGAGCCGGGCGACATCCTGCTGCTCAGCCCCGGCTACTACGGGACGTTCGAGATGCCTGTCGATGGCAAGCCGGGCCGCCCGGTAGTGATCCGCGCTGATAACTCCCACCCGGTTATCGGCAGCACGTTTGACGAGATATCGCTGGAGAAGCGCAAACATGTGATCCTCGACGGGGTGACTGTTTATGGTCCGGTGCAAATCCGCTGGGCCGAGGACGTGGCCGTGCGCTACTGCAAAATACAATCTAAGTTCGGCATTATCGCCCAGCAGCAACCCGGGGCCAAAAACTGCTATATCGCCGACAATACGGTCAGTTATGTGATTCCCTGGGTGAATGAAACAATGGGCTCGGGCAGCGTCTACGGTGGTCCGGCCAACGTGGGCGAGGGCATAGAACTCACCGGCCCCGGCAACGTGATCTGCTATAACAAGGTCACCGGTTTCCGCGACTGTATCTCCACGATGGAAGACCTCTGGGTTTACGACCAGTTCTGTATCGACATCTACAACAACGACATCTCCGTGGGCCCGGATGACGGAGTCGAGGCGGATTTCTGCATGCACAACTGCCGGATCATGCGCAACCGGATCACCAACTGCGGGATGGGCCTCAGTTCTCAGCCCGGCCTGGGCGGACCGATTTATTTTATCCGCAACGTGATTTATAACATTGGGATAGCCCCGTTCAAGCTCGAAAGGCTCAGCTACGGCAACATTTTCCTGCACAACACCGTGGTTAAAACCGGCGATGGCCTGTTCGAGCATCACGGCCAGGATGCGTTTTTCAGGACTGTCTGGCGCAACAACCTCTGTATCGGCGGATCGGGCGGGGGCAAGAGGGGCCGCTATGACACCGGCAATGGCCTGGCGGTGGGGTTGCCCGGTTTTAACGCATCCTGCCGGTTGGACCATAATGCGGTGGGCACAAGCGGAACCCCGTTCGCGGGTCTGATCGGCGATCAGCGTTTCGAGAGCGTGGAGCAGCTAAACAAGCTTACCGGCGGCAAGGGCAATATCCAGGTGGATATGAGCGTGTTCGCTGCCGGGGTGGAGTTTCCCGATCCAGCCTTCCCGGCTCGCCAGCCTGCCGACCTTCGGATTGCCCAGGGGTCACCGGCCCAGGACGCCGCGGCGCTGCTGCCCAATATCAACGATGATTACACGGGCGCGGGGCCTGATATCGGAGCCTATGAAATTGGCAAGCCCATACCTCACTACGGCCCCAGGCCCAGGGGTGTGGACGAGAGCACGGCCCCCTGAAAAGTGAAATAGACTAAATGAAAATATGGTAATATTGACTGATCACTTACGGATGCAAAGAGGAGATTTACCAATGCAATCATTTGTTAGCAGGCTGTTGTCAAAAAATAACGGCTTTGGCTCGGTGGTGCTGCTGGCGGCTTTATTGCTCTCGGTTTTTCTGGCCGCGCCCTCGGTGGCGGCCGAGAAGACATTCATGTTCAACATCCGCGCCGCCCGCGATATCGAAACGTTCCGTTCCTATGCGGAACTTGCCGTGAGAATGAAGAAGTACGGCAACGTGCAGATAGCTATCAGCGGGATTTCCGACAAGATCCATTTCCAGATTCCGGAGGGCGGCAGTCCCTGGCATGAGTACGCCTGCTATATGAATGCACCGTGGATGTATTATCCCCATCCCAAAATTGCGTCCCACATTCCGGCTGAATGGGTGGAGGCCAACAGGAAACTTTTGCAGGCAAAGCGAAAAGTTATTAACGAGTTGGGTCTGGAAGCGATTTTTGCCGGTAAGAACACCGAGATGCTGCCGGAATCGTTTTTCGTGGAAAACCCTCACCTTCGCGGCCCCCGGGTGGACCACCCCCGCCGCACAAGCGAGGAAGCTTTCTCCTGGTGCACCGATCTTGAAGAGACCAGAGAGATTATCAAGTGGACGATGGCCGAGTTGCTGCGTAACGCTCCGGAAATCAAGGTGTTCTCTTCCGGGACCAACGACGCCGGTTCCGGACTCTGCTGGGCCGCGGCGCAGTATCCCGGCTCCAACGGCCCCCGTCACTGCATGCACCGCAACGTGGGGCAGCGCAGCCGTGACCTGATCCTGACGGTTCAGGAGGGTGCGCGCCAGGGAGGCGGAGAGATCACTTTCCGCTGGGACAATGTCAATTTCTGGCAGGGTGAGGATTTGATTGTCCGCTCGACGTTGCCGGATAACGCTTACATGTCCCGGAGTGACCGCAGCCGGATGAGTGTGGGCACCCTGATCAACGAGGCCTGGCCGTTCATGGGCCTGATCAACCCGCTGGCGATAATCAGGAGTATGGAGCGTTATCACCGTCCCGGCACCGATTTTGTTAACATAAGCACCTCGGCCATGTACGACCGTCACGAGGACACCCCGGAAACGTTGTCCAAAGTGCTGGACCTGGTTGAAATCTGTATGGCCCGGAAAACCACCAATCTTTCCCAGCGCCTGGCCCTGCTTAAAGAGGTGGCGGCTAAATGGGGCGGCGAGCAGAACACGGAACAGGTTTTCGAGGCCTTCTACAACCTTAACCAGGCTCTGTCGCTTAAAAGGTCCATTGGTGCGCGCTACAGCACTTATTACGCCGGCGTCTCCATGCGCCACCTGACCCGCCCGCTGGTGATCAAACCTGAGTTGCTCACACCGGAGGAAGAAGCATACTTTCTGCCCTACGTGTTCAATCCCAGCGAGAACGAAGCCCGGATGGACTATATCGACCTTCACGGCGGCCGGATGCACGGCACCGCCAACTGGAAAGACTCCGGGGTGAGCAGGGTGCTCTCCCTGGTACGCTCCGCCGCCAGAGCTCTGGACGGCCTTGAGGGTGCGCCGGAGGGCGAGTTCCTGCGCAAGCTGTCGTTGAGCGTCAGGATGTGGGCCAGCGAGGTCCGTTCGATCCACAATTTCTACCACGGGCAGATGATCCGCGATACCCACGCCGAGGTTCTGGCCGGTGAGCCTAAGGTGCACGAGAAAGTGGGCAACTGGTTCGGCGACAAGGGCAATCTGGAATGGAACGAGATCATGCGCGATGAGTTCGACAACACCAATGAGTTGATTGCGCTGCTTGAAGATGGCGGACTTGAGCTGGTTGCCTGCTCTAAAGACCCTGCCTTCGAGGATACGTTCCTGATGGGGCCGGACCTTATTGGCCAGTTGCGCAAGAAGGTGGCAATCATGCGCGCCCACTGGCTGGATGTGGAAGACTATCTTGCGCCGCCACACAAATAATTCTCTTGATGGGATGCTTATCGGGATTACTTTCTGGCAGGAATGAGATGGTTCTTTCAGCACTGGTGGAAGTGAGGAGGTCTGGTTGAATTATATATCGCCCTACGATTACATCGTAATTATAGCTTATCTGGCGGCGCTGATCTGGATCGGTAAATATTTTTCCCGTTTCAATAAGGACATGGAAGATTTCTTCCGGGGCGGCAGCCAACTGACCTGGTGGATCGGTGGGATCAGCGCTTTCATGGCCGGGTTCAGCGCCTGGATGTTCACCGGCGGGGCCGGGGTGGTTTACGAAAACGGGCCGGTGGGAATATTGGCCCTCTGTACCGGATTACTGGGTACTTTTGTCGGCTATCTGATATTCGCCAAGCGCTGGCGGCGCGCCAGAGTTACCTCGCTGTTCCAGTATGTCTCGGGCCGTTTCAACATGATGAGCCAGCAGACGATGTCGTGGTTCTTTCTGCCGATGAACCTGTTCTACTGCAGCACCGTGCTGCTGGCTACCAGCATCTTTTTTACCGCCGCCACGGGCCTGGAGGGAATTAACCTTCAGCAACTCGGCCTGCCCTGGGATGTTTACCTGGGAGCCGTGCAGCTTACAATCCTGGTGGCCGGCAGCGTGATCCTGATTTACTGCTATTTCGGCGGCCTGATAGCGGTGGTCACCTGCGATGTGCTCTCCTTTCTGATTATCATCCCGCTGGCCGTCCTGATAGTCCCGCTGATCCTGATCAAGCTCAACGGCACTGTTTCCCTGGGACAGATTTTCACTACACCCGCCAATTTTGTTATTCCCGAGGGCAAAGGGATTATCAACGAACCGATAACTATCGCTTTTGTGATAATGTGGCTGGTGAGCAATATCCATAGCTACAACACCAACCCGATTGTCCAGCGCTATTTCAGTGTGCCCGATGAGAAGGCGGCACGCAAGGTGGCGCTGCTGTGCACGATCCTGTTTCTGTTCGGTATCGCTGTCTGGGCGCTGCCACCGCTGGCCGTGCGTCACCTCTACCCCGACCTCTCCGTGGTCTGGACCACGCTCAAGGCCCCTGCCGAGGGCGCGTATGTGAGCGCCTGCCTCTCGGTGCTGCCCCACGGGCTTATCGGTGTGATGTTCGCGGCTATTTTCGCGGCCAGCATGAGCTCGATTGACTCCACGCTCAATTTCATCTCCGGCATATTCGCCAATGATATCTACAGCAAGGTGATCAAGCCCGGCGCCAGTGATGAGCACATGCTCAAGGTCAGCCGCCTTTCGACACTCGGGCTTGGAGTGATCGCAATCGGCCTGGCCCTGGCGATGAGTTCGCGCGGCGGGGCATTCAGTTTTATGATCGTAATGGACCGGATTTTTGTCACGCCGATAGTGGTCCCGCTGCTGATGGGGTTGTTTTTCCCGCGCAAGGGCAGCAGGGCGGCGATGATTACGTTTCTGGGAGTGCTACCGTTCAACCTTTTCGCGTTCTATTTTCTTGATCTTTCGTATTCCGTGTTCATGCTCTCCAGCTTCCTGCTGGCCTACGTGCTCTATTTCGCCAGCGCGTTTCTTATTCCCGACACGCCTGAAAAAATGCGCGAGATCGGCGAATTCTTCCACAAGCTGGATACCCCCGTGGTGGCTGCGCTGGAGCTCAAGGACACGGCTATCGGCAAGCTGCCGATGCTCTCGTTTGTCGGCAGGATGGCCTGTGTTACCGGTCTCTCTATCAGTCTGCTTACCTTTATCCCGCAACCGTTGGGCGAGCGCGGTAAAGTGCTGCTGGGTGGGTTAATAGTTTTGGGGATTGGCGTTACAATGCTGTATTTTAATTTGAGCGAAAAGAAAAACGCACTGGCTCTGGAAACACAACCGGATGACGAGGGGCCGGTTACGTAAAATACTTTCAAGCTTAGTGATAGGGTTGTTGAATCTTTTTCCAATTGAATGACTTGCGAGCGGCCGTTTTGTCACTCGCAGGGGCGAGGCATGCCTCGCCCGCAATCAATACGGCAAGCGCACAGGTTGACGGGCGACACATGTGTCGCCCGTCGATTTTTTAGAACAAAGGTATTTTTTCCGTACCATTCTCAAGGTTTTCTTTCCTTCCAAAAGATAAACTTTTGACAACAGCTATGGAAAGGCGGTAACCGATGTTACGGAGAAAGATATTCAGTTCCCGAGTGTTGCGACTGGCAACATTTCTGACGTTGTGTTGCACGGGGATGCTCCTGGCTGCTTTCCGGCAGAGTGGTCACTACCAGTTACCGGCTGGAGCCGTGGCTGTGGACGGCCCCGGCTGTTATGACCAGCCGGGAGTTACCTATATGCTCACGGGCGATGTGTCCAGTCCGGCCAGCGGGATTTTTCTGGGTAAGGACGTGACCCTGGACCTCAACGGCTACACGCTCAGTTATGCCGATGGCGGCTATGGCCATGTGCCCAACTACGGGTTCGAGAACGGCCTGGAGGGCTGGGATATCTCCCGGGCGCCGGGGGCTAAAATAGAGTCCACCCGCGAGGTGCACGTTTTTATCGGTGAGAAAATTCTGCGTCTGGGCGCCGGAGACGAGATAGTATCCGGCTGGGTTTATCTGCCCCAGGCGGATCGCTCCTATTTTGCCATGTGCGGTGTGTTGACCTGGAAGATGGAGGTCAGCGTGTTTGTGGAGGACGAGCAGGGCAACAGTGTGCGGGTTACTACCGATTACGGTGACACCACGATGGTCAGTTGCCCGGTTGAGCGCCGTAAGCCCCGGCTGGGCGGCGGAATTGTCACCGCACACCTAAACGGCCTGCCCGCCGGTAAATACCGGGTGCGTGTGCGGGCGGACACAGATTGCCTGGTGGACCAGATTGACATCCGCCCGGCTTTGGATGTGGGAGTGGGGATCGTGGGCCGGATCCTGCCGCGAGTGCACTACGACTACCTCTACCAGGGTGAGCACGTAGCTTTTCGCGATTACGCCGCCGCTGATAAACCCTCAATCCCCGCCGAGGGTATACCCGTGGTGAGCGGTGGGGGCACGGTCACTATCCGCAACGGCACGATCCGTAGCGCCGCGCGCGGGATATTCTCCTGGGGCGTGCAGTCCACGGCCGGCAGCACCAGGATTATTCTGGACAACGTGCGGGTTGTTTCCAGCGGAATCAACACCAATGCTGTGGATATTCCCTCCGGCACAGTTACCGACTGCCGTTTTGATATCGACACCCCGTTTATAGTCAACCGCCATGTGAGCGAGCACGCAGTGGTTCTGCGCGGGTTGTTGCCCTCTGAGTTGAGCTACTGTGAGTTTTTTGGCGGCCAGGGATGCCTGAACTTCATGGGCGAGAACAGCTCGATTCATCACAACCTGTTTGTCAACAAGCAGACTATCACCAACCACTACTGCGTGATGGCGCGCGGTGACGGCTCCAAGGTATTCGCCAACCGCTTCGAGCCGGAGATTGGCTCCGGACTGGAGATTTTCCGGCACAAGAATATCGACGTGTTCGACAACGAGTTCCATATCGAGGCCGCTCCTCCCACCTGCGAGTACGGCCACGAGGAGTACAGCACCACCGCCATCCGTATCGCCGATTACAACGCAAAGCCCGGTGATCCACGAGGCTGCTGGGGCAACCGCATTTACAACAATCGGATGTATATTACCGGCAGGGATTATCCCGAGTACCCCGATTATATTCCGATGGCCTGGGCGATTTTCTACAGTTGCAGCGGAGGCGATAATTTCATCTTCGGCAACGAGATCGTGGTCAACCATCGTGACCCCGGCTCCAAGGCCGAGGCCTCGGCTTTCTATATCGGCGGGGGCAGTATCGGCGGAAAATTCGAGGGCAACCGGGTAACATCCAACGTACCAGCGGCCTGGATCGGCAATCCCTACGGGGGAGCCAACGGAGCGGTGCTGGCCGGTAACGAGTTTATCAGGGCAAGCAACGCGCCGGCCGATTACAAACCCTTCAGGCTGGGTTTCGCACCCCGGTGGGAATCAGCTTATGCCAGCGGGATCGAGTTCCGCTCCAACATTTTTACCGGCTCCGGTTTCGGGACCGTTGCCACGGAGCAGCAGCACAGCTACGCAGTGTTCAGCACCCTGAGTGTGCAGGTTACTGGCCGCGATGGCGGTCCGTTGGCAGGGCGTGAGGTGACTGTTACCGGCGGCGATGGCGAAGTGGTGTTCAGCGGCGCTACCTGCGGTGAGGGCCGGGTTAACGTGGAACTGCCGTCGTTCTCATTTGCCGATGGCAAACGGGAGCGTACCGCCCGCTACACTGTGCGCGCGGGCAACAGGAAGGAAAAGGTGAGCCTGGAGTCAAACTTCACGCTTAAACTGGTGTTGTCCAAATAAACCTTTACCCGGATACCGTTAACCTAAAGCTACAACGCTCGCTTTTTGTCACCCCCCCCCCCCCGCGAAAGCGGGGGGCCAGAAAATCGGCTGTACAATCTGGATTCCCGCGGAAGCGGGAATGACATCGCTTACACTTCCCGCCTGAAGTGAACGTTATTGACCTTTACCCCACAACACAGGGCGGAGCGCATTTACAGCCCGGAAGGAGCAGGGATGTTCTTACAATTCAAGCGAACGCTGATGCTGTTGCTGACGGCATTGGCAGCCGGGCCGCTGGCGGCACAGGAGTTCGACGCCGAGACTGTCTCGCTCGACACTCTCCGGATGAACGCGTATATGGTCGCTCAGGCGGAGGTGCTTCGCAAGGAAGCCGCCGCCAGGATAGATACCCGCGAGAAGCTTGAGAGCGAGCGGAAGACGCTTCACAGAGAGTTCATGTTCATGCTGGGTCTCGATCCGCTGCCACCTCGCGAGGATTTGCAGCTTACCCACGTGCGTACAGTCAAGCGCAAGGGCTACGAGATAGACGTGCTCCACTACCAGAGCATACCGGGTTTCTACGTTACCGCCAGTCTGTACCGTCCCACATCCTCCGGCAAGGGGCCTTTCCCGGCGGTTGTCTGGGGACCGGGGCACTCAGCGGATGAGTTCGGGGCCAAGGCCCTGCGGCAGAACTATGCCATTCCCTGGGTGCGCAACGGCTATATCTGCCTCGTGATCGATCCGATCCAGGTGGCGGAGGTGTTCGGGGTTCATCGCGGCACACACGCCTGGGGCAAGTGGGACTGGTACAGCCGGGGCTACACACCGATCGGGATCGAGGTCTGGAACGCCATGCGCGGACTGGATTACCTTCTGAGCCGCGATGACGTGGATGGCGAGCGGATCACGATCAACGGGGTCTCCGGTGGCGGACACCTTAGCTGGATGGCAGGTACCGCCGATCCGCGCTTTACGGTGGTGCAGCCGGTGGCGGGCACGGCCGATGTGCTGGAGCAGATAACGCGCAACCTTCAGCGCAGCCACTGCGACTGCGCCTACTTTATCAACTCCTTCCGTCACGACTGGCCCACCCTGGCCGCGCTGGTTTCTCCCAGACCACTGCTGCTGCACAACTCCACCGAGGATGGTTATTACCCTGTTCCCGGCTATACCAGGGTTCACGACCGGGCTAAGGAAATATACTCTCAGCAGGGCATAGCGGACAAAGTGAGCATGTTCAACGTCACCGGCCGTCACGGTTACACCCAGGCCCAGCGCGAGAAAGCAGTGGAGTGGAGCGACCGCTGGCTGAATGGAATCCAGAGCGAGGTCCACGAGCAGCCGTTCGAGAAAGTACCCATGAAAGAGTTGGGTGCGCTGGGCGGGATGTTCGCCAGCCATCCGCCCAATATCAACGGCCGGATTCAGGAACTGCTGATACCCACTGCCAGGTTGCGGGAGTTTGATGACCCGGCTGAGTGGCAGCTTGAGCGGGCCAGGATAATAGATAACCTGCGCAGAGTGACATTCAGAAACCTGCCTGTATCCAGCGAGGCTAAAGTGGTCGCAAGGGGTGGCCACGGGAGCGTGACGCTGGAAACCGAGCCGGGTTTGCAGGTGGGAATGATGTCCTACATACCCAAAAGCGAGACAGGCAAAATAGGCGCGGCGCTCTACGTGGCCAGTCCGGGCGAGACCGAGTTGGAGGGTATCTGGAATTTTATGAAAGCCTATCCGTTCCCCGGTTACGCCGCAAGCCGCCACATGGTTTACCCGCGTGGAATTGGCCGGGAAATCTGGAACTCAGTGCTAAACAGCAAGTACCAGCGCACGGCGATGTTGCTGGGGCGCACGCTGGACGGTATGCGCATCCAGGATATTCTCTGCTCGATTGATTATACCTGCTCGTTGCCTTCATATGACGGTGAGCTTACACTTGTGGGCCGCGGCGATGCCGGTATCCTGGCAGCCTACGCGGCCCTGCTCGATTCCCGGGTGACACGCCTTATTATCGCCGATCCGCCGGTGAGCCACCGCGACGGTCCGGTGCTGCTCAACGTGCTGCGTTACACGGATATCCCGCAGGTGCTGGCGATGCTGGCTCCCAGGGTGGAGCTGGTGTTTCTCAGCCAGCCGGATGGAGCGTTTGACTACACCAGGAATATCTACAAGGTTATGGGCGCGGAGAAGAAATTCCGCTTGATGCAGACAGTGACTCAGACGTTGAATTTGCCCGCTGAATAATGATATGAGGCCTTCTGATAATCTGATGATTTTTAGGCTATTGGGGAATTTTCAGATCACTCATTTTTGTGTATTAAAAGAAAATTCAGAGCAATTAATTGTTACGCATTATATAGTTGCAAAGATGCCCCATAATAAAAAGTTTTGGAAATAGAGTGGGGGAGTTTGAGGGGGAGAGACAGAACCTTTTTAAAAAGGTTTTGTCTCTCCCCCTCGATATTCTTTTCAGATTGTTGAGCCTAAAGCTCCCAGCCCTGGCGGTACTTGCGGTGCAGCAGGGCATTGGCCTCGGGGACATTGGTAATACGCATGTTCGCCGAGTCCCAGTTCAAACGCTTACCTGTCCGGAGAGCAACCGCGCCCAGGCAGACCAGTTCCGCGATTGCGCCCACGTTGTCGAACCGTCCAACTGTAGGCGCTCCCCCGGCAAACGCCCCCACCCAGTCGCTGCGGCTGTTAATTTTATCGGTCGGTTCTGTGTAGCCCGCTGCAAACTCGCTCATCCTGCGGGCCGGGATAATCCGTGGACGTCTGCCCAGGAAATCGCCGATTATTTTCCCGCTGTCGCCCACAAACATCATCCCGCTGGATGGCATTTCCTCGTTGTCCATTTCCAGCTCTTCGGGTGTGGGCGGCTTGATCCCCCCATCATACCAGAAAACCTCCAACTCGGGCTGTTTGAAACGGAAACGCATCGTACTGGCGGTGGGGAAAGAGACGTCGTTTTCCTGCCAGCCGCTTACTCCGTCCACTATCTCACAGGTAAAACTGGCGTTGGCCTCCGCGCTTACCGGGGCACTCAGGCCGAACACTTCTATCAGCGGCAAGAGGCTGTAATGGCCCATATCTCCCAGGATTCCGCAACCGAACTCGTACCATCCGCGGAACACGGCATGCGTGTAGTTGGGATGGTATGGACGGTGCTCGGAGGGGCCCAGCCAGAGATCCCAGTTAAAGCCATCCGGCAGCGGCGGTGTTTCTTTGGGAGCGGCAGGCCACTGGGGCCAGATCGGCTTGTTGATCCAGTTATGTACCTGCCGCAGTGTGCCGATAGCCCCGGCGTCGATCCAGCCCTTAATTTGGGGCATGGCGTTATACCCGCTCCAGGAGAGCAGGTGGGTGGCCACATCGGCCTTTGCGGCGGTCTCGATAACCCTGCGTGATTCGGCCATCACATTGGAGATCGGCTTGTGGGTGGTGGTGTGCAGCCCCCGCTCGATAGCGGCCAGGGCGATTGTGGCGTGAAGGTGGTCCGGAGTCATGATTTTCACCCCGTCCAGGCCGCTCTCTTTTGCCAACATCTCACGGAAATCGGCGTAGGTGGAGCAGCCGGATTTTTTTGCCGAGTTGTTTTTTTGAGCGTACCAACTATCAATCACCTGGCGGCCCACCTCCCGGCCCGCGCGGATTCCCTTGTCGTTCTCACCCCAGCTCTGGTCGCCCAGAAAACGGCGGATACTGTTGCGCAGTCCGTGGCGCGACCAGTTTACGTAGTTGCTGCTGTCCGTGTTGGGGTCGCAGACACAGGTGACCACCACGCGCTCATCCCGAAGCAGGCGCGGCAACTCGCTCAACCCCTGGGTACCCATCCCGATATAGCCGATATTGATTTTGTCGCTGGGGGCCGTGTGGCCGGGGCCGCCCAACACATGACGGGGTACCACGGTTAAGGCGGCGGTGGCAGCCGCGGAGCCGATAAATTTCCGCCGGTTGATATTTTGAGCACTCGCCATCTTAGCCTCCCCTGAATCATTCAGTTATTGAGCCGGTTATTGAGATAAAGTCCCAGGCGCACCACGTTGGAGTATTTACTCCGGGCGCTGGGGCAGCGTGCTAAAACGCAATTAATACTCAGGCCTTGAGAAAAATTTTCTTCCTGTAGAGGAAATAGAGCAACAGCCAACTGGCCGCCAGAAAGCCGATACTGTTCACCACCGGGCCGAACGTGCCGAGCTGGCCGATAAAGCCACGGGTGAAAATAGCGGAAATAATGCCGAAATCAAACTGCGACTGGAGCACGTAAATCGTGATCGGGTTAAGGCCGATTACAACGAAAAACAAGGTCCAGCCCTTGTAGCCCTTTACATCGATAATCCAGTAGAATGCGGCAATCAGCAGCAGGCTCCAGCCCCCGGCGTGCAGAACATAACTGCTGGTCCAGAGCAGCTTGTTGATCGGGAACGCCAGGTGCCAAACCAGCGAGACCACCAGTGAGACAGCCCCGGCGGCCATCAGCCAGAAAGCCTTTTCCCTGCCGCCGTGCCCGGTTCTCAGCCAGTGTCCGGCCAGCACACCGATCAGGGTTGTGGCCACGGCCGGGATGGTTGTCAGGATGCCCTCGTTGTCGCCGAACTGGTAGCAGCAGAACGAGCCGGGCAGCAGCAGACGGTCAAGATAGCCAGCCAGGTTGCCCTCGGGCGTAAGTACTCCCGCGCCGAAACCCGGTACCGGCACCAGTGTCATCACAGCCCAGTGCCCCAGCAGGATTGCTCCGGCCCAGATGGCCTGGGCGCGGGGAGCGCTGTTCATCACTATCAGCGCCGCCAGCAGGTAGCAGAACGCTATCCTGTGCAGTACGCCGGTGTAGCGGAAGTGGCTGAAATCGAAATCGAGCAGGTTGTTATAGATAAAGCCCAGCAGGAGCAGGGTCAGAAAGCGTTTGATGATATGGGTATAGAGCTGCCCGCGATTATCACCGCGCTGGAGCCGCCGGCTGATTGCGAACGGCATGCTGAGGCCGACAATGAACAGAAAGAGAGGGAAGATCAGGTCGTAGAAAGTGAAGCCGTGCCATTGGGTATGCCTTAGCTGGGCTGCCAGCGGAGAGAGCCAGGGAGTATCGGCGAACTCGATAAACGCCCTGCACACTCCCGCCCCGCCGATAATCCAGAACATATCGAATCCCCGCAGCGCGTCAATAGAGACTACCCTGCCCTGTGGTACCTGTTTCAACTCGTCAGCCATTTGCCGCAACTCCGTCAGGTGGTTAATAGTGTCAAATTAATAATGCGCGGCAACCCCTGTAATTGCCAGTGATTTTTTCAGTAAGTATCAGCCATTGAAGCTGGTTTGTGATTGGATAACCGGTAAGAAACCTGCAAACTCTTGAAATAAAACCTTTTCTGGATTACTCTATCTCTGACCGCAAGTTTCGCCGGCTACGAATCGGCGGAACCGTATGAGCGCAAATAGCGACTAAAAACTGATAAAACCTGTATATGACAGTCCGTAAAGTAACCTGAGAGCGGAAAGGAAACTGTATGGAGAAGCTGAACCTGGACCTTGTGATCTTTCTGGTATATCTGGCGGTTGTGTTCACCATCGGGATTCTGGTCTCGCGCAAGAACAAAGTGTCCGACGACTATTTTCTGGCGGGGCGCAATCTGACCTGGTGGGTGATCGGCGGCTCGCTGATAGCGGCCAATATCTCTACGCACCATTTTATCGGCATGAGCGGCCAGGGGTACACGATTGGCCTGGCGATTGCCAGCTACGAGTGGCTGGCGGCGATTGCGCTGATTATCTACGGTAAGTTTTTCCTGCCCTATTACCTGAAAACAAAAATCACCACCATGCCGGAGTTCCTGGAAACCAGGTTTGATTACAAGGTACGGATGATGTTCGCGGTGATCAGCATGGTGGGCTATATCTTTATTGAACTGGCAGTGGTGCTCTATACCGGTTCGCTGGCGATGGAGTCCATATTCGGGCTGCCGCTGCAATGGGGGCTGGTGATCCTGTGCGTGGTGGCCGGCGGCTACACTATCTACGGCGGTCTCAAGGCGGTGGCCTACACGGATATTATCCAGGTTACCGTGCTGATAGTGGGCGGGATAGCGGTAACGGTGATCGGCCTGATCAAGGTCGGCACGGTCTCACCCGAATACAGCGACACGATAGTCGGCGGGTTCAAGGCTATCATGGACGGTAACCCGGAGAAGTTCAAGATGGTCCAGTCGTGGAACCATCCCGAACTTCCCTGGATCGGCGTGTTTTTCGGTGGGATGTGGCTGGCCAATATTTTCTACTGGGGATGCAACCAGTTTATCACCCAGCGCACCCTGGCGGCCAAGAGCGTCTGGCACGGCCAGATGGGTGTGATGTTCGCCGGATACCTCAAGCTGCTGGTGCCAGTGCTGGTCGTTCTGCCCGGGATTATCGCTTACCGTCTTTATCAGCCGGAGGTGGGACTCTTGAGCCATGAGTTCGCGCTGGGCAAGGCTGATCTGGCGTTTCCGGCGTTGGTGAAAAACCTGCTGCCCAGGGGTGTCTCGGGGCTGGTGATGGCCGGGCTGATGGGAGCGGTGATGAGCACTATCGCCTCGCTGCTGACCTCCAGCGCGTCGATTTTCACGTTTGACATCTACAAACGTCATTTAAGGCCCGACGCGGACAGCAAGCAGCTTGTACGCATGGGGCAGATCACCACGTTTGTCGTGCTGGTGATGGCCACCGTGTTCGGCTATTACCTTCGCGACCTGGTGGCTATTTTCACCTACATCCAGAAGTTCTGGTCTATCGCCTGGCCGGCGGTGGTAGCGGTGTTCCTGGCGGGGTTCTTCTACCGGAGAGCTACCGCGAAGGGTTGCTTGATCACGATGATAAGCGGGCCTGTCTGGGCTGTCCTGTTCACGGTGGCCGAGGCGATGGCACTGGTTCCGCGTTTCGCGTTCCTAAACCGCGCGGGGCTGGACTTCCTGTTCTGCTGCCTGATTATCTACCTGTTCCGTAACAAATCCGGCCCGATACCGGCCCGAGCCATTGTGGACCGCAGCTTTTCCGCGGAAGCCCAGGCCGAGGTGGAAAATCTGCCCTGGTACCAGCAGTTCAACTTCTGGGGTATACTGCTGATAGCCATCGTGGCCGCGCTATATATCATCTTTTTCTAAGCGGAGATATCAATTAGCAGCAGTATGCAAACCGGACGGAGCGCCACCCTTCGGGTGGGGCCGTCCGGTTTTGCTTTTACGGGAGCTTATCAGAACGAGGAAGAAAGGCCGAATCCCACCAACACTGCGCTATCCCTGGCCTGGCTGGCACGGATGTCCTTGCCCAGCAGGCTGGCCAGCGCTATGTGGGGTGTCAGCGTGGTATTGTCCGAGAGCTGGAACGGCATACCGAGGCCCAGCAGGAAATCAGTGGCCCCGCCGCCGGAGGCCCCGTAATAGAACGTGTTGTGTTTGGAAGAGCCTATTCCCATGCTGAGCGCGAGGTCCAGGCTGGTATTCCAGTTATCGAGCGGAATGCTTGGGGCTATCCCAAGCGAGAGGTAAGTGCCCTCGGCCTCCTGCACATCCTGATAAACAGTGAATGAGGGGTTGAGCCGCGAGGGCAGCCCGATGCTGGCGAACAACTCCGTGGTAGCGCCGTCGCCGATGTTGGGAAACGTATAAAGCACGCCACCCAGCGCAAAATCAACCGGGCCGGAGAGCACTGAATAGCTGATCGTGTAGTCGATTTCGTTCAGTTCGATATCATAGTCATCGTTGTCCACCAGATTGAGATTGCCCCATAAGTTAAAACTCAAACGGCCATAGCTGGCGGAGACCGATGGTTGAAACACAGACTCGCCACTGAACGTTATTCCCCGCCAGACATATTTGCTGTTCAGCGTCGGTTCAAAGTCCAAATTCAGTGTTTCCCCGCGGAGGGCCGGCAGGGGGTTGAGCAGCAGGGCAAGCGCGCAAACGTACATAATGTTTTTCATCTCTGTTTTCCTTAGGGATGGGTGGGGCCGGGCTCGGCCGGATGTCAGTGGTCCTCTGGAGTACAGGGACGCCGGTGTGATTTATTGGATGGCATTGATCTCCAGCAAGAAGGTGGAAGAGGAATATCCTGCTGCTTAATTATGGGTAGAGTTTGTTAAGATTCAGTTTCCTTCTTGTTAACTCTATCGTAATAGCATGTTAATTCCCTGTTAACTGATTGATAAGTAACAGTCTGGCTTGCCAGGGGCCAGGGGTGATTGGTTTGGATATTAATGGGATATCATCGAGGTGGAGTAAGGGATATGATGAGGCGGGAAATTAATAGGAAATGTTGAAAAGAATGTATTGACAATATCAAGTAGGGCCAGCCATATTGATAAGGAGTTCGCAATGTCAGTCTAGATTTATTTCCAGCTTTCCCCCCGGCAATCCTTAAATACAGATTGAGGAGGACGAAATGCAGCGGAAAATATTCTGGTTGATTTCTTTAGTCCCCGTGCTGTTTTTGACTTCGGCAGGCAATGCCCAGTGGGAAGACGCGCTGGCTACCCTTTTGAGTGAGGTCAAGAATTGCAGTGCTCCCGTGGGAGCCGACAATCCATGCAACACGATTGCAGCCAGGGCCGCGATGGCCGTTTATGGGATAGAGGATTTCGCCGCCGGGACTGGTGGTGCGATGGGTATGGAACAGATGATCGCGGTGCTCAAAGATTCCGGCGGATGGGCCAATATCGGCGCGGCATCCGGGCAGGATGCGTTGAACGCGGCCCAGCAGGCGGCTAACGAGGGCAAGGCGGTTCTGGCCGTGCTTGAGGAGGAGCCAGTTGGCCATGTGGCGATTATCTTGCCCGGCAAGCTGGGAGCAAGCGGGAAATGGGCCGCGCAAGTGCCAAACTCGGCAAGTTTTTTCCTCAACACTCCGGGCAGGTCTTACGTGGGAAAAACACTGGCTTACGCTTTCAAGGAGAAGGCGATGGTTACCCTCTACGTAAAAAAATAATTGAGTCTGTTGTTTGATAGTGTGAAATATGAACTGAAAGGCCCGTTCCCTTAAAAAGGGAGCGGGCCTTTTAATAGAATCGCATCAGCACCGCTGCAACGTTTAACTTGCCCGGTTGCCGTTTGGTTCTTAAATAGTAGCATGACCACGATTACAGTGAACGATACCTGGAGCAGGATTATAAAATGCTGAAGCAAGTGTGTGGATTAACTCTCTGGCTTGCCCTGATCCCCGCCGCGCTGTCCGCGGACGAGCTCCCGCTGCCCTGGTACAGGGAACAGGGGGGGCAGCTTTTCATTTTTATGTCCGTGGGGCTTATAGCGCTGTTGCTGGCTTATGCACTGTATTGTCGTTCCATCCTCAAAAAGCAGGCTGCCCTGAGGGCCAGGGACCTTCACGAGGCGAGCATCTCATTGAAGAAGCAACAAGCGATGCTTAGCGACAAGAGCTTCCTGGTCGAGATTGCCTCCACGCTCAATTCCATTTCCTCTACCTACGACGAGATTACAAAAATCCTGGGAGCGCTGGACCGGAAGATGGGTATTAATCAACTGGTTATCATGGCGCTCGATGATGGAGTGGACAGGCCATTTACATCCGTTTACCGCTTTACACGGCAAGGGGTAAGCGACATATCCAGGCATTTCAATTACTTCCCCGAGGGTATTCTGGATTATCTGGAATACAAGGAGTTTTTCAGTTGTTCCGAAACCGCCAGGCTGGAGTACGGAGAACAGAATTGTTTCCATGTGTACGGCATGCGCTCTGTGTGCGTGTTCCCGGCCTTCAGGCTTAAGGCCGGAGTAATCGGACTGTTCGCATATGGTTGCGGCAACCAGAAGCAATGGGAGGCGGAGGAGACGGAAATGTTGCAGGCTATTTCGGGTATGTTGTTTAACGCCTGGAAAAGTTACGAGGAGTTCCACCGGCGCCTGGCTGCCGAGAAAAAACAGACCGAGGCGGTTGAAATAGCCGAGAAGTCGGCCCGAATGGCCTCTATCGGTGTTATCGCGGCGGGTATAACCCATGAAATCAACCAACCACTGAATGATATCAAGATGACGGCAGACAGTATCCTGATCTGGAATGCCAAAAACCAGGGATTGCTCCCCGCCCATTTCCACCGTTGGCTGGACACGATCTCCGGCAACGTGAACAGGATATCCGAGATTATCGAGCAGATGCGCAACTACTGGTGTTCACCCGATCAGGCGGTGTTCGTTCCCCTGGTTGTCAGCGATGCGGTCTGTCACGCGGTCGCCCTGATCGATCAACAGTTGAAGGCTTACGGTATTACGCTTACAATCGCCGAGCTTGACAAGGCGCTGGTTATCGAGGGCAGGCAGGTGAACCTGGAGCAGGTTATTCTCAATCTGGTGGTAAACGCCATGCACGCGCTCGATAGCGTGGAAAGCGAAGAGAAAAACATCCTGATTAAAATTAGACGCCATGACCATCAGGCGATTGTAGAAGTGATCGACAACGGACCGGGATTGCCGGAAACTGACTTGCAGAAATTGTTCGATCCGTTTTATTCTACCAGGACGCCTTACCAGGGCATGGGTCTCGGTCTGGCGATAGTCAAAAGATTTATCGAGAGTATGGGCGGCAGCGTAGCGGCAAGCAATAACGACAACGGTGGGGCGCATTTCCACCTTGCCATTCCCCTATCATCCGAATCGGGAAAAGTTGCGAAAAATGAGAATCCTTCTTGTTGATGATGACGATCTGGGGCGCGAAATACTGGCAACCCATCTTGAGGACCAGTTGGGACATCAGGTGACCCAGTGCTCGAATGCGGCTGATGCTATCGATCGTTTCGAGGTGGAAAACTACCCGCTGGTCATTACCGATATCAAAATGCCCGGTATCGACGGGGTCGATCTGCTCAAACGGATTAAAAGCTTACCGCGGGGCCGCACGGTTGATGTTGTAATGATCACAGCGCACGGAGACATGCTCAGCGCCATTTCAGCGCTCAGGGCGGATGCCTACGACTACCTTCGCAAGCCGATAGACCTCAATGAGTTATCCGCTATGGTCAAGCGTTCGGTGGAACATCAGTTGTTGATCAGGGACAATTACGAGTTGACACATCGTTTTGAGGAGCGGCTTCAGGAAGCTACCCGCGAGACCAACACAAAACTGAAGCAGTTGAAGCATATCTATTCAGAAATCGATGGTGTGGGAGAAGTGGGGCTGTTCTCCAACGTGATGCATTCGATAGTGGAGATGACACGCAAGCTTGGTGAAGATACCTCCATGCCGGTGCTTGTGGAGGGTGAAACCGGAACCGGCAAGGAAATTGTCGCCAGGTTGCTGCATGAGAACAGCGCCAGCCGTGACGAGCCGTTTGTCGGCATCAACTGCTCGGCAATATCCCCGACCCTGTTCGAAAACGAACTGTTCGGCTACGAGGGCGGCGCGTTCACCGGCGCCAGAAAAACCGGGCAAATCGGCAAATTCGAACTGGCCCAGAGTGGGACAATCTTTCTGGATGAAATAGCCGATATGCCCCTGGAATTCCAGCCCAAACTGTTGAGAGTTCTGCAGGAGAGAAATTACTTCAGGGTAGGGGGACTGAATAAAATCAATCTCGCCGCCCGTGTTATCTGCGCCTCGAACCGGAATCTCGAAGAGTTGATCCAAAAAGGCGAATTCAGGCCGGACCTGTTTTATCGTCTCAATGTGGGCCGGGTCTATGTGCCGCCGCTACGGGAGCGCAGGGATGAGATAGTCCCGCTGGCTGAGATGTTCATGCACCGTTACTCCAGTAAAATGAGGCGGCGCTTTCATTCAATTAACCAGGAAGCGTTGGAGATTATTGAAAAATACTCCTGGCCCGGCAATGTTCGTGAACTGCAGAATACCATTGAGAGAATAGTGCTGCTGGACGACGATACCGAGATCAGGCCAAATCACCTTAATTTCCTTTTTACGCAAAACCCCGGATTCAGCAATAGCCAGAGCACAGCCGGCGGTTCCGCCGATATGGTGGTAATCGAAATGCCTGAGAACGACTGGGACATGGCGGAGGCCGAAGCTATTATTGCCAGGAAAGCCGTGGAAAAATTCGATGGTAATAAGACCAGGGCGGCAAAATATCTCAAAATCTCCGTTCCCACATTGAGGAAAAAAATCAGCTTGCTTTGATCCTGTTAACGCCTTTGCAAATCGCCACCTTAACCGCAAGCGGACAGATATTAACCGGTCAATTATTTGTCATCAGAAAAATATTTTCCGCAAAAGTTGCCCGCCTGACTTCGTTGCATCTCCTAACGCCTGTAATTACAACAACTTGTGCCAGTACGAATTTTAGGTACCATATTTGTAAAAGCAATTCTGGTATATTGCTCCGTAACCGGGTAAGTTCTCAAGCCGGATTGATCCGTCAAGCTTAAGAGGCTGGTTACTTGAGCGTTTATTCCCCTGAAAGCGTTGCAGGCGGATATCTAATCATTCAGCTTGGATGCGCTGGCATGGAAAGCGGCAATACGACTGAATTAAATAGCGGCAGGGCATCTGTCAACGTGCTGATAGTTGATGATAGCCCGGAGTTACTGGAGCGGCTGTCCAGGGCCGTAAGGGAGCACGGTTTCGGTTGTTGGGCGGTTTCGGATTCGAAAGCCGCGGTCGGGATTATCGGCAATGAGTATTTCGATATTGTGATAACTGATATGATCATGCCCGGTTTGAGCGGAACCAGGGTTATCGATGCAGTCAGGGAAAAATCTCCGGGATCTTTCATTATAGCTATTTCAGGAAATATGGATCATGGCATCCGGAGCAGTGCACTGGCGCATGGAGCCGATGTCTTCATGCACAAGCCCCTTGATCTTTTTGTCCTGCTGGAAGAGTTAACCCGCGCCTCAGCCAGGCTCGATAGGCCCGATTAGGCCGCTCGTAATCCTGGGGCGCCGCCAGCCGCTGGAGCGATGTGTTTTCGTTTACGACTTCGGCGGGTGCGCAATAAGCTGACCGGCCAACTTAAACTGTCAGGAGTGATACCGTGCGAAGAATTAGCGGGAGTCTGGTTTCAATGCTGGTTGTGTTTGTTGTGTCAGTCGGTTACTGCGCCGGGGGTAGCCTTAGCCCGGACGGTTTTCCTTTTCCAGACCCGGCCAACGGCAGCGTGCTGGTTGTCCCATCGCTGGATGGTACAGCCGATGGGCAGTGGGCGCTGGCCGCTGAGATAAATACGCTTTACCGGGCCTCGGATGCGGCTGAAGGCGGCCTGGAGGCATCGGTGCGGGTGCTGCTCCGTGGCAGCGAGCTGTTGCTGAAATTTTCGCTGCCGGCTGCTGATGCGGTGGCGGAACCTCGTAAGTGCTTTCTCAGCGATGAACCGTCACTGCTGGGCGCGGGGCCCTGTGTCAGTATTTCTCTCGATCCGCTGCACGGCCACGGGGTCTATTATCAGTTCATCACTGATCCGGCCGGGCGAAAGCAGGACATGCGCGTGTTCGATGAGAGTTGGAACGCCCACTGGACCGTGGACATCGATAAATCCTCTGAGCGCTGGGAGGGCGTGATCACCATTCCGGTGGCCGATCTGTTCGCTGCGCCCGCCGGGGGCCAGGTATGGGGGTTCAATATCGTGCTCCGCGGCATGAAAGGCGGACAGGCTCTCAGTTCCACCCCGCTTGTGCTGAATATTGTCGATGCCGAGGGGTTCGGTCACTTGCTGTTTCAGGGCGGCCTCGGCAAGCAGCAGGTGGAACAGGCTATTGCCGGACTCCCGGAGTACCATCGCAATGCCAGAGCGCAAAAGCTGGCCGCCAACAGGGAAATCTGTGGCCCCCAGATGCTGGAAATAGGCGGCGAACTGGACGGCCTTGCCGTGCGCAAACAATACTCGCTCAAGGGTGGCCGCAAAATTACCTGTGTCGGTCTGGACAATCAGCCGGTGGTCAGGAGCCGCTATCCTTTCTTCTATGAAAAGTACGATAACCCGGAGCTGACCCGCCTGCGCCGCACGTTCAATCTGGATGAGGTTGTTGCGCCAGGCCGGAACGATTTCGAGAAGATACTGCTGCTCAACGAATGGCTGGTCGAGCACGTGGAGTTCGGCTCGCCTCCGCCGATCCGTCCCGATGCCTTCCACGTGCTCAACCACGGACTCAACGGGCAGACTTTCTTCTGCACCTACCTCTCGTTTGCCCTCACCCAGATGTACGCCTCCCTGGGCTGGACCGCGCGCAAGCTGACCAGCGTGGGCCACGGCACCCTGGACGTCTGGTCCAACTACTGGCAAAAGTGGATTCAGATTGATCCCAGCCGCAATTCCCATTTCAGGATGCGCGGAGCAGCCGTTCCGCTGAACAGCAACGAAATCCGGCGTGAGTACTGGCGTAACGGCGGCGTGGACATGGAGATGGTGTTCGGCACGGAGCAACGGGCCGAGGGCGTAACTATCGAGACCCGCGACAAGGACGGATTGCTCCGCTACCGTCAGGGAGGGTACGCCTGGATTGCCTACAAAACGCGCAACAACTTCCTGGAAGTCCCGTACGCCTACTGGAACTTCCGCTACCTGATTATGGACGACGAGTACAACAAGGACAAGCACTGGCCGGGCCGGGGTGGCAAGGGAATCGACTCGCGTGAGCGCATGGGGCTGCGCACCAGCAGGGTAGGGGATATTTTCTGGACCATGAACCAGGCTTTTATCCACCTCTACGACATGGGCGATGGCAACTTGAAAGTCCAGCTTGAAACAGTTACGCCAAATTTTGAATCCTTCCAGGTGTCGCTGGATAAGGGTGAGTGGAAGGACTGTGGGGCCGTGCTGACGTGGAAGTTGCGCAGCGGACAGAATTTTCTCAATGCCAGGGCTATCAACAAGTTCGGCGTAGCAGGCCATGAGCATAAGGTGGTAATTCTAGTGGAGTGAGATTTTTTGTTGAATAACTGAAGCGGGTAATAAAAAGTTCTTGTTACGCTCTGTTGCCGGGATTGAAACTTGAACACTATGGAGTAATCGTGAATTCCAGATTGAGCCTTCCTGCGTTATTGTTGATTATTCTCTCGCTATCTATTTCTTCGTGTACAGCCGCCGGAGATGATTTTCAGCGCCGCTGGAATCACGTTTCGGAAACCTCGGCGGTGCTCTACTGGCAAATTGCCGATATCGGCAATTCGGCGTTCAGTATTGTGGAGTACGGAACCGGCAGGGAGTTGGGACAGAGCACTAAACAGTCCTCCAAACCCCGCTGGGCACAGTATCACTGTCTGGCCGGTCTGAACACGGGCGAGAAGTATTATTACCGGATGGTCAATCTGGACCCGGAAACCGGGCGGCGCACCGAGAGCGAAATCCTTTCTCTTACCGCTGGCAAAGTTCCCGGAACGCTTTACGTTCCGGGCAAGATCGATGGACCACCGTACATCCTGGACAAACCAGGCGCCTATTACGTACTGACAGAAGATATTACCACCGATGGGAGCGCTTTCGAGATCAGGGCCGACAGCATCACCCTCGATCTCGATGGCCGCGAGGTGGTGTTCGGCAACAACACGGCCGAGCGGGTTTACGGGGTAAGGTTCGGCTATGGCGAGGGCTGCAAGCTGGTCAACGGCCGCATTGTCCAGGGCGCAAGGTCGGACCTCTATAGCGCGGCGGTTGCCAGCCTGGACCGTCCCCAGGCCACCGAGGTCTGCGGGATATATACCGATGTGCACCTCAAGTGCGCCTACCCGATGAATTTTACACACGCCATGAAAGCGCATATCCATCATAACAACATCTACAGCAGAGTAACCGAGATTGAATGCCGCCATTACCCCGGCAACATGCTGATGCGCTTTTATGTCTACAGCGGGGATGTGAATATCCACGACAACATCCTTACCGAGGGCTGCCACTGGGGAATTATGGTCCGCGAGAAAAACCGCCGGGTGATGCGCAACGTCCAGGTCCATCACAACGATATTCAGCACCACCAGCAGTATGTGAACGGCTATGCCCTGGCCCCCGGCAGCGGCGCTGATGTCCATCACAACAAGATCACTTCCACCGGACGCGCCGTGCATATCACCGGCGAGGGCACCTTGTTTCACGATAATTATATCGATACCCGCGGCCATATGCACCTCAGTGATCTACCCGCCCGGACCCGTCCTTTCCATCACCGCCTGATAGAGCTGCACGGGGTCAAGTTCGAGGGCCGCAATACCAGAAACAGCAAGGTATACAATAATTTTGTCAGAATCACCCAGACCCAGCCCTCGGACTCCGGTGGCCTTGGCAGCCCGCTGAACAAGGTGGACAACGGAGTCTATGTTCGCGCCATGGCCGACCAGCTTACAGCCGATAAGCTGGTGGACAGCGATGCCGGCTGGGAGCCTGACCGCTGGCGCTTCTACTGGCTCAAGTTCTCTAGCGGACATCCGCCTGTAAAAATTACCGGCAACGACTCCACCTCCCTGTTTGCCGCTTTTCCGGACAGCGTTCAGCCGGGCGAGTACACGATTTACATGCAGTGGGAATACGTGCCGCCCACTCCGCTCAATGTGGCCTGCTACGATCCCAACGGGATGAACGAGGTTTTCAACAACCACTTTGTGGGCATCACCCACTACAAGGATACCCGTCACGGAGGTTACGGCGACTCCGGCCAGTGGGCCACGGGGATCATGTTTGTCGGTATGGACAGAGGCCCGGCGGAAACCGGCAAATATGCGGTTTATATCCACGACAACCAGTTCGAGAGCAACGACCTGTTTATCAACAGCTATACCGAAATTGATATGGACGTGCGGATCGAGAACAACACGTTCAAGCTGCTGGAAACTCCCCTGCTCACAGAGCGGGAGAACAGAATCCGCGCGGTGGGCAGCGAATACGAGAGCAAGGTACGGCAGGGCGGTAATATTTTTATTGAGCGGGACGGGCAATAATTATTGCAAGGATAAGGGTGGCGGAAGGTGAGTAAATTGCAGCAAAACTTTTTATTGTTGAGTATCGTAATTGCCAGTATTGCGTGCACGGCAAGCGTCTGGTGCGCCATGTTCGAGCGGCGCTGGGTGTATGCCTCGGAAACCTCCGCGTGCATCTACTGGCAGCTCGGAGACATTAGCCAGGAGGCGGTCAGCCGGCTGGAATACGGCACCACGGGGGAACTGGGACTGAGCACGGAGTTAACCCGCAAGCCCCGCTGGTCGCATCTGCACAGCCTTACGGGTCTCACACCGGACGTCACCTATTACTACCGGATGGTGGTTGTCGACACGCTCACCGGTGCTAGCAGCGAGAGCGAAATCCTCACTTTCCAGACCGAGTACAAGGCCGACGCCGTCCGTCTGCCGGGAAACCTCGCCGGCCCGCCCTACATCCTTAATCAGCCCAACACGTACTACATCCTCACCGAGGACGTGGCTGTGGAGGGGAACGCGTTCCGGATCGATGCCGACAGCGTAACGCTTGACCTTGACGGTCATACGGTCCTGTTCGGCGATAACACGGATGCCCAGGTGTTCGGCGTGCGTTTTGTTTACGATGGTACGGCCACACTGTGCAACGGCCGCATTGCGCAGGGGGCGCGCTCCGGGGATTATAGCTGCGCAATCCGCAGCAACAGCCGGCCGTATCCCACGGAAGTATTCGGGATATCCACCGATGTGCACCTCAAGTGCGCCTATCCTATTAACTGGCACAGTCAGGCCAACAGTGTGCGGATCCATCACAACAATCTATACAGCAGGGTCACCGAGATAGAGAACAGGCATTACCCCGGCAACGCCATCCTGAGGATGATTATCTCCGGCGGTGATATCCAGATCCACGACAACCTGATCACCGAGGGCTGCCATCGGGGGATACATCTTGTAAACCCGGGTACAAACGTTGAGGTCTACAACAACGACATCCGCCACCATCAGCAGTATGTCAACGGCTACGCGCTGATCCCCTGCGCCAACTCGAATGTGCACCACAACAGGATCACTTCCACCGGCCGCGGCACGCACCTGAGCGATGACAATATCGACTTCCACGACAACTATTTCGATATTTCCGGCCACCAGCACCTCTCGGACCTGCCCGCCGGAACCAGGCCGTTCCACCATCGCCTGGTAGAACTGCACGGGATCAAGTTCGAGGGCAGCGGCGCCAAAAACTGCAAGGTCTACGACAATTACGTGCGTATAGTGCAGAAACCGCCACACGATTCACAGGGGATCGGGCAGCCAGCGGACAAGATCGAGAACGGTGTTTATTTCAGAGGCTCGCCCACCAGCAGCAGCGCCAGCGGAATCACCGACAATACCCAAAACTGGGAGACAGACCGCTGGCGCTATTATTTTCTCAAATACTCGGCTGATTCCCCGTCGGCGTATATCGGCCAGAACGGGCAGTCTAACCTGGTGGCTAACCTTGAGGGAGCTGCCGGGCCCCGGTACACGGTTTACCAAAAATGGCGGTACGTGCCGCCCACTCCGCTCAACGTGGCCTGCTACGACCCGTCGGCCAACAACGAGGTCTACGGCAACACCTTTATCGCAATCACAAAATACGAAACTCCGCAGATTTGGCACGGAGGCTACGGCGACACCGGCAACTGGGCCTCTGGGATTATGTTTGTCGGCATGGACAAGGGCCCGGCCCCGCAGGGCAAGCACTCGATCCACATCCACGACAACACGTTTATCAGCAACGACCTGTTCATCAACAGCTACACCGATGTCAACATGACTGTCCGGGTGGAGAATAATTCTTTTGAACTGGTGGGCGCGCCGCATATTATCGAGCGCGCAAGCCGTTTCCGGGCGCTGGGCAGTGAACTGGAGGCTGTTGTTTCCGCGGGGGAGAACCGGTTGTCGCTCGATGCCGTGGAAAAAAAAACTGATTTCAACAACGACGGGAAACTCAATGTAACCGATGCGCTTTCTCTGCTGCTGCTGCTGCGCACCAGTCCGGATAACCCGCTCTGCGATTGGAACGTGGACGGGCGTGTGGAGCAGGCAGACATAGTAACATTGATCAGGGAGCTTATCGCGGCGGGCAGGGAAACTGGCGGCGGATTGATGAGCATTGCAGCTCTGGCGGCGGATATTACTCCAACATATACCAAAGTGGAAATGGTTAACCTGGAAGCAGAAGGCAAGGATGGCTTATGACGCCAGGAAGTATGATGTACCTGATATAACCAATATTTAAGTCAATATTAATATCAGCAGGAGACCAAAGTTGAAACTGAGTTACGAGACTGTGGAGCTGAGAGCCAAACACGATTTCAAAATCGCTAACCAGGCTGTTTGCGCCGACATATTCCGCAACGTGATTGTCCGGCTGGAGCACGATGGGTTAACCGGCTGGGGCGAGGCTGCCCCGTTCGTGATTTACGGTGAGAACCAGGAAACCGTGATCGCGGCGCTGCAAACGCTCGCTCCCTGTATTGAGCAGGCTGATGGCCCCTGGGAAGCGGAATCCCTGATGGACCTGCTTGACATGAAGCTGGAGCGCAATTTCGCTGCCAAGGCCGCGATTGATATGGCTCTCTACGACCTTCAGGGCCAGATCTGCGGGATGCCCGTATACCGTATGCTGGGTCTTAGTACCGACAGGATTCCGCTGTCCACTTTTTCAATCGGAATCGATTCACCGGAAATGATCAGGGAAAGGGTGCGTCAGGTTAAGGACTGCCCCCTGCTGAAAATCAAGGTGGGTGGCCCGGAAGATATCGAGACTATCCGGATCGTGCGGAGCGAGGTTCCCCAGGCCACGATCCGGGTGGATGCCAACTGCGGCTGGCAGCCCCGTCAGGCGCTGAGAATGATCGAGCAGATGGCGGAGCTTGGAGTGGACTTCGTGGAACAGCCTCTGCCGGCGTCCAACACCGAAGGGGCCAGATGGCTCTACGAGAACAGTCCTCTGCCTTTGATGGCCGATGAGTCTTGTGAGCGCCTTGAGGATATCCCAGGCTGTCTGGGCCGTTTCGACTCGATCAATATCAAGATGGCCAAATGCGGTGGAATCAGGCACGCGCTTAAGATGATCGGTTGCGCCCGCGCCCACAACCTGAGCATCATGCTGGGCTGCATGCTGGAAACCAGTATCGGAGTCACAGCCGCCGCGCATATCAGTCCGCTGGTGGATTACCTTGACCTCGACGGGGCGGAACTGACCAGGAACGACCCCTGCCTGGGGATGACATTTGACAACGGCAGGCTGATTCTCCCCGACAAGCCGGGGCTGGGGGTGGAAAAACCGGCTGCGCAGGCAATGGAATACTCACAGGTTTGATGTTTCTTTGCACAAGGGCGCCGTGGATGCTTATTAACATGTTACGTTAACGGGTGTCACCGGCGCTTTGTGTTTATATGTATTTTCCGCCGGCTTGCCCGTACATTTGAATTTGTATTATTCCATTAAATTGAAAATCACAATTGTGTCTGTTTGTATATTCCACACCCCAAACAGGGAGGAGCACTAATGAAGCTGACCCGGACAGGAATTATTCTGCTTGCATTATGGCTGTTGGCCGGGGCCCGGGAGCCACTGTCGGCCCGCGAGGAAACTGGAGATAAGCTCAAGTTCAATACTGTTCAGATCGACCACTATAATTTCAGCAGCGTGGACAAGGACGCCTCATTGTGGAGTGCGATGTATATCGCCTCCAACAATAAAATCTATATCGGCCTCTGTACCCATGGCGACGCCGCCACGGTGTACGAGTTCGATATCGCCACCCGCAGTATGCGTCAACTGGCTAACATTACCGTGGTGCTCGGTGAGCGTGGCAGGGGAATCTGGACCAACGGTAAAATCCACGTGCGGATGCAGGAGTTGGACGGATACGTTTATTTCGGCTCGTTCTGCGAGGATAATGGCCCGCCGGCTATCGACGCGGGCAGCTACGAGGGCCCTTACTGGTTCAGGGTCGAGATGGCCAGCGGAAAAGTGGAAAAACTGAGCCGGATCAACAGCTTCTGGGGCCTGCTGGGACAGACAATTGATAAACAGCGGCGGGTAATCTACGGACTGGCCGAGAACGGCAACCTCTACCGCTATTTTATCGACAGGGATTACACCGAGGACATGGGCAGGGTGGATAGCTGGGATATCTGCCGTACGCTTTTTACCGACGATCTGGGTAATGTCTACGGCAGCTACCCGCCGGGCAAGCTCTGGAAATACGACGCTGTGGCAGACAGAATTTTCGACCTCCAGTACCTGGAACTGCCGATAATCAATGTCTCGCGCACGATGGCCAATCCGATGCTGGACCGTAAGGCCCAGTGGAGGTATATCGAGTGGGACCCGGAAACCAAAGCGGCTTTCGGGATAGTGGGCGGCAGCAACCTGCTGTTTCGTTTCGATGTCCACCAGGGCCGCGAGGGGAAAATCACCCCGTTGACCTCGATGTGCGCGCCGCAATACCGCGATGGCGACCCGTTCAAGATTCCCCATGCAACCCTGGCGATGACTATTTCCCAACGGGAGCGGAAAATCTATTACCTCCCGGTTATGTCAGGGGATTTCGATTACGGTGCGGTCGTGCTGGATGTGGCGGGCCGAGGTAAGTTCGCAAGCCGGATAGCCGAGGGCCGGAGGCTGCCGCCACTCTCTTTCATGGTTGCCTATGATATGGCCAGCGGCAAGCGGGAGGATCTAGGGATGCTGCGCACGTCCGACGGCAGGTTCGCCTACGGCATGGGCGGAGCGGAAACGGACAGCGAGGGGCGTATCTGGTTTGTGGGCGCGTTCGAGGAGACGGACAGTGCTTTTGTGGTGGGCCGCATGGGCGGAACCCCATACAGCATGGGTCTGGGTTGTTTCGATCCGTTCGGTGCTGGAGCAGGAGAGTAGCAGCGATGCAGGGCCCGCGAATTTATTATCTGAGAGGAAAGCTATCCGAAGGAGGAGAAGATGAAAAATAAAAAATATATTGTGCTGCTGGTTCTTTGCCTGTGCTTTGCCGCAACGGCCGGGGCCCAGCAATGGATCAATCCCCATTTCGATACTCATCGCCTGGATTACCGCGACCTGGGCTACCCGATGCAGAATATGATCCCCGCGGACAACGCACGCATATCCTCGCTGCTGGCCCACTCCAACGGTTTTATCTACGGGGCTACCAGCGGGAAAACCCAGTCGTACCTGTTTTTCTACAACCGTTATATAAACAAGGTGCGCCCGCTGGGCAAAATAGGCGATCAGGCGGGGGTGTATCATTGCCTTGCAGAGGGTGAGGGCGGACAGATCTATATCGGCAGCGGGCGCAGCATGTTCGAGCCGCTGGAGTTAACCCGCGATTTCCCGGTGGGACACGAGGCGATTGAGAAGCAGTTGTGGAAAGATATCAAAGGCCCGTACGAGGACTATCCGGGCGGACATATCTACCGTTATAATCCGGCCAGTGGCGATACCCGGCGCTACACCAGCGATGATCCATGCCCGCTGGAAGACCTGGGCATCCCCGTGCCGAACAACACGATTTATGCCATGACTCTGAGTGCGGATAAAAAGACGATTTACGGTATCAGTTATCCCGATGCTCATTTCTTTGTTTTCGATATCGCCAGCGGAGTAACGAAGGATTACGGCGATATATTGGCTGAAAAAGTTTTCGGCGGACCGGAGCGGAACTGGCGAACGGTGCCCCGCGCAATCCATTGCGACCCGGAGACGGGTTATGTCTATACCTCTGGAGACAACGGTTTCATCCTGCGTTTCGACCCTGTTGCCGACAGCCTGGCGCTTACTTTCATGCGCCTTCCCGGCGAGTACTGGGAAGGTCTCAAGTCCTGGGACTATCCGGTGGTCGAGGCGTTCGAAGTGGATTCGAAAGGCCGGCTTTTTACGGCCACCAGCGATGGCTACCTGGTGCGTCTGGACCTGGAGGACGACAAAGCCGTGGTGCTGGGCAAGCCGCGGATAGCGCGGCGGATGCGGGCGATGAGGATCGGGCCGGACGATGTGGTCTACATGATCACCGGGGAGGCGGAGCGCATGTGCAAGCTGCATACTTTCGATCTGAGTGGCGAGCGGGGATTCCAGGAACTGGGGCCGTTCGCCGTGGACCGCAGTCCGTATTATTCCTGGCGCGCCTATCAGTTTGACGCGATGGCGATCGGGCCGGACGGGACCGTGTTCTGCGGGGAAAGCGACAGGCGCGGCAAGCTGTTTATCTACATCCCGGGGCCGGGGGTTTTCAGGGAAGGACTGAATCCCACAAACCCGGTGGTGGAGCGTCAGCGTGGCGACACTCCCGGCCTGATTCAGGAACGGCTGTAGTTGGTTTTATACGGGTAACGGCGCAAGGTGTTAGCGTCAAACGCCAGATAAACCCTGGATAAGATTGACTGGTCCCGGATAGTTGAGCATGGCGGAGCGAAATAATCAGTTGCTATTACTGAAAGGTACAGCTTAGTTTCTAACACCGGCTGTCCAACTTGTTCTGACGGCATTCTGTCTTATGCTGAAGTGGTGCGATTAATCATGCGGAAACCTCGCGACTTGCCGCGAGATAGTTCATCAAAGCTTCTTACGGAGGCCAGGGTTGAAGTATTCTTCCTTTGCCAGTGTTGCCGAATCTGTCGGCAGACATATTCATGAGTCGGAAGAAAGAGAAATCGTGTGTATTCAGGGCCTTGGTTTTGTCGGTTCTGCCATGGCCCTGGCGGTGGCGAGTGCTCGAGATGAAAATGGCGAGCCTTATTTTAACGTAAAATGTATGTTCCATAATTAGGGTCTACTGAAAAATGTTTTTTGAGATCGGGGAGCAGAAAAATGGTTGTAATCAGCTCCCGGCCTGAATGAATTTTCGATGCATCAATCTGCTTCGGTGGTTCACGTCAACTTCTTTTAGCCGCTGTCTGGAGGTTCATACTCATTAATCCCAGGCGAGTCCATATTTCAGGATCTTGTTCGATATAGTATTTGATTCTGTCGAGACTGAAATGGTTTTTGGCATGCCCGAAGCTGCCTTCGATCCGGTTTCGTTCTCGTTGTTTTTGTTTCCGCCATCTGGTAGCGGGATTTTGCTGACTGGCTTTTCGCCCCAGTGGTTGAAAGGCGTCTCGAAACTCTTCCTTTTTAGCAAACGCCTGTTTTCCCGGTTACCGTAGATTTTATCGGCGACCACATAAGAAGGCTCCTATTACAACGGTATCAGGAGACATTCAACTTTAGGCTACAAAACTCCGATCCAGTTTGAACGGCTAAAAAATGTGGCTTAAGCCGGTGTCCATTTTTCTGTGGCAATACCAACGCAGTTTGTATTATTTTTCCTGACAATGCATAATACACGAAATCATCAAAGGCTCATTATGACTTTGAATGGGAAAAAGGTACTTGTTACCGGAGCCGAAGGATTTATCGGCAGCCACCTGGCCGAGGAATTAGTGCGGCGGGGCGCTGACGTAAGGGCATTTGTACTGTACAACTCTTTCAACTCTCTGGGCTGGCTGGATAGCACCGAAGCGGATATCAGGCAGGCGATGGAAGTTGTCACCGGAGATATCAGGGATTACCACTCGGTAAAACAAGCCTGTGAGCAAGTGGATATCGTACTCCATCTGGCTGCGCTGATAGCGATCCCATACTCCTACCGTGCTCCGGGTTCATATGTGGATACAAATATAACCGGCACCCTGAATGTCGTCCAGGCGGCAAGAGAATGCGACGTGGCGAAAGTCGTTCACACTTCCACCAGCGAGGTTTACGGCACCGCGAGGCAGGTACCGATTCTCGAAAGCCATCCCCAGCAGCCGCAATCTCCCTACTCGGCCTCCAAGATCGGCGCCGACAATATCGCCCTGTCGTATTATCATTCTTTCTCCCTGCCCGTAGCGGTGCTGAGGCCATTCAACACCTACGGACCAAGGCAATCAGGTCGGGCGGTTATTCCCACGATCATCTCACAATTGCTGGCCGGCAGGGATAAAATTTCCCTGGGTGCGGTCTCGCCCACCAGGGACTTCAATTACGTGACGGATATAGTGTCGGCATTTATCGCCACGGCGGAGGCGGAGAATACTTGCGGCGAGGTTGTCAACGCAGGTACAGGTTACGAGATTTCTATCGGCGACCTGGCAGGCCTGCTGTGCGATCTTGTGGGCAGGCAGGTCGAAATCGAAACCGATGAGCAGCGGATCAGGCCTGAGAACAGCGAAGTCAATCGTCTCTGCGCCTCCACCGAAAAGATACGGTCACTGACAGGCTGGCAGCCGGAGTATTCCGGCCAGGAAGGATTGCGCGAGGGATTGCGGCGTACTGTTGACTGGTTTTCCCAGTCTGAAAATCTAAAACTATACAAAAGCGATGAGTACAATATCTGATCATCGATTAAATCCAAAAGATTTCACAGCGGTGCTGACTGAAGTTCTCTGCCCGCCGACAGGCCAATTGGGCTGCATGAACCGGTTCTCGGCCAACTGGAAAAAGATTATCTGCTGCAATGTATTGACAGCGGGTTTGTATCATCGGTGGGCGCTTTCGTTAACCGGTTCGAGCAGGAGTTGTCTTCCTTTACCGGCTCCCCGCATGTGGTGGCAACGGTAAACGGGACCGCCGCGCTTCATGTGCCCCTGCTTCCGGCCGGTGTACGCCCCGGCGACGAGGTACTGATACCGTCGTTGAGTTTTGTCGCAACCGCCAATGCAGTGGTCTATTGTGGTGCCGCTCCCCATTTCTGTGATATCGATGAGTAATCGCTGGGTTTTGATCCGATAATGCTTGGGCAATATCTGGCGGGGATAGCGGACAGCGGCCGGGGCGGAAATAATATGCCACGACCCTCTAGTCGGCCACTGGGAGGAGAAAGACCTCCTTATTAATCAGGAACTTCCCGAACCTTCCGGTTTCGATGCGATTTTGCTGGCGGTTGCGCACAAGGAGTATAAAGCAATTAATTATTCTGGATGGCTGGGAAATGAGCGCCCACTTATATCCGATGCTAACAAAGTACTCGACAATGAGCAGTTGATTGCATTGAAAAAAATTGGCTGTCCTCTGGCTTCGATAGGAAGAGGAATTCTCAATGAATAAAGTATTAATTACCGGTGGAGCCGGTTTTATCGGGTTCCATCTGGCGCAGGCTCTGTTACGGGAAAAAGATGAAATCCATCTCGTGGACAATTTTGCGAGAGGAGTACACGATAGTTGCCTGGAAAACCTGCTTGCCGGTACAAAGGTAACCCTGTTAAACTGCGACCTTTTACAGGCCGCGGCGATGGATCGTCTGGCCAGCGACTATGATTATATTTATCATCTGGCGGCGATTATCGGGGTTAAGCATGTCATGGAGCGCCCCTTTGCGGTATTAAGCGACAATTTTATAATGCTCAAGAATGTGATCGATTTTGCCAAAAGCCAGCAAGATTTACAGCGGTTTGTTTTTGCCTCGACAAGTGAGGTATATGCAGGCACCTTGAAGCACTTTAAATTACCTGTCCCCACTCCTGAAACCACACCTTTAGCTCTTCTCGACCTGAACCATAACCGGACAAGCTACATGCTGTCAAAAATATACGGTGAAGCCATGTGTCAACATAGTGGTTTGAACTTTACTATTATCCGCCCACATAATTTTTTTGGTCCACGGATGGGGATGAGCCACGTTGTACCGGAATTGCTGAAAAGAGCATACAATACAAACGACGGAGGGGTTCTGGAAGTATATTCAATCGATCACAAGCGCAGCTTTTGTTATATCGATGATGCGGTTGAATTTATCAGAAATGCCGCCGAGAAAGATTCATGCGTCGGCGAGACTCTGAATTTAGGCAATCAAGACGCAGAAATCAGCATGAGGAAACTTGCGGAAATAATTCTGGAAGTAACCGGGAAACGGCTCGAGATAAAGCCTCTCACCGATCCTGCGGGATCACCGAAACGGCGCTGTCCGGATATGAAAAAGGCAATTGCTCTTACCGGATACCGCGCTAAGGTCGGTATTGTCGAAGGAGTAAGACAAACTTTCGATTGGTACAAAAAAAATGTGTTCGAGGGAGAGGAAATATGCGAAAAGTGATTCCTCTGGCTATTCCCAATTTATGCGGTAATGAGGAGCAGTACCTTCGGGAGTGTATTTCCAGTTCTTTTGTCTCTTCGGTCGGCCCGTTTGTCACCAGGTTTGAGGAAATGGTAGCTAAAGCCACGGGTGCCAGGTATTCCGTGGCGACTTCATCAGGAACCTCTGGTTTGCACCTTGCCCTGGCGGCACTGGGTGTAGGACCTGACGATCTTGTGATATTGCCCTCATTTACATTTATCGCCAGCGCCAACGCTATTGCCCAATGCGGCGCGGATCCTTGGTTGTTGGACATCGAATCGAAGAGTTGGACCCTGGATGCCGGGCTGCTTGATGAGGTCCTTGCTTCCCAGACTTATCGCAGGAATGGAGAGTTGTTTCATGCCAAAACAAGCAAGCGAGTTGCCGCTATTATGCCGGTGTACACCCTGGGAACCACTGCGGAGATAGACGCGATTAATGAAATCGCCCAACATTACCGGCTCCCTGTAGTAGCGGATGCGGCAGCAGCAATCGGTGCGCAATACAAAGGGCGACCTCTTGCCGGGTTAGCCGACTTGACGGTTCTTTCCTTTAATGGAAATAAGACTATTACCGCGGGCGGTGGCGGAATGGTTGTCGGCAATGATGAAAAACTTCTCGCCCTGGCCCGTCATCTTTCTACCCAGGCTCGAGTCGGCCAGGATTATCACCATGACAGGAAAGGTTTTAACTATAGGTTGACCAATTTGCAAGCTGCCGTGGGGTGTGCTCAGATGGAGCTGCTGGCTGAATTTCTGAAGGCCAAAAGGAGTATTCGGAAAAAATATGATTTGGCATTTGCTGATGTTCCGGGCATTGGACTGTTCCCGCAAGTAGATTGGTGCGACAGTACATGCTGGTTTTCAGGGATCACAATCCAGGCTCCAGACCTGCCGAGTGTGGCGAAAATTTGCGAATTATTGCAAGCCGAGGGCATTCAGACCAGGCCGTTCTGGAAACCCATCCACCTTCAACCGCCGTATGCGAAATCCCCACTCAGCTCGGTATCCGTCTCTGAGAAGCTGTGGGCGAAAATCCTTACCCTGCCTTGCTCGACGGGCTTGACTTCCCAGCAGCAAGATTATATTATTGCACAAGTTAAGAAGATTCTAATCCCTTAGTAATGAAGTAGGAAATACATTCCCTCTGGTCAACTATGCCCGCATCCATCCCATCCAGGATCAAGAACAGAATATTATCCACATGTCGCAACTGTTTTAGCCCTATAATGCTACATGCTTACTCGGTAAGGTGTTACTCGTGGATCTTGAGCCGGTTCAATATAAGACACTATAATATCATCAACGAAAATCAGTTGAGAGCTTGCCGCAAGAGCGATACTCTTTTTATTTTTGGTTCCGGTTACTCGCTGAATGATCTTACTCCCGCCGAGATTTCCCATCTAGAACAGCACGACACATTGGGATTCAACTGGTTCATCTACCAGAATGCTGTTCGAGTGGATTTTCAGCTGGTCAGGGAAATAACTCCGTCTTTAAAGAAAAATATCTTGCAGCCCAAAATGAGGGAATATGCAAGCATTTTGGAGGAAAACACTAGGTATTCAGACACTGTTTTTATAGTACAGGAAGGATTCAAGGCCATTATTGGTAATTGCTTGATTGGTTTGAAGCTTATGCCCCGGAAGAGACCAATCTTTCCCTACAGGAATTCCTCGCGGAGTAGTTTGGACCTGCCGAGTAATAGTCTGGCAAAAGGGCTTGTCCATGGCAAGGGTACCTTAATGGAATGTATTAATTTAGGCTACCTGCTGGGTTGGAAAAAAATTGTTCTTATGGGCATCGATCTTTATGACCGCAGGTATTTCTGGCTGAAACCGGATGAAACCCGCAGCAACGATTTAATACGCGGAGCATCTCATGTAGACCAGCATAATACGGCAAACTATGTTATCCAGCATATTTCTGATTGGATTCCCTTCCTCAAGAAAAATGATATTCAACTCTATATTTATAATCCACGATCGCTTTTGTCCAAGACGTTGCCGGTATACGAACTGCCATCTTCTATAAAAGATGAAGCATCAAAACAAGCCCCTGTTACATTTACTGGACACTGGAAGACAAAGATATCAAATGAGCTTTAAGCCTTGAGCGTTGAAATGCTCAAAATGGAGATAACAAGTCTCTGTTAACCCCAAGGTCCGGCAAGATATTGGCATGAGGAAAAAGAATATGTCAAAAAGGCTTATTTCTGCGGTTATCCCCGCGCGAGGTGGCTCGAAACGAGTACCGAAAAAAAATATTCGTACTATGTGCGGCAAGCCGTTGATAAGTTATACGATCAATGCGGCTCTGGAAAGCGGGATTTTCGACCAGGTGATTGTCAGTACGGATTGCCAGGAGATTGCAGCGGTGGCGGAGAAATGCGGGGCGAAAGTTCCGTTCATACGCGATCCGAATCTTGCTGATGACAAGACCCATGCGCCTTTGGTAACACTTGATGCGCTGGACAAGCTCTATCCCAAGGGCACACCACCTGGCATGGATGTTGCCCAATTACTACCAAATTGTCCGTTACGAAATGCCGGGGACATTACTGAAAGCCATCGCCAATTCATTCAAACGGGCGCCGATGCCCTGATATCTGTTACCAGTTTTGGGTATTTCAATCCCTGGTGGGCCATGACAAAGGATGAAGATTCATTTTTACATCCTTTATTTAAGGAAAAATTTAAAGAGCGCAGCCAGGATTTACCAAAACTTTTTACTGTCAGTGGAGCTATCTGTTTAGCCAAGGTGGAAGTGTTACGTAAAAATAAAACTTTTCACATTGAAAAATACTCTGGCTACGAGCTTCCCTGGCAGCGTGCGGCGGATATCGACACAGAGGAAGACTGGCAATTTACCGAACTCCTTATGCAGCATGCCGATAGTCGAAGAATCGCAAGGCCATGAATAATAAACCTATATGTCTATTTACGGCCATACATCCTGGCTCAGTTCGATTCCTGATGCCATGGTATGAGTCTTTGATGGAGCAAACAGATCAGGATTACGATCTCTGGGTCTGTCTGGATGGGGTAGAGCCGGATCAAATAACGGAGATTCTCGGTACTGAGCTTAAGGCCCACTGGGTGCCCGGAAAAAGCGGCGATACTCCTGTCCAGGTACGCCAACGCGCCTTGCTGCAAATTGTAAAAGCATACTCAGCGGTTATATTTGTTGACAGTGACGACATGCTGATGCCAACGCGGGTGGAAAGGGCAAAACTTTATCTTAGAAACAGCGACCTGACAGCCTGTGCAA